>Ga0138256_10007425_pt1 | contig 11560 bp, 7 predicted proteins | sample KNB2016incub_MG_FD_105486 | JGI IMG/M metagenome (GOLD analysis project Ga0138256, IMG submission 105486) | Active sludge microbial communities from wastewater in Klosterneuburg, Austria - KNB2014incub_MG | ecosystem: Engineered > WWTP > Activated sludge > Unclassified | place: Austria...
ATGATGAACGTACCGTCCCCCATGAAGGTCGCGTCGGGGCTACCGATTGCAAAGTACTGTTCCTCTGGCGCGATCGTCCGCTCTTCCCCAAGGCTCAGATCATCGAAGTCGACGACGCGGTAGCTCTGCCGCCAGACGACCACCGTTCGGCCGTCGGCGCGGGCGGTGGCACGTGGCGGACCGGCATAGCCATCAACCTGATCCAGCCGGGCAATCGGTCCGCCCACGTCACCAGCGTCAACGACTCGGGCAACGACGTACCCATCCGTCCAGGCGGTGATGGCACGTCCGCTGCCATCGAAAGCCACGGAAGGTTCCACTTGGAACCCCTCGCGAATCTCGTTGAGAACGGTCCCGGGGCCCATCGGCACCTGAGCCCATGCCCCGGCGCCGAGAAGCCAGCCGAGCGATATCGAAAAGGCAACTACTCCGACTACTCGGTTACCGGGTCGGTCCACGCTTGTTCTCCTTGAACGACACTCCCAAGTGCATCGTAGAGCTTGTTGAAGCTGCCGGCCGATTCCCCATCCGTACCGATTGCTTCCCAGCGCGCCTCCGACGCCCCGTTTCCGGCCACCCCCAGGTACAGCAGCCAGAGATCGCCCGGCGCCGACTGCTTGACCTGATATGAGGAACCGACAAAGGTACCGGCAACGCCGATCCGCTGGGCGCGGATAGCTGCGACGCGGCTACCCTCGTTCACCTGCTCCCAGGCGACGACGCAGTCGCCTGCGATGCTGCAGCCCGTGCGGGAGGAATCGACCTCATATCCTCTCTGACTGCTGATCTCGATTGGATCCCCGGCGGCAAACGCGTTGACATCGAAGGCCTGGCCGCTGATGGAACTCTTCGTCGTCGTGAGGTTGCGCTCGGTCCAGGTAATCAGGAACCGGCCCGCGCCATCGGCACCGACACCGGGCTGGAACTGATCGACGCCCGCCGCCGCGCTGACTTCGAAGGCGTCGCCCAGGCTCGACCCGACCGAGGTCAAGCGTCTCGCGTAGATGTGGCCGGGAAGATCCGGACCGCTCCGTTCTTCCCACGCAATGATGAAGTTCCCTAGCCCATCCCGCGCCACAGAGGCGTTTCGCGGGTAAATTCCCGCGGGGCTCTCATGGACCGTCAGCTCGCTCCCGACCGGGTAGCCAGACGGATCATAGATCTGGGCGTTGAGCGCGGCCCCCTCCTTGCTCGAAGACGGGGCCCCCGTGTAGACCTCGATCCTGTTCGACGACGCTCCGGCCCACGTCATCTGCGCCGAGCTGCTGGCTTTGAGCACGAGCACCCAGTCCGATCTGCCGAGGAGCCTGCTGGCTTGTGGAATTGGGTTGTTGTAGCTGTAAGTGCCATCGGAATTCTGCACGTACGTTGGAACCGGCCACACGACTTGCGGCTGTCGAGGGTTGTACATCGATCGATTGAGCGTCGGATGGACATTCGTGCCGGCCAGATTCAGCGTCACCGAAGCGTTCTCGGGCATGTAGAGGACGAGGAGCCCTGCGGCTCGAGCGAGCACCATCCGCTTGTCGTTCGCAGTTGGGTTGCCGATGATGCGGTCCTGCTCCGCCTGCGTGGTCATGAAGTCCCACCACGGCCAGAGCCGGAGTCCGTCGCCTAGGATCTGCGTCTGCTGCGAGAGCCACTTGTCCATGGCCGATGCGTAGCTCCTCCAGCCACTCGAGACGCTCGGAATATTGCTATCGCTTCCAGGTTCGTCGCCGCACGACTTGTAGGTCTTCATCCATTGGGGGCGGTCGGCGTAGGCGGCGCCGCAAATCCCCCACTCCCAGATTCCGGCCGAGCCCATCGTGTAGCCGGTGCTACCCGAGAAGGCGGAGAGCCAGCCCGCCTGCCGCGCGCGAAACTCGTTGAAATGGGTCGCGCTACTGCAAGCCGCGGACGTGTTGTTGCCGCAATAGCCGTAGTCGTAGATCGCCTCGAGATTGAGCGCCGGTTTTCTTGGATTCTGATAGGCCGTCGTCGGGCTTCCTCGCATCTCCTGCGCCAGAGTTCTCGGTCGTCCGGTCACCAGGTCCAGGCTGTTGCTGTTGTAGCCGCTCTGGAAGCCGTTGGCGTTGAGCCAGGTCTGGGCATGCGCTCCGCCCACCTCGGCGGAGCCGATCGTGGCGTAGTGGTTGATGAGGAGCGGGTAGATTACGTTCGATCCACGCGCCGCGACCGCCGCCGTGTTCATGAGGTCCTGCACTTTGCGGCTCCCGTACGCGGTGTCCAGCGGCTTGTCATCGAAAGGCGGCGAAAGGACCACGAAATTCCCGCGAATTCTAGCGGCGAGATTGCGCGAGAAAATTGTGATGTCGCTCTCCTGAGGAAATCTGTCGTACGGAGAGATCAAGCCGGCGAGAAGGACAACGATTCCCTTTTGATTCGCGTACCGGATCATGCCATCGAGCTCTTCCCAGTAGGCGGGATTCCAACGGCTACAATTGTTCGGCACAACTCCGCTTTCGGTGCAGGTCGAGACCTTCTCGAAGGGCGCGCTGGAGAGTTTGTTCTTTGGCCCACGATTGTTCCCGGTCGAGGGCTCACCGGCCCATTTGGGCGCCAGGCCCAGTTGGACCACCGTGAAGCGCTTGGCTTTCCGGTTGTCGATGTACTGACGCCACTGGTTCCTGCAGGCTTGGAGAGGCGCCGCCCAAGCCGCGTCCCCCTGCCAGAAGAACAAAGAGCGATCGTAGTGCGAAATCGGCTCCTTGGTCAGGACCGGGGGGCTCCCCGTCGTGTAGCTTCGTTGCGTCAGGAGGCCATGGCTGTAAAGCGCGTGCTCCGGCCCGGGGTAGGTCTGAACGTTGACCGAACCAGTCGTCGCCAGGCCCGTCTCTCCTGCGAGGCAGCCCGCTACGCAAGTCGTGGTCCAGGTCCACTGACCTGGAAAAGGCCCGAAGGCCATGCGAAAAGTGAACTTGTCGTTCAATCCCGACTTCCCATCCCAGAACGCGAAGGTACGGTAGGTGTAGGCGGGGTCAGCATCCCAGGTCAGGGTAGCCTCGAGAATGACATCGCGATAGCCGTTCGAGTAGCTCTTGCTGCTGGTCAGGGACTTCTGCCAGCAGTTCCAGCTGGTCGCCGTTGTTCCGTTGCTGCAGGCGGGATAGGCGTAGGTGACGGTATTGTCGCACGGTAGCGCCGCTACCTCCGGCGCATCGGGCTCTCCGCTCTCGGGCGCCGTCTGCGCCCAGCCGGGGGCCCCTATCGTGGTTCCGCCGAGCATCATGGGTAGTGCCACAGCAACGGCTCCGTAGAGTGCATTGCGCATACATTCCTCCCTGATCTAAGCCCGGCCGTGAGCTCGGCCGTCATTAGAGTAGGAGCGGTCTCAGGGGGCGATCGTTACAGGCGGTCGCGAAGTTTCTTCCGCAGCCGGAGCGCGCGGATCCGAACAGATCCAGCTCGGCAACCGACCTTTTCTGCAATCTCGCCATGCGAGAACCCCTGAATCAGCAGGAGGAGTAGGTTTCTCTCCGCGACCAACAGCGTCCGTGCAGCCGAACCCAGTCGAGCCAGAATCTCGGGGCTCGAGTCACGGGAGGGTAGATCGACCTCGTCGGGGCACGGCCGATACTCGACCGCCTCCCTCAATACCTCTATCTTCCAGACGCGAGCCAATCGGCGAGCAGAAACCCTGACGTAGGCGCGGGGGAGGGAAGCGCGGAAGCCATGCCTCAGAAAGTTGAGGAGTACTTCCTGCGAGAGATCCTCACTCGCCTCCCTCGAGAGCCCGGCTCGTCGCGCTTCGCAGTAGGCGACTTCGCCGAGCTTTCGAAGTTCCGCTTCCGAAACCGGCTGCTGGGCTGAGTCGCAAGGAGGAGGCTGAGCGGCTGTAAGGCACGCGCCGGGCAACAGCTTCGCGGCTTGGCGATCGGCGACGCCCTCTCTCCGGGGATCATGCGGGTGGCGAAGCAGAAGAGGCTGCATATCTCACACCGTTCCGACGAATCGATAGTACCCCACACTCTGGTGAAGGTCTCGGGCCAGCGGTCTTGGTAGTTCCACCGCGCGGAATGCTCAGAACGCAGGGAACCTCCTTACTCGCGACTTCCATCGACTTGTCTGGGCCGGCGGCATGGCCATCGGCGACGACATGATGCATCGCCAGAGCGCCGGCCGCGTCCGCCCCGCGTCGTGGACCCACGGATCCTCCGAGATGCGCGTGCGCTGGCTGCGCCAGGGGCTCTCGACCGGCGATCCGGATCAGTGCGATACCTTCCAGGGCGACCGTCTATGAGGTAGCGGTTCGTACCGCGGCGGGTGGCGGCGGGGCGGGGAGTAGTATGCCCCCAGGATGCCCTCGCGCCTGCGGATCCTTCGACAACTGCGACGCCCGGCCCTCTCTGCGGGCCTCCTTGCGGCGCTCTACGTCTTCGGCGGTCTGCTCTACATTCTTTTCTCGGGGAGGATCGCCGCCGGCGTGGCGGTTTCCGTGCTCGATCTCCAGCGCCTCGAGCTCACCAAGGGGATCGCCTTCATCGGACTGACCGGAGTCTTCCTCTTCTTCGCTTCCTGGTTCGTGCTGCGTCAACTCGAAGCGGAGCGCGCGCGCCTTGCCGGCCTCGAGTGGACGCTCGTCCACGAGGAGGCCCGGCACCTGCCCTCGGTTCTCGCCGCTTCGATGTCGCACGAGCTCAAGAACCTTCTGCAGGTCGCGATCCTGCAGGCCGAAGCGCTGGCTGCGACCCGCGCCTCCGACCTCGCCGTCTCCTCGGCGAAGGAGATCGAAGGCTCCCTGCGCCGCCTGGCCGAGGTCGCCGACGGGATGCGCGAGATGGCGAGCGCACCCCTGGCGACCGGCACGGGAGTGCCCTTTCACCTCCAACCGTTGCTGCAGGACATCTGCGAGCTCGCGATGGTCCACACGCAACTGCGCATCCGCGGTCTGGACCGACGCATCGGTACTCAGGCGACGCTCGATGGCAACAAGACTCTCCTCGGTCTCGCGGTCTTCCATCTCATCCTGAACGCTGCAGCGCAGAGCCGCGCGGCGGCGGTTCGGCTCGTGGCCACCGATCAGGCCGGCAGCGCCCGCATCGAGGTGCACGACGACGGCCGCCTCCAGACCGAAGAGCTGCGCCAGCGGATCTTCGAGCCTGCCCTGGGTCGGCGCATCGACAACGTGAACCTCGGCCTGCTCTCCGTGCACGCCGCTGCCACGTCGTTCGGCGGCGAGATCGACATCGGCACCTCACCCCTCGGCGGCAACTGCATCCGCCTCACTTTGCCGGTTCGGCCCTCGCCGTCCTAGTCGCGCTGACGCGCTGCGATCCCGGAGGGCTCGCTGCTGCTTGTGGAGCCGCCGAGGCGCCAGGCTCCTGCGACCAGGAGAACAAGGCCCAGAAGGCTCGCCGCCAGACCGGAGTGGAGCCCCTCGGGCAGATAGCGCACCACCAGGCGCCCCGGCTGCGGCCCGGGCCGCAAACCGAGCCAGAGATCGTTGACCGCCTCGACGGCGAGCGGGCGGCCATCGATCGCCGCTCGCCAGCCGGCGTCCCAGGTCTCGGCGATCGTCAGGCGGGTCGAAGCCTGCGCTGTGCCCGGCCATTCGAGCTCCCAGCGCCCGGGAGTGCGGGAGACCACCCTCGGTGACGCCGCACCGTCCTCGACGCGCACCAGCGGCTGCGGCAGCCCGCGATCGAAGACCGTCGCGTCGCTGCCGGAATAGGCGGTCTGCCATCCGGCGCCGAGCGGCGTGGATCCGGGCGGCGCGAGCACCCAACGCACGCCGAGGCGGTCGAGCCAGGGCGAGTCCCAGTGCTCGATCGGGCGGAAGAAGGTCGGGTGCGGCGTCGCCAGTTCGTGCCCGTAGACTCGTTCGTAGCGCGAGAGCTTGAGCGAGTCGTCGCCGCGAACGTCGAAGAGGCCGTAGACCATCGCCGCGTTCGGCCGGAAATCGTAGCCGGTCGCCGCCATGCGCTCCGGTTGCGCAGCGAGGAAGTCGATCGCCGGCGTGCGGGCGTAGACCTCGTTCGCCGGCAGAGCCGGGTTGATGCCGGCATGCACCCACGCGAGATCGGCCAGCGCGAGTGCCACGACGAACGGCGCGAGCCGCCGGCGTGCCTCGGGCCGCAAACGGAGTCCGGCGAGAACGAGCAGGGGCAGGCCGAGGGCCAGGAGGGTCGCAGCCAGCGCCTCCGCCAGTTGGCCACGGGCGTGCCAGTCGTCATGGAACGCCCCCCAGCCGAAGACGAGGCCGGCCAAAGGCAACAGCGCACCGAGGAGCATCCCGCGCCCCTCCCCCGCCAGCCAGCGATCGAGGCCGGCGCCCGCGAGAAGCGCCAGGCCGAGCTCCACCCCCAGCAGGAGGTAGTGGTGCAACATCTTCTGGACGACCGGTGTGGCGAGCAGGAGCTCGCGCACCCCCGGGAAGTGGTACGCAGCGAGCAGACAGACAACGACCATCACGCCGAGCGCCTGCAGGCGGCGATCGCGAGTCGGAGCGAGCCGCGGGAGGATCGAACGTCCGGCGGGGCGTAGGGGAGGCGCGCCCCCCGGCGGCACCCGGTCGCGCCACCCGAGGAGCGCCGCACCAGCCAACGGCAGGGTGAGGGCGCCGGCATAGACCGTCGTCGGCACGAAGAGAAACGGCCCCCAGAACGTGCCGTCGGTCACCTCGCCGAAGGCGTTCGGCAGCACGAAACGGAGCCAGAGGGTGAAGATCGTCGAGAGGCCGATCGCTTCGCCGCCGGCCGCCTCGCGCCAGCGGTCGGTTTCGAGCACGGTGAAGGCGAGCGGCACGAGCGCCACGCCTGCGAGCAGCAGGCCGACGGTCCATGCCGAGACGACTTTCGCCCAGACGGCGACGCGCGAGCCGTCGCCACCGCGGACCAGAAGGTAGATGCCGCAGGCCAGGGCGGTGAAGAACGCCGTCTCCGGATGCCCGGCGAGGAGTTGCAGAGCGGCAAGCACCGCGAGCAGCGCCCACGTCCGCCCGCCGGGACGGCGGCCCGCCGCGAGGCGCTCGACCGCCAGGAAGAGCCACGGGACGAGGCAGAGGGCGTTCGCCATCGGGAAGAGCAGGAAGCTCACCAGCCGGCCCGAGAGCGGATAGACCACCGCCGACATCGCCGCGCCGGTGCGGCCGATGCCCAACTCGCGGGCGAGAAACCAGGCTCCGAGCGAGCCGGCTGCGACCCGGAGCCAGGGCAGCAGAAGGAGCCCCAGCTCCACCGGCAGCAGAGCAAAGAGCAGATGCAGAGGGAAGAGCGGCGCGCTCGAGCCGTTGCTCCAGTAGGGCGCGCCGGACGACTGGTGAGGATTCCAGAACGGCCAACGTCCGGCGCGGAGCTCGTGGCGCAGGAAGAGCAGCCAGGGTTCGACCTGGAAGGAAATGTCGCCGAGCTCGGGATTGCCGACCGTCGCGGGTGCCGGCCCCGACCCCGCAGGGCTCCAGGGGGCGAGACGCCCGAGCAGCGCCGACGGGCCCGGAACGCCGTTCGGCAGGAGGATCGCGGGCAGCAGGATCGCCGTCGCCACGGCCACGGCGACCAGCCAGGCCAGCCCGCCCTCTCGACGGCGCCCCGAGAGGGCCCAGAATCCGGGAGCGGCGGCGGCAAGGAGCAGCAGCGGTCGAAGCTCGTCGGGCACCGCTTCAACTATACTTCCGCGCGCACCCGGGGCCGATCCGGCTCTGCCGCAAGCCTCCGTTCAGGATCGCCCGCCTTGTCCAGTCCAGCCCCTCCTCCGGCTCCAACCCGCCCCCCTGCCGACGCGCTCGAAACGCCGCTCTGCCTGCTCTGCGGCGCCTCCCCACCGCCGACAGCGGGCTACACGTTCGCACCCTACGGCGTGGTGCGCTGCCCCGCCTGCGGCCTCTGGTACCTCTCGCCACGCCTGAACGAGGCGGCGATGGTCGCGGCCTATCGTGAGGCCTCGTATTTCGAAGGCGGCGCCGGCCCGGGCTATTCGAGCTACCTCTCCCAGGAGCCGACGCTGCGCCGCACCTTCCGGCGTCTGCTCCGCTCGATGCAGCGACTCGGAATGACCCGCGCCGCCGGCGGACCCGGCACCGGATCCAGCGGGGGACGCCTGCTCGAGATCGGCTGCGCCTACGGCTTCTTTCTCGATGAAGCAAGGCCCTACTTCGCCTATCGTGCCGGAACGGAGTACTCCGAGGCCGGCGCCGAGCTGGCGCGCCAGTGCGCCGACGCCGTCCATGTCGGCGGCCTCGCCGCCCTTCCGAAAAGCGGTTCCGGCGAGGCCGGTGAACGCTTCGACACCATCGTTCTGATCCACACGATCGAACATGTCTACGATCCGGCAGCCCTCCTCGAGGGGCTGATGGAGCACCTGGCGCCGGGCGGCTGGATCGTCCTCGCAACGCCGGACATGGGCGGTTTCTGGCGGCCGCTGCTCGGCCGTTTCTGGCCCTTCTTCAAGACTCCCGAGCATGTCGCCTTCTACACTGCGAGAAGCCTCGCGGCGCTTCTGCGCCGGGCGGGCTGCAGCGAAGTGAAGCGCCTGCCCTACCTGAGCTACTTTCCGCTCTCTCTGGTCGGTGAAAAGCTGACGCCCGGCGGTGATGGGAAGGGGCGGGAGGAGAGGGCAACGAAGGCCGGCGCGAGCGCCTGGTCCCGACTCGCCGTCTGGGTGCCCGCCACGACGGTGGCCGCAGCCGGCCGGAAGCCCGTGGACTGAGGACGCCGGCACGTTCGTTCCCCGGACGCCGCCGGCGATGGCGATAGGATCGCTGCGTGGCCCAAGAACGCGAACACCTGCAGTTCCTGTCGATGTTCTACTTCGCCGTCGGAGCCCTGGCGGCCATGACCTCGATCATTCCCGCGCTCGGCCTGTTCCTCGCAGCGTCGGTTCGCGAACCCGGCGAACCGCTGCCCTTCGTCCTGGCCGAACGGCTGGGCCTCCCTGCTTCCGCCACACTCACCGGCCTGCTGCTCGCAGCCGGGTTGGCCCTCTTCGTTCTGATGGCCCGCGCCGGCTTCCTCCTGGCCCGCTGCCGGAGCTATCGCTTCTGCCTCGCGGTCGCCTGGGCGGCCTGCATTTTCGTGCCCATCGGCACGGTGCTCGGCGCCATCACCATTCCGATCCTGCTGCGCCCCGCGACCCAGCGCCTGTTCGCCACCGCCGGACCCAGCCACTGAACGAGGCGCCCCTCGCGCCCCGGCGCCTCAGTCCGGGGGGTCGGAGGGCTTCGGCCGGCGGCTGAAGACGCGCTTGAGCCAGCCGGAGACACCGCTCGCCTTGCGCTCCTGCTCGACCTCGGCGCGCACGTGCGGGTCGATCGGCAGACTGTTCCGTCCGCCGTGCAGATGGCAGACGATCTGCGGCACGCGGTTGGCGGGGAACGCCTCCGACAGCACCTCCGGGCAGCGTTCGGTCGCGAGCTCGCCGGTTACCGGGTCGATCAGCACGACGCGAATCCCTTGAGGCGCCGCGAAGCGTCCGTACCCTCCGGCCGGACGCACCGTGATCATGAACTTCGTCCACATCGGCAGCGCCGCCTTCGAACCGGAGAAGGGCGTCGGCGAGTCGTCATCGAAGCCGACCCAGACGACCGTGGCGCGCTCCGGCGTGTAGCCGACGAACCAGTTGTCGCGCCGGCTGTTCGACGTTCCGGTCTTGCCGGCGACCGGGTCGGCCAGGCCCAGCGTGCGCATCGACCGCGCCGTGCCGTAGTCCACGACGCCCTGCAACAGGGTCGTCACCAGAAAGGCGGTCTGCGGCGAGAGCGCCGCCTTGCCCGCGCCCGCTCCGGGCCCTCCCGACGCCGGGAGCGGCCTACCGCCGGCGTCGAGGACGCCATCGAGCATCCGCGCTGTCGGGAGCACGCCGCGGTTGGCGAAGGCGGCGTAAGCGGTCACGAGCTCGACGGGCGCGACCTCGAACGATCCGATGGCGATCGACGGCACCGGCCGGAGGTTCGCCTTCAGACCGAGCCCCTTCGCGGTCGCCACGATCTCGGGCAGCCCGGTGGCGATCGCCAGGCGGATCGTCGGCAGGTTGTAGCTCTGCTCGACCGCGGTCCGTGCCGTCACCCAGCCGTGAAACTGATCGTCGTCGTTCATCGGCGTCCAGCTCTTGCCACCCGACTCGAGCGTGAGTGGCGCGTCCTCGAGCAGCGTCGCCGGGGTGGCGACGCCGCGCTCGAAGGCAGTGGCGTAGACCAGCGGCTTGAAGGCGCTCCCCGCCTGCCGCTGCGCGGATCCGGCACGGTCGAACTGACTCTCGCGAAAGTCCCGTCCTCCGACCCAGGCGCGGATGGCGCCCGTCGCCGGCTCGAGCGACACCAGCGCCGCCTGCAGCGGCTCCTTCTTGAGACGCACCCGCTCGCTCTTCTCCGCGAGCTCCTCGAGGCCCTCCCGAACGGCACTCTCGGCGCTCTCCTGATCGGACAGATCGAGCGTCGAGAGCAGCACGTAACCGGCATCGGCGAGATCGCCGGTGCCGAACCTCCGCTCGGCCTCGGCCGCGACGGCATCGACGAAGTAGGGGGCGCGCCGCCGCGACAGCGCCGCCACCGGCGTCGGCAGCGGTTCCCGCTTCGCCGCCTCGGCGGCTGCACGATCCGCCCAGTCGAGGGCGACGAGACGGTCGAGGATGAAATCGCGGCGCGCGCGCGCCGCCGGCGCGTCGTCGACGGGATGGTAGGAACCTGGCGCCCGGATCATCGCCGCGAGCAGCGCACTCTCGGCAAGCGACAGCTCACGCGGCTCCTTGCCGCAGTATGCCGCCGAAGCGGCGCCGACGCCGATCAGGTTGGCCGAGCCACTGCGCCCCCAGAAGATCTGGTTCAGGTAGGCCTCGAGGATCTGCTCTTTCGAGTAACGCCATTCGAGCATCACGGCGAGCAGCGCCTCGCGGAGCTTGCGGCTCATGGTGCGCTCGGAGGTGAGATAGATGTTCTTGACCAGCTGCTGGGTCACCGTCGAACCGCCCTGCACGACGCCATTGCCGCGCAGGTTCACCCACACGGCACGCAGGATTCCGGTGAAGGAGATGCCGGGGTGTTCGAAGAACGAGGCGTCCTCGGCGGCCAGCACGGCGCGCACCGTTTCGGGTGCGATCTCGGCCAGGGGGGCCGGGCGGCGCTCGAGCAGCGCATCGCCGTAGTAGCTGGCGATGAGCGGTGGGTCGAGCCAGGCCTCGCGGACCGGGCGCTCGGCGCGCTTCAGGCCGATCACCCTGTCGCCGTCGAAATCGACCACCAGGAGGTCCCCGCCGCGATCCGCGGTGGTGGAGGGGAAGCTCCTGCGGTAGACCGCGACCTGCTGCGCGCCGGCACGGAATCGCCCAGGTTCGAGCTCTCCTTCCACCGCCGGCACGTAGTGCAGGTCGGTCAGCCGATCGGCCAGCGCTTCAGGGGTCAGGCGCGCGCCGGGGAAGACCCGGTACGACCGGGCGTAGAGGCGCGACGGCTCGACCGTGGGCATGGTCGCGAAGTCGCCGGACAGCTGCCAGTAGGGCCAGATGTACCAGAGAGCGCTCGCCAGCAGCAGGAGCCCCGCGCCGGCGAACAGCTTGGCGAGCAGCCAGTCCCGGCGCCGCAGCACCAGCGTCATCGTCCGGCCGAGCGAGCGCTTCGAGCCTCTCTTCG
>Ga0138256_10007427_pt1 | contig 11558 bp, 7 predicted proteins | sample KNB2016incub_MG_FD_105486 | JGI IMG/M metagenome (GOLD analysis project Ga0138256, IMG submission 105486) | Active sludge microbial communities from wastewater in Klosterneuburg, Austria - KNB2014incub_MG | ecosystem: Engineered > WWTP > Activated sludge > Unclassified | place: Austria...
CAGGGCTTCACGCAGGCGATCTTCGGCAACGTGCAGGCCCGCAAGGAAGTGGACACCGTCGTCGACTTCTACCGGGGCCTGCTCTCCCGCCTTCCCGATGACGGCGGCTTCGCCAGCTGGGTGAGCCAGTTCCGCGCCGCGCAGTGTGCGGGAGCCGGTTCGGTCTACAACACCGTGGAGGCGATCTCGGGCAGCTTCGCGGGCGGGGCGGAATACGCGAGCCGCAACCGAACGAATTCGCAATACGTGGGCGACCTCTACAACGCGTTCCTGCGCCGGGGCGGCGACCTGCTCGGCGTCCAGTTCTGGATCGCGCAGCTCACCGGGGGCGCCACGCGAAGCGCGATCCGCCAGCAGTTCATCGCGAGCCCGGAGTTCACCAACCGCGTGAACGCCATCATCGCCGAGGGGTGCGCGCCCTAGTCACGCAGCAAGCCGGCAGGCCGCGTTTCTCCTGAAATGTGATCGTCCCCCCGGCCCATTGGCGCCGGCGTACCCTAGTCGGATGAATATCCTTGCCGGTTCCCTTGCCGGCATCACAGCCCTTCTGCTCCTGGCTGGAAATGCCGCTGCGTCGACCTACTTTTCGGGCGACGTCACCAAAGTCGCCGCGAATCTCTACGAAGGCCCGGGCGGCGAGCTGATCAACACGCTGTCCTGCAGCATCCCCGCCGACCAGACCCCCGTGACAGTCCGCATCGACGGAACCGGCGTCGTCGTCGGGCAGATCACGTTCGGTGCCGCGGGCACCTGCGACATCGCCGCCGTCTACGCCCCTTATACGCAGGCGGTCCCGGGGTCGTACCAGAGCGTCCTCACCTCCTTCGACACCGGGTACTTCCTCGACACGACCTACGAGCCGAACTGGATCATCCGTACGGCGCCTTCCTGCCCCACGGTGACGGGTGCCGCCGCCCTGGCGACGCTCACGGCCATGGGGCCCTCGTACCTGCCCCCAGGCAACACGCCGGTGGGCACGCTGGCGTTCACGGGCGGCAGCGCGGTCACGTGCCCGCTCATCGGCATCTTCGGCAAGGTGACCCTCACGACGCTGCCGACCTACGAACTCGCCGTGAGCAAGGATGGAAACGGCTTCGGCACCGTGACCTCCGATCCGTTGCCGATCGACTGCGGCGCCACCTGCTCGGCGTCCTTCGGCCCGCAGACGACGGTCACCCTGACGGCCACCCCGTCGGCGGGCTCGGTGTTCGCTGGCTGGGGCGGCGCGTGCTCGGGCGCGGCCGCGTGCGTCCTCACGCTGGAAGCTTCCGCGAGCGTCACGGCGACGTTCCTCGTCGAAGCGCCTTCCAAGGCATCGCTCTCCCTGTCGAAGACCGGTTCGGGCACCGGCACCGTCTCGTCGACGCCGGCCGGCATCGATTGCGGCCCGACCTGCTCGGGCCTTTTCACGATCAACCAGGCGGTCCAGCTGAGTGCGACGCCAGCCGGGGATTCCACGTTCGTGGGCTGGGGAGGCGCCTGCACCGGCGCCGGGGCCTGCGTGGTGCCCATGACCGCGGCCGCCACCGTGACCGCCACATTCGACCTCACGGCCCCGACGACGCATTCGCTCTCGGTGACCCGCATCGGCACCGGCAGCGGCAGCGTCGCATCGCTTCCCGCCGGAATCGATTGCGGCGCGACCTGCACCGCCAGCTTTGCGAATGGCTCGACCGTCACCCTGACGCCGACGCCTGCCGCGGGCTCCGTCTTCGTCGGGTGGAGCGGTTCGTGCAGCGGCTCCGGCGCCTGCAGCATCACGCTGGGCTCCGGCGCGACGGTCGCCGCCCAGTTCGCCAACGCCGCGCCCACCACGTTCCGGCTCGATGTCGCCAAGGCCGGCGCGGGTTCGGGAAGCGTGAGCTCCCAGCCGTCCGGCGTCGATTGCGGCACGACCTGCCAGGGCGATTTTCCGGCGCGATCGGTAGTCGCACTCGCGGCGACCCCGGCGGTCGGCTCGGCGTTCACGGGTTGGTCGGGCGCTTGCGCGGGCGCGGGCGTGTGCGAAGTGGCCATGGATGCCATCAAGTCGGTGACGGCCACCTTCGACCTGGCCACCGGCAGCATTTCGCCGAACCCCGCCTCGCTCGATTTCGGCGGGCAATCGATGAACACGACGGCGCCTTCGCAGGCGGTGGTCCTCACCAACTCGGGAGGTGCGCCGGTGACGGTGTCCTCGGTGACCACGTCGACCTACTTCTCGGTGACGCACAACTGCGCCACGGTGAACGCGGGTGCGTCGTGCACGGCGAACGTGGCCTTCACGCCCACGGCCGAGGGCAGCCTGAACGGCACGCTCACCCTGCAGTCGAGCGCGGGCAATGTCACGGTGCCGCTGGCGGGCACGGGCGAGCGTTCGCTCGTCACGCACTACTACCGCTCGATCCTCAGGCGCGCGCCCGATGCCGGCGGCAAGGCGTTCTGGGAAAGCGAGAAGGTGCGGCTGCCCTCGCTGGGCGCCAACGTGAACGAGACCTGGTACGCCATGGCGACGTTCTTCTACTTCTCGAGCGAGTACCAGTCCTTCAATCGCGACGACACGGGCTTCGTCTCCGACCTCTACAGCACGTTCTTCAATCGTCCTGCGGACGGTGGTGGCCTCACCTTCTGGACGGGACTCCTCGCGCAGGGCATGCCGAGGGAGGTGGTGCTGGTCTCCTTCATGTTCTCCACCGAGTTCCAGACCTTCACGCAGGCGATCTTCGGCAACGTGCAGGCGAGAAAGGAAGTCGATACGGTTGTCGACTTCTACCGCGGGCTCCTGTCGCGCCTCCCCGATGACAGCGGCCTCGCCAGCTGGGTGGGCCAGTTCCGCGCGGCGCAGTGCGCGGGAGCCGGTTCGGTCTACTCCACCGTCGAGGCCATCTCCAGCAGCTTCGCGAACGGCGGGGAGTACGCGAGCCGCAACCGCACGAACGCGCAGTACGTGGGCGATCTCTACAACGCGTTCCTCCGGAGAGGCGGCGACCTGGACGGCGTGCAGTTCTGGATCTCCCAGCTCACCGGGGGCGCGACGAGAAGCGCAATCCGCCAGCAGTTCATCGCGAGCCCGGAGTTCACCAACCGCGTGAACGCCATCATCGCCGAGGGGTGCGTGCCCTAAACACGCCGCAGCCCGCCCGGGACGATCCCCCCGGTCGGGCCCCGAGGCAGGCACGTCGCTTGCATGCGCCTTCCACGCCCCCGAAAGAAGGGGTTTTCCGGCCGATCGGTGCCGCATTCGTGACGGAGTGCGGCCGGGCTGTCGCCTCGGGGCGACAGACGGATACCATCGTGTCCGGAAACCGGTGGCCATGCGGTGTCGATCAGGGAGATTCTCGGATGAATGCAGTCGTGGCGGCCTCGATCCGCCTTTTGCGCATTTCCGGCGCAGGCCTCCGGGGGCTTCCCGCTGCCCTCGCGTTCGCCGCGGCGCTGGTGGGAGCCGCTCCCGTGCAGGCCGGTCCCGCGGAGCAGGCGCTCATCACGCACTACTACCAATCGCTCCTGCGCCGGGCGCCGGATGCCGGCGGGCTGGCCTTCTGGGATTCCGAGGCGACCCGGCTGCGCAACGCCGGGCAGGACCCGAAGGAAGCCTTCCTCGCGATGGCGGCGCAGTTCATCGACAGCGCCGAGTACCGTGCCTTCAACCGGAGCGTTCCCGACTTCCTCACGGACCTCTACCAGGCGTTCTTCCGCCGGGCCCCGGATGGCGGCGGGCTCGCCTTCTGGCAGGGGCAGATCACGCAGGGCATGCCGCGCGGCGTCGTGCTCGCCGAGTTCCTCTTCTCCCGGGAGTTCGACACCTACATCGCCTCGCAGCTCGGCACGACGGCCGCGCGGCCGGAAGGCACCACGGTCATCGATTTCTACCGCGGCTACCTCTTCCGCCTGCCCGACGACGGCGGGCTTTCGTACTGGATGTGGGAATTTCGCGCGGCGCAGTGCGCGGGCGGCGGCGCTCTCGCGAGCCGGGCGGAATCGATTTCCTCGCTCTTCCAGTCGAGCGGCGAGTACACCGGCCGCAGCCGCAGCAACGCCGATTTCGTGGCCGATCTCTACTCGTCCTTCCTCCGTCGCGGCGGGGACCTCGCGGGCGTGCAGTACTGGATCGGCCAGTTGAACGCCGGCGCGACCCGCGATTCCCTGCGGCGCAGCTTCCTTGCGAGCGCCGAGTTCCAGGCGAGGCTCTCGTCGATCGCGGCGGCCAACTGCTACGCGCCGCCGCTCGCCAAGCGCCTCGAGGCTGCCCGCCTGCTGCAGCAGGGCACGTGGGGCGCGAGCCTCGTCGAGATCGCGCGGGTCGCCGACCTCGGGGCCGACGGCTGGCTCACGGAGCAGTTCGCGACGCCGGCCACGTCCTTCACCGACCTCGCGCTGCAGAACATCGAGCAGAACAAGCTCGGGGTCAACGGCTGCACGGGAAGCAACCAGGCCGGCGGCTGTCCGTGGCAGGTGGGCCGCCCGGCCTTCTACAAGCAGGCTTTCGAGGGCCCGGACCAGCTGCGCCAGCGCGTCGTGAACGCGCTCCTGCAGGTGATGGTGATCTCGATCGCGAACAACCGCATCCTGGACGCCGGAACCGCCATGCCCAGCTACCTGGACATGCTCGGCCGTCACGCCTTCGGCAACTTCCGCGACCTGTTGCGCGACGTGACGCTGCACCCGGGGATGGGCGTCTACCTGGACATGCTGGGCAGCAGCCTCGAGGTGCCCAACGAGAACTACGCTCGCGAACTGCTGCAGCTCTTCTCCGTCGGCACCGTGATGCTCAACCCCGACGGCACGCCCAAGCGCGACCCGCAGGGACGCACGATCCCCACCTACGACGAGGACGTCGTGAAGGGCTTCGCCAAGGCGTTCACCGGCTGGCACTTCGCCGACCAGGACATGACCAAGTCCTGGCGCTTCTACTGGCCGGAGGAGCGCTGGAGCGTTCCGATGAAACCCTGGACGGCGCGCCGCTGCCCGCAGGACGGGCGCTGGCCGTCGGGCAGCACCACCACGTACTGCAGCCTCGCCGACCCGGCCCGTTCGTTCCCGCCGCCGCACGACACCGGCCCGAAGTCGCTGCTGCAGTACGCCGGCGCGCCCTTCGCGACGCTGCCGGCCGGGCAGGGTCCCGCGGCGGATCTCGAGAACGCCGTCGACAACATCTTCAACCATCCCAACGTCGGGCCCTTCATCACGAAGCAGCTCATCCAGCGCCTCGTCACCAGCAACCCGAGCCCGGCCTACGTGCAACGCATCGCCGCCGTGTTTGCGAACAACGGAGCCGGCGTCCGGGGCGACATGCGCGCGGTCGTACGCGCGATCCTGCTCGACACCGAGGCGCGCAGTGCGGCCGCCGCCGCCGGCAATGCCTTCGGCAAGCTGCGCGAGCCGGTCTGGAAGTTCATCCACCTGCATCGGGCCTTCGGCGGGCGGGCGAGCGGCGGCTACTACGACATCTACGACCTGTCGGACCCCTCCAACCTCGGCCAGTCGCCGCTGTCGGCCCCGTCGGTCTTCAATTACTACGACAAGGACTTCGCGCCCGCCGGCCCGCTGGGGCAGGCGGGATTCGTCGGCCCCGAGTTCGAACTGGCCTCGGCCTCGTCGGTCACCGGCTTCAGCGACTTCACCAACTGGGCTGTCGTGGGCGGGTTCGGGCAGGGCGGCTCCGATGCCTCGAAGTGGATCAAGCCCAACTACGATCGCTACCTCGTCGGCGCGACCGCCCTTGCCGACACGCCGCAGGCGCTCGTCGACGAGCTCGACGTGCTGCTCACGGCCGGCAACCTGAAGCCGGCCTTCAAGGCCGACCTCGTCGCCGCGCTGAACGGCGTCACGCGCTCCGTGCTCGCGGACCAGCGACGCGACCGGTTGCGCGTCGCGCTCTGGCAGATCATCCATTCGGCCGAATACGCCGTGCAGCGATGAAGGGGAATTCCATGAACCGCCGCCGCTTCATCCAGTCCGTTTCCGCGCTCGGGGCGATGCCCTTCGCGCCCGGGTTCCTCGCGCCGGCCGCCGCGGCCGACGTCTCCGGCTACAAGGCGCTCGTCTGCGTGTTCCTCTTCGGGGGCAACGACAGCCACAACACGATCGTCCCGCTCACGACGGGCGAGTACAACGCCTACTCGGCCGCGCGGGGCGGGCCGGCCGAGGCCAACGGGCTCGCGCTGCCCCAGGGCGCGCTCCTGCCGATCGCCGCGGGCCAGTACGGGCTCCACCCGGCGCTCACCGGCCTCGCCTCGCTCTACAACACGGACCGGCGCCTCGCCGTCGTGCCCAACACGGGCATCCTGCTCGCGCCCACCACGCTCGCCGAGTACCGGGCCCGCAGCGTGCCCCTGCCGCCGCAGCTGTTCTCGCACTCGGACATGCAGTCGCACTGGCAGACGCTGCGAGCCGACCAGCCGGCGGCGACGGGGTGGGGTGGAAGAATGGCGGACGTCTTCCGGACCGCCGCGACCGGCATGTTGCCGGTGTCGGTCGGCCTGGGCGGCGGCGGCATCTTCATGAAGGGCGAGCAGGTCTTTTCCTACCAGGTCGCGCCGATGCGCTACCGCAATGGCGCGATCGACACCGGCTTCCGGCTCGCGCGTCCGCCCCGCGCGGACATTTCCTGGAACTGGACCGGATCGAACCCGCAGGCGCTTTTCGAGGCGAACGCGCGTCTCGCGCGCGCCAATCTCCTCGAGGAACAGTTCGGCGGCGTGATGGAAAGCGCGATCGACGCGGGACAGTTCGTTTCCAACGCGGTGTACCAGGAAACGACGGTCAACGGCTCGACCACTTATGCGCTCAAGAACCCCGTTCCCGGCACCTGGCCCACGACGAACCGCCTGGCGGCCCAGCTGCACACGGTCGCCGCGATGATCGCCGCGCGGCAGGCGCTCGGCGTATCGCGCCAGATCTTCTTCGTCTCCCTGGGCGGCTTCGACAATCACGGCGACCAGTTCGGGCGCGACGCGACGAGCGGCAACAAGACGCTGCTCGCCGGCAAGCATTTCGACCTGATGCGCACCCTCGACGAGGCGCTGCGCGTCTTCTACGACGCCACGGTGTCGATGGGCGTCGCCTCGAACGTCACGACGATGACGATGAGCGACTTCGGCCGCACGCTCAAGTCGAACGGGCAGGGCTCCGACCACGGCTGGGGCGGCCACATGCTGGTGATGGGCGGGGGCGTGAACGGCGGGCGTATCGTCGGCGCGATGCCCCCGGTGGCGCTCGGCACCGCGCAGGACGTCGGCGAGGGCCGCTTGCTGCCGACCACTTCCACCGATACGTACGCGGCGAGCTTCGCGCGGTGGCTGGGGGCGACGGACCCGGAGCTGGACACCATCTTCCCCAACCTCGGCCGGTTCCCCGCGCGCACGCTCGACCTGTTCGCCTGAGGCCGCGCACGCCCCGCGGGAGTGGGATTTCGCACACGGCGGCGTCCACGATTGCGCACGCGCACTGCGGCTTCGGTTACGGAAGCAACGCGGCGGGTGACCTAGAGTGGTTCCCGTGCCCGGACGTTTCCGGGCATGCCCGGGCCGGGAGGAATCCCCGGCGGGCAACGAAGTCCCGAGGAACCGCCATGAGAACCCGCACCTGTGCCGAACGTTTCGAAGCCGTCGCCTTCCGGACCCTGGGCAGCATCGCCCTGGCGCTCGCCGCCGTCTCGATCCTGGTGAAGGTGGCGAAGTGGATGGCGTAGCCCGCGCGCGGCGTCCCGCGGGCCGAACGGCCCGCGCTTTCGCCGTATCATTCGTGGATGCGGGATTCCGGCCTCGAGACGATCGCCATTGACCTGACGCCGGTGCTCCCGGGCGGGGAGAACGGCGGCGCGAAACGCTTCGCGCTCGAGATCGTGCGCCGGCTCTCGGCGCAGCAGCCCGCGACCCGCTTCGTGCTGCTCACGCAGGCCGCCTCGCACGAGGAGCTCGCCTCGCTCGACGGCCCCAACGTGACGCGATTCCAGGCGGTCGGCGCCGCGGCGAGCGGCGCGCGAAACCGCGTCTTCGGGGCGGCGGCGCGGCTGGTTCGGCATGCGCCCGCGGCCGTGAAGCGGGTCGCCGCCCGCGTGGGCTACCGGCTCCACCGGCAATTGAAGCGCGGCGCGGCCTCGCCCGTGCGCGACCTGGGCGCGAGCCTGCTCTTCTGCCCTTTCACGGCGCCGACGTACGCCGTGCCCGGCGTGCCGGTGGTCTGCACGATCTACGACCAGCAGTACCGGGCCTATCCGCAGTTCTTCGCCGTCGAGGACGTGATCCAGCGCGAGCGGGCCTTCCGGGACGCGTGCGAGCGGGCGAGCGTGCTGGCCGCCATTTCCGATTTCTCGCGCGACGAGGCCATCGCCGCCGGCGGCCTCGATCCGGCGCGCATTTCGACGATTCCGCTGCGCATGGGCCTTCCCGACGCGGCGCCCGGGGGCGAGGGTGCGCTCGGGCGCTGGGGCCTCGAGCCGGGCCGCTATCTCCTGTACCCGGCCAATTTCTGGAAGCACAAGAACCACGAGATGCTTCTCACGGCGTTCGGCATCGCGTGCCGTCGCGAAACCGGATTCGGCCTGAAGCTCGTCCTCACCGGCGCGCCCTCGGCGCGGGGCGACTGGATCGCGCGGGCCGCCGCCGCGATGGGCCTCGCCGATCGCGTCGTGCTGCCCGGGTTCGTCCCGGAGGGCGATCTCGCGCAGCTCCTCGCGCGAAGCGCCGGCCTCGTCTTTCCGTCCCTCTACGAAGGATTCGGATTGCCGCTCATCGAGGCGATGGCGGCCGGCATCCCCGTCGCCTGCAGCGACTCGACGGCGCTCGGGGAGACCGCGGGCGAGGCCGCGCTGCGGTTCGATCCCCGGATCCCGGAATCGATCGCCGCCGCGATGCTGCGCCTCGCCTCCGATACGGCGCTGCGCGAATCGCTGGTGCGAGGCGGGCGGGAGCGGGCTTCGCACTACACGGATGCCGACCGCATGGCCCGCGACTACTGGTCGCTCTTCCGGACGGCGGCGGGGGCGGTGGCTTGAAGTTCAGCATCGTCACGCCGTCGTTCAACCAGGCCCGCTACATCGGCCGCACGCTCGAGAGCGTGACCTCGCAGGCGGGCGTGGCGCTCGAGCACGTGGTCCGCGACGGCGGCAGCACGGACGGCACCGTCGCGCTGCTCGAGGCGTTCCGCCCCGCCGTGCGGTGGGTCTCGGGCCCCGACGGCGGGCAGGCCGACGCGGTGAACGCCGGCATCGCCGCGACCGACGGCGAGATCATCGGCTGGCTCAATTCCGACGACGTCTACTTTCCCGGTGCCCTCGAGCGCGTCGCCCGGCGCTTCGCCGAAGACGAGGGCATCGACGTGATCTACGGCCGGGCGGATCACATCGACGCGAACGACCGCGTGATCTCGCCCTACCCGACGCGCCCCTGGGACCCGGCGAAGCTGCGCACGGACTGCTACCTTTGCCAGCCCGCGGTGTTCTTCCGCCGGCGGGTGGTCGAACGGTTCGGGCCGCTCGATGCCTCGCTTCGCTATTGCATGGATTACGAGTTCTGGCTGCGGCTGGCCGAGGGCGGCGCGCGTTTCGATCACCTCGCGGAGCGGCTGGCCGGCTCGCGACTTCACGAGGAGACGAAGACGCTCGGCTCGCGGCTGCCGGTGCACGCCGAGATCAACGACATGCTCCGGCGCAGGCTCGGGCGGGTTCCCGCGCGCTGGCTCGTCCACTACGCGCATGCGAGCGTGCAGGAAGGCGAGGGGCACGTCGGCAAGCTCGCCGTCCTGGCCGAGGCGTTCCGGGCGTCGCGGCGTTGGAACGGCGGCCTTCCCGGCCCGGAATTCTGGCGCGAGGTCCTGCCCTTCAAGTCCATTCCCCCACCCCCGGGCGAGGGCCGTGCTTTTCCTTCGACCCCGGCTGGGCGACAATAGCGGGCTATTCCCCCCCGATTCGCCCATGCACATCGGATTCGACGTCTCGCAGACCGGCTCCGGCAAGGCGGGCTGCGGCTTCTTCGCGCATGCGCTCGCCGAGGCGATGATCGAATCGGGCTCCGGTCACCGCTTTTCGCTATACCCGAGCTTCGGCGATTTCTACTTCGACCCCTCGATGCCCCTCACCAACCCCTATCCCGGCCGCGACGTGCGCTACGGGCCGCGCCACCTGACGCGCGAGTCCGCCGCCGGGTTCTGGAACGCGGCTGGCGCCGAGGCCGCCCTCGGGGAGCCGGACATCGTCCACGCGAACAACTTCTGGTGCCCGACCGGCTTTGCCCGCGCGCGGGTCGTCTACACCTGCTACGACCTGGGCTTCACGGTGGACCCCTCGTGGACCACGGAGGCCAATCGCGTCGGCTGCTTCGAGGGCGTCTTCCGCGCCGCCGTGGCGGCCGACTGGATCGTGGCGATCTCGCAGGCGACACGCGAGCATTTCCTGCGCACCTTTCCGCACTTTCCCGGCGAGCGCGTGCGCGTCGTGAGCCCGTGCTCGCGCTTTCGCGACGCGAGCGTCCCGGGGCGCATGCCGAAGGCCGTGGCGGCGTGCGAGCCGGGACGCTTCTGGCTCACCGTCGGCACCGTCGAGCCACGCAAGAACCAGGAACGCCTCGTCGAGGCCTACGCGCGCTACCTCGCGCTCGGCGGCGAGGCGATGCCGCTCGTGGTCGCCGGGGGCAAGGGCTGGCTCATGGACGGCTTCGCGGAGCGCCTGTTGCGCATGGGGCTCGCGGGGCGCGTGATCCTCACGGGCTACGTCTCCGACGACGAGCTCGTCTGGCTCTACCGCCACTGCTTCGCCAATCTCTATCCGTCGCTCTTCGAGGGCTTCGGCCTGCCGGTGCTCGAGGGGATGCAGTTCGGCGCGGCGACGGTCGCCTCGTCCTCGAGCGCCATTCCCGAGGTGGCCGGCGAGGCGGGCGTGGCGGTCGACCCGCTCGACACCGAAGGCTGGGCGCAGGCGATGCTCGCGCTGGCCCGGGACGGCGAGCGGCTCGCGCGCCTTCGCGCGGCGGCGCCCGCGCAGGCGGCGCGGTTCGACCGGTCGAACTGCGCGCGGGACCTCCTCGCGCTCTACGAGGAAGCGGGCCGCGCGGGCAAGCGCGGGGCCCCGGAAGGCGCGAATCCATGAAGAACGCACTCATCACCGGCATCACGGGGCAGGACGGCTCCTTCCTCGCCGAGCTCCTGCTCGAGAAGGGCTACCGCGTCTTCGGCTTTGCGCGGCGCGACAGCTGGTACCGGCCCAATTGCGCGAGCCACCTCGCCGAGCGCGTCGAGATGCTCTTCGGCGACATGGCCGAGGGCGTCGACATCGCCTCGGCCGTCCAGGACGCGCAGCCCGACGAGATCTACAACCTCGCCTCGCAGTCGCGGCCGGGCGAATCCTGGGCGCGCGCGCCCGAAACGCTGCTGGTCAACGGGCTGGGCGCGGTGCGCCTCTTCGAGGCCGTGCGCCACCACCGACCCGCATGCCGCGTCTACCACGCCTCGTCCTCCGAGATGTTCGGGCAGTCGGTCGAGTCGCCGCAGAACGAGCGCACGCCTTTCAACCCGGTGAACCCCTACGCGGCCGCCAAGGTGTACGCCCACCAGATGGTGCGCATCTACCGCGAGAGCTACGG
>Ga0138256_10007428_pt1 | contig 11555 bp, 10 predicted proteins | sample KNB2016incub_MG_FD_105486 | JGI IMG/M metagenome (GOLD analysis project Ga0138256, IMG submission 105486) | Active sludge microbial communities from wastewater in Klosterneuburg, Austria - KNB2014incub_MG | ecosystem: Engineered > WWTP > Activated sludge > Unclassified | place: Austria...
AATACTTATTTCACTGGTTGCTTTATATTTTCCGGCAAACTGCTGAAGGGCTGCAGAATCCATTGTTATTTCTTTGTGTTGATAGGGCATTACTACCGGCCTGCCGTTCAATATATGTTGCAGTGCTGTACTTATTGCCGGTGAAGGAGATGAATTATTGGACAGTACGATATAGGTCTGGTCTTTATCAACATTCCTGGCCAGGAATGTTGTATAGCCCGGCCATCCGCCGGAATGTGAGATCACATAACCAAGGTCGGTCTTTTCCATAAATACCCCAAAACCATAATGCGATCTCTTTGCCGTATCAACCATGGCCTGCTCTTTCAGCATTTCTTTTTGTGTGGCTTCGCTGAGCAGGGTATGATCTTTTACAGCCCTGTCCCACTTCAACAGGTCTGCTGTGGTGGAATTCACAACGCCGTCACCCTGGATCCCGTCTAAATAGATCACAAATTTCAGATCGGCTAAGCTATCTGGTAAAAGATGTTTTTTCAAACTGTCGTTATAAACAAAACCATAAGCATAATTGGCAATGGTATCTTTTACAGATCGGCGGGTGTTATAGATCCGGGTATGATTCATTTGCAACGGTTGAAAAATGTTTTGTGCCATAAACTCAGGAAAAGATTGCCCCGACACTTTTTCTGTTAAAGAAGCAAGAATGGCATAAGCGGTATTGCTGTACATCCATTTGGTACCCGGCGCAAACAGTACCGGCAGCTTTTCTTTGGCCAAAAAGGCGATCATATCATTGTTGAAAGCAATTTTACTGTGGTCCCATTTTTGATTCATGGCTTCTTCATAATCCGGCAGCCCCGATGTATGGGTAAGCATCTGGTAAATGCTGATGCCGGGGTAAGGAAGCTCCGGGAAATACTGCCGCAGCGAATCAGTGAGTTTTAATTTTCCCTTATCTTTTAACAATAGAATAGCCGTAGCCGTAAATTGCTTGCTTACCGATGCCAGCTCAAAAACAGATGAATCATTCAGCGCACGCCTGGTATCAAAATCGGCATAGCCATATGACTTTTGAAAAACGATCTTTCCATTTTCGGCTACCAGTATATTGCCGTTAAAGCGGTAATAGGTTGACTGGCCGGTAAGGTATTCATCTAACGCAGCAGCTGTTTTATTGTTTTCTTTATTTGATTTACAGGCAAACAGCAGGAGCGTTGTAAAGGCCAGGAAGGTAATTTTTTTCATGATTTTATTTTTGAACCATATCGGGGATTTACTAACCGCAGGGTTCTGTTAAAAACCAATTTAATATTTATTTTTTATCTATAAACTGAAACGTTTGGTAATTCAAATTATTTATTAATTGAATCCAACCTTTCCCTTAACTGAGTCAAATAATTTCTTTGAGTTATAACCAACGCCATTTTTAAAAACAAAAAGAACCTTCCGTATATCGCTTATGTTTTTTGATGGGTCGCCATCTATAATAAGCAGGTCAGCAGATTTGCCGGTTTCAATGGTTCCGGTTGTTTTATCAAATCCCAAAGCAATGCTGCCATTACATGTTGCAATTTTTATAGCTTCCAGCGGGGTGAAACCGGCCGCTTCCACCAGTAATTCTATAGCACGCCAGTTACCATAGCCTGCTAATGTTCCTCCATTACCTGTCGGGTCGGTGCCAACGGTAAGTAAGCCCCCCATATCGTAAAATATTTTTTCCATTTTGGCGGCTCTTGCAAAGGCTTTATCATAATCAGTAGGACCGGTAGCTGATTTGGCTGATACAAGTCTCTGTAAATAAAAATCCCTGGTATCAGGCGACATGGCATTGATTGCATCTGCAACGGGCCCCGGCTGAGTGGTAGTGGCTCCCTCAAATACAGCCAGGGAAGAAGTAATACCTGTTTTTTTATCAATTAAAAACCGGATGAATTGTTTTACACTATCAGTTTGGATATTGAGGTTGCTCAATGATTTAATGGCAGCTCGGGCAGCCGGTGGCTCATTTTCTTTTTTACCAACAGCAAAATCTGTACTGGCCATAAACCCATGTTCCAGGTTATCCATACCCAAAGCAGCGGCTTCTTTGTAAGTAACAATATCGAGGTGGCCGGTAATTTTCAACTTTCTTTTATGTGCTGCATCAATGGCTGCTTTCAGTGTAGGTTGATCTACCCCCATGTATGCTTTAAAAGAAGTGAAGCCCTGGCCGGCCCAATAGTTTACAAAGGCGGCTGCATCGGCCGGTGTTTTATTTTCGTTCATTTGCGGAAACCGGGTTGACTTTCCTTCAATATACGGGGCAGTTAGTTCCATATTGGGGCCGGGAAATATACCCAGGTCAATATCTTTTTTTATCCGCAGATCTGAGTAGGGTTCAATGCTGCCGCATGTTCTGATAGTGGTAGCACCTGCTGCGAGGTAAAGCCGGGGAAAGCTAAATGGTAATTGCCTTAAATTAAGATAGCGGGGTTCTATGGAATGTGCCGATATGTACATGTGCTCATGCAGCATGACCAAACCCGGCATAATGGCTTTGCCATCCAGGTCAATAATGTTGGCGCCCTGGGGTATAGTAGCTTTTGAATCATCACCCAGCCATTCAATTTTACCATTGCTGATGATTACCGTCTGATGGGGCCTTGCGGTATTGCCTTTGCCATCAATCAGCAATCCATTTTTGAAAACAATAACCGGGTCATTATATTCAATATATTTTTTTGTTTCATCACTGAATTTTATTTGTGAAAAAACAACAGTTGTAAAAAAGCAAAGGATGGAAAGGGTAATTAATCTTTTGTTCATAATAGTATGTTGATTGTATTATTAAAAATCTACTGCGTTTTATTTTTTAACTTCGTTTGATCAGTGTTGAATGCAGGTGTTTTATCTTCCACTGTTTTTTCTCCTTAGCCAAAGTGACTGTTTCCAGCCATTGTACAGTTACTGTTTTGCCCTCCCTGTTTATTACTGACTGAAGACGGTATGTTACCCATGCCGAGTTTTTGTCTACCGTAGTATTGATGAACTCAAAATGATTGGTACGTTTAAAACCTGCTGACTGGTTTTGGGTAATGGCTTTCAGGATAAGGGTATCCATATTCCAAACCTGGCCATATTCGTACAACGTAATATTTGCAGTGCAATAAGCTTTCAGTCTGACTGAATCACGGTTTGATAAAGCATCAAACATGTTGATAACGGTATGTTGCACTGCAATTTGTTCTGTAGTTACTGTTTGTGCATTTGCTGTTGCTGATAAAAGCAATGTAATCAAAAGGAGTTTTACTTTTTGCATCATGTTATTTTCATTTTATATCAATAAAACGTATTCACGATAAATTTTCCAACTGCCTGCCATACATCCGAATAACGGGCATGAAATACGATATCGGAAAACAGGAATGCTGATAGCACGATCAAACCAGGCATTAAGAACTTCTTTTTTACAAAGTCACTTAAAAACAAAGCAGTAGCTACCCCGGTTTTCACGTATAATGAAATTAAAAAAATATACACTGTTGGTACATCAGGAAAATAGCTGAAGATGATCCTGTTTATGGGCGGGCCAAGCATTACGATGGCCGTGGCAATCATAAAACGCATGTGATTGTAACTATTCTTTCTATAATAAATGGCCAATGAATAAAACAATACGAACATTACTGTTTGCATCCATGTTATGGATTGTATGGCCATCACATCAATAGCTGATTTTTTAAGAATGCCTGTTTGATAATTATGCCTGGCTATAAATACCATTGACACTATTACACATGGGGCAACTACATAACTTAATTTGCCCAAAAAACGATGCGCTGCAAATTTTTTCTTGTGAATTAAAATGGGTTGCAGCAACAACAGCAATACCCATGCGCCCATTAATGCACCGTGAATATGATGCACCCAATTGAATTTCTGAAACTCAGGAAATTGGTTGATATAGGTGGCATGAAAGCCAATATGCACAATGACAAACATCAGTATCATCCCAAAAATGATATTTCGTGTTTTAATGGTAGCTGGCTGATTGATTTTATCTTGTTGCATTTTATTTTTTATTTTTTAAACTTTCCATACACCGCTTGTCCCGGAAAAACATTGCTTACTGTTTTTCCATTCTTTAAAATAAAATTCCCATTCACCATAACATACTTGATACCTGCAGAAAATTCCAGGCCCTTTTCAAAAGTAGCTTTATCTATGATCGTATTGGGATCAAAAATGGTGATATCAGCATCGGCACCCACCTGTATCCTTCCTTTGAAACGCATCATCGGCGCAATGTTTTCCAAACGTTTTGCAGGAAGCAAGGTCATTTTTTCAATGGCTGTATTCAGATCGATCACTTTATCCTCCCGAACATATTTACCGAGTACTCTTGAAAAGGTTCCGGCCGTTCTTGGATGAGCCAGTTTTGCATAAGGCATTCCATCCGATGCGATCATAACAGCGGGGGCGGCGATACCTCTTTTAATCCATTCGGGTTTCATTACATGGAGGATAACTACGCCGCCGGCTTTGCGATAGGTTTCAAAGCTTTCCCTGGTGAGCCGTTCGCCTGTGGCTACCCATTGCAGATCGCCATAGCTAATGCCAAGTCTTTGTTGCCAACCTTCATCAAACATGGCGCTTTGCAACGAAGTAGAACCAGCAGTGTAAGGGTACAATTCGGTGCTGATATCAAACCCTTTTTTGTTTGCAGCGTTCACCATCTCCAACGACAGTTCAATATTTCCCAGCGACATGCTGTTGATGTGAACAATGTGTAGCGGAGCTCCTGTAAGTACTGCAACGGCTATTGCTTCCTGTATAGAAATAATATCGGGCTGCCTTACATGCGAAAATACAAGTGCCTGCATCTCACCCGCCAATTTAAAAACCCGGAACAATTCAGTGGGATTTGTTTTGGGCAAATAGCCAATGGGTGCACCAATACCAATGCCACCATCCGCCAGTGAAGCTTTGATGTTTGCAAGTGTTTGATCCATTGTGCCAGGTGAAACAGTTTCATTGGCGGCCCGTAAAATAGTGTTGGTCATTGTTGCAATCCTTGCATCTCCCTGCAATGTAATTTGCAGTAAACTATCTACAGCGTTTTGATATTTACCAATGGCTTTAAACCGCTCAAAGGGCCAGCATACACTTGCCCCGTAATTGATCAAAGCCTTGCCTTGCCTGGATGCATACCACTTCCCAATATGTTCAATTCCCCATTCCAGTTCCAATGCTGTTGTGATACCATCATGCAACTGGTATTCCTGTTCCACATTGCTGCGGCCATGTACATGCATATCAATAAAACCGGGTGCAACTACCAAACCGCTTACATTGATGGTTTCTTTTCCTTTCAATGGTTCCTGAGAGATTTGTGCAATGCGGTTATTGATGATGCCTACGTTCCGGATCGCATCCAGTTTTGTTTCGGGATCAATTACACGGCCACCTTGCAGCACTACATCATACACAGTGCCCGTTTGCGCTAAAGCTGCCAGGCAAATGCAAAGGATCAATGCCAGGAAAGAAATTCTTTTTATCATGTTATTTGGTTTTTATTTTTTAAAACGCTTCATCACAAAATAGATCACACATACTGCTGCTATAAAAATACCGGTTGACAGAATTTCCCATTTACTCAAACTGCTGAGCAGCCAAATAATAGAAGCAATGCCAATAAAAGGGAAGATCAAACCGCCGGGCGCCCTGAATGTTTTTTCCGGTGAAGCCTGCTTTCTTAATTTAACAGTAGCTAAAATAACGGCAAGGTAAATAAGCAGTATGGCTGCACTGGCCAGGATGGCTAACTGCTTAAACCCGCCGGAAACAGAAAAAATAAAGATCAGTGTACCGTAGGTTATTATGGCCAGGTGCGGCGTGGCAAACTTTGGATGGACTTTACCGAGGAACCCGGGAAACATATTGTCATTGGCGCCGGCAAATAATGAACGTGGCGTTGCCATGATATCGGCACTTACACTTCCAAAGCAGGATATCGCTGCGGTGATGAGCAGGATGGTTGCTCCCACGGGCCCTATTATCTTTTCGGCTACGGCTGCCAGTGGTGCATCTTTATACGAAGCAATTTCTGCACCAAGTATACCCTGCGTGACCATCTGTAATAACATATACACAATAAGAACAGTAATACCGCCAAGTAAAATTCCGAGCGGAACTGTACGTTTTGGGTTTTTAAATTCGCCACTCACGCCAAGGGATGTTTCAAAACCGGCAAAGGCAAAAAACAGAACAAGCGCTGTGTCGCCAAATGTTTTCAATGACGGTAAGTGTTCCCATTGCAGGTTGGCGGCCTTTACCTGGCCAATGCCAAAGATGATGATGCCCAGCAGGGGTAATAATTTAATGACGGTGATCCCTTTCACAAATCCAATTCCCTGTTTTGTGCCACGCACATTGAGCATCACAATGAAACCGATCAGTACAAAAAAGAAAAATCCGCGCAAGACCGGATGTGAAAAAACAGGAAACAGCACAGCCAGTGAATCGGCAATGATATTCGTTACAGCAGCGCTGCCTAAAATACCCCATCCAAAAAAGTATAACCAGTTAATGATGAATCCGGCAAAGTTGCCGAATGCGGCTTCCACATAGGCATAGGACCCGCCACTGCTGGTGATCCGGCTTCCAACCTCGGCATAGCAAAGCATGATGGCAGCCAGCATAATGCTGCAGAAAATATAACTGAACACCCCAAAGGCGCCCATCGCAATACCCACGATCGCCGGGAGTGCAAATATGCCGGAACCAATTACGCCATTTACTATGGAAAGCGCAAGTCCCGGCACACCGATTACCCGGTTTAACCCTTCACCTGTTTTTTCAATGGCCATGTTTGGTTGGTTTGCTTTAGCAGTAATGAATATTATTTCATGTATTCTTTTACAATGATGGATTTTGTTGATGCTGATTTATTTCGCAGGTCCGCAACTGCAAGGTATTCGGCTGACGTTGCAAATTTTTGAAGCTGCTCCATCGAATCCCATTGTACGATGATGAGCCTGTCGGGATTCCAGCCCCCTTCTACGGGAATTACTTTGCGGTCGGGGCCTGTATCAAAAGCCATACCGCCGGAACGAACCAGGTATTTACCGCCGTATTTACTGATGACGGGTTCTACATTTTTCCGGTATTGCTCGTACATGCTGGTATCATGCACGGTAATATCAAGGATCATCAATATTTTGGCAGGTGCATTTGCAGGTGCAATACTTTGGGGAATTTGTGCGGGCAGGCCAATTGTGCTAAGCAGTACAACCGGAATCAGCCTGATAAATTTGGTAACCATATTTTTATTTCATTTGCTTTTATTAATACCTGTGTTTTATGGTTTGAAACCCGGGGAGCGTTGATTCAGCTATCTGATCTCAAACAGCACCAGGTTTGTTTCTTTATTTTCTGTTGAGGTGAAATAAAAAGAACTGCCAGGTTCCAGGTACAAATACTTTCCGGCTTTAATGGTGGTTGATCTTTTATTCACCGTGTCATAACAGGTCACTTCAGCTCCTGCAACCAGTTCTGCTACCATCGGCCCACGGTCATTGATAAGCTTGCCGTTAAAAGATGTACTGTTTAACCGGTATGCAATTGCTTTTTCATTTTCAAGTAAAACAGTAAATGGTAAAGGTTTTAGCGTTGTTGCCGGTTTATACGAAGAAAGAATTTCTATATCGGTAACATGAAAAGGTACCGTATCGCAATTACTTACCCGGTGTACGAGGGTATCGTTTACGAAAGAACGGTAGGAAGCATTCCCTGCTTCATTTTTATTTTTTGTCCATGCGTTTTCATTTATCTGAACGCAAACCAACGTGCTGGTAAAATGAAGAAACAGCGACGGTGTTGCATGAATATGTAACAGGCTGGTATCGCCGGGCTTTATCCATACATCCAGCAGGCGGATGTATTTATTTTCTAAAATATTTTGGTGAAAGGGTTCTTCACGTACAGGCACCTGTGATTTTAATGCAGGTGAGCTGATCAGCAGTGCCGCAAATAAACATGTTATTTTATATTTCATGTTGCCCTTTATTTATTCCGGAGGTATTTTTTTAAACAGTTTAATCAATCGGTCAGCATATCTGGTACACGCTTAATTACATTGAGGGGCAGCATTGAATGCTGCCCCGGTATAAACTTACTTTGAATCCTGGTTGTAGATCTCCCGGATGCATAGATATTTGCCATTCCTTTTTTCAAACACAGCAATGTACTTTCCGCCACCCATAGTATTGCCGGCCGCATCTTTATACATCGTTTTACCTACCTCGGTAACCACATCTCCCTGTGCGTACACATCCATGGTTTCAAAAGCAATACTGGCATACTTAGACGGCTTTGCAAAATCGGATTCCTGTTTCTTCTGGATAGCTGCTTTCCCGGTGAGCATTGGTTCACCATCCGGCATGCTTACTGCATCATCTGCATACATGGCAATAAGTGCATTTACATCTTTGGCATTCTGTGCAGCGGCCCAGGCCGTTTCTATCGCCTGTATTTCAGCCTTGATCTTTGCCATGTCGGGCTTAACAGGTTCAGCAGCAACTGCTGTTTCTGCAGCAGGTGTTTCCTGCTTTGCTGATTCCTGGCAGGAAACAATCATCAATACGCATACGGCGATCACCGGTAGAAGAATTGTTTTTTTCATTTTGATTTATTTTATGATGAATAATAAAGAACCATTTTAATGTTACACTATAAATAACTCAGCCACCATTTTTCTTTATGGCTGGTTTTATACCTGTCGTACCATTTACACAAAGGATATAAGCAAATGATCACTGCTAACCATACACCATAAACGATTCCCAATCCCCACCCAACGCCGGGTAAAACAAACAGGAATGGCAGGTTTTGAACGGAATCCATGGCTTCTTTTACCGTATGGCCTTTTATAAAAAAGCTGATGACAGCCAAACCGTGAATAAGGTAGAGGTGCAGGATATAATAAAAAAATGCAGTGCGGCCAAACACCAGCATGATGTTGGTGAACCTGTTTTTAATTTTTTCAACAAATGAAAGCAATAATAAGGCAGGCCCGATGGTAATGCAGAGGTATAAAAGCGAGGGAGGATATTTCTGCACTTTCATAAAGGAAAAGAAACTCAGTAAAGCTGTTTTTTGTGATTGCCAGGGATGGGGGTCGCCATAGATATTGATGAAGCGGACAACAACAAATAAACCAATAAGCAACAGGCCTGTACGAAATATGATCTTCATGCGCTGCTGCTGTGTATACGCTGCTGTAAAGAAAATGCCTGCACAATAACCCAGCATCATAACACCCGTCCAGGCTACAAAAGGATATACCATCAGTATAATATGTTTATCAGCATATTGATAAGGAGTAAAATAACCATGATGAAAAAGGTCCCACCAGAAACCGGCTTTAAAACCGGGAGCAGATTCCGGGATATCGAGCAGGTTATGGCCGAACACGATCAGCAGTCCAAGGACCAGTATGAGTTTAAATGGAAGATGTATGATCAGCCCCAGCAATACCATGCTGATGCCGATGGCCCAGATGACCTGGAGCGGAATTACATTGAGCGTGGGCAAAAAGGTCCAGGCAAAAGCAATGATAACACATTCAACAAAGATGAGCCAAAGGCCCCGCTTGATTAAAAAGCCGCTGAGTTCTTTTTTTGTTTTTCGCAGGCTTTGCAGGTAAATGGAGGTGCCCGATAAAAAAACAAAAATGGGTGCACAGAAATGTGTGATCCAGCGGGTGAAGAACAACAGCGGGTTGGTGGTGTCCAGGTTCAGCGGGTCATCTATATTGGCCGTGATGTGAAAATAATCCCGTACATGATCCAGTGCCATGATGACCATGGCGATGCCACGTACGATGTCAATAGATTCGATCCTCTTGGAGCCGGCATCCGCCCGCCCGCCCGTGCCGGGACGGGCGTGGATGACCTGCTCGGACAGGGTTAAAGCTGGTTGCATAATGGTTAATTTTGGGAATTCAATCCAGGTAAAATAATAATTATAAATGCCTCAACTGCTATTTTTTTTCCTTTTTTAAAATCGCTAAAGCTGATCTTTATTTTGTCTTATGCGCTTCCATATCGATCTCGATCAGCTGTCCTTCTATAGCCAGGCCTTTTACTTCCAGCCAGGTACCTGTGGGGAATTGTTTTTTGTAAATAGAATTGCGAAAACCGGATACTTTGATGAACTCAGCCATATTGGTGGTATAAATATTTTCAGCTACCACATCATCAACAGTGTAACCATAGTGCTTCAAAATTTTTTCCAGGTCGGCATAACAATTCTTCATCTGCTGTTCCATATTGCCCGGGGCAACGATCATCCCGGAATCGTTCATACTTACGGCACCGGAAATTTTAAGGTCATCACCAATTCTTACAGCATGGGTGTAACCATACTCTTTTTCAAGTTTTGGTCGCAGGTTAAAATACTCAGGTGCTTTGCTGGCGGCGGGTTCTGTAAGAGTGGTCTTTGTTGTGTCGGCATTATTGCATCCTGTCAATAATAATGAACCCGCAAAAAGGATCATTGCTGATGAAAATATTTTAGTCATGGTTTATTAAATTTAATATAAAAATTGGGGTTTATTTAGAAATGATTGAATGCCCCCGTTACCGGGCTGCCGCCATATTAATTTCTGTATCGCGGTTTTCCAGTTGAACCACCCGCTCTACCTGCTTATTGATATTTAAAAACTGCAGGAGAAACCAGGCCAGCGCAATCATAGCGGCAAAGGCCATCAGGGCAACCTGCCAGTTGAAATTTGACGTAATTGGACCAATCAATGCTGCCAATGCAATTCGCCCAAGGTTACCAATGGTCATATACAGCGTGAACTGGCTTGCCGAAACTTTTTTCCAGCAACATTGCATGGCGATGGCAAAAATGCCGATGCAGGCAAATGTGTACATGATATTATAGAGCATCATATAAGCATAAATAAAAGAAGTGTCGCCCCAATATGTTTTTGAATAAGCCAGTACTGATGTAAAAAGCACCATGCCGCCAAAATAAATATTCATCATGCGCTTTTTACCAAACCTGTCAATAAGGAAACCTCCAATAAGCATACCTCCAATGCCGCCAATTATTTTTGCAGTTGCATAGAATTGGGAGTAAATGCTATTTGTCCAGTTTAGTTCCTTTACCGTAAAAATGGGCAGTAAGGTATCAATATAATTGTAAGCCCCCTGGGCTATGAACATCATTAAAGTAAGCAGGATGGAGTTTCGTAAACTAAACACGCTGTATAAGGATTTGAAGATGGAAACCCAGCTGGTCAATTGCATTTTTTTGGTTTCGGGCGATGCTGCACCCGAGGTCCATGGCAATATCTTTTCATTTTGCCGCTCCCTTAAAAATAAAGGCACCAGCATAATAATACCGATCATAGCCGCAAGCAAAAGTATGGAAGTGGTAAAATTGTATTTATTCAGCAGCCAGGTTCCCAATGCAAGGGTAGTGGAAATGGCAATGATCTTTGAACCCCACATCAGGCCATTGGCCCGGGCCTGCTGGTTTACAGGAATAATATCAACAGCCATACCATCTGTAGCCACATCCTGGAAAGCTCCAAAGAATGATAC
>Ga0138256_10007429_pt1 | contig 11555 bp, 10 predicted proteins | sample KNB2016incub_MG_FD_105486 | JGI IMG/M metagenome (GOLD analysis project Ga0138256, IMG submission 105486) | Active sludge microbial communities from wastewater in Klosterneuburg, Austria - KNB2014incub_MG | ecosystem: Engineered > WWTP > Activated sludge > Unclassified | place: Austria...
GACAGCTGCTCGACAAGCCGCCGCCCGACGCGCTTTGCGCCGCCCGTCACCAGAATGCGTTTTAGGCCCGCGGTCATGGGCCTGTCTTGCGGCGAGGCCCGTCTCCGGGTCAAGCCTTGCCCGCCAAATCAGTCGGAGAACTTGCCGCTGATCATCGCCTTGGTCGGCTTCTCGCCATCGAGGCGCAAGCCCTGCCGCCAGTCCCAAGGCGAGATGAACTGGCCGGCCCAGATCCCGACCTTCGCCTTGCGCGCCTTGAGCTCGGACTCAACATATGCCGTCGAATAGTCCCGATAGGCGAGGGCGTGGCCGTTGGTCACAAGCCATTCCTGGATGTTCGCGCCGCGCACCGAACACTTGCCGATGAAGCGGCCATAGCGATCCTTGTCCTCGATCGCGCATGTCACCGGATTGCGGCTAAGCCATTTATCGAGCGCGTTGGCCGCGATTGACCCACAGCGCACGAAGGCATGCTTCGCATCGAGACATTTCTGTCCTGACTCCGGCGCATCGACGCCCGTCAAACGGATACGTTCGCGGTTGATTTCCAGCGTGTCCGCATCGATCACCGAAGCTGTCCCGGAGATAGACGCCGGCAATCCCTTGCGCGAGGGCGCGGCGTCGCCTTCCAAGGGCGCGAGCGCCACCGCAAGGCCCAGAAGCGCCGGCGCCGCCCACATGATAGGGGCGTTCCAGCGGCCAGATCGCGCGTGTTTCGAATGTTCCTGTCCCATAACACGCACGGTTGGGGGGAAACCTTGCGAATCCGTTGACTGCGGCCGAACGGCCCCTCGTCCACAGGGGTGGATTCATGCTTGCGCGCGGGTAGGCATTCGTGTCCTTTGCGCCCGGATTTGAGGAGTTTTTCATGACCGGCGTCGTGGTGGTCGGAGCCCAGTGGGGCGACGAGGGGAAGGGCAAGATCGTCGACTGGCTGTCGAGCCGGGCTGACGTCATCGTCCGCTTCCAGGGCGGCCATAACGCAGGCCACACGCTCGTCATCGACGGCAAGGTGTTCAAGCTGAACCTGCTGCCCTCAGGCGTCGTGCGTGGGGGCAAGCTCTCCATCATCGGCAACGGCGTCGTGGTCGATCCATGGCACCTGCTCAACGAGATCGAGTCAATCGGCAAGTCCGGCGTCCATCTTGGACCCGACGATCTCATCCTCGCCGACAACGCCGTCCTGATCTTGCCCTGGCACAAGGACATCGACGCCGCGCGCGAGGAAGCCGCCGCCGGCGCGCAGATCGGCACGACACGTCGCGGCATCGGCCCCGCTTACGAAGACAAGGTCGGCCGCCGCGCCATCCGCGTCGCGGACCTCGCCGATCCCGCTGCGCTCGATCTCAAACTCGATCGGCTGCTGGCCCACCATAAACCGCTGCGCCTCGGGCTCAACCTACCCGAACCGGATGGCGAGCAGCTCAAGAAAGACCTGCTGGCCATCGCGCCGCAAATCCTCTCCTATGCCCAGCCCGCCTGGGAGCGCCTCGACCAGGCCGTACGTCTCGGCCGGCGGATCCTGTTCGAAGGCGCGCAGGGCGTGATGCTCGACGTCGATCACGGCACCTATCCGTTCGTCACTTCGTCCAACGTGGTGTCAGGGCAGGCAGCCGCCGGCTCCGGCGTCGGCCCCGGCGCGATCAACTATGTGCTCGGCCTCGCCAAGGCTTACACCACCCGCGTCGGCGGCGGCCCGTTCCCCACCGAGCAGGACAATGAGATTGGCCAGCGCCTTGGCACGGTCGGCCACGAATTCGGCACCAACACCGGCCGGGCCCGCCGCTGCGGCTGGTTCGACAGCGTGATGGTGCGTCAGGCCTGCTCTGTCTCCGGCGTCACCGGCCTCGCTCTGACGAAGCTCGACGTGCTCGACGGTTTCGACGAGATCCAGATCTGCACGCACTACAAACTCGGCGACAAGATCATCAATCACTTCCCTTCCGGCATGACCGATCAGGCCAACGTCCAGCCTGTCTACGAGACCGTCAGAGGCTGGAAAGGCTCCACCCGCGGCGCCCGCTCCTGGACCCAACTTCCCGGCGAAGCCGTCAAATACGTCCGGCGCCTCGAAGAACTCGTCGGCAAACCCGTTGCGCTTCTCTCGACTTCGCCGGAACGCGAAGACGTCATCCTGATGCGCGACCCGTTCGAGAAGTAGGGAGTTTGGTTGGGGGACGGCGAAGTCAGACGTGGCTTGCGACCATTTCAAAGTAGCGCGCAAAGCCGCAAGAGAGATGCACAGAGGCGCGGGCGGCGCTTGCGCTGTAAAACTCTGCGAGGCGCGATCCAGAATGCCGCGCTCAGCTTGTATCAAGGATCAATGCATTCTCACCAACGTCGGATAGGTCACAAGCGCTGCGGTGCTGCGGCAAGCGTTCATAAGCAGAACGTTTCAGTACTTTCGCGAGTTGAAACCTTCGAGCAGCTTTTTCAAACGATGGAGAAAGCAATCGGCGGCATGAAAGAAATCGGACCGCTCTCTTGCTACGACGTTGCGCATCGTATCGGGATTTCTCGCAAAATCTCCCCCACAGAAGTCTATCTGCACGCAGCTACGCTCGATGGCGCCAAGAAGGTTGGTGCGACGATAGGCAAGCTCACAAAGATCCCGATGTCTGATCTGCCGCGCGTCCTACGATCACCGACGGCTGAAGAAGCCGAAGACTTTCTTCGCCATTGTTCCAGTGGTCGGTTTGGCGGCGATTGCGCCGGTCGCAGGTTGAAAGGCGCCTGATGGTAAAGGCTCGGAAATGCAGCGGGCGTCATGCCAAACGGCGTACAGAGGCGGCGACAGCGCAGCCTGAAAGCGTGATTGTCCGCTTCTCATCGCCGTTTCGGCCTAAACGCGATCAGCACATTGCCCGGCGGCTCGCCGAAGCGCGCATAGCCTGATTGCACGAACAGAGTCCCGTCGCCCGCCACATACGGCGCGGAATCCAGGCCGCCGCCATGGCCCGCAACGCCGTTCACAGTGTCGGGAAAATCGCGATTGGTCATGTATTCGAACAACACGTCACCCGTCTCGCTGTCGAAGATGCGCAGCATGCCCTGCGTCGTCCCCGTCACCACCGCGCCGTCCACCAGGAGCGGGGCAGGCGACATGCCGAGCCGGCACACCGCCGCGCGCTCGGGCGGGCGCACGGCCACCGCGCTCTCCGATGTCGTGACGCGTCCTTGCGCGCTGGCAGGTGTGGCGGCCGCGGCTGCCGGCGGCGTCGCAGGCCGTGTTGGCGCGGGCGTGACGCGCGGCGCTGGCGGAAGCAGCGGGGCAGTCACTGCCTGCATACGCCATTCCGGCGCGGGCTTGCGCGCCTTCGCTACCGGGAATTCCTGGCCGCAATCGCGCGCATTGTTGTTGTACGACCACTCGATCTCGCCGGTCATCGCGTTGACCGCGCTGATGCCGGGCCCCCAGGCCGGGTTCTCGGTCGGGCTCGCGGGCCGGTTGCTGTCATTGTTAGGAACGAAGATGCGCTGCCCGTCATAAGCCATGCCCCAGTGCACGCCGCCATTGGCCGACCCGCGCCCGACCTTGTTGCCCCACACCTGTTTGCCGGTGTCGGGATCGATCGCCCACAGGACGCCGGATTTTTGCCCCGCGATCACGAGCTCCGAGCCATCGGTTCGCTTGATCAGCATCGACGTCGCGCCGAAATCATGGTCCGGGCTGTGATATTCCCCCGGCCAGTCGCAATTCGCGGCCTTGCGTCCGCACGCGTAGTTCCAGATGTCCGCCTTGGTCGCCTGGAACACCCAGCGCTTCTCGCCGGTGTCCATATCGTAGGCAATGATCGAGTCGGATGTATCTGTCGCCGGCCACGACACGTTCTCGCCTGTGCCGGCATAGATGACATTGCGTTTCGCATCGATCACCGGCGTGGACCAGACGATCGCGCCCGACGGTCCCCATTGCTGCGTGCCGGTGCGGCTCAGCCTCACGGGCTGCGCCGGCTCCATTGTTTTGCCGGTCCACAGCTTCTTGCCGGTCGCGAGATCGAACGCGATGACCGCGCCTTGCCCCTTGCAGCACTCGTAATCGTCTTGTCCCGCATAGTTCACCTCGATCGCTGAAACCGGCGTGATGACCTTGCCATCATGCACCACCGGCGCGCCCGTGATCCGGTTGTATTCATTCAGCCGCGCGTTCGACACCCACAGTTTCCGCCCTGTCTTCGCATCGACCGCGTGCACGAATCCGGCCGCATCTCCCATCACGATCGACGCGGGCGACTTGTCCGTCGCCTCCGCGAAGGTGAGGGAAGACCGCAGCGTCATCTCAGACGTGTACTGCCACTTCACGCACCCTGAATTCGTATCGAGCGCATAGAGTCGCCCCGTATCCGTGGCCGCAATGAAGATCGTGTCGCCGATGATCACCGGCTGCGAACGCATGGTCGGCGTCTGCGGGAAGGCGATCACCCACGCTATCTCCAGATCCTTCATCTGATCGCGTTTGAGCCCCGTCTGGTCCGCCGTCTGCCGCCGGTTCGCATCATCCGTCACGCCGAACGTCACCGCCGTCCGTGACGCGCCCTCCAGCTTCACCTCCCGCACCTTCACCGGGCAGCGTGCAGAGTTTACCCACGCATCATTGCTGCCTTCCGATTCCGGCAGCCAGTTGATCAGCTCCGCCAGTTCTTTCTTGGGCACGTCCTGCGCCTGCAGCTTCATGTAGCCGAGTTCAAGCGCATATTTCACCGTCGCCCGGTTCAGCGTGCGGATCGCCGCAAGCGACGGCGCGCCGCTCGTCTGCCCGTTGTCGTGGCAGGATGCGCACCACTGGTCGTAGACCGCCTTGCCGGGATGCTCCGCGCCCTCAGCCGCCGTATGCTCCCCGCTCCCTGCTTCACCCGGCCGTGGTGCACACCCGGACGCGCCCAGCACAACAGCAACCGCGAGCGCAAACGCGCGAACATGGCTCATGGAAAGTCCTCCCGAGGAGTCTGCGCTCCCTGGCCCCAACCGTACCGCGGCGCCCCGCCGTTGCAAGGCGTCGCGGCCGGGTCTTCAACGGATGAAGAGGCTTATTCTGCCGCGATCGCCGTGCGCCGCGCCTGTGAGGCCGCATGGCTCGCCAGCGCCCAGCTCAACAGCCGGTCGAGCCCCGTATGGAAGCCCTGCGGTCGCCAGCCCAGGTCGCGCTCCGCCTCAATCGTATCCAGCATCGGGCCGGCCGAGGCTCCTGCGCCACCGCCGTCCACGACCAGCAGGCTCGACCAGGACTGCCGTGTCATCGGCGAACGCTCATCCAGCAACGAGCAAACAGACTCGGCGATATCAATATCCCGCCGCTCGGCCCCAACCGACAGGTCAAACCGCGACAACGGCGGGGCTGCTTGCGCCGCCAGCAGGAGCCCCGAAGCAAAATCCCGGATCGGCAGCCAGTCGCGCACCGTTTCGCCGCTCGCCGCCATCTGGAATGGCTGCCCGTACAACAGTGACGCCACCAACCGCGCCATGAACGACGCGTTCGCCTGCCATGGCCCGAACGCTTCGCCCGCAACACAAGTCACCAGCGGCACGTCATTCGCCCGCGCCCACCGGTCGAGCAGGGCGGCTGCAGCCCCCCGCGCCGCGTGGGATCGCGTCGGCGTTTCCGGCACATCGCTCTCGCCACGCTCGGCATGCACCAGCCGAAACCGCCGCCGCGCGTCGCCTGTCAACTTCTCGCAATACTGCCGCGCCGCTTCAATAACCGCGAATGCGCCGCCGATCTCGCTATCGACCATGGCGCCCGGATCATCGTCGACGCTGGCCGCGAGGTGGATCACCGCGTCCGGCGCAAACTCGCGCATGATCGCGCGGATCATCGCGCGGTCAGTGACATCAGCCTCGAGCCGCGCATAGCCTTCGCGCTGCGCAACAGGCCCCAGCGCTGGAACGGCAATGTTCTTCTTCCGGCGATCCAGGTTGAGCACTTGGTCGCCGCGTTCGACAGCCAGCCGCACCACGGCCGCGCCGACAAACCCACACCCACCTGTCACGAGGACGCGCATAGGGCCCCAACCCTTCAACCGAAAAGGTATCCAACCGTTAACGGATGGGCTTCTATGGTTAGCGGGTGGTTAACAGCTGTTCGTGAGCGTTATTGCGCCGGTGTCGACGGAGCGGCAGGGGCGGCAGGGGCGGTGGGGGGCGCCGCTGGCTCCGCGGGAATATCAGCCGTCGGACGGTCGAACTGATAGACCACCTCGCCAGCCTGCATCAGCAGGCGATCCTGCTTCACCAGATGGTAGATCTGCACCGCGCCGCCACTGGCCGTGCATGTCTGCTTCAGCACTGCGACGCTATCGCCCGCAACGCCCAGCGTCGACGCAGCCATCGCGGCGTCCGTCACTTTTCCGTTGAATAGCCCAACCACCGGCGCCGTTTCCACCACGCCCGTCGCGGCCGCACAGGTCAGCGCCGCCGGCCCGGACGACGCCGTCTCGCTGAGCGTCAGCGTCTTCTCCAGGATTTCTGGATCAGCCTCGGGCAGGAATCCGTCCCCCGCGAACCAGGGCGCAACGATATGGCCGCTCACCTTCCACTCGCCGATGAAGGACGCAGGCGTTGCATCGCCCGCCTTCACGCTACCGCCGCCAGACGATTCAGATCCGGAACAGGCCGCCAAGGCGAACGGCGTCAACACAGCAACAGAAAGAAAGCGCATCACGTCACCCACCTACGAACCTGAAGGTATAAAGCACGTTGTCGAGCCCGAGCATGATCGTGCTCGGGTCGACCATCGGGAAATCGAGCGATACATCGGCCGCGCCCGATGCGCACGTGAAGTTCAGTGTCACAATTCCGTCCGGCTTGAAGCCCAGCGCCGCCGCATCATTCGCCGGGTCGGGCAGGTTGCCTTCAAACAGTGTCTGCGGCTGCACGGTGTTCACCGTGTAATGCGGATTATCGCACATCAGGATCGGTGGCCCGGATGTCTTGTTCGCGCCCAGCACCACCTTGGCCAATGCTGGGTCCGGCGCGGGCTCCTCGCTCTTGCCATCCCACCACGGCGCGATCTTGGCGGCAGTCATGCTCCACGCGCCGAAAAACGGATTGCGTGGCGTGACCGCTTCGGGTCCGACTGCTGGACCATCCACAGGCGCCTCGACGTCGGCGGCGTCAGGCTCATTCGCCAGCCCGCAGGCCGACAGCATCAGCACGGCCGCAAGCGCCGGCACACACGGGAACCTTCCAGCTCTCATCTTTCGCTCCGCCGCATCCTGCCTGATCCTGTCCTTCGCCCGGTTTGTCAAACCGTCAGCGTCCACCCTGCCGCGGCGCAAACACGTGCGACAGCGCAATCGCCCCCGCCGTCGCTACATTGAGGCTGTCGATCCCCGGCGACATTGCAATCGACACCCGCCTGCATCGCTCCATCAGGGCAAGCGGCAGCCCAGGTCCTTCCGCTCCCAGCACAATCGCCAGCCGCTCAGGTCGCGCCAACGTGTGCAACGGCGCGCCGCCCGTCGGGCTCAGCGCCCATGGCTCGACGCCAGCTGCTTCGAGCGCGGCGATCATCGACTCGCCATCGCCCGAACGCGCGGACGGCAATGATAGGGCTGTCCCTGCGGAGACGCGGATCGACTTGCGATAGAGCGGATCGCAACTCGTCGCATCCAGCAAGACCGCATCCGCGCCCAGCGCCGTCGCGTTGCGGAAACACGCGCCGACATTGTCATGGTTCGACAGTGCGATTAGCGCAAGCAGGGTCAGCGGCCCCGCCGGCAGCGTCGCTGTCAGGTCTTCCACTGTCTGCTCCGCTTCGCGCCGCGCCACGGCAAGCACGCCACGATGAATGTGAAATCCGGTGATGCCATCCATCACACACTGCGGCGCCGTGTAGACTGGCACGGCGGGACCAAGTTTCGCCAGCAACGCGGTCAGCGGCCCGACCCGGTTCTCGGCCAGGAACACCGATTCAACCGGAAACCGCGACGCTTCCACCAGCCGCGTCAGCGTCACCTTCCCCTCGACAATGAAGCGCTGCGCATTGCGCAGAAGATCGCGCTCCTTCACGCCCCGATAGGGCGCCAGTCGCGGATCGTCCGCGGATGTCAAAGGTATGATCATGTCCGCTTTTGACCCGCACGCACCGCGCGCGCAAGCGCGTCGACAGATGTGCGCGCTCATTGGCACTGGGCGCAATCGCCCTGCGGGACGCTGTCGCTCCGTCCCAGATGAAGGGCCGGGGACGTGGGCGCGCCCCGCTGATGGGCTGCTGCTTCAAGGCGGCCTACCGACAAAAAAGGAAGCGGTTTCCCGTCGATGCTGCGCGTCAACCCTCGCAATCGCTTGTCGCCAGCGGGCTCTTGTAGGTGTTGCGCCTCTTGGATCCCCAAGGCCCCTGCGCCGTGCCTGCCTGTCTCAGCGACAAGGGACCCAGCGCTTTTCCTCGCAGTGGATGTGTGGATGACAGCATTGCGGAGGACCAAACTGCTCGATCGCATCGCCCCTCGCGCCGTTGAACATCGCGACAGGCCTTGATGCGGGGGCGACATGGGAAATATCTCACGGGGTGGGACAAGGTGGGGAGCGAGGCTTTATCCCCATCTGCTTTCGCGCCTGGGCGTTGAGACTGTTGGGAGAGCTGGCTTGCGGGCGGGATTGGATTCCGCGGAGTTGCGGGTGTGATGGGCGGGGGCGCCTTTGGGCGAGGCCTAAGCCTGTTTCCGCCTCAACAGCTTCAATCCCGACCAGTCCGCATCCACCGCGCAGACCTTCACGTCTACCAGTCCCATCGGCAGGCATACCTTGCGGATGCCGTCTTCGGTCAGATCGACGAACAGCTTAGATGTCTTCTTCGGCCACGACACCCAGATCATGCCGCCGGTCGCAAGGCGCGGCTCCAGCTTCGGAAGATCGCGGGCAAGAGCCGTTGCATCCTTCAGGAACAGATGGATGAAGTCGAAGCTGCCCGTTGCTGGCGCGGATTTCTTCACCGCGATCGCCGCGCCATCCGTCAGCTCGGCATAATCGCCAGGCGGCGCAATGACGATCGCTTTCAATCCGTCCTTCCAGCCCAGCTTGGCGATCAGGCTCTTGCCCGAATACCCGGCCGCGCGGGAAGCCGACTTTGGCATCAGGTATGGCCCATCAGGCGCGCAGCAGCTCGTTCACGCTGGTCTTCGAGCGTGTGCCCGCATCGACCTGCTTCACGATCACGGCGCAGTAGAGCGATGGCGCCCAGTCCTGTCCCGGCATCGGCTTGGTCGACGGGCGGTTGCCAGCGACTACGACAGAGTAGGGCGGCACTTCGCCATACAGCGTCTCGCCCGTTTCGCGGTTCACGATCGGCGTCGACTGGCCGAGATAGACGCCCATGCCGATGACCGAGCCTTCGCGCACGATCACGCCCTCGGCCACTTCCGAACGGGCGCCGACAAAGCAGTTGTCCTCGATGATCACTGGATTGGCCTGCAGCGGCTCAAGCACACCGCCGATGCCGACGCCGCCGGAGAGGTGGCAGTGCTTGCCGATCTGGGCGCACGAGCCGACGGTGGTCCACGTGTCGACCATCGTGCCCTCGCCGACATAGGCGCCGATATTGGTGAAGCTCGGCATCAGTACGGCGTCGGGCGCGATGAAGGCGCCGTGGCGCACGATGGCGCCCGGCACGGCGCGGAATTTCCTGACGATGAAATCATCGGGACCCCAGCCGTCGAATTTGGAGGGCACCTTGTCCCACCACGCGCCTGGGCCCGGTCCGCCCGGCACCAGCGTGTTGGCGTTGATGCGGAAGGACAGCAGCACCGCCTTCTTAAGCCACTGGTTGACAACCCACTTGCCGGACGCGTCCTTTTCGGCGACGCGCAGCGTGCCGGAATCGAGCGCCGTCAGCGCCGCTTCCACGGCGTCACGCACCGGGCCTCTGGTGTTGACGCCCAGCGATGTCCGATCTTCCCACGCGGTGTCGATAGTGGCGGCCAGGGCTGTTATGTCGGTCACACTGATCTCCGTCCGAGGGGGTCCGGCGGAATTACATCGTCCGGCGCGCCGCGCCAAACAGATTCGCAATATCCTAGGGTTGGGCGCGGGTGGGCGCGCCAAAGGCGCTGTCGAAGAATTCGTACACCAGCTTGCCCTCTTCAGGGGCGGCAGTCTCGACGAATTTCTCTGATCGATACCGACGCAGTTCGCAATTCTCGTTGCCAAGGATCGCGAACTGCGCGCGCGAGGTGCAGAATTTGGTTGCGGCGTTCTTCAGCGTACGCACGCCCTGCGGCGTCGCCATCTCGGCGAAGACATAGTGCGGCGCGGTGATCAGGCTTTCATCGACGGTGCGGACACAAAGGTTCGCCTCGATCGTCCACCAACCGCGGGATTCGAGACCGTCCGGCCGGAAGCGCGCCATGGCTGCGATGATGCGGTTGCCCGTGCGGTTGCACAGCATCATGCCAACCTGCATCGAGCGCTTGCGGGCGACGTCTTCGAGAATGTCGATCAGCTCGCCCATCGGCGTCGTCGCGGGCTGCTTGCGCTCGGCGAGGAAGGCCGTGATGGCGGCGCGGGTCTCGCGGCCGAGATAGCCGTCGACCACGTCCTGGAAGATACCAGCGTCATTCAGCAGGCGTTGCACGCCGGCGTTCTCCGGCGACTGGCCGCCCTTGTTGTAGAGGTCGGTTTCCTTGAACGTCATCGACCCGCTGCCTTTGTCGAAGCGCACGGCCTGGAAGCCGCGCTGTTCGAGACCCATGGAGGCGCAGGAGGAGGGGTTCTCGACGGCGAAGGAGCCGTTGGTGTCGACGCAGAGGGGAATCTCGCCGCTCCAGTCGCGCTGGCCGCCGCGATGCGCCTTGGAGGAGCGAGCGAACACAAAATAGACGCCGGGCTTCAGCGCGCCCTGGATTGCCAAGCGGCACTGGCCGGGGCGAAGGCGCGTCCAGCCCTCGACGATCACATCTTCGCCATCCGGCCGGCCTGTGGCCGCTTCGATCACGAAGCTGGTCTGGTTGCACAGCTCCCACCCGCTCGATCCGCCCTGCGCGGAGGAGGGCAGGCTCAGCGAAGCGAATGCCAGCGCTAGAAGCGCCAACAGCTTGAGGAATCCCCTAGCGAACCAGCGTGCCAGCGCCATGCTCGGTGAACAGCTCCATGAGGAGGGCGTGCGGTTTGCGGCCATCCAGAATGACCGCCGCCTCGACACCCTTTTCCACTGCTTGCATCGCCGTTTCAAGCTTGGGAATCATCCCCCCTTTAGCAGTTCCGTCTGCGATCAATCCGCGCGCCTCTGCAACGGTGAGCTGCTTGATAAGATTGCCGGATTTGTCGAGCACACCGGTAACATCCGTAAGGAACAGCACGCGCTTGGCGCCAAGCGCGGCCGCAACGGCTCCGGCGGCGGTATCTGCGTTGATATTGAAGCTCTTCCCATCGGCCCCGACGCCAACTGGCGCCACAACCGGAATGAAATCCTCGTCCCGCTGCGCGGCGAGCGCTGTCAATACGGACGGGTCGACCTTGTCCGGTTCGCCAACGAAACCAAGATCGACCACCCGCTCGATATTCGAATCGGGGTCTTTCTTGGTCCGGGTGGCCTTGACCGCGGTGATCAGGTTGGCGTCCGA
>Ga0138256_10007433_pt1 | contig 11551 bp, 10 predicted proteins | sample KNB2016incub_MG_FD_105486 | JGI IMG/M metagenome (GOLD analysis project Ga0138256, IMG submission 105486) | Active sludge microbial communities from wastewater in Klosterneuburg, Austria - KNB2014incub_MG | ecosystem: Engineered > WWTP > Activated sludge > Unclassified | place: Austria...
AGGGTCCCGTCCAGTTCGACGGACCGGTCGGCGCCGCTGGTCTCGCGTCGCCGCGCGGCGAGCGGCGCGAAGCGGTCCCAGACGGGCGCGGGCACCGACACGACCGGATAGTCCGGCCGTATCGCGCGCCGCACCACCCGTGCCGTGAATTGCGAGTGCGTGATGGCGCTGCCCAGCATCGCCAGCACCCGCAACCAGTCGGTCTCGCGCCTGTCGCCCCAGGGCTCGTCGGGAAGGCTGTCGTACTCCCAGGCGAACACCGGCACGACCGGGCACTCGAGGCGCGTGGGCACCCGGTGCGGCGGCGCGAAACACAGCAGCACGCAGTATTCGCCGCTGGCGGCGCAGTCGCGGTACCAGGCGTCCGCCTCGCGCAGCGGGTCCGCGATCTCGACCACCCTGCCCAGCGCCTGCAGCACGGGCAGGTAGGCCTGCATCACGAAGTAGTAGCTGTAGTCGGCGCGTCCGACCTCGCCTTCGATCGAGTCCGCGGTGAACGGCACGTGGACCAGGAAGATCATGCGTCGGCACCCGGGCGCAACCGGCCGGCCTCGCGCTGCGCGCCGGCGGCCGGCGCCACGCCGAGGAAAGCCCCGATGCTGTCGGTCACGCGCTCGACCGTGCAGTAGCGCTGCATCGCCGCAGCCGCCGCCACGCCCATCTGCCGGTACGCCTGCGGGTCCTCGCGGTATACGCCGAGACTGTGACGGAAAGCGGCAACCGTCGACTCCCAGCTCACCCGGTACTGCAGGGTGCGCAGCAGCGCGCGTTCGTCATGGGGCCAGATGCACGGCTCGGTGGTGGCCTCGATCGCGATCGAATTGGCATCGTCGAGGTAGTCGAGCAGCGAGGTATGGCGCGGCGCCAGCGCCGGCTTGCCGCAGCTCATGAACTCCATCAGCGGGATGCAGAGCCCTTCGGCCTTGGACACGTTGACGTAGAAATCCGTGCGCCCGATCAGCTGCCCGTAATCCTGTTCGTCGAGGAAACCGTGGACCACGACCACCCGGCACGCAAACGCCGGCAGGCGCTGCATCAGGCTGTGCAGCTCGAAGATGTAGCTGCGCTGCAACTGCTGCGTCATCTTCAGCAGCAGCGTGACATCGTCGCGCCCGGCGAACGCGGTGCAGAAGGCAGAGACCAGCATGTCCCAGTTCTTGCGGTCGTCGCGGGGATTCAGGACGCTGGTGTAGACCACACCGTCCAGCGTGAGCGCCTGCCGCACGTGCGCCGCCACCGCGCGCGCGGGTGCGGGGGGCAGGGGCATGGCATCGAGTATGTCGAGCTCGTCGATCGCCAGGCGGCACAAGCCGATGCCGAGCGTGCGTGCGTCCTCGGGCTCGGATGCCGGCAGCTTGCGGACCCCGGTGAACCCCACCACCTGCGCCGGCTCGGTCAGATCGAATTCGAGCGCGATCACCTCGGCCTCGGCCTTCGGCACTATCGTGCGGGTCTGCTCGCCGAGGTAGAGGCTGAGCGGCGCCCCGGCATTCTGCGCATAGCCGACCATTTCCACCCGCATGGCTATTCGCCCGTTCACCGGCCGGGGGAGCATCAGCCACGGCGCTGTCGAAGCCGACCAGGCACCCCACGGCTCGGGGGCCCAGAACTCCTGCAGCAGCGCGCTCTCGGGGCAGCCGGCGCGCAATTCGAGCCTGATCGTGCCGTCCGACGGCGCTTCGACGGCGGGCAGCAGCCTGAGCCCGGTGATGCCGAAGCCGATGCTGCGCTCCTCGGCGGCCCCCGCCAGCGGGCGGGGATCGATGCCCATGATGTGCAGCATGCACGCGGGCCGGCCGAGCCGGAAGCGCAGCGTATGCAATTCCTCGCCCCCGCCGATGCACAGCGGCTGGAACGCATCGCCCAGCGCCGCGACCAGGGGCCGGCCCTGGTTCCTGCCGTAGGCCCGCACGTCGAGCTCGATGGCCACCTCGCCGTGGAGCAGCCACGGCAGCGCGATCGCGATCTCGGCGTTGCGCGACCACGCGCCCCAGGGCTCGGGCCGGTAAAAACCCAGCAACGCACCCGTGTCTGGCGACAGCAGGCGAAAATCCAGCGCGTGCGCCTGTCCGTCCCACAACTCGAGCGCATACGCGGCGTAGGGGCGGTTGCATCGCAGCCGGTCCGGGCCCCTCTCGAAGTCACGCGTGTCGAGCACGGCGCCGTCCACGCAAATCCCGGGCTGGCCGTCCTCGCGCCCGCTGGCGAGGCGCTCGCGCACGCCGGCCATGCGCTCCCACAGCGGCACCGGCACCGCCAGCACCGGAAACTGCGCGCCCATCGCCCGCTGCAACGCCGCGACCGCGTGCTCCGAGAGCGTGATCGCGCGCGCACAGCCGGCCAGCGCCACGCGCCAGTCGTTGCGCGGATTGCCACCCCACGGCTCGTCGGGAATGCGCTCGAACTCCCACGCGATCACCGGCACGACGGGGCAACGCCGCACATCGGGCAGGTTCTGCGGCGCCGTGAACGCGATGAGCACGCATTGCTGCCCTTGCGCACTGAAGCGGTCGAACAGCGCATCGGCCTCGGCGGCGGGATCCTCGACGACGGTCACCGCGCCCAGGCGCTCGAAGGCGACGCGAAACTCCTTCAGCAGGAAGTAATAGCTGTACTCGGGCGCGCCCAGCGAGCGCCCGATGTTGCCGGCATTGATCCGCGAATAGAGCAGGAAGTGCATCGGCCGGCCCACGTCTCAGCTACCCGTGGCGTCGGCGACACGGCCGGCAGCGTCCGGGGCGTCCAGGCTGGCCACCGGCGCCAGCCAGTTGCAGCCCACGAAGCGCGGATGCGCGACGTTGATCACGTAGAAGATCAGGGCGCGGTCCCTCCATTCGTAGGTGCGGTCGACGTGCGCGTCGGAACGGGTCAGCGCGGTGGTGACGGAATAATGCCCCTCGCCCAGGTTCATCACGAAGCGCAGGCGGAACACGTGCTCCGAGCCGGCGGCAAGGTTCTCGATCGGGATCGACAGCCGGTGGCTGTTGATGCCGAACATCTCGTGCCCGAGGCGGTCCTTGATCATGAGCCCGACCACCAGCGTGGGCAGGTCCACGTGCACGCGAAAGCGCACGCTCATCACGACTTCCTCGCCGACCTTCGCGGCATCGGTGGTCGCGCCGCCCGCATTCTGCAGCGTCACCGACACGATCGTGGCCTCGCCGGTGCCCGAGGTGGTCTGCACCACGCCCTGCGCATTCAGCTCCTGGCGGATGTGCGCGAAGGTGCGGTCCGCCATCAGGGCGTGGTAGAAATCCATCACGATCTCGGGCTCGCCCTCGCGCAGCAGCCGCCCCTCGTGCAGCAGGATCGCGCGGTCGCACAGCGCCTGTATCGACAGGCGGTCGTGCGAGACGATCAGCAGCGTGGTGCCCTGCTCGCGGAACTCGCGGATGCGCGAAAAGCTCTTGTGCTGGAAGTAGGCATCACCCACCGAGAGCGCCTCATCGACGATCAGCAGCTCCGGGCGCCGGGCCGTGGCCAGGCTGAAGGCGAGGCGCATCGCCATGCCGCTCGAGTAGGTGCGCAGGGGCTCGTCGAAATACGCGCCGATCTCGGCGAAGTCCTCGATCGCCGGCATCAGCTCCTCGAGCTCGGCGCGCTCCAGCCCGAGCAGCTGCCCGTTCATCATCACGTTCTGGCGCCCGGTGAACTCGCCGTGAAAGCCCATGCCGAGTTCGAGCAGCGCCGCGACGCGCCCGTGCAGGCGCACCTCGCCCTCGGTGGCGCGCGTGGTGCCCGTGATGATCCGCAGCAGCGTGCTCTTGCCGGCGCCGTTGAAGCCGACGATGCCGACGGCCTCGCCCGGCGACACCGTGAAGCTGACGTCGCGCAACGCCCAGCTCTGCTGGTGGCGCGGCCCGCCGAAGGGCAGCAGCCATTCGGCCAGCCGCGACCAGCGGTTCGGATAGTGGCGGTAGGCCTTGCCCAGCCCGATGACCTCGACCGTATGGCTCATAGCTCGTCCACGATCTCGTCGGCGCGCCGGCGAAACAGCGCGAGCGCGACCACCAGGGCGAGCGTCGCGCACAGCGCGGGCGCGACCAGCGCGGACCACTGCGGCCAGCCCTGTCCCAGCGCGATCGCCTGCTGCGACAGCATCAGCGGCGTCAGCGGGTTGGCCAGCACGATGGGCCGGATGGCCTCGGGCAGTATCGACAGCGGATACACGATCGGGGTGAACCAGAACCAGAACTGCAGCAGTATGCCGAAGAACTGCCCCGCATCGCGAAAGAACACGTTGAGCACGCCGGCGACGATACCCAGGCCGAGCGCGAACACGCAGAGGATCGCCAGCACCGGCAGCATCGCCAGCAGGTAGGCGCCGGGGAAATTCCCCGTGACCAGCAGCAGCAGCAGGAACAGGCCGTAGATGATCGCGAAATTCATCCCGGCATTGAGCAGCACGATCAGCGGCAGGCAGATGCGCGGGAAATTCATCTTCTTCAGCAGGTTCGCGTGATCGAGGAACACCGTCATGCCGCGCTGGATGATCTCGGAGAACAGCCCCCAGCTGAGGATGCCCGCGCACAGGAAGATGCCGTAGGCCAGCGTGCCGGTTTCGCCCGGGAGCCGCGCCTGCATCACCTGGGAGAAGATGAGCATGTACACCGCGACCATCGCGAGCGGATTGATCACCGCCCAGGCCGAACCCAGCAGCGAATTGCCGTAACGCGCGGCGAACTCGCGCCGCACGCTGCTGACGATGAACCCCCGGGAGCGCCACGCAGCGCGAATCAGCTGGATCAGCACGCAGGCGCCCTGATGAAAAAGTGGGGCGCATTATAGCCGCATCGGCTCATCACGCCGATGTCGTCCAGCGCTGCGCGGCGGCCATGCCGGCGAGGTGCAACAGCTCGATGTCGCCGATTCGCCTGGCCGTCGTCATCGCCTGACTGCCCATGGCATTCATCCGGTCAACGCCTTGAACCACACCGCGTAGGGCTGGTACAGCCACCACTTCAGCGGCACGCGCCCGTAGTGGCGGCGCACCACGGCGATGGCCTCGCGGTAATGGCGCGCGCGATTGCGGCGGGTCTTGGTCCCGGCGTGCTCGCGGTTCACGCCGGTCACGGCGTCCACGAAACAGGGCGCACCGCAGCGGCGATAGAGCCGCCACCACAGGTCGTAGTCCATCACCATGTGCAGGCTCTCGTCGAGTCCGCCGACCGCCTCCCAGGCCGAGCGGCGGATCAGCGTGGCGGGCTGCGACACGATGCAGCGCAGCGCCAGGCGGCGCTCGTCGAAGGGCTCCACCCACACCGGATCGCGCCGGCCCGTGGCCTCGACCAGGTTCCATGCCCGCGCATAGGCCATCGGCGCGGCGGGGGCGGCATCGAGGGCGGCGATCAGCGTGGCGAGGGCCCCGGGCAACAGCAGGTCGTCGCTGTTCAGCCAGCACACGTAGGGCGCCGAGCCGCGCGCGATGCACTCGTTGATGGCCGCCGCCTGGCCGCGGTCGGCGTGGCTGCGCCAGCCGGCGAGCCGCGGCGCAAAGCGCTCGATGACCGCGACCGAATCGTCGCCCGAGCCGCCGTCGGCCACGAAGACCTCGACCGCAACGCCCTGGTCGAGCGCCGATTCCAGCGCCGCGCCCAGATAGCGCCCCTGGTTGAACGACGGCACCGCGATCGTGACCGCGGGATGGTCGCGCAGGGCCGTCATCGGCGGGCGTTCAGGAAATCCCGGTACGCCAGCGCAATGCCCTCGCGCAGGCCGGTCGAGGCGCACCAGCCCAGTTCGCGCAGGCGGCCGACGTCGAGCAGCTTGCGCGGCGTGCCGTCGGGCTTGGCGGCATCGAACACGATGCGGCCCTGGAAACCCACCACGTCCATCACCGTCTGAGCGAGCTCGCGGATGCTGACATCGCTGCCCGTGCCCACGTTGAAGAGGCCCTCGGAAATGCCCCTCTCCATCAGGAACACGCAGGCATCGGCCATGTCGTCGACGTAGAGGAATTCGCGCAGCGGCCGGCCCGAGCCCCATACCACCAGCTCACTGTCGCCGCGCGCTTTGGCCTCGTGGGCCTTGCGGATCAGTGCCGGCAGCACGTGGCTGCTCGCGAGGTCGTAGTTGTCGTTCGGTCCGTAGAGATTGGTCGGCATCGCGGAAACGTAACGCGTGCCGTACTGGCGGTTGTAGCTCTCGCAGAGCTTGATGCCGGCGATCTTCGCGATGGCGTAGGGTTCGTTGGTGGGTTCCAGCGGACCGGTGAGCAGGTATTCCTCGCGGATCGGTTGCGGGCAGTCGCGCGGGTAGATGCAGCTCGAGCCCAGGAACAGCAGCCGCTCGACGCCGGCGCGCCACGCCGCGTGGATCACGTTGCTCTCGATCATCAGGTTCTGGTACAGGAACTCCGCGCGCAGCGTGTTGTTGGCCTGGATGCCGCCCACCTTCGCCGCGGCGATGAAGACGTAGTCCGGCCGTTCGGTGGCGAAGAATCGCTCCACCGCCGCCTGGTCCGTGAGATCGAGCCCGGCACGGTCGCGCAGCAGCAGGTTGTGGTAGCCCCCGCGCTGCAGCCGGCGCACGATCGCCGAGCCCACCATGCCGCGGTGGCCCGCGACAAAGATGCGCGCCGCGCGCGTCACGGCCTCACTCGTGGTAGTCATAGGCGGGAAAACCGTGCTTGCGGACCAGCTCGTCGCGCTCGGCGCTCTTGAGGTCCTCGCGGATCATCTCGGCCACCAGCTCGCCGAAGCTGGTGCGCGGCGTCCAGCCGAGCTGCACGCGCGCCTTGGTCGAATCGCCGAGCAGCGTCTCGACCTCGGTGGGCCGGAAATAGCGCGGGTCCACCCGCACGATCACCCGCCCGTGCTGGTCGGCGCCGGTCTCCGCGGCGCCGCTGCCCGACCAGGTGATGCGCAGCCCCAGCTCGGCGGCGGCAAGGTCCACGAACTCGCGCACACTGTGCTGTTCGCCGGTGGCAATGACGTAGTCCTCGGCCGTTTCCTGCTGCAGCATCAGCCACTGCATCTCGACGTAGTCGCGCGCATGGCCCCAGTCGCGCAGCGCGTCGAGGTTGCCGAGGTAGAGGCAGTCCTGCAGCCCCAGCTTGATGCGCGCCAGCGCGCGCGTGATCTTGCGCGTCACGAAGGTCTCGCCGCGCACCGGCGATTCGTGGTTGAACAGGATGCCGTTGCAAGCGTACATCCCGTAGGCCTCGCGGTAATTCACGGTGATCCAGTAGGCGTAGAGCTTGGCGACGGCATAGGGGCTGCGCGGGTAGAACGGCGTGGTCTCCTTCTGCGGCACTTCCTGCACCAGCCCGTAGAGCTCGGAGCTGGACGCCTGGTAGAAGCGGGTCTTGCGTTCCAGCCCGAGCAGGCGGATCGCCTCGAGGATGCGCAGCGCCCCCAGCGCGTCGGCGTTGGCCGTGTACTCCGGCACCTCGAAGCTGACCGCCACGTGGCTCATCGCGCCGAGGTTGTAGATCTCGTCGGGCTGCACGGTCTGGATCACGCGGGTGAGGGCGCTCGAATCCGTCAGGTCCCCGTAGTGCAGGAGCAGGTTGCGCCGCTCGACGTGCGGGTCCTGGTACAGGTGGTCGATGCGATCGGTGTTCAGCAGCGAGGCGCGGCGCTTGATGCCGTGCACCTCGTAGCCCTTGGACAGCAGCAGCTCGGCCAGGTAGGCGCCGTCCTGCCCCGTGATTCCCGTCACCAACGCTTTCTTCATGCCGCGAAAATCCTGCCTGTAACCCGAATGTTTGCCGCCGCTTCAGGCGGCCGCCTCGCGCAGCCGCGCCAGCTGCGCATCCACCATGCCGTGCACCATCTGCGCGAACCCGATCTCGGGCTCCCAGCCGAGCCGCGCCCGGGCCCGCGCGGGATTCGCCACCGTGCGCCCCGTTTCCAGCGGCCGCACCAGCGCCGGATCGCTCACCACGTGCTCGCGCCAGTCCAGCCCGACGTGGGCATAGGCCGCATCGCAGAGATCACGCAGGGTGTGCACTATACCGGTCCCCACCACGAAGTCATCCGCCGTGCCCTGCTGCAGGATCAGCCACATCGCGCGCACGAAATCGCGCGCATGGCCCCAGTCCCGCGCCACCTCGAGGTTGCCGAGCGCGAGGTGTCGGTGCTCGACGATGGGGCGCCCGCGCTCGTTCAGGTCCGGCGAGTCGCCGATACCGAGCGCCGCGCAGGCCGCGCCATAGGCGATCTTCTGGGTCACGAAGTGCAGCGGCCGGCGCTCGCTCTCGTGATTGAACAGGATGCCGGTCGCGATGAACATGCCGTAGCTCTCGCGGTAGATGCGCGCCATCTGGTGCGCGTAGACCTTGGCCGCGGCGTAGGGGTTCTGCGGGTTGAACGGCGTGTCCTCGTCCTGGGCCACCCCGGTGGTGCGCCCGAACATCTCCGAGGAGGAGGCATGGTAGACCTTCGCCGCCGGACAGGCGTGGCGCACGGTCTCGAACAGCCGGATCGCGGCCATGCCGTTGATCATCAGGGTCTCGGGCGCGCGCGCCCACGACTCGCCGGGACGCGACTGCGAGGCCAGGTTGTAGATCTCGTCGGGGCGCGCGTCCTGCACCGCGGAGGCGATGTCGATGCCCTCGGTCATGTCGCCGAACAGGATCTCCACGCGCCCGGCCAGGTGGCTGGCGTTGTTGGCGCGGAACCAGCTCTCGCGGCGCGCCAGCCCGTACACCGCGTAGCCCCGCGCGAGCAGGAACTCCGCCAGGAAGGATCCGTCCTGTCCCGTGATCCCGGTGATCAGCGCTCGTTTCACGTGCGGCTCCTGGCAGGTTGCGACAGGGCCTCATCATAGAGCGCCAGCAGCTGCCCCGCGCTGCGATTCCAGTCGAAACACGCCGCCCGCTCCCGGCTGCGCCCGGCCATCGCATCGCGCTGCACGGGATGGGCGGCCAGCTCCAGCATGGCCCGCGTCCACGCGCGGGCATCCTCGGGCGCCAGCAGCACCGCCGCCTCGCCCGCGACCTCGGGGATGGAACTGCTGCACGAGGCGATCGTCGGCGCCCCGAACTGCATGCCTTCCAGCACCGGCAGCCCGAAACCCTCGAACAACGAGGGATAGAGGTTGGCGTAGCAGTTGCGGTACAGCCAGATCAGCTCGGCGTCCGTGACGTAGCCGGTGACGATCACGTGCTCCGCGATGCCGAGTTCCTCGAGGAACAGGGGAAAGCCCTCCATGCGCCAGCCCTCCCCTCCCGCCAGCACCAGCGGCATCGGCTCGCCGCCGCCCGCGAGGTACCCGGCGAATGCCTCGGCCAGCCGGCGCTGGTTCTTGCGCGGCTCGATGGTGCCCACGCTCAGCCAGAAGCGTCCCGGCGCCACGTGGCGCAGGCGCTCATGGCGCTCGCCCGGCAGGTCGTCGGCGGCGAAAAAGCGCGAGCACGGGTGGATCACGCGTACCCGCTCGGCAGGAAAGTGCGGAAAGGTGCGCAGGTAGTCGCCACGCGAGGCTTGCGAGATCGCCACGACCCAGTCCGCGGCGATGGAAGAACGGAACACACCCTCGAAACAGCCGATGCGGTTGGCCTCGGTGGTCCACGACGGATCGACCAGGAACGCGAGATCATAGAGCGTATACACCAGCCGCGAGCCCTCGAGCCGTGGCGGGCACCAGAAGTTGTTGGCGTGCACGATGTCCGGCCGGCCCAGCGCATCGGCCAGGGCGGGCGCATTCCAGAACTCGGCCGCGCTCTCGCGCGTCAGGTGGCGCGGGCCGTATTCGGCGTTCGCGCCCGGGTACGGATTGCGCAGCGGCATGCGCGCATCGAAGTAGAAATCGCCAAAACCCGGATAGAGCGAGAAGCGGTGCGCGGGCGCGAGCCTGAGCAGCGCCTGCAGCATGGCGTCGGCGTAGTAGCCGCATCCCGCCTTGCCCGCGCCCGTCTGCGAGATATCAAAGCCGATATGCATCGCGCCCCCAGTGCCAGAGCACGCGCCGCATCGCGGGACCGATGCCGTGGTTCCAGCGCAACGCCGCGGCGATCGAGTGCAGCGCCAGGCACAGCACGAAGCGCCGCGGCGCGCGCGCGCGCTCGACCCGGGGCTCGACCACCGCATGCGCGTAATTGAACAGCCAGCGCTCGGGCACGCGCCCGAAATGCCGCCGCATCATGTCATTGATCTCGCGATGCACCGCCACCCGCGCCCCCAGCGTCTTGTTCTCGCCGTAGAGCCGCGACCCGGCCAGCTTCTCCTCGAGGTAGTGGAAGCGCGCGCCGCCCTTGCCCAGGCGCAGCCAGTACTCGTAGTCCATGCAGTAGTGCAGCGATTCGTCGGGCAGCCCGTGCTGCTCGACCACGCGGCGGCGCAGGAACAGCGCCGGCTGGCAGATGAAGCAGGTCTCCTTGAGCCGTTCCAGGTCCCACGCTTCGGTGGGATATTCCTCGAAGGCACGGTCGTCGATGTCGATGTGGTCCGCCATGCCGTAGACCACGTCGACCCCGGGCTGCGTACGGAACACCTCCAGCACCCGCGCGATCGCGCCGGGGTAGTAGACGTCGTCCGAATTCAGCCAGCCGATGATCTCGCCGTTGGTGGCGCGGATGCCCTTGTTCAGCGCGTCGGTCTGCCCGCGGTCCTTTTCCGAAACCCAGCGCACCGTGGCGCCGCAGCGTTCGAGCACGGCGCGCGTCTCGTCGGTGCTGCCGCCGTCCATCACGACGTGCTCCAGTTCCGCCACGCCCTGTGTGGCGACGCTGCGGATGGTGCGCTCGATGAAGCGGCCCTGGTTGAACGATGGCGTGATGACGCTGACTTTCACGCGCCCGCGCCTCCCCGGCCCGGGCGTGGCAGCGCCTGCCCCATCGCCTGGCGGAACGCGTCGCGGTATTCGTCCGCCATCCGCCCGGCATCGCTGAATCCGGCCGCGCGCTCGAGCCCCGCGGCAACCAGATCGGCGCGCCGCGCGGGGTCGTTGACCAGTTCGAGCATCGCCGCCGCGATCTGCCCGGGAATGCGCGGATCGAACAGGAGCGCCGCCCCGGTGGCGATCTCGGGCAACGAGGTCGCGTTGCTGCATGCCACCGCGACGCCGGCCGCCATCGCCTCGATCACGGGCATCCCGAAGCCCTCGTAGAGCGAGGGGAACACCATGCCCGCGCTGTTGCCGAGCAGTGCCGCAAGTGCCTCGGTCGGAACGTAGCCGGGAAAGACGACGCGCGAGCCCAGCCCCATCGCATCGGCTGCCTGCGCCAGGAAATCGCGCCGCGCACCGGGCGCTCCGGTGCACACGAGGCGCATATCCTGCGGCAATCCGCCATGCGCCGCGATCCCGAACGCCGTCAGCAGCATCTCGTGGTTCTTGTGCTTCCAGAAATTGGCCGGGTAGACCAGGTAGCGTCCGCGCGCCAGCCCCAGTCGCGCGAGCACCGACTCGTCCGCGCCCGCGGCGCTGCCCAGGCGCTTGCCGAGGCGATGATGGATGGTGCGCACGCGATCCGGCGCGATCGCACCCTGGCGGATCACGGAGTCGCGCGCGTAGTCGGAAATCGCCACCAGCAGCGTCGCCTCGTTACACGCGGCGCGGAACACCTGGTCGCGATGACCGATATCGGCGGCCTCGAAGAACTGGGGAT
>Ga0138256_10007434_pt1 | contig 11551 bp, 8 predicted proteins | sample KNB2016incub_MG_FD_105486 | JGI IMG/M metagenome (GOLD analysis project Ga0138256, IMG submission 105486) | Active sludge microbial communities from wastewater in Klosterneuburg, Austria - KNB2014incub_MG | ecosystem: Engineered > WWTP > Activated sludge > Unclassified | place: Austria...
GCGATCTTTCTTTGGTGGGGCTTCCGATCAGTGTGGGGTGTGTTGGTACCGATCGGCACGGTAGGTCTGGCGATCCTATGGCAAGTGGGTGCAATGACGTTGATGGGGCAGCCGCTCAGCATCCTTACCATGTTGCTACCGACGATCCTCTTCGTGGTGGGAATGAGTGATGTAGTGCACATCCTGGAACACTACTTGGATGAGTTAAGGGCCGGTCTGCCCAGAAGGGAAGCGATCGCACATACCTACGAACAAGTAGGGCTACCCACTTTCCTGACAGCAGTGACCGCGGCCGTTGGATTTGCCACATTGGGCGCTGCCAACATCCAACCATTACAGGAATTCGGGTGGTTCACGGGGATCGGTGTGCTGCTCACGTTCCTGATCGCTTTCACGCTTTTACCCGCGATCCTGATCTTCATCAGCCCAGGAAAATTATTACCGGTAAGCGATAAGCCTTCACCCTGGGATAGACAGCTTCCCAGATTATTCCAATGGACCATCCGTAACAGAAATAGGATCCTGATAGGGTTCTTCTTGATCACGGTTGCGGGTCTTCATGGCATGTCGAAGATCCGCGTGAACACGTTCCTGCTCGATGCGTGGCCCGAAGAAGAAAAAGAACGACTCGGCGTGCGGTTCTTCGATCGCCAATTCGGAGGTGTACGACCTTTCGAACTGGAGATCACCGCGCAAGACACCAGCAAAGGGATCTGGGATCACAGCGTGCTCGGTGAGATAGAAAAAGTGGAGCAGAAAGCCATTGAGATCTATGGTGCAAAAGGTGTTCTTTCCCCTGTAACGGTAATGCGATCATTGAACAAAGCATTCAATGGAGGGCAACGGAATTACTACAGCATTCCAGATAGCACAGAAACGTTGCGCATGGCCAGCCGAGCGAAAATGCTAAGTGGAGCCTATCTCGGTTCCATCGTTTCAGCAGATGGAAGATCGGCGCGCATGAGCGGTCGCATGCTCGATGATGGCAGCGCTGTGAACAAAGAGCGCAACATCGAATTCGAGACCTTTCTTCAAGAGCAAATTGATCCGGAACTGGTAAAATTCCACCTCACGGGCATGGCTTACCTGATCGACCGGAGCAATGAAACTTTAAGCACTCAGCTACTAGGCGGAATGGGGCTTGCCATTGCGATAACATCGATGATCATGCTGTGGTTCTTCCGTGATCCACGCATGGTGCTAGTGGCGCTTATCCCGAATCTGATCCCACTCCTTTTCGTTGCGGGAGTGATCGGCTATTTCCACATTGATCTGAAGATAAGCACGGCGATCATTTTCTCCATCGCGTTCGGCATTGCCGAAGATGATACGATCCATATGCTTGCCAAATTGAGACAGCAATTACGGACCGGAAAAACACCGCTGTACGCGCTTAAACGAACTTACCTCACGACAGGAAAAGCCGTCACCGTAACAGGGCTGATGCTGTTGTCCGGATTCGTGACCTTGATGCTTTCCAACTTCGGAAGCATCTTCGACATGGGATTACTGGTAACGCTTACACTCGCATTCGCGTTGGTCACCGAACTCCTATTGATGCCCGTTCTGGTCATGATGATCAGACCGAAGGGAGTCACTAAAAAAAGTCCTCAGAACATTGAATCGTACAAGCCTTTGAAGTCAGGCGAGTCCATGAAATAGTCTTTGCCCATTTCCACGTACTTCTTTGCCTCGCTCTTATTGCCCTTGGAGTCCTGAAAATCCGCGTAGCGGATAATGGCATTCTTCAATAATTTCTTCTGGTCGGGTGGCAGTGTGTTAATGTCACCGGCATCAGCGATGGCCTTATCGAATGCCTTAACGCTTAGATCACCTTCTTTGGCCAAATTGCTTTTGTACTGTGTGATCGACAATAACAACCATGGTCCAGGATTTTCGGGGTAGTAACTGGTCATCGCATCAAAGATGCTCTTTGCTTTACTCAATCCTTTTGGATCGTCCAACCAGTTCTCTCCTTCTTCAGAAGCTTTCGTGTTCAGATCAGCCCAATAATCCTCGTAGTTGCTGAAGAACTCGTTCTCCTTATCCTTCTTGCGGTATTTCTCAGCGTATTTCAATGCGTCCTTTGAAGCCTTAGGGTAATCGGTCTGGTATTTTTCATCCTTGGTCATTTCAAAGTAGCTCATGCTCATGTACAAGTACGGAAGCGCGTCTTTCTTGGTGGCATCGCTAAGGGTGTACCCTTCTGCTTTATCCAGCACTTTCTCGTATTTCTCGTCCACGAACATCACGAGAAGGTCTTCATAAACGTGTTTCTGCGCTTGTACACTCAGGTGGAACAACGCTAAGGGCGCGAGGATCAGGAGCTTTTTCATCGTTCAAAATTAATTCGTTGCATGCTAAAGGCAATGAACATGCCGAAGATAGGATCCTTTCGGAAAAGAGACCTGATCTCTTACAAAACGTGAACTTAGCGCCCTGAAGATCTCCTACGGATGCGCATCGATATTCTATCCGCAGTACCTAAGTTACTGGACAGTTGGTTCGGGGAGAGCATACTCCAACGCGCTCAGGATAAGGGCTTAGTGCAAATTAAAGTGCATGACCTTAGGGATTGGAGCACGGACAAACACCGAAGGTTGGATGCCGCCCCGTTCGGTGGTGGTGCCGGTATGGTGATGTCCGTGGAGCCGATCCATCGTGCTATTGAGCACTTGAAGAGCGAACGCACGTACGATGAAGTGATCTATATGAGTCCTGACGGAGAACTATTGGATCAGGCCTTAACGAACCAACTCAGCCTTAAGGGCAACCTCATCCTCTTGTGTGGGCATTACAAGGGTGTGGATGAGCGAGTTAGAGAGAACTTGATCACACGTGAGATATCCATCGGTAATTATGTGCTTAGCGGAGGTGAGCTAGCTGCGGCAGTACTCAGCGACTCCATAATACGCTTGATACCAGGCGTCCTCGGTGATGAAACATCTGCCCTGAGTGATAGTTTCCAAGATGGGTTGGTTGCGCCACCGACCTATACCAGACCGGCGAATTACAATGGATGGACCATACCCGAAGTGCTGTTGAGCGGCCATCAAGCAAAAGTTGATGCATGGCGCCATGAACAGGCGTTGCAACGCACCCGAGAACGCCGTCCGGAGCTACTTTCTGAAAAAGGTGATGGCGACCCTATCGTAGATAACTGAAATCTCCGTACGTTTGCGGCCCCAAATCCGGAGACCGAATCCCCCGAACCTGTCGTGGGCGCTGGGTAACCTCCCTAACAATACATCAAATGGATAGGATCAAACAACTCGAAAAAGAGTACGCCCCACTGCAGGAACTTGCCGCTTTCAAGGCAGGCGATACCGTTACCGTTCACTACAAGATCGTAGAGGGATCCAAGGAACGCATTCAGCAATATCAAGGAGTGGTCCTCCAGCGGAAAGGTTCTGGAAGCACCGCCACATTTACTGTTCGCAAGATCAGCAACAACATTGGTGTAGAGCGGATCTTCCCGATAGCAAGCCCGTTCATCGACAAGGTCGAAGTGAATAAGCGCGGTGATGTGAACCGCGCCCGTATCTTCTACCTGCGTAAGCTTCGTGGTAAGAGCGCACGTATCAGCGAAAAGCGCCAGTCGACCGGAAAGGACGAGAACAACAAGGCCCAAAAGGTCAAAGTTGCTAAAACAGAAAAACCGAAAGCTGCTAAGAAAGCAGTTGCTAAGTAGCACTAACCCGTTCAAGTATCAAAGCCTCCACCCTCTGGTGGGGGCTTTTTTTATGCTTCCGATCGGAATTGCCCGGGAAATGACCATTGACAGAAATGGATGGTTTATGAATGTCTCTCAGAAGTTACGATCAACAGTGATGACCATCTATCCGTGAACAACAGTGCACCAAAGTTCGTGCATCAAGTATGATAGAACCGAACTGATTGGTAATGCGCGGTATGTTCATGAACATACCGCGCACTTACTGATCGCTTACACCAATTCCTTGTTCCTGTTCGGGATATCCTCCTTATTGAAGGCAACATTCTCATCTTCCTCCTTGAGCTTCAATACGAGCGCCAACGCATCCGGAACCACATCGCTGCATAACACAATGAATGCTCCTTTTGGTGCCGTGCCGATCGCATGCCGTATAGCTTCTTCTTCTTTCTTGATGATGGTGTACTTCTTGTTCGGGTCTACTTCGTCTATTCCTTTTACCAAGAGTGCAATGATCTGATCATCGCTCTTACCGCGTAGGTTCCTGTCCTGGCGGATGATGATCTCATCGAACATGCGTGCACTTAAGCGGCCCAGATTCACGGTATCCTCATCGCGGCGATCTCCTACCCCTGCTATCACACCGATCTTCGGAGTATCGGATACCTTTTCAATGAATTTGCCCAATGCCTCGAATCCATGCGGATTGTGCGCATAATCCACTACCACTTGGAAATTGCGGAACTGGAAGATATTCAGGCGACCCGGAGTTTGCGCAGGCGAAGGAACGAACGTTGCCAATGCTTGACGCAATTCCTCCACTTTCACACCTTGCACATAGGCTGCTAGTATGGCCGGAAGGATGTTCTGGATATTGAACACCGCTTTCCCTCCGTAGGTCAAAGGAACGTTCACTGCCTTTTCGATACGCAGTTTCCACTCGCCTTTGCTTATGGTGATGTAGCCGTTCTCGTAGATAGCTGCCAAGCCGCCAAGTTTACAGTGCTGGCGTATCAGGCGGTTCTCCTCATCCAAACTGAACAGCGCGATCTTGCTTTCACATTGCTTGCGCATCGCCATTACCAGTTCATCATCAGCATTCAGAATAGCGTAGCCATCTTTTCGCACGCTGCGCGGAACGATGCTCTTCACGTGCGCGAGGTCCTCAAGGGTATTGATGTCCTTCAATCCTAGGTGATCCGCAGCTACGTTCGTACAAATTCCTACATCACAATGCTCAAAGCCAAGACCGCTGCGAAGCATGCCACCACGGGCAGTTTCCAAAACGGCCATGTTCACCAACGGGTCCTTCAGCACGAATTGCGCACTGAGCGGTCCGGTGCAATCGCCGGTCATCAACAAGCGGTTCATGATATAGACACCATCGCTGCAGGTCATACCCACTTTGAAACCACTGTTGCGCATAATGTGCGCTATTAAACGTGTTGTCGTCGTTTTTCCGTTCGTGCCGGTGCAGGCAATGATGGGTATGCGACTTGGCGTTCCCGGAGGAAAGAGCATATCCACCACCGGCTCTGCAACGTTCCGCCCAATGCCTCCGGTTGGATCGAGATGCATGCGGAAACCAGGTGCTGCATTCACTTCCAGTACAGCGCCTCCATTCTCCGTGAGTGGCTGGGTAATGTCATCGGTCATGATGTCGATGCCACAGATGTCCAGGTCGATTATACGACTGATCCGCTCCGCCATGAACACATTGAACGAGTGTACTGCTTCAGTAATATCATCCGCAGTTCCGCCCGTACTCAAGTTAGCGGTCGCTTTCAAGTACACCACGTCATCTTTCTTCGGTACCGATGTGCGGGTCATACCCTCACGGGCCAGCAGCTTTTCCGTGTGATCGTCAATATCGATCTTGGTCAGCATTTTTTCATGGCCATAACCACGGCGTGGATCCTTATTCACCTCTGCTGTAAGTTCATCGATCGTGCTTTTACCATCACCAATAACACAAGCGGGTGTGCGTTTTGCAGCTGCAACGAACTTATGGTCGATCACCAGCAATCGATGGTCCAGTCCGGTGATGTAGCGCTCCACGATAACGCTGCGGCTGATGTCTTTGGCTTTGTGCAAGGCCACAACGGCATCTTCCCAGGTCTTGATACCGATCGTTGCACCTCTACCGGGGTTTCCGCCGATCGGTTTGATCACACAGGGGTAACCTACCACTTCTATGGCATCCTTCAACCCTTCCTCCGTCCGTACTACACGGCCCTTTGGTACAGGGATCTCATAACTCTCCAATAATTGCTTGGTCTCTTCCTTATCGCAGGCTATTTCCACACCGATGTTGCTCGTATGGCTAGTGATGGTCGCACGAATCCGTTTCTGATGCACGCCATGTCCCAACTGTACCAAGCTCTGGCCATTCAACCGGATGTAAGGTATCCCTCTGGCCACGGCTTCCTGCACGATGCTTCCTGTGCTGGGCCCTAAACGGGACTCTTCCCGTAGTTCCCGCATTTTCTGAATATCCTCCGCCAGATCATATTTCTCACCGCTGATCAAGGCTTCCGCAATGCGAACAGAAGCTTTTGCCGCATATAGCCCCACTGGCTCTTCCACATAACTGAAAACCACGTTGTAGACACCATCCTGACCTGTACTTCGTGTACGACCGAAACCGGTGTCCATATCAGCAAGTGTCTGAATCTCCAGCGCGATGTGCTCAATTACGTGCCCCATCCACGTACCGCGCACAACACGTTCAAAGAAACCACCTTCATGCTCTTCGCTACAACGGTGCGAGTAAAGTGATGGTAGCATTTCCTTCATCCGCTCATAGAACCCCGGGATACTATCCGTTGGCCGTTGCTCCAGTTCCTCAATATCAAGGCGCATGATAATAAGGTTGTGACGTCGTACGGACCAATGGTTTGGGCCTCGCATGGCCTTAAGTTCGAGAATGCGCATGTAGCGTGTGTTATAACGTTGATGAAGTACTTAACAAAGAGGGAACGGGGTATTGATCGTGGTGAATTCGACCTCCTAGACCGATCGTTTCCTCCCACAACGGCGGAAGATAGGTGACAGTTCGGTGTTCATCAAAACTTCACATTCATTTCCCATATACATAGGAACCATCTATTTTCGCCCCGCTCAATGTGTTCCGAGTACCGAATAATTATCCTCATCTCAGTGCATGGACCGTAGGGCTCAAGTTGTTAGAAGGTCTATCATTCATCAATTGTCGAGCATCTCGGCATCTGGGGGCGGGGGATATCAACATGAATAGGGTACCCAAAGGAAAGTTGATCGCAATAGGCGGCGCTGAGGATAAAGGAAATGCTGACGCGCCTGGTCACAAAACACTTCACGCCTTCGTGGAAGATAGCATTCTGCGACGCGTAGTTGACGAGGCCGGTGGTTCAAGTGCCCGGATCGCGTTGATAACAGCCGCCAGTATGATCCCCGAAGAAGTTGCGGAGAACTATGTGGAAGCATTCAAGAAACTGGGCGTTACCGACGTGGATGTATTGGGCATCAGGGATCGTTCCTATGTGAAACCCGATGTTGTGAAACGCTTGGCCCGCTGCAGTGCTGTTATGATGAGTGGTGGCAATCAACTTCGCCTTACGACCATCTTCGGAGGGACTGCATTTCTGGAATTGATGAAACGCAGGTATATCAACGAGACCGGTTTTGTTGTGGCAGGAACCAGTGCAGGTGCTATGTGCATGAGCAGTACCATGATCTACCAAGGACACAGTTCCATTGGCCTGATAAAGGGTGGTGTAAAAATGACAACAGGTGCATCATTGATCCATGACGTAATAATCGATAGTCACTTCGTGGAGCGGGGACGTTTCAGCAGACTCACACAAGCCGTTGCCGGTAACCCGAATGCAATTGGTATTGGACTTGGAGAAGACACCGGCGTGGTTATCACGGAGGGCAATATGCTAGAGACCATCGGAAGCGGGCAGGTCATGATCTTCGACGGTCATGATATTATGTATAGTGATCTTGCGGATGTGGATGAAGGAAAGCCCTTCAGCGTTGAGGGCATGAAATTCCATATAATTTCCAAAGGGTATTATTATAGCTTGGAAAGTCGTCAGTTCGCCGCCGTACGCGTTAATGTTAAGGGCTGACCTAGCGTACATTTCATCCTTCTATCCGCGCTGGGTCTGCGCTTCTTGATCATTCCTGAATAGTATTTCGTTACGATCCAGATCATCGTCTCTTTCCAGGATCCAAAGCAAGAACATCACGATGAGCGATCTATTGACCAGGATTCTAAGCAACAGGACTCCTTCTTTTGTGCAAGGCGTGGCAGGCAATCTCGGAGAAAGTGAAACGAGCATTACCAAAGCACTGGGTGGCATGGTCCCAACATTGTTGGCTTCCATGATAGGCAAGAGCAGTAATAGTGCGGCCATGAACCACATGTTCACTATGCTCACAGATGCTAAAAGCAGTGCGTTGTTGGATAATCTGGAGACCTTGGCCAGCAATGGTGGATTCATGCGCGCGCCAAGCAACAATGATATTGTAGGCAAATTTGTAAAAAGTCTTCTTGGCGATAAGGCGTCACCCATCTTAAGTGAATTCAGCAGCACTCATGGCCTAAAGATCAGCTCCCTTAACCCATTGATGTTCGTCTCTGCCCAATTGGTAATGGGGCACATCAGCAGATCGATCACCAGCAGGGGACTCGAAGTCGGAAGCTTTTTCAGTATTCTGAACGGCGAGAAGGACAGCATCATATCCGCTCTTCCTCCTAGTATGATCGAACTTCTAGGACTGGCAGATGGTATGGATCCACACGATGAAACTACGAACAGCCGTACCCTTCCTTTTATCGTTGGTATTATTACGGTGGGCCTGATCGCATTCTGGGCTTGGAAGAATTTTGAACGACCAAAGGTTGAGGCACTACGGGTGAAGAGCCCAGAACTGTATTTGGATAGAAACTCTAATGGTGCAGTGAAAGCTACTGATCCAGAGATCCGAAATGGAAGGCAGTGGTTCCATAAACTGGATAATGGCCATGAACTGATCGGGGATAGCGCTGGAATTGAGCGCAACCTCTTTCAATTCATCTCAAGCAATAGAATGGTGGATATGACCACATGGTTCAATTGCGACCATTTGGTATTCGATACACGAAGTTCAACGCTCGATATGGAGCAAAGTCGGAACCAGTTGACCAACATTGCCGAGATCATGAAAATGTATCCGAAGGTTCGCCTAAAGATCGGTGGATACACGGATAGCAGCGGCAATTCCGCGGAGAATATGAAGCTCTCACAAGAGCGTGCGGACGCTGTATACACAGCATTGATCACTATTGGCGTGAGTTCCAAACGCATGGAAGCGGAAGGATACGGAGACCAATATCCCGTTGCCGGAAATAATACGGAAGTAGGTCGCTCACAGAATCGCAGGATCGCGCTGCGTGTTACTGCGAAGTAGTTTATATTAACCGTTTTTTCGTGGGCTTAGTGTAAGCCTAAAACTCAGTTAATGGATTTTCAGGTCAATACGCATCGAATCGTTCAGTTGTGCCTGATACGTGAAGGTACACTCCGCTGAAGAGCACTGGTCCGAGACTTGACTTCAAGTCATTCTGTAATAACCGGTATTAGTTGTGGACGAGCGAAAGGTGGAAGATCCTACCGTCCCCGAACCACCGTATTCTCTCCGCTAATGGCGTAGTCGTACGAATCGTAAACGCGGTCCACGGCCCGGAAAAAAGTCTGTGAACAGCCGGGACTGATGCGGTCATGAAGCTCGATCATCAATACGCCCACGTCACTCAACCACGAAAGATCATCTTCCGCGAAAACAGATGCTTCTGAACCTTCGATGTCCAATTTGACAAGGTCTGCTTTTTGGACGTCATGATCGAGAAAGAGGCTTCTCATGCAAATACCTTCCACATCGCCAAATTCATCTTCTTCGACACACAGACCCCATTTTCCAACCTTGAATTTATCCAAAACACGTAATCGCACATCGTGGCCCCATATCCCAGCTTGTCTTATTTCGACATCGTTATAAGCTGAAAGATTCCGTTCAAGCCAATCGCGATTTTGAGTATCGGGTTCCACACATATCACCTTCGCCAATGGGTATTTTGACTTGATCCAAAGAGCGAACATTCCGATATTAGCACCACCATCAATAACGACCTTAGGAACAATCGAGAATCGAGTATCATATTCTCCAAAAACAAACACTTGGTGAAAAACCTTGATGTCAGAATCATTATCCCTTAGGTGAATGGGATGTAGGATACCCGGCAAGAAGATCGTTGCTTCCGCATTGAATTTCAATGAAAGGAACATCCGTATGCCAGGAAAGATCCCAAAAGTTGAACAGTATTTAACAAGATTTCTTACCCTTATGTCTTTAAAGTGCATCCTATGTTCAGCGTTTTGTGATTTGACAAAATTATCATGCCTTTTGCGAAATTTTCGTAATTCCTACATTTGGGGTATATCTTCCTGATGGGATACGTTCCAAAGGTGCGGATCAATACCGACAACTTCGCTTTTAGCGCCATCTCAAATATCCCATTAAAGAAAGTAACCTTCCACCACCTCTCACATTTCGAAGTCTCGTTTGCCAAGGACGTATGCGAGACTCGAGCGACTGCCTCACATATGTCGTGAGGTCATCTATGCTATTGCCGGGAATGAATGCAAGTCGGTCCCAGACTTTCGGCCTTTGGAAATGCAAATTTCGGAATTCTGAAAAGTTGTGTTCGTTGATCAAGTCATAGCGCTCTAAGTACTTGGCAGTGTCGAAATCAGCACTGTGTGACCAGTTTTTTAGCTTGAAAGCAAGAGCCTCCCTCCCTCTTGAAAGCGACTCATGAATGGCAAAGTTGTCCGCAAAAAGGTTGGTATTACCCGCACAAATACGACCAGTGGTATATTCTGGATTATTTGTGGCGGGCCAGAAGTTCTCATAGCCTTCGGAGCACAGCGCGATGAGGTAGCCCTTTCCGGTGATGTATTTGTAAAGCGTTATCCAATTTGCGAGAACTGTAACCTTGTCATTCGGTCCTAGGCCACGCTCAAAAAGTCGCAGTTGACGGACAAAGCCTTCGAAGTTGACAAAGTATTCGTCCGCATCAATTTGAACAAACCAGCCGCCTGTTCCCATGAATGCTGCGGTCATCCGTCGTTGCCGGGTCTCGGATATCATCGGCCTTACATTGGGAATGTAAAAATCGGCCTCGTAGATCTTGATCTTATTGTCCCCGTCCAGGTCCTTCACCCACTGAAAGAAGTGGTCGGGGATCTCGTAGTAATTGCCTGCGTAGGTCCGTCTATTTATGTCCGTCGATAATACGATGGCGTCCGAGTGAGCATATACCAAGGGTAGTGCCCGCTTCAACATCTCGTAGTCGTAGGAAAGTAGAAACGCTGTTTTGATCTGCATCATGGAGCAGTTAGGTCGGTTTATTCGGGGCAAAGATGAGACTAGATCAACAGTTTCAAATTCCCCTATTTTCTTATATCCTTCTCTTAAATTGTCATCCAACTCTCCTCTAACCTCCGGGTTCCAGATTTCTTCTGCAAGATCATGAACGAGATTAAACTGTTTATTCACAAGGAATTTAACCAATTTATTCGGTGTCTTCAGCTTGTGTTTTAGTTGTTATTTTTTGTTGTTCATAGAGTTCAAATAGGGTGTCACTTTCACTTTTTCAGTGACTAGCTCACTGATCAAACTCTGTCGGAATTCCTTCAGGATCTAAACCTGGGCAGGCTCAAGTATTACATTTTCGTCCGTAGATCCGGAAAGCGCATAGCCAGAGATCATGAAAGAATCCGACCTCACCACGGAACATGATATCTTCGGCCGCATGGAGAACAACCCGATAATTAGCAGGTTCCGCGC
>Ga0138256_10007435_pt1 | contig 11550 bp, 10 predicted proteins | sample KNB2016incub_MG_FD_105486 | JGI IMG/M metagenome (GOLD analysis project Ga0138256, IMG submission 105486) | Active sludge microbial communities from wastewater in Klosterneuburg, Austria - KNB2014incub_MG | ecosystem: Engineered > WWTP > Activated sludge > Unclassified | place: Austria...
CAACCGGGACAGGAGATACAGGTGAAATATGATTTGTATGATAATAGCAAAGTGGTGATTGAGCATTCCTGATTCTCCACATTATTCCGTTTTATTGACTGAAAATCAATAGCTAATTTTAATTTTTGCATTTCATCAGCTCCTCTGGCATTGTCTTTGAAAAATAACAGTTACATCAAATGTTATTTTTATGAAGAAGCCAATTTTTGTACTGTTGTTTATGGCAACTGCCTTTTCTTTTCAGTCTGCCACTGCCCAGGTAAGGGTTGGTATCAATATTAATATTGGTGAACAGCCACGCTGGCGCCCGGCAGGTTATGACTATGTGGAATACTACTACTTGCCGGATATTGAGTCTTATTACTATGTGCCCAGTCACCAGTTTATTTATTTCTCTAACGGCCGATGGGTATTTTCAGCCACATTGCCCTACCGGTACAGATCTTATAATCTGTATACCGGTATTAAAATTGTAATCAACCGGCCCAATGCATACCAGTATTATCCGGAACACAAGATGAGATACGGTAACAGAAAAATCAGGCATGACAATGGCCGTCACAATGGCTGGTATAAAAAGCAAAAGCGTCATCACTAATTTTGTAAAAAAATTCAGTCTGCAGCAGCTATCCTCCGGGGTAGCAGCTGCTTTATTGCAATGCCAATGAGAATCATAAACGAATCACTGTCGATATCTCGCCATAGTAAACATATCCGTCTCAGATTAATAATAATGGCGGGCTCGTCGGGCAACGAAATGCTGATTCCCTGTTACTAGTTTCGCTAACAAATCATCACCCCACCATCTTTTCCCAAGAATCTTCATTAATTCCTATACGCCATCCAGCTAAGTGTGAATAGTATAAAATGTTTTCATCAACATGTAGCAATACCCGACTGGATATAACCCACCTTTAGGTACTAGCAAACAGGAAATGACTCTCCCGGTTTAGGCGCCCTGCCACATATAATAAACAGCGGCTGTTCATGTGTTTGACATGCCGGTTGGTGATTTCTTCCACAACTACTACTTAAAATAATGGTATGCAAAAGTTTTTACTCTCCTCCGTTTTATTACTGGCAGTCTTAACAGCCGGATCACAGTCACCTACTGTTGTGTCCAATGCCAGCAATTGTATTGTCCTCTACAATTTTAATACAACCAATCAAGGTTTCAGTTCCCCCAGTATCTACTCCAGCCCGGATGATGTGACATTTAACTGGGATGCCGTAGCAGGGAATGAGATTGAAACAAGCGGGTTATCTGTACGATCGGCCAGTTTGATTTCTCCGGTTTATCTCCAAAACATCGCAGGAAGCAGTACGATTGGATTCCGGTATGAAGCCCCAACCGGTACAGAATACAGGATCAGAATTTTGAGTGGAACGACGAGCCCACCCCTCGAAGTAATGGCTACCACTTCCAACGGACCAGTTTACACTCCTTTGCCTGCGCTGGCTGGCACGATATGTTTACTTTTAACCGATGCCGACCTGATTGTAGGAAGATTGATCCGGATAGAATTCACTTTCCGGTCCAACCACCCTGGCGATGTGATTTTTGATGATATGTCACAATCAGCATTCACTTCTCCTTTACCCGTAACCTTTGAAGGTTTTGTGGCCCGGAAGAATACCGACGGAACCACAAAACTGCTTTGGAATGTGGGCGAGGAAATAAATGTGGAGAGCTATATTGTTGAAACCAGTATCAATGGAATTGCTTTCAAAAATGCAGGAACGGTAAGGGCAACAGGTGCTGCTATTTATAGTTTCAGTCTGGCAGAAATACCCGTGCAAACCATGTACTACCGGGTCAGGAATGTAGATATCGGCGGTGCCAGCAAGTATACGAATATCATCAAAATGTATGTCAGCAATCAGCCCCTCACCCAACTGGAAATATATCCGGTACCGGCAAACGATATAGTGACGGTGCAGCATAACCCTTCCCCCAATGCGGCTAAGATCACTTTGATTACCACTAATGGCCGTATCATCAAAGAATTAATGCCGGTTGCCAACAGCTACCAGACCCAGATCCATATCGGCACATTACCGAAAGGAATCTACCTACTGCGATATGATGACGGGAAAAATAATATTATGTCCGGCAAAATTATCAAGCAATAAATTACTCCTGTGATATTCCGGAAAAGGGCCCTCCATCAGGGCCTTTTTCTTTTACCGGGGAGTCTCCTGCTGATTCAACTTCAATTATTTAAGAATAGTTTACTTCAGGGATACGTCGGGTAACCGAACCCCTTATCACCGTTTCTCCGATGTTGTCTCGTCTGGATAAACATTTCCGGCTTAGATTAACTTCAATGTCGGACTCGTCGGTTAACCGACCCTCCGGCTCAATTATTTTCAGTACGTTTGCCCCAAAGCGGATGGGTATGAAGCTCTCTTATTTATCAGAAACATTGATCGGATCAGAGATCGTTAAACTGGGTGGTGAGATCAGGGAAAAGATCCGCCAGGGAGAACGGATCTACAATTTTACCGTGGGCGATTTCGACCCCGCCATCTTCCCCATTCCCAAAGAACTGGAAGATGCCATTGTGGAAGCCTATCGCAAACATTTTACCAATTATCCCGCCGCAGAAGGTAACCTGGATCTGCGGGAAGCCATTCGCTCCTTTATCAAAGACAACGAAGGTCTTGAGTATAATAACCAGGAAATACTCGTTGCTTCCGGTGGCCGCCCCCTGATTTATGCCCTCTACCGCGCTATCTGTGACAAAGGCGATAAAGTGATCTATGCTGTTCCCAGCTGGAATAATAACCACTATACTCATTTTGTGGGTGGTGAACATATCGTGATCCAGGCCGGTGCCGAAAATAATTTCATGCCCACTGCCGATGACCTGCGACCCCATATCAAAGAAGCGACCCTGATCTCTCTCTGTTCGCCGCAGAATCCAACGGGTACTACGTTCAGCAAAGCCGGACTGGAAGCTATCTGCGACCTGGTACTGGAAGAAAACCAGCGAAGAGCTGATACAGAAAAGAAACTCTATGTGATGTATGACCAGATGTACTGGCATCTCACTTATGGCGATATACAGCACCATGATCCCGTGACCCTTCGCCCTGCGATGCGCGACTATACCGTGTATATTGACGCGATCAGTAAAGTGTTTGCCGCCACCGGCGTAAGGGTGGGCTGGAGCATGGGCCCCGCCACCATCATCAGTAAAATGAAGGCCATCCTCACCCATATCGGTGCCTGGGCACCTATGGCTGAACAAAAAGCCGTGGCGTATTATTTACAAAACCGGAATGCCATCAGCCAATACCTGGCCCACTTTAAAGCGGAAATTGAAGAAAGACTACGCCGGATCTATAACGGATTAATGCAGCTAAAGAATGAAGGACTGCCCGTTGATGCTATTGCGCCCGAAGCTGCCATTTATCTGACTATTAAAATTGATGGAGTTGGCAAAACAGATGCCGCAGGAAAGAAAATGGAAACCCAGGCCGATGTAACTGCTTATATCCTGAATACGGCCGGGCTTGCCGTGGTACCATTTTATGCTTTTGGTGCAGAAAAAACTTCGCCCTGGTACCGCCTCAGCGTGGGTACCTGTAAAAAAGAAGAAATTGAAGAAATGACCGGCAAACTAAGAGAAGCTCTGCAGCAATTATCCTGATCAGTGAAACAACATTAATGCAGGCAGTTCTTTTTTCTTGTCTGTTTTTGATTCAATCATGAGATGCAATTCATCTCCCCCTGATTTTTCAAAGTATTCAATCCTGATCCGGTGGTAACCCGCTGCCAGCGCCTTTGTTCCTTTAACTTCTTCCAACCCGTGCAGTCCGTTATTATCCACCAGCTTTTCTCCATCCACATACAGCATACTGCCATCATCGGAGGATAAATAGAAATGATAAAGATCTGTAACCGGGACTTTAATATACCCTTCCAGTACCACACCATACAATTCTTTATCTGCATACACGCCGGTGCTGACTGTTTTCAGTACACCTGTTTCAACAGGTGACAATGCATTAAATGCCGGGATACTATCCCAATCCCCTGTATAATATCGGGCCGTTAAACCAGGTGCTGTGGAAGCAGGCGTAATCGCCCCAACCGGTTTTACTTTATTGAATGACCGTGTCACCACTCCACTCACCATTTGCCCTTTGTAAAAACTGGCTGCTTTTACCACGGTGGATTGTGTGATGTTCAGCTTGCTTTGATACAAGGGAGAAGCAGCTGTCGGATCGCTGCCATTGGTTGTATAACGAATCTCGGTTCTGTTTTCACCTGCAGGGAGTGTTATCACGGCATCAGTAGTCTGAATAAAATCAGCCGAATAAGTACTGATTACCGGTGCTTTGTACACCAATGGTTTTTCCCAGTACTCCAGCACAATCACGGCATCGTTCTCATCAGGTGAACGGCCGGGTAATTGAACCATCAGGGAATTACTGTTGGCAATAAAGGATACTTTCTCCTTATCCCAAAGCTGGTACACATACTGCGGTTTATTGCCGATGCCCTCCAAATGTATAACCCCGTCTTTGGGCCAGTCAAATACATGCAGGTACAAATAGGTTTTATTCCCTGCTGTTTTTTGTGTAACCCTTCCCCAGCTGGTATGTTCAAAAGGACTGGCATTGGTACCATAGATGGATTCCCCATTCACCTTCATCCAGTCGCCAATGGCTTTGAGCCGGTCAATACTTTCCTGCGGGAAACTGCCATCTGCTTTGGGTCCGATATTCAATAAGAAATTACCTCCTTTTGAAGCGATGTCCACCAGTTTTTGTATCAGATCCTTTACAGACTTAAAATTTTTGTCTGCCTTGTTGTAGCCCCAGTTATTATTCATGGTCATACAACTCTCCCAGTCAACCCCGGGTAAGCCGGTCTCCGGTATTTCCTGTTCCGGTGTACCAAAATCACCGGCATATCCACCGGCTGTTGTCATACCGGCCATTCCGCCGCGTCCTTTGTCCACCCGGTTATTGATGATCACATCGGGCTTTAATCCGCGCAGATAATTATACAGGTCCACCCCATCTTCATGTTTCCAGAATCCTTCCCATTCTCCATCAAACCAAAATACACCGATATCACCATATTGAGTCACCAGTTCTTTCAACTGCTTCTTCATATAAGCGATATATCTTTTCCGGTCTGTACCCGCAACAGGTCTGTCTTTCTCCCAGTTTCTTCTTTCATTATAATCGGGATGGTGCCAGTCCATGATGGAATGATAAAAACAAAGCCGGATCCCGCCAATTTCACGACAGGCAGTTGCCAGTTCTTTCAGGATATCCCTTTTAAAGGGCGTGCTCATCACATCAAAGTCTGTTTCTTTTGAATCCCATAAACAAAATCCATCGTGGTGCTTGCTGGTGATGGTGATGTATTTCATCCCCGCATCCTTTGCCATTTGTACCCAGGCTTTGGCATTAAACTGATCCGGGTTGAATTGTGGTACAAACTGGTCATATTCTTTCAGGGGAATCTGTGCCGTTGTTCTGATCCATTCGGCATGAGTGGTTTTATCCTTCCATTCACCGGCTGGAATGGCATATAAACCCCAGTGTATAAACATACCGAAACGGGCTTCCCGCCACCATTCCATTCGCTGGTCCTTGTCGGACTTTGATTCCAGCAGGTAATTTTTTTGAGCTGAGCTACTGAGATAGAGACTGAATAAAACACAAACAGCGATGATACGTGGATTCATATAACAGGCATTGGTGTGAACAGCTAAGTTCGGGAGAAATCGGGAGGTTTTGCTGCGCAAAAAATACAATTAACCGCAGAGGAACAGAGAGCGCAGAGGTTTCGCAGAGGCTTAACCACGAGGATGTAATGACACGAAGAGTGAATGTATTTCGAGCGCTCTTAGTGCCCTACTGGAAAAGAGGAAGCTTGTACTTAATTTAGTCAAAGCTTTGTGCTCTTTGTGTGTATTTTCTTTGTGCTCTTTGTGGTAAAAACCAAAAGCCCGCAGGGCTTCCAAAAAACTATTTCTTATTAATCAAAAACCGGGATTCTGTATTAAATAGATAAACGCAATTCTTCGCGTTTCTTTGTCCAAAGGACTCTTCGAGCGCCCTCTGCGGCTTTGCGGTTAAATTCTTTAATTCTTATTAATCAAAAACCGAAAGGGACGTAAAAAATAAAAGCGGGATTCTTTGAGTATTTTTTTGGGGCGTCTGGTAATCCGGTTGCGGTCAACCAGCTCATGAACGGTACAGAAATTTTCATCTGTTTCAACCTGTTGCAGCACGGTATGCAGGCGGTTCAGCTCTTCTGCCGTAACTGATTCTCTTTGTTGTAAAACGAGTATGTCGCGGTTGGAACTGATCATGCATTACCTCATTAGCTACCATCCTCCATTACCCTTGGAGCCGGGGCAGCCACAATATTTGCTTTTACCACCTCCGCCGGAATAATAATTCTTATTGCAGGCGGTAAAAAAGACTGCCATTACAACTAACAGCAGCAGGGTAATTTTGTTGACTGGTTTCATATACCTTTTGACTCCGTTTAGCGGAAGTTCTAAATTAAAACTATTTTACAAACAAAATAGTATTCTGTGGAGCCAAAAGGGCTCAAAAATTAACATGAATCAGCTTTTCCCGGTAAAAAATGCAGGAAAACCCCTTGTTTTGGTGGCTCCCCTTGATTGGGGACTGGGTCATGCCACCCGCTGCATTCCCCTGATCCGGGAGTTAATCAGACAGGGTGCATCGCCCTGCCTGGCCGGAGAAGGTGCCCAGGAAACCTTGCTGAAAACAGAATTTCCCGACCTGCCCTTTCTCCCACTTCCCGGTTACCGGATCCGTTATCCGAAAAAAGGAGGAAGCCTTCCCTGGAAAATGATCCGGCAGGTTCCGGGGATCATTGGTTCTATCCGGAAAGAACAGGAATGGCTGAGACAACAAATGAAAACTTATCATTTCGATGCGGTGATCAGCGATAACCGGTACGGCCTTCATCACCCGGATACCCATTCGGTTTTTATTACACACCAGCTACAGATTAAAGGCCCTGCTGCATGGATTGAAAAAATGCTCCGGCAAAAAAACTATCGGTATATCCATCGCTTCAAACAATGCTGGATTCCAGATACTGCGGAAGAAAACAATCTGGCCGGCAGCCTATCCCATCCTGATCAACTACCAGCAGTTCCATTAAAGTATATCGGACCATTATCACGTTTTGAAAAAAAAGAAGAGGCCCCTATCAAAGGCCATTTGCTGATTCTTTTATCCGGACCCGAACCACAACGGAGTCTGCTGGAAGAAATCATTATCGAACAGATCAGTCATTATCCGGGAACTGCCACGGTATTGCGGGGATTACCCGGGCATCCTTCTGTGGTTCCTTCAACGGGAATGATCCGATTCTTCAACCATCTTTCATCGGAAGAGTTATCGGCGGAAATACAAAAAGCAGAATTGGTTATCAGCCGCAGCGGTTACAGTACGGTGATGGATATGGCCCAGACGGGGAAGAAATGTATACTGATTCCCACGCCCGGACAAACAGAACAGGAATACCTGGCCACTTATCTGCAACAAAAAAACCTGGCCATCTCTTTTCAGCAGGATGCATTTCAATTGAATGCTGCCCTGGAAGCAGCTGCGCAATTTCCGTTTCGTGAATGGCCGCAGGCACAACACTCCTTAATAGCCAATGCTGTCAGTGAATTGTTGGATCAGGTATCCAAACCTGCCTTGGGGTAATCAAAAAACCAGAAGGTCTTTTCTGCTTCAGCAAACCCGGACCAATCTTTACTATCGGCTTTAACAGCAAATACACCACAGGTGGGAATATTATCAATACGGGTATTAGTGAGCTGGTTGGCAAAATCAGTGATCCCTTCATTATGAGAAAAAAGAGCAATGGAATCAGCTTTTGTTTCCAGATTGCTAATCACTTTCATGAACATGGCTGGTGAAGCCAGGTAGAGTTCGGGCAGGTATACAATGTCCTGCTTTTTGATATCATAGGCTTCGGCAAAAAAACGGGCGGTTTTGGCGGCTCTTTTCGCCGGACTTGAAACGATCAGGTCTATTTTCACTCCTTTGTCCAGTAAACGACTGGCCATGGCCGGGGCATCTTTCTTTCCTCTTTCATTCAATGGGCGGTCAATATCATCAAGACCGGGATTACCCCAATCGCTTTTGGCATGTCTGACCAGTATCAGCTTTTTCATTGCAATCAATTTGAAGTAAAGGGTAACCCTTAGTAACCCCGCACATTTTTTCCTTCCATATAATTCATGAAAGCCTTGTTCACTACTTTATTCCCGCCGCGGGTTGGATAGTTACCGGTAAAATACCAGTCGCCCAGATTACTGGGGCAGGAACGATGCAGGTCTTCGATACTCTGGAAAATCACATCCACCGGTGTTTGCAATCCGGGTGGTGTAATCAGCTGTGCAATTTTTGCCGAAATCTCCTCCGTTGTGAAGAGTTTATACAACTGCTTCACCACGTTTTCTGAATCCAGCAGGTGATTTCTTTGTAATTCCTTGCATTTTTCATGCAGGTCTTTCAGGCAATCTTCCATCCCCCTTTCTTTGGCCAGGCTTACCGCAGCATTGAAGGCAATAAAATCACCCATCTTGCTCATGTCAATACCATAGCAATCGGGATAGCGGATTTGCGGGGAAGAGGATACAATGACAATTCTTTTGGGTTTCAGTCTGGCCAGCATCCGGATAATGCTTTCTTTCAATGTAGTACCCCTTACAATGGAATCATCAATCACTACCAGGTTATCTTCACCGGCTCTTACTGTTCCGTAGGTAATATCGTATACGTGCTGCACCATTTCATTCCGGCTGGCATCTTCGGTAATGAATGTGCGCATCTTTACATCTTTAATGGCAATCTTTTCGATCCGGATCCTGCGCTGGATCATTTCGCTCAGTTTCTCTTCATCAAAGTCTTTACCCCAACTGAGGATTCTTTCAATCTTTACCCGGTTCAGGTAATCTTCCATTCCCTTGAGCATCCCGTAAAAAGCGGTCTCGGCTGTATTGGGTATAAAGGAAAAAATAGTATTCTTCAGATCATGATGGATCGTATTCAATACCTGCTCACTCAGGTTATAACCCAGGGCAATCCGTTCGCGGTAAATCTTTTCATCACTACCCCTTGAAAAATAGATGCGTTCAAAACTGCAGGCCTTGCGCTCTTTGGGTTCCAGAATTTGAGCAATTTCTATCTCTCCCAGTTCATTCACGATCAGGGCCTGTCCGGGCATCAGTTCCTGTACTTCGTTTTCACCCACATTAAATGTGGTGCGGATGGCGGCTCTTTCAGAGGCGGCCACTACTACTTCGTCGTTGATATAATAATAAGAAGGGCGGATACCATGGGCATCGCGGAATACAAAACCAATTCCGTTACCGGTTAAACCTCCTACATGAAAACCACCATCAAGATAGGGCAGGGTTTTTTTCAGCACTTTTTTGATATCCATCCCTTGTGGTGATGCTTCATCTTCCTTACAAAGGAAGGTATGCATCAGTTCGATCATCGCTGCCAGGTCACTGAACCGTACATTCTCATTCGGTTCTTTACCCACCATGGAAAACAGATCATCAGAATTCACGATATTGAAATTACCCGCCAGGGCCAGGTTACGGGTGGGAATGGTATCGCGGTTGATAAAAGGGTGGCAGTACTCCAGTTTGTTTTTTCCCTGGGTACCATAGCGCAGGTGACCCAGCATCAGTTCACCCAGGAAGTTCACATGCCCTTTCATGAGGCCCGGATGATTCTTGATATCCGGGTGGTATTGGGAGAGTTCATCTATTTCCTTGCCTACTCTTTGAAAAATATCGGCAATGGCCTGGGGCGCATTGCTGCGCATCCGGTTCATAAAAGGATAACCCGGCTCTACATTCAGCTTAACCGTAGCCAGTCCGGCGCCGTCCTGTCCTCGGTTATGTTGTTTTTCCATGAGCAGGTACAGCTTGTTAAGCCCCCACAACACGGTTCCATACTGTTGCTGGTAATAAGAGAAAGGTTTTCTTAAGCGGATGAATGCCAGACCGCATTCATGTTTAATAGGATCGCTCATGCAGGCCGCAAAGGTATGTTTTAAAAGCTTTCGGCTGTATTAAATCATGACCCTTCTTCTTCCGGAGCCGGCACAGTTACGGTAACGGTACAGCCCTGGCCCGGAGCGGAAATAATCTGGGCCCGACCATCAAAAAGGGCGGCCCGGTTAACAATATTATTCAGCCCCATCCCTTTTTTATGTTGCTGAGGGTCAAAGCCCTGTCCATTGTCATGGATACTCACCTGGATCTGCTCTGCATCGGCAAGCAGGGAGATGGCTATTTTCTGTGCCCTTGCGTGGCGGATGATATTATTCACCTGTTCCTGAATAATTCTGAAAATCATGAGCTTCATACTTTCCGGGATACCTGATTCGTCAAAATGCCGGTACTGAAAGTCGATCTGGAAGGAGTGGGTTCTTCTCAATGCATAGCAGAGATCCTGTATTGATTCCACCAACCCGATATCACCCAGGGTGGGTGGAACCAGTGATTGTGACATCTGCCGGATCTCCCGTACTATTTCAGCCAGGTTCTTCTCGGCCAGGTCAACCATTTCCCTTGCTTCCCCAATGGCTTTATCACGGGCTACTTCCAGGTATAAGCGGGTGGTGGTGAGGTGCTGATTGATATTATCATGAAGTTCTTTACCAATTTCCTGTCTTTCCTTTTCCTGTCCGTCAATAGTTGCCTGCGTGATGAGTTTTTGCTTTTGTATTTCCTGTTCTGTCAGTTGCTGGGCCATTCTTTTTTGTTCTGTGATATCGGTAAATGAACAGACCACATTGATCAGTTGCTGATCGCCGTCAAATACAGGTTCAGCATTCACCAGTAGCCATACCCGGTCCTGAGTGCGGGGCCGGTAGACCCCCATCACCACATCCCTCACCGGCTTTCTGGTTCTGATGGACATCGGTACCGGATGGCTATCTCCCGGGAAGGGGTTGCCATCTTCGTGGATCACATTCCATTCCGGATCAAAAGATGTTTTTCCAAGCAACTGATCTTCTGTCAATCCCAGTAAATCCAGTGCAGCCTGGTTACAGACCAGCATTTCTGATTGTTCATTTTGAAGGATCACCCCCAGTTTCAGGTCATGGATCAGGCTCCGGAATCTTCTCTCACTTTCCTTAAGCCGGTCCTCAATCATTTTTCGTTTGGTATCGTCGGTGAAATAAATCACCATGCTTTTCAGGATTGGATCATGCAGGAGGTTATGACCGCGGATAGTGCACCAAACCCATCCCCTTTCTGCATGGTAGAGCCGGGCTACGAGGAAATTGATCGTTGATTCCTTCCTGACTTCTTTCTCAAAGGCGATGATAGCGTTGGGGCGATCATCCGGGTGAACAAAATCAAGGATATTTTTTCCCAGCAGAACAGAGGTTTCATACCCTGATAAAAGAAAAACAGAAGGTCCGCAATACGTGACTTTGCCGGAGATATCTGTCAGCACAATACCATCCAGTGAATTGGCAGCAAGGCTGCGGAAAAACTG
>Ga0138256_10007436_pt1 | contig 11548 bp, 12 predicted proteins | sample KNB2016incub_MG_FD_105486 | JGI IMG/M metagenome (GOLD analysis project Ga0138256, IMG submission 105486) | Active sludge microbial communities from wastewater in Klosterneuburg, Austria - KNB2014incub_MG | ecosystem: Engineered > WWTP > Activated sludge > Unclassified | place: Austria...
AAGGGCCACTGATATGATTGGCATCATTACTTACAGAACCGCCCGTTACTTTTATCCCTGATGAATGATCTTTATTGGAAGTAAGAATTACCGTACCGGCGCCTTCGCCTAAATTTATTCCATCCCGGGCGGCATCAAATGGTTTGCAAGGTGATTGGCTGATAGCCTGGAAGGATTGAAAGCCGGATAAAACAAATTTGCTGATCACATCGGCACCTGCTACCACGGCATTTTCATATTGCCCCGATTGAATTAGCCGCATACCGGTAAGTATTGCCAACATACCGGATATACAGGCATTGGAAACAATGATGGGTTGATTGGAAAACTGAAAATGATCTGAAACCAGCTTTGCAGAAGTATTAAGTGAGATCCTGTTGTTCAAGGATTCAGATGCTCCTTCCTTTTCCAGTAAACTGATATTTCCCTTGGTGGAAGAAATAATAAGAACCGTTTTTTTATCCGTTGCATTAATACCACTGTTTGCCAATGCATTGGTGATGGAAGCGATCAGCAGTTTTTCGAATTTGGTATAGTTGTTTTTTGGATCGCTATTGTTGTAGAAATTTTCATCAGCAAACAATGCTGCCTGGAACGGCAGTTCAGACATCATTTTATCATCATGCATTTTTATACCTGATACATTTTGCTTAAGCTGTGAAAAATTATCCGCAGTAGTTAAACCAATAGGTGATAAAATATTATCTGAACTAATAAAAATGTCTGTCATAGTTTTTCATCATTACTACTTCGCTGATTAAGCTGCGAAGTACACTCTAAACCAGCTCATGTTTCCTTTTCCACTCTTCAAAAAAAGCCGGGTTGGCCAGTTGAAGCACCGAATCTTCTTTACTTAAAAAAACCTGGACAGAAGAACCTGTAGCTACCAGGTCGCCGGTTGCTGCATTAAACAACCGATAAGTGAATTTCATTTTAGCAGCTTCGGTAGGGATATATTTTGTTTCTACTATCACCCTGTCGCCATACCGCAACGATTTTTTAAAATCGCATTGAACACTTACCACCGGTATCACAAAACCCAATTTATATACTTCCAGGTAACCCAGGTCATGCAGGATCCCGAAAGCTTCTCTTCCATCTTCAAAATAACGGATATAGTGGCCGTGCCATACAATACCCAGGGGGTCTGCCTCATTAAACCGAACGAGTATTTCCGTTCTGCTGCTCAATTCTTTTTTCATAGTTATTTATGCTCAGCTACCGTATTTATTCTTCCATTTCTTATAACTTTTCTTTTCAATGTCAACAATACTTCTCTTGATAACAGACACCCAATAATTTCTTGGAGAAAAGCCGGCCGCTTCCTGTTCCATTCGCTCATTCATTAAAACCTTTTTTGTTTTCATGTCAACAAGCACAACCCATACAGAACCAAAACCTTTCTTGTCGTCTTTTTTCATTCCTTCCATAATAAACACAAGTCCTATTCCGGATTTATCTTTAAGTGATAATGCTTTTATCTCAGAAGCAATATCTGCCTCTGTTAGCCTGTTAAAATCGGCTTCGCTGGATGACCCGATATCTTTTACGTCAACTTTGCCGTTACGGTCTGTTACTGCCGATATATCTACAGTTACACTGCTACCCGCCCTGTTGAAAGCTTCTCCAATTTTATAATTCTTCTCCATTTCATTTACAACAACATCATTCATACCCTCATAGTACCGGCTCTTCATGTCGGAGGCACTGATCCCTACCTGGTTAATGATCCTGTTCCTGTAATAATCAATCCCCAGGTAAGTGAGTGGCGTTGAGTTATTGCTGAAAAAATCTTTAATGGTTTGCGAAAAAGATTGGGTGCTGCCTGCTAATAGTACCAAAGCAAACAACCAGCTGAGTTTTTGTTTACGTTTCATGATCAGGAGTTTTTAAGTTTATTAACAAATATCTTCATGTTGCATTGCGCTATTACCTGCTCATTGCAGGTGATCTTTCCGGATATTAATGTTACACCAAAAATCTGATTTTCTATGGTAATTTCTGTAATTAATTCATCGCCTGTCCTGGGAAGGGAAAATACCTGCAGGTTATTTATTGCGCCAATATAGCCAACCTGTACCGGCTTGTTTTCTGTTTTTGAAACATAGCCTGCTCCTGCTGCCGCTGTTTGTGCAATATTTTCAACAAGCCCCGGTTCTTTAAGCTCTCCGTTTTTTACAAAAATATTATCTCCCCTGATACCAAATCCGGTGGTAGTACTGGTTTCGCTGTAAGCCAGTAATTTGTCGATCATAACAAAAGGAGACTTTTGCGGAATAAGTAGTTCTATATTGTCTGCTGTTATCATGCTTTTTTTTGTTCCCAGAAATTATAATAATTAAACCATTGTTCAGGGTATTGTTTAACCTTCTTTTCCATTTCAGCCGCATAATCATTCAACATTTCCTGCATCACTGCATCTTTTGAAATGGTTGAGTAGTCTTTTATTTCGCTTGCAAAAAAGTGATAATGCAATTTGCTTTCTTTTACCGCAAATACAAACGAAACGGGCACTTTAAATTTTGATGCCAGTAAAAAAGGCCCCATCGGAAATCTTGCCGGGGCACCTAAGAAATCTGCGGTCAGTGTTTTATTGCCTTCTAAAAACCGGTCGGCATGCATACAAACCAACTCGTTTTTGGTAAAGGCATCACTTATTGCATAAATATGGCTCAGGTCATTTTTGATCACGATAATATTCACATTCCGCTTCCCGGTAACACCCTCTAGATATTCCTTTATCTGTTCATGCTCCCCATCATACAATACAATATTAATGCGGGTATCCAAACGTTTAAACAAATGGCCGGCTACATCCCAATTGCCGATATGTGCACTCAGCAAAATGCCGCCTTTTTGTAACTGTGCAATTTTCCGTAGGTTCTCTTCTCCATCAAAGTCAAAGCTGAAATCATTTTTGATTCCGGACATCACGACCACTTTATCAATAATACTCTGGCCTAATAAATAGTAGTTTTTATACAGCCTGATCATGGATGAAAACCAATTGTACCCCAGCTTATGGCGATATAATAAATAAATTTGCCGGGAAGCCTTATAAGAAAAAAAGAAATAATAAAGTACCACAAAACGCAGCAGGAAGTAAGCAGGCAAAACACCAAATGTTTTTAAAACCCATACAAAGATCCGGTATCCCAACGGTGTCCCTTTGGATTTGCCATGCCACGCAGACATTATGCCATTTCTTTTGAATTTACACGGGAGATCACATAATCACAAAAATCCTGGAATGTAGCTATATCGGTAAAGTCTTCGGGTTTTACTTTAAATGCAAAATTGCTTTCAATAACCACTACAAGGTCAATATAATCCAGGCTGTCCAGGCCAAGTGTCTCTTTTAAGTTCGCTTCCGGAACTAATTTTTCTGCTTTCACTTCAAATTCCTCTATCAGGAATTCGTGAATTCTCTCTATAATTTCATTGTTTGTCATTAGCAGTACATTAGATCAGTTTCCTGATGATGAGTGATGAGTTAGTTCCTCCAAATCCAAAGGAGTTGGACAAAAATACAACTATATCTTTTTCTATGGCCATTTTTGCAATATTCAATTTAGCTGAGTCTTCATCCGGGTTCTCAAAATTTATATTGGGGGCAACAAATGAATGCTGCATCATGAGCACAGAATAAACTATTTCACTGGCTCCTGCCATCCAGCATTCGTGGCCGGTCATGGATTTTGTTGAACTTACCAGTGGCCTGTGTTCACCAAAAACTTCATGTATGGCCCTGGCCTCGCTGGCATCACCTGCCGGTGTTGATGTTGCATGTGCATTTATATAATCCACATCAGCAGCCAGTATGCCTGCATCTTTCATCGCCATATATAAAGATCTTACCGGGCCATCAACTGTGGGGTTTGATATATGAGCTCCATTTGATGAAAAGCCATAGCCTATTACCTCACCTAAAATTGTTGCTCCTCTTTTTTGAGCCGATTCCAGGCTTTCCAGGATAACTGTTGCTGCGCCGCCACTCGGTATCAGCCCGTCACGGTCACGGTCAAAAGGGCGTGATGCCTTCGAAGGGCTCGATTCTCTTACCGAAAATGCCGATAAAGCATCAAAGGTACCCATGGATAAATGGTTGATCTCCTGGGCACCGCCACATATGATACAATCCTGTAAACCGGACTTTATAAAATGATAACCCAACCCGATGGAATGAGAGCCACTTGCACAAGCCGCACTGATGGTAAAATTTACACCCCGCAATTTAAAAATGGTAGCCAGGTTCATGGTTACGGTTGAGTTCATGGTTTGAAAAACCGCCCCGGAGCCAACTAGTGTAGTATCCTTTTTTTCTCTTATTATATCATTGGCTTCAATAACGGCTTTGCCGGAGCTGTCGTTGCCATATAAGATCCCAATTTCATTTGCGCTGATATAGTCTTCATCGATACCTGCATTTTGCAAAGCCTCAACAGTAGCTATATAGGCATACTCTCCCTGCTCGGGAAGCATGATACGGGCCCTCCTGTCCAACTTTCCTTTCAGTTCGGGCTTATCCACAAAACCTGTTAAGCCTGACCGGTATCCATATTCTTTACGCACAGGATCCAGTATGATGCCGGATCTCCCTTTGTACAGGGAGTCCCTTACCTCATCCAGTTTTTTTCCTATGCAGGAATAAATGCCCATTCCGGTTATAACAACTCTGTTCATATTTTTTATTTTGTAGGAACACGCCTTTTGGCGTGTTCGAATTCGCCGCAAGGCGAATTCCTACGAATACAATCCCCCATTTACCGAAATAACCTCCCCGGTTATATAAGCAGCACCAGCCGTTGCTAAAAAACCTACTGTGTGTGCAACCTCTTCCGGTAAACCAAAACGCTTTAACGGGATCAGGTTTTTCAATTCACTTTCATTCAACCCCTCCGTCATATCGGTTTTAATGAAACCGGGTGCTACAGCATTTACTGTAATTCCTTTTCGGCCAATTTCCTGTGCCAATGCTTTTGTTGCGCCGATAACCCCTGCTTTTGCTGCGGAATAATTTGTTTGTCCCGGTAATCCCTTTAAGCCCGAAAGTGAAACTATATTTATTATTCTTCCGTACTTTTTTTGCAGCATGCTGTTAACTACCAGACGGGTTACATAAAAGAACCCATCCAGGTTTGTTTTCATTACGCTTTCCCATTGTTCATCTTTCATCCACATCATCAGCCCATCCTCTCTTATGCCTGCATTATTCACCAACACTTCAATAACCTTGTCCTCATTGGCTTCCATCCATCCGCCCAGTTTGCTTTTTATGGCTTCTTTGTCCGATACATCAAACTGTATGATCTCCCCATCAACTCCCTTTTCTCTAATCAAAGCAAGTGTATTGTTGGCCTCTTCTTCATTTGATTTATAATTGATCAGTACATGATATCCCATCTCAGCCATTTTAATACAAACGGCTCTTCCAATTCCCCTTGACCCTCCTGTAACTAATGCAAACTTCATGCGTATGTATATTTTCCGTGATTTATAATTGTTGAAATATTTCTTTCTATAGTAAATCAGGAAGCAACCTGTTTGGGAATTTTACCCAGTTTGAAAGAAACAACCGGGTCAGATCTTTCAAAATATTTTTTGATCCGTTCCAGGTCCTTATACTTTGGTTCATCTTCTATGAACTTAGGGAACAGTTTCCTTATCTCTGTATATATATGATGCGTTTCGGTTGATAACCTGTCGGTACATTTTAAATAATCAATGGCCTGTAAAACCGTCATCATCTGTATCGCCAATACTTCAAAAGAATTATCTATAACACGCTTGGTCATTAAAGCTGCATTGCAACCCATGCTTACTATATCCTGGTTATCGTTGTTGTTGGGTATGCTGTGCACATACATCGGGAACGACATGGTTTGGTTCTCAGCTACGGTTGATGTGGCTGTGAACTGCATGCCCTGCATGCCGAAATTAAAACCTAACACACCGAGATTTACAAACGGCGGGAATTTCTGGTTCAGTTTTTCGTTGAGTAAATAATTCAACTGCCTTTCGGAAAGCATGGATAGTTTGGTGATGGCGATCTTTAATTTATCCATCTCCAGCGAAACATAATCGCCATGAAAATTTCCGCCATGAAAAATATTCTGGTTCTCATGATCTATCACCGGGTTGTCATTTACCGAGTTCAATTCATCCACCACTACTTTTTCGGCATTGCAAATGGTATCGTAAATAGGGCCCAGCACCTGTGTAACGCAGCGTAAAGAATAATACTCCTGCACTTTATCCTGGAACACTTCCTGGTCAAGCTTTTCGGGGTTATACAAATGCTCGGAGCGGCTACGGATCATTTTACTGTCCTTTAAAATATCCCTGAGCTGGGCAGCAACTTTGTTTTGGCCCTTGTGATGTTTAACCACATTCAGTTCATAAGAATAATGATCATCAAATGCTTCCACTATTTCATTGATCATGGCCGATAACATAACCGACCATTCCAATAATTTTTGCGCCTGTATGATGTTCACCATACCAATACCCGTCATGGCCGAAGTGCCGTTTAAAATGGCAAGCCCTTCCCGTATATGAATAGTGAGTGGCTTTATTTTTAACTTAGAAAATATGGTTGCCGTAGGATGCAGTTCCCCTTCATAAATAACCTCTCCTTCGCCAATTAAAACCAGGGCCAGGTGAGCCAACTGAACCAGGTCGCCGCTGGCGCCAACGCCGCCGTGCTCAAAAATACAGGGCGAAACATTTTTATTGATCAGCTCTTTAAGTAGTTCCACCACTTCGGGATGTACACCGGAATAAGCCTGCATTAAACTGTTGAGGCGGGCTATCATTACCGCTTTCACCATGATGGGGCTCATTAAATTACCTCCCCCCGAGCTGTGACTCCTGATCAAATTATACTGCAGCTGTAACAGGTTCTTTTCATTAACCTTATACTGGGCCATCGGGCCAAAGCCCGTATTAATGCCATAAATGAGCTTATTTGAGGAAAATTTCTGTAAAAAATTAAAATTTACATCTACTTTTTCAACAGTCTGCGTATCTAACGAAACCGCTTTATCCTTGTATAATATATCTGAAAAATTATCTAAGGAAAGAGCCCTATCACCTACATGTACCATGATCCGAATTTTATCTGCAATTATTAAGTTTATTAGCTATGGTGGTAAAAATAGAATAAAGAATTCAAATTTTAATTTTTTGACTGTATATATATGAAGATATAGGATGATGATATAGTATATATTGTGGCTATTGGGTATTTTTTATTGATGAACTTTCAATACTTTTATGCTCAATTCACCTTTAAAAAGCTTTTCATATGAAAAAAATAATTAGTGCAGTTGCAGTTTTGGCGATTTCGTTCATTTGCCTGCAGGCAAGTGCCCAAAAAGTTAAAACCGTAAATGGAAACCCGGATATATTAAAATCTGAATCAACTGTTAATATTGAGTTTGTTTATGACAATTTAAGTGTTGGTAAATTTAAAAATGAACAGGATTATATAAAAGCAAAAACAGAGGAATATAATAAGAAAGAACCAGGCAAAGGCGATACCTGGGCTAAAAGCTGGGCAAATGATAAAGCCAGCAGGTTTGAACCAAAGTTCCTGGAATTGTTTACCATTAACAGTGGCATGACGGTAAGTAAGGATGCCAAATACACGTTGGTATTTAAAACCACAGCTATTGAGCCGGGCTATAATATCGGGATAAGCCGTAAAAATGCTGAAATTGATGCTGAATTCTGGATAGCAGAAACTGCTAACCGTGATAACAAAGTTGCAACCTTTACGATCAGTAATGTGCCGGGAGGTACAGCTTTTGGGTATGACTTTGATACAGGCTTGCGGATATCTGAAGCTTTTGCCAACAGCGGTAAAAGAATCGCTAAATTTCTCAAGTAATCATTCTAAAATATATATTTGCAAAGGCTTCCAAATTGGGAGCCTTTTATTAATTATACCATTTTTAAAACAACTCAAATGAAAACTTTTAAAATTTACCTGGCACTTGCCGGCATCTTATTCAGCAGCCTTACAGGTCTTGCACAGGAGGTTGATCTGACCAAAGGGGATCTTTCTATTTTAAAAGGAGAGACAACCATTAATATTGAACTGACCTATGAAAAAATGTCTGTAGGTGATTTCAGCAAAGAAGCCGATTACATAAAAAAGAGAACGGAGGAATTAAACGCCAAAGAACCCGGAACCGGTGATAAATGGGCCGTTGAATGGGAGGAACAAAAAAAGAATTATTTTGGAGACAAGTTTATCCTGGGTTTTACAAAACAAAATAAAATGACTTACAGTAAAGATGCAAAGTATACCCTCATCTTTAATACCAAAGCTTTGGAACCCGGTTACCAGGTTGGCATATCAAAAAGAAATGCAGGCGTTGATGGTAATGTTACCCTTGTTGAAACAGCAAAAAGAGACAAAAAACTGGCCGTACTTTTTGTAGAACGGGCGCCTGAAACCAAATGGCGTGGAGCAGCATTTGATGCCAAATCCAGGATTGGCGATGCTTATTTTATGGATGGACAAAAAGTAGGAAAGTTTATAGATAAGAATAACAAATAATTTTAACCACCTAAAACCAAAAATAAAAAAGTACGTATGAAATACTTAATTCTTGCTGTAGCTATGTTTTTATCAACTGCTACCATTGCACAAAGCAAAAAATTCACTTTTAAACTGGGCTCAGAGTATGAGCTGCCCCGTAAAGCACAGGACCTTTCTTTTTTCGGGAACGATAAAGACGGGATCATAAACATGGGCTTAAAAAAAGAGGAGCTGACCATTTTAAGGTTCGACCCAAAAACCCTTGTCCAGTCTACAGAGAAAGTTATTGAATTGCCTGAAATGACCAAAAACTTTAACAGCGAGGGCGTTGTTGATTTTTATGGCAATTATTACTGGTTGCACAGCGACTGGGATAAATCTGCTGAGATAGAATATTTATACTACGATAAAATTGATGTAGTTACAGGGAAGATCACCGAATCAAATAAAAAATTATTCCAGGCTGAAAGGATCGCCGGCAGCAGTGCTGTTATGACCGGCTTTTACAGGTATAAAATGGGCGGCAAGTATGATTTTAATTTTGATGCGGAAAATACAAAGCTGCTGGTAAGTTACAGGCTTGCACCGGAAGAAAAGAATGATAAAAAAAATTACGATAAAATAGGTTTCTATGTGTATGATGATCAAATGAATAAGCTCTGGAATAATGAATTTACCATGCCTTATACAGAACAGATCATGGATAATATTGATTTTTCGGTTGACTCAAAAGGCAATGCCTATATGCTTGCCAAAGTGTACGATTCAGAAAAAAGAAAAGAGGTAGATAAAGAAACCGGGGCCGCCGGTTATCATTACGAAGTTTTAAAATTCACAAAAGACAGTAAAAAGATCATTAACACAACAATTACTATTGGTGATTATTTTATTAAAGCTGCATCGCTGATCGAGAATACAGAACACGATATGGTGATCGCCTGCACCTACAGCAAAAAAGCAAAAACCAACGGAACAGATGGCGTTTTCCTGGCCCTGATGGACCAGTCGGGCAAGATCAATAAATATAAGAACGGTTATTACGAATTCCCTTTGGAAGAACTGGAAAAGTTTGAATCGGCCAGGGCTAAAAGAAAAATGGAAAGAAAGAAAGATTATGAAGCGCCTAATTTAAGTGTAAGGAATATTGTTGTTGAAGCCGATGGCAGTTTATTTATTGCGCTGGAAGAATATTATGTTGTTGCAACCACTACTTATGATTCCAGGGGAGGGTCACGTACCACCTACACTTATTATTACGAGGATATACTGGGAGCCAAGATAAGCAAGACCGGTAATTTTGAATGGTTAAGAAAAGTGCCAAAAAAGCAAAGGGGTACCAATGGAAGAGGGACCATGAGTTATAAATTAGTAAGCGATGCAACTGGTTATTACTTCCTGTTTTTAGACAATAAAAAGAACCTGGAACTGGCAGAAGACGAAGTGCCTAAATATCACTTAGATGGTTATGGCGGCCAGGTGGTAGTTGGCAAAATTGACAACGCCGGCAATATATCCAGGGAGATCGTTTTTGATACCAGGGAAGAAGAGGTCATGCTATTCCCTTCTCAATTTAAAAGAATAAACGGCAACCAGTTCATTGGCAGGGCCAAGATGAAGAGAGGTGATTTTCAGCCTCTGCTGATCACGATGAATTAATATTAGCTTGAAAATATTTCATAAAAAAAGGTCCCGAATGGGATCTTTTTTTATTTGTGAATTATTTTTTAACTAAGCGGCCTGTTGTTTATCATCTGGAGAATTAGATAACCCCATTCCAAAACAGATAATGATAAACTAATTATGTTTTAACTTTAATACCTCATTTACCAGCCCCGTTGGGGCGATATTTTGGTAACAAACCCGGTTAAGTTTAAAGTAAGCCCCATTGGGGCGACAGTTTTTATGCCAAACACTTATTCACAAATAACAATTCATGCAGTATTTGCTGTAAAGCACAGGGAGAATTTTATTACCAAAGATTGGCGTGATCATTTGCATCAATACATTTCGGGTATCATCACAAACAAGGGGGCAAAATCTTTAGCTGTTGGAGGATGGAAAGACCATGTGCATATTTTATTTGGAATGCCGGTTACCACATGCATATCAGATTTTATGAGTGCGGTAAAAGCCAATAGCAGCAAATGGATAAATGAGCAACATTTTTTAAAGGGTAAATTTCAATGGCAGGAAGGTTATGCTGCTTTTTCTTATGCCAGGAGCCAAAGGGATATTGTGATTAATTATATCATAAACCAGGAAGAACATCATCGGACCAGATCATTTAAGGAAGAGTATTTAAAAATGCTGAGTGATTTTGATGTGACTTACGAGAATAAGTACCTTTTTGAATTTTATGATTAGTGTTTTAATAGTGTCGCCCCGAAGGGGCTTGGTATCTCAAAAGGGACGGTGTGTTACCAATATATCGACCCTACGGGCCTTTTTTTGAAAATACAGGCAGGTTATTACAACTGCAGCAATTGAACTTATCAGCGGGAAGTAATGTATTACCTGTTGATGTAAAAAATCTGCAAAGGGAGTTTATTACCTGGAAATAAAAGGAGAAACAATCAATGAACATAGATCATTTATAAAACAATAGTAAACGGGTTGTTCATGTCCTTTTCAAAACTATCCGACAAGGTCTCTTCAATTTGTTTTATCCAGTTGCAATAAGCATCTTCATTTGTAATGGCAGGAGTATCTGCACTAAGTTCATACCACAAACGGCTGCAACGATCGGTATCCGTCGTCATCGTGTTTGCCATGCCACGTGACCTGGCTGCCAATGCAGCACCGCAAGCCAGTTGAAAACCATTTGCTGATGCATAATTCCACAGCGCTTTTAGATCTGTATCAGTACAGCCTCCTACATAAGCAACGGCAATACCAACACCCCGCCAGAGATCTGCATGGCGGCCGGTGGCAAAGGTTTCGATCTTCCTGCTTATTTTATGTATATCTGCTTTTTCGGTGTACCAGATACTTCGGCCAACC
>Ga0138256_10007437_pt1 | contig 11547 bp, 10 predicted proteins | sample KNB2016incub_MG_FD_105486 | JGI IMG/M metagenome (GOLD analysis project Ga0138256, IMG submission 105486) | Active sludge microbial communities from wastewater in Klosterneuburg, Austria - KNB2014incub_MG | ecosystem: Engineered > WWTP > Activated sludge > Unclassified | place: Austria...
CTGCCCAGTGCACCTGTGCATCTATTGCTATGGAAATATTTGGGTTGGGAATCGTCCATGCCGAAATGGGCTCATCTTCCATTGATACTCGGGCCAAGCGGAAAGCTCAGTAAAAGAGATGGAGCGAAGTATGGCTTTCCTGTATTTGCGATGAACTGGTTAGATCCTAAAACAAATGAATTAACAGAAGGCTTTAAAGAAAAAGGATTTTTGCCTGAAGCATTTATTAATCTGCTGGCTGTGCTTGGCTGGAACGATGGAACAGAAAAAGAACTGTACAGCATGGACGAGCTGATTGCCGGCTTTGATATTAAACGTGTACACAGTGCAGGTGCCAAGTTCGATTATGAAAAAGCAAAGTGGTTCAATCATGAGTGGATTAAAAAATTGGATGTTGAAAGCTTAAAGTTGAAAGTAAAGGAAGTTCTTTCAACAGAACATATTGAGGTGAGTGATGATGCATTTTTGGAGAAAGTGATTGAATTGGTGAAAGACCGCTGCACATTGATGCCCGATTTTATTCAGCATGCAGGTTTCTTCTTTAAAGCACCTGCTTCTTTAGATGTTGATGCGGTAAAACCAAAGTGGAATGGAGACAAGAAATTATTTTTTGAAAAATTCATAACAAAGCTGCAGGCAATTGACAATTGGGAACTGAGTGTAATTGAAACGGAGTTTAAAAACCTGGCAACAGAAAAAAATATCAAACCCGGTGAATTGCAACTTCCCATGCGTATTATGCTGGTAGGAGGAAAGTTTGGTCCGGCAGTGTTTCAGATTGCTGAATTGATTGGAAAAGAAGAAACAACCAGCCGGATAAAGAAAGCATTAGGAGAATTTTAATTTGGTTTCAAAAACGGCTGACAGAGATTTTTTAAAAATAAAGAGGGGGAGTCATCCCCCTTTTTATTTTTTCAGTGTCTTACTTATAGTAACCATTTTTTAAATTAAAACACTGAATTTATGAAAAAGAACTCTCGGCAGATTAAATCTGCATCCTTTACCCACCCTTATTTTTTAGCCTTTTTTCTTTTTGTTCTTCTTGCCGGAGTAATTACCGGGTGCAAAAAAAATTCATTGTCTGAAGGAGGGGTAACATCTGGCAATAAGCAGATGAAAACAATAATAAGCAATATTGTAGGCAGCGCTTTAGAAAGAAACTCAGAAACACCTGCTGCCATTAATGCTAAAAAGCAGTTGCTTTTTAAAGAGTTAAGTAAGGTTTATACCAAACAAGATTCTATCAAGCTTATTAATGCACTTATTGCGCCACAGCAAAATATTAGCAATAAAAATAAGCTAAAGGGGAATACTCTTTTTTTAACAAATGATTATTTCTCTGAGATGTCCATTACTATAGAACCTACGACCGGTTCAAATATTGTAGACTGGTCTTATGACGGGCCTGATGCTCTTTGGGTAACGTACATGTGGATTCCAATTCAGCATTACTGGGATTGGTGGAAACTGGAAGCTCGATACAGGGTGCGTTATGTTGGGGCCTGCCCATCTGAAGCAATACAAGTAGGCCAATTAATTACGCCGGCAGCCTTTGACGGTCTAATAACATGGGAACCACAACCGGGAGGATGTTATACTGATTTTGTTATATCTCCGGCGGCTTGTGTAAGCGATAAGGTATGGGGTCGGTTGAAGTTCATATATATTTTAGGTCATACAACCGTTGACCGTGAAACGCTTTATGAATGTTGTATTCAATAATTTGTATTAACTGGCCAAAGCTGCAAAAAAGCAGGGTTGGCCAGTTAATAATCTTCCAAAAAAAAGATAAAATGAAGATGTCTCAAAAGATATTATATATCGCTGCTGTAGGTTGCATTGTATCCGCAATAGCCTGCTTTGCCCATAAGCCATTGCCTGTAAGTACACCATTGCTAAAAGATAGTACGCTCAATATTCCATCCTGCATGCAGTTAGTACTTTCTATGAAATTCAATAAACTACCTCAACCACTAAAATCAGGGCAAAGCGCTTATTGGAAAATGGATACAACCTGGTATTATATTTTATCCGGTTATGGGATAAAAAATGGAGCAATGCTGATATTAAGAGACAGTATTAAATATGAAAATGGCAAACGTGTAATAAAAACGTACAAGTTTTATGACACTACTTTTACAATCTATTCCCGTATCAACCCTAAAGTATCTTTTTATGCAACAAATCTTTTAGGGGAAAAAATTATTCCTCATCCCATAAAAGATGACACCCTTAATATATTTTCTATGGATAATATATTATTGCATGGCTATTCTTATTTAGCAGATACAATGCGTACTTATTACAGCATGCCCAATGGCGACAGGGTTTATTACGGCACGGTACTTCCGGCAGAAATGAACGATGGCTTTCTTCGTACAAAAGCGGCTTACTGTATAACACTTTCTGATATACCCAGGTACGACGATTTATATTTATTGAAAGAACTGGAACGAAAGACCGGCAGAAGAATAACCGGCATGGTATTAAAGGACTCATTACTGGAAACTAATATGCAGCTAAACTATTATCTGCCTGATAAGGATACAACGGAAAAACTTATTAAGCTTATAGAAAAAGTGAGGATAGCAGACACTACCCAAACAAGGAAATAAATTTATATTCCTGTTGAGGTTTAAACGATATAAGCAGGTTTGTTCTTCGATATGTAGCGATTGGGTAATTCTTGCTTTTGTTGTTGAGTTAAAGAAAAAAGCTTACTGCTTGTAAAATAATAGGTAATCTGTTAATGTCATTCGAAAAAACTAATCAGGTAATCCTACATTATTTTAATTAGATAAAACAGGATTCTATTTTCTGCTCCATTATGTTGCTTCCCGGAAGATGCCGGGATCAGCACTGTCATAACTTAAATCAAGCATTCTGCGAACAGTAAGTGAATAGTCCTTGTTTTTAAGATGTTCAAGAACTTCATTGTTAATGGAAGATTTCATGGTTTATAGTGCAGTGTTTAAATGAATTTACAGTTAAAGAGGGTTAATTCAATAAATCAGCCAATATGAAGTTGGAATCAAATGTTAAAAAATTAACCCTGCTTCCTGATCAATTCCATCAACTCAACAAAAGAAGTTGAACCAAGTTGTTCAATCATCATCCTGTCCGTTTCGTCTAACTGAAATAAACCTTCTGTATTCAGTTTCACCTGCTCGGGGGTGCGGATGCCGGGAATGATGGTTGATACTTCTTTATAGCTGAGAATATAGCTCAATGCCAGTTGTGTTTTTGTGCAATTGTATTTACTGCATAATTTCCATACAGGTTCAGTTGCAGTTAATGTTGCATCAATTACTTCTTTTGTTAAGCGGTTTTTGCGGTGATCATTATCTGAAAAAATTGGCTGCTTATCCACCTTCGCCCAAGCTTCGGCGGACAAGTCAAACTTACCAGTAAGCAATCCAAACTGTAAAGGCATCCTTGCAATAATGCCATAACCTTTACTGGCTGCAGTTTTCAGTAAGGACAATGCTTTTTGATTGATGATATTCAGTGCCAGCTGAAATCCATTGCCAAGATTGTTCTTCACCAGAAATTCTGCATCTGCATCGGCTTCAAATGTATTAAGCGATAATCCCCAATAACGAATCTTTCCCTCTTGCTGCAATTGATGCATCACTTCAATACATTCGCCATTTTGCAAATGGCCTAACCTGGCAGTGTGTAACTGGTAATAATCAATTACATCTCTGTTCAGTCGTTTTAAAGAAGCTTCACATGCAGCGAGAATGTATTCTTTTGAATAATCAACCGTAAACTGTTCGTTTCTGGAAACATTACCAACCTTGGTAGCAATCACAACTTCTTTGCTGTTGCCGATTTCTTTGCCGATCATTTTTTCTGAATGACCTAATCCGTAAATATCTGCCGTATCAAAAAAATTGATACCGGCATCCAATGCAGCATGAATGGCTTTTACCGAAACAGTATCATCTGCATCACCCCAGCCAATGGCTGTTGTTCCAATCATGGCACCGCCACCAATGGCCCATGCGCCAAAACCGATTTCGCTCACGGTTAAATCTGTGTTCCCGAATTTTCTGCAGTTCATGCTGTAATTTACCACATAGGAATTATCTTAACTCCATGAATTTTTCGAAGTCAAGCTGGCCATTAATTTTTTTTCTGGCCGTTATCAAATTTGCATTGCCTTTTTTTCTGCCGCATCCCATTTATGAATTACACAGGGATGAGTTTCTGTATTTAGAACAGGGTCACCACCTGGCATGGGGCTATATGGAAGTGCCGCCCATGCTTTCCTGGCTGTCATGGCTTACGCATTTACTGGGCGGTGATTTCTTTTGGGTAAAATTCTGGCCATCTCTATTTGGTGCATTCACACTGGTTATTACATGCAGGATGGCTGTTGAAATGGGTGGTAAGCTGTTTGCTGTTTTAATTGCCGGACTGTGCATCATGTTCACTGCCTATCTGCGGTTACATTTTTTATTCCAGGCAAATTTTTTAGAAGTATTCTGGTGGAGCTTAAGTGCATATTTTATTCTCCGTTATATCAACAGCAAGCAAACCAGGTATCTCTACTGGATTGGTTTTGCATTTGGCTGCGGATGGTTGAGCAAAAATTCTGTTTCGTTTTTCATCATTGGATTTGCTGCGGCTTTGTTACTTACACAATACCGTTCACTTTTTTTGAATAAGCATTTGTATGGAGCAGGATTGCTTGCATTCATCATTGCATTGCCAAACCTTCTCTGGCAATACAATCATAACTGGCCACTGCTGCACCATATGGAAGAGTTGAGGGAAACACAATTGAAGTTTATTAATCCTGTTGATTTTTTAACAGGACAGGTGTTGATGTATTTTTCTGCTTTTTATATCTGGATGATTGGGTTGATCTGGCTATTCACCCAAAAAGGTAAGGAATACCGAATGCTTGCATGGATCTATCTAACTGTTATTATTTTACTTGTGTTGTCAAGTGGAAAAAATTATTACTCATTGGGAGTTTATCCTATGTTGTTTGCTGCGGGCGCAGTGGCGTTGCAGCAATGGACAAACAACCGGTTTAAGTGGATAAGATGGGTTACCGCTGCATTGATATTGTGTTTAACATGGGTGATTTTGCCAATAGCCATGCCCATTTGGGAGCCTGATAAATTAGATGCTTTTTACAAAAAGGAAAAGATTGAAAATACCGGAGCATTGAAATGGGAAGATCAGCAGAATCATTCACTTCCGCAGGACTTTGCTGATTATCTTGGCTGGAAAGAAATTACTTCAAAGGCAGAAAATTCTTATCAGTCATTACCTGCTGCAGAAAGAGACAGTACCGTTATTTTTTGCCGGCATTATGGATTAGCAGGGGCCTTAAAATATTACGGAAAAGATCAGCGGTTTAAAGAAAAAGTAATCAGTGATAATGGGTCTTTCCTGCATTGGATTCCTGATGATCTGAGTTTCAAGCATCTGCTTTTTATTGGCAGAAGAATGCCGGATAAAGATGATGAAGTGTTTCAGCATTTCGAAAAAGTAACCATTATTGATTCGGTTACTTACAAGCATTCACGGCAACTGGGAGATAAAGTGATCTTTTTCGAAAGGGTTGATTCAATTGGATCGAAACTGGCAACAGAAGGGTTGAAACAAATGAAACTGCGGTTCAATCTCTGATTCAGGGATAATCTTTATTTATGTTTATCAGCTTTGCAGAGCACAGTATTCTTTATTTTTACAGTATAAGATTACCGTATGAACAGACCCATCAGAGTTTTAGTTGCTAAAGTTGGATTGGATGGCCACGACCGTGGCGCTAAAGTAATTGCTACGGCATTGCGTGATGCAGGAATGGAAGTAATTTATACCGGACTCCGTCAAACTCCTGAAATGGTTGTGAATGCGGCATTACAGGAAGATGTTGATGCTATTGGTGTAAGTATCTTGAGCGGTGCACATATGACGGTGTTCCCAAAAATTCTTCAATTAATGAAGGAAAAAAAAATGGATGATGTGTTGCTTACCGGAGGAGGAATAATTCCTGAGGCAGATATTGCATCATTAAGCGAAATGGGTGTTGGAAAATTATTTCACCCCGGTGCTAATACACACGAGATAGCTGACTTTATTTCAGATTGGGTAAAAACCAACCGCAATTTTTGAGGTTTATTTTAAATTTATTTCAACATGGCTTTTCAAACATTACTTACATCGCTTGAAGATGGAATTTTTATCATAACCATCAATCGGCCCGATAAACTCAATGCATTGAATAAAATTGTTATTGAAGAGTTGTCGCAGGCTATAGATGAAGTGTATAGCAATGCAAATATTAAATGTGCTATTATAACAGGTGCCGGCCCAAAAGCATTTGTTGCAGGTGCAGACATTACAGAGTTTCTTACTCTGGATGCAGGAGGAGGTGAAGATCTTGCAAGAAAAGGGCAGGAGATGGTGTTTGATAAAATTGAACAGTCGCCCAAGCCAATTGTTGCAGCGGTAAATGGTTTTGCCTTGGGTGGTGGTTGTGAACTGGCAATGAGTTGTCATTTCCGTTTGGCAAGTGAAAATGCAAAATTTGGGCAACCGGAAGTTAATCTTGGTTTGATTCCCGGTTATGGCGGCACACAGCGTTTAACACAATTGGTTGGTAAAGGGAAAGCAATGGAACTGATGATGACGGCAAATGTGATTGATGCAAAAGAAGCAAAGCAACTTGGCCTGGTGAATCATGTAACTGATGCTGATACATTACTTGAACATACCAAAGAAATTTTACAGGTAATTATGACAAAGGGCCCTAATGCAGTTGCAAAAGTAATTGCGGCAGTAAATGCACATTTTGATAAGGCGCAGGATGGTTTTGCCGCCGAAGCAAAATTATTCGGCGATTGTTTTGGTACAGATGAAATGAAAGAAGGAGTTGGAGCCTTCCTTGAAAAGAGAAAAGCAAACTTCAATCAGTAAATTAAATTTCCGGCCACAGCATTATTTCTCAATCAGCCTTTCATCAATCAGGTAACTTTCAACTTCACTTAAAAAAGGAGAGGCTTTTGCATCTTCAAATTCAACTCTTATTCCGCTGATATACTGAGCTGGAAATGTAAGAATACGTTTGTGCCCAACTGTTGTCAATTGAAATTCTTTCACCTGCTCTGAGCCATTGATCAATGAAATTTTTATTTTCTTTATCTGCTGCCCTTTTTCAATTGGCTCTTTCAGCACAATACAGTTAATTTTTTCTTCCTGTTTAAATTTAATCCAGAAAACTCCTTGATGATAATCAGGAAATGATTCGGCTGTGATTGTTTTTCCATCAACCAGTTTGCTATTCTGATATACAATTCCTTTGTAATGGAGCTCGCCTCTTGCTGTTAACGAGAGGTTATGTTGAAAGCTTTCGTCACGCAGATTTTTAAAGCCAACTAATGCAGATGAATCAGTGACATGAATCAACCCTCTTCTGTCGGGAGGAACATTCAGTAATAAATTTGCACCCCGACCAACTGATTTTAAATACAACTCAAATAATTGTTCAGGAGTTTTTACTTTATCATCTTCAGTTGAATGATAAAACCATCCGGGCCTGATGCTTACATCACACTCAGCCGGTATCCAGCTTGTACCATTCATGTTGCCTGTATTGAGCGTATCAGTTGATGGTGCACCTGCTCCGGGTGTAAAACCTTCAATGTTTAAAGTGTTCCAGTTGGTGGTACCGGCAATACCTTTTTCATTTCCCACCCAGCGGATATCCGGTCCTATATCACTGAAGACAACAGTAGTTGGAGAAAGTTTGCGTACGGTTTCTTTAAAGCGTTTCCAGTCGTACACCTGTTTCTTTCCATTCGGACCTTCGCCATTTGCACCATCCCACCACAGCTCAGTAATGGGTCCGTAGCTGGTGAATAATTCTTTCATCATGTTCACAAAAACAGTGTTGTATTTTTCAGTTCCGTAATCAGGATGGTTCCTGTCCCAAGGTGAAATGTATACGCCAAACTTCAGCCCATATTCTTTGCAGGCTTTGGATAATTCTTTCAGCACATCTCCCTTTCCATTCTTCCATTTGCTTTCACGAACGGTATGTTTGGAATATTTACTGGGCCATAAACAAAATCCATCATGATGTTTGGCAGTGATGATAATACCGGTAGCACCTGCAGCTTTGGCAATGCGGCACCATTGGCGGCAATCCAGTTCTGTTGGGTTGAAAATATCTTCCGGCTCATCACCATGCCCCCATTCTTTATCAGTAAATGTATTGGGGCCGAAATGTGTAAAGAGATAATACTCTGAGTTGTGCCAGGCCAGTTGCTGCTTTGTTGGAAGGGGTTGCTTTGATTGCCCGGTAACAAGGAGGACCCTGGCAGAAAGGACGAGAAGACAAAGTATGAGTTTCATCATATTAATTGATAACTCAAAATAGGAAATCAAACTCAGTTAACGCCTAACTTTGCGGCAATTTATAAAATTTCTAAAATCAAATAGTATGGAGTACAGGATTGAAAAAGATACCATGGGTGAAGTAAAAGTGCCAGTTAGTGCTTATTACGGGGCACAAACCCAGCGGAGTATCGACAATTTTAAAATTGCACAGGACATCAACCGTATGCCAAAAGAAATTATCCGGGCATTTGCTTACTTAAAGCATGCGGCTGCAATCACTAATAATGAAGCAGGTGTGTTGCCAAAAAAGAAGGCAGTTCTGATTGGCAAAGTATGTAAAGAAATTTTAGAGGGGAAACTGGATGAATATTTTCCATTGGTTGTTTGGCAAACAGGAAGCGGTACACAAAGCAATATGAATGTGAATGAAGTGGTTGCTTACCGTGGCCATGTGCTGAATGGCGGAAAATTAAGTGATTATGAAAAATATCTTCATCCGAATGATGATGTAAATAAATCGCAAAGCAGTAACGATACGTTTCCTACTGCCATGCATATTGCAGCGTATAAAATTATTGTAGAAACAACAATTCCCGGAATTGAAAAACTCCGGAACACATTAGATAAAAAAGCGAAAGCATTTAAGAAAGTTGTAAAGATTGGCCGCACCCATTTTATGGATGCAACACCGCTTACATTGGGGCAGGAGTTCAGCGGTTATGTTTCTCAACTTGATCACGGATTGAAAGCAATTAAAAACACACTGGCTCATTTAAGTGAACTGGCATTGGGTGGCACAGCAGTTGGTACTGGTATCAACACACCTCCAGGGTATGATGTAAATGTAGCAAAGCATATTGCCAAACTCACCAAGCTTCCTTTTAAAACAGCCGATAATAAATTTGAAGCGCTTGCTGCACATGATGCTATTGTTGAAGCGCATGGTGCATTGAAAACAGTGGCGGTAAGTTTAATGAAGATTGCCAATGATATCCGTATGCTCAGCAGTGGACCAAGAAGCGGTATTGGTGAAATTTTTATTCCTGATAACGAACCGGGATCATCAATTATGCCGGGTAAAGTAAATCCCACTCAATGTGAAGCAGTTACCATGATAGCTGCACAGGTAATGGGTAACGATGTATCAATTAATATTGGCGGTTCAATGGGGCATTTTGAATTGAATGTATTTAAGCCTGTAATGATCTATAATTTTTTACACAGTGCAAGATTAATTGGAGATGGATGTGTAAGCTTTAATGATAAATGTGCGGTAGGTATTGAACCGATTGAAGCTAATATCAGGAAGCATGTAGAAAACTCATTGATGCTTGTTACAGCACTCAATACAAAAATTGGATATTACAAAGCTGCGGAAATTGCACAAAAAGCACATAAGCAGGGAACAACTTTGAAAGAAATGGCAGTGAAGCTTGGCTATGTTACTCCGGAGCAGTTTGATGAATGGGTGGTGCCGGCAAACATGGTTGGTAAAATATAATCCAATTGCAGATTGATAAATAGAAAGGAGAAGCATTTGCTTCTCCTTTCTATTTATTCGTAACTGTTGTAGTAATCCGGTTCAGATGGTGGTGGCTGTTCTGTATTAATTGCCTCATTTGGGTTTAATTTTTCCCCATCAAAGAATAAGCGGTATAATCTTGAAACGTTTTCCGGTTTTCCTTCTTCACGGATCAGGAATATTTGATTTTCATTTTGAATAACTGAGATTTTTGTTCCCATTGCTTTCGACAAAAAAGAAGCCGGGATAAATGCCTTTTTCATAAGGATGGTTTTAGGGTACAAAAAGCAAAACCCCTGCCATTGCAGGCAGGGGTTTTATGATTTAACAGACTATTATTGCTTGATCAATTTCACTTTTTCACTGATGGCTTTACCATTTATGTCAATAAAGTAAATACCGGTTTTAAACTTAGTCAGGTCAAGCTGAATGCTGTTTTTACCTTTCACAAGATTTACAGCTATTACTTTAATAACTCTTCCTGTATTGTCAATGATTTTCAGGTTTGCAGTTTCATCTGCTATTGCATTAATCAATACAGTTGTTTTTTCTGTAACAGGATTCGGGAATACACTTACACCTGTAACCAGCATCGAAGCAAAGTTTACATTGATGATGTCAGAAAACTTCCTGCTTCCGCTGTTTTCATTCGAGTGTATTCGGTAATATACTGTTGATGCCAGTTTGCCTGCATTAAAATCAGTATAGTTGTAAGTAATATTTGATGACTGTAAATGCTTGGCATCAACCGTTGCAATGTCTTCAAAATTTGTATTATCCAGGCTGCGTTGTACAGTATAGGAAACGACATCTGCTTCATTGTTTACCACCCACTCAAGTTGAGCTGCATCACCCTGTGCTTTTCCGGTAAAGCTGAATAAATCGAAAGGAAGGGTATTGGTAGATGATAAGAAATAGAAACTTGAAAAAGAAGTTACAGTAAACTGAATAGCATGACCGTAAGTAGATTGCACGTATCTTCCTGTAACAGTTTGTCCTGTTGCAATTGATGCCATTGCAGTACCACATGCATCAGCGTTTTTGTATACTGCCAGGTCATTAATTCCTGTTACATTACTTCCGGAGGTTGCAATCATATCTGCAAGCTCTTTTGCAGTGAGATACAGTCGGACTGAAACATTACCTACGATCGTATTGTTTTGAACTCCAATCGTCACATTGCGGTTTAAATATTTATTCGAAAATGCTGTTCTTACAGGGTTGCCTGTTCTTGTAAAAAAAGAAGTGGTAATATTTCCGAGATTATTATTATTCGCATCAATTTCAGCAATGATATTTCCATCGGGCCCTGTTATTGGCACCCACAGGTCATTATTTTTATTAGCTGCATTAATGGTTACGGCAGTTGCTGTTACACAGCCAGCTGATGTACTTGAATCTATAGGAATGCTTGTTGGAATTGTGCTTGGAAAAGGACTTGCTGTTGTGGGATTATACCCTCTGAATGTATATTTTATTACACAACCCGGGCAGGCACTGTTTACAGGTGTTGTTGAGGTTGGGCCTGATGTACTTCCGCTTCTGTCAACAACAGCATAAATAGTTAAGCCATCAGGACCAAAAACTATATCACGAAACCTGTTTTGTGAATTAATAACAGACGATGTATCTGATCCGCCAATCGGATCAACACCTGTTCCGGC
>Ga0138256_10007438_pt1 | contig 11546 bp, 10 predicted proteins | sample KNB2016incub_MG_FD_105486 | JGI IMG/M metagenome (GOLD analysis project Ga0138256, IMG submission 105486) | Active sludge microbial communities from wastewater in Klosterneuburg, Austria - KNB2014incub_MG | ecosystem: Engineered > WWTP > Activated sludge > Unclassified | place: Austria...
AAAGCAGAAGAGGCTGCGCCTGCTGCTCCTCCCGCACCATCTAAGGAAGAAAAACTTCTGGCCGAAATCCGGGACCTTTTAAAAAAATAAGACCCTACTAAAAATCTCAGGGCCAATGTATAATTGACCCTGAGATTTTTATTTATATGACGTAAATAAATTCATCTTAAAAAACGAAAAATGAAAAAAATTAGTACTCTATTATCTTTGTTGTTCATCTCTGCCTTTGCATTTTCTCAAACTGCTGAGCCTGATACCTCCTGGAAAAAAGGTGGCTTCATCGGAATAAATTTTAATCAGGTGTCCTTATCCCAATGGGCTCCGGGGGGAGACAATAACTTAAGCCTTTCCACTTCAGCCAGCCTCTTTGCCAATTACGAAAAAGGAAAAACGATTTGGAGCAACTCACTTGACTTAGCTTATGCGCTAATTAAAACTTCCAGCGATCCTGTAAGAAAAAGTGACGATAAAATTGATTTTACTTCTAAGTACGGCTATCAGATAGGTGAAGGAAAATGGTACTACGCCGGTCTCCTTAATTTCAAGAGTCAGTTTGCAGAAGGCTTTAAATATCCGGACGATTCAAATGTTGTATCTAAATTTATGTCTCCCGGATACCTTACACTTGCTTTAGGTTTAACCTATAAGCCAACTGAATATTTTCAAGTATTCTTTTCACCTGCAACAGGAAAATGGACTTTCGTGAATGATCAGACTTTGGCCGATTTAGGTGCTTACGGAGTAAAGATGGCTACACTGGATGCAAATAGTTTACCGCAACCCGGAACCGGAGAAAAGCTTCGTTCGGAATTCGGAGCCTATCTCAATATGTTATTCAAGAAAGACATAATGGAGAATGTTACTTTCTCTACCAAACTTGAATTATTCAACAACTACACAGATGATGATAAAGACAATGCAAAAGCCATTGATGTGAACTGGGAATCTTCACTTACCATGAAGGTCAATAAATACATTACTGCCTCGGTCTTAGCTCAACTTGTATATGATGCAAATGTTGTTGCAAGAACTCAATACAAGCAAGTTATCGGCGTTGGATTTGGGTATAAATTCTAAGAACAAGATATTTTCAAATAAAATATCTGGCTTATTTCATCGATTGCTGAAAAAACCGCGCATCCCGCGGTTTTTTCTATTTTTACACTTCAATCTTTTACATGCTTAATTACATTACTCTCGCTGCAGGTGGTGCTCTTGGAACTTTAATCCGTTTCGCATTAATAAATTCTACTGCCCAGTATTTCAGATATCCGGTATTTCCATGGGGAACTCTTGTTGTTAACTTATCAGGCTCATTGCTCATTGGAATTCTTGCAGGATTGAATGAATCAGATCTGATGAACCCCGGAATACGAACTTTTTTATTTATAGGACTATTAGGGGGCTTCACAACTTTTTCTTCCTTTTCCCTTGAGTCATTACAATTAATAAGGCAATCACATTATATGCATGCCTTGTCATATATCCTGGCCAGCACAGTATTAGGTTTGGTTTTAGCCGCGATAGGATTTTTTTCAAGCAAATGGGCAATCCAGATTTTACGCTAGTAGAATCTGTGTTAACTAATCCACGCAGCAAATTTATAAAAGCAAATTGTTGAATACTGAATCACCTTAATCGTCTCAAGGCTTAAATGATCCTTACCTTTGTCACCTATGTGGCATGAATATTTTATTTCCGTCAGGCAACGCTATCTGCTTCTGACATTTTTACTTTTTTCGGTTCAACTCTTCGGACAAGGTTATATTATTCAAAACACTTTTACAGAATCAAAATCCGGAATCACCTCGATCACCAAAAATACCATCCTTGACAGATTGGTATATGGCAATGAAAAAGGAAACATTTTTGTCAGAAAACTAAGCGATGCAACTTTGCTGAATACACTTTCTTCACACGGAAACGCTGTAAACACGATTAACTTTAACTCCACCGGGAAGCTGATGATCTCCTCTACAGTAGACGGAGAAATAAAGATTTATGATTTTGATAAGGAAAAAATAATCCAAGGAATTTATTCACCTGATTATAATGGTATACGTTTCGTATTGTTTTCCATTGCAGACGGATTCATTTATTTTAATAGCAAGAATAAACTTTATAAAACCCGATCAGACCTCAGTCAGACCGTAAATCTGGTTTCAGAGTACTCAGACAGTTTGTATGCTGCCGTCATTACAACAGACAGAAACTCGCTCATTCTTGCTACAGGAAATAAATTACTGGTAATGAACACTCGTTCAGATCAGTTGCGCCAGGAGATCTCTGCAGGAAGCTCAAACATTGAATACCTAACTCTGCTGGGTGATACTTTACTTGCCAGCTGGAGCAGTGACGGCATCATACGATTCTGGCCCTACAACTTTGGACAACTTGCTATCCAACCTTCACACTGGTTTAAAGCCGGCTCCCCCTCTCTGATGAATTTTTCTAAAGATGCCTCGCTCATGGTAAGTGGCAACACAGGAAATTGGGCTCGTGTATGGAACCCCTTTACTAAAGTAATCAAACAGGAATTATTTGGACATACAGGCAAAGTTGTTTGCTCCGTTTTCGGACAAGATGAAAAAACACTTTACACAGGGAGCGCAGATAATACTGTTATCGAATGGAAATATTCTGAATCACCTGACAGCCAAACGTTCATTCCTTCGAAGCCTCAAGAAAAACCAATTACGATGACCAAACCGACCCAAGTTCTTGAACTACCGGACTCAAACCCGACAATTCCCGGTGTGATTATGGATGTCGAAAATACACCGACAACGATTCAGGGAAGGAATGTAACCGGTACAGAACGAGTGGAAGTTAATTCTCCTTCTCTAACTATTTTTGTTTATGATAACGGCTATATGGACGGAGATACCATGTCGCTTTTTTTTAATGGGAAATGGATCCTTGATCATTATGGAGTCACCAAAAAGAAAATGCCGGTTGAACTTCAGTTTAAAGCCAATACAAATAATTTTCTGGTACTCTTCGCCAACAATTTGGGTAAAACCCCTCCGAATACAGCAGCAGTAGAGATTATTGACGGAAAAAGAAAAAGAATATTCCGGCTTTCCTCCGACCTAAAATCTTGCAGTGCAATCAATTTCATTTACAAACCTGAAAATTGAAATAATTGGCTGTTTTATCAGCCTTCTAATCAGAAAATTCTTCTTATTTTCAGCCCGTTAAAAAAAACAATCCATACATAAATAAACACCATGAAAAGAATTCTACTCATACTCACATTAGTCTTAATTACTACCCTCTCTCAGGCACAATGGGGCTCTTTAGGCAGCGGACTTAATGGAAATGTCAAAGCGCTTACTGTGTTCAACAATCAAATATATGCCGGAGGTGAATTTGCAGACCTCAAATACGTAGCAAAATGGGATGACGGAACCAACACTTGGGTAATGGCAGGAAATGGATTTGATAACAAAGTACTTTGTCTCGAAGTTCACAATGGAAAATTGTATGCCGGCGGTCAATTCAGAAATAGTGGCGGTGGAACTTCAATGGATCGAATTGCTGTACTGAACACAACCACCAATCTGTGGGAACCGATCGGATTGGGCTTTAACAATTTGGTAAAATCACTGTTCAGTGCTGGAACTGATCTATACATTGGTGGGAATTTTTCCGGTTCAGGATCTACGGCAATTGCTAAAATTGCCAAACTAACAGGCACAACTTTTACTCAAGTTGGTACTGATCCTGCAGCAACCGTTGAGTGCATTTCGAAATACAACAATCAAATTTATGTTGGATGCAGCTTCAGTCTTTCATCCAGTTACCTCAAAAAATTAGTTGGCTCAACTTGGCAGGATGTCAGCAATTTTAATGACATAGTTTACTCACTACGTACTTACGAAACTGAATTTTATGTTGGTGGAGCTTTTACACTTCCTGCCTTTAGAATCGCTAAGATTACAGGTACAAACGTTGGTGCGGCAATTAACCGCCTCGACAATACGGTTTATGCAATGTACTCTACTCCTTCAAAACTATTTGCCGGTGGATCTTTCACCACTGCTCCTAATTCGACTCCAACAATTACTCTTCCACATTTTCTTTCTCAAAAGGGAAATACTCCTTTCTTTGCTGAAGGTGCAAGCTTTAATGGTGATATTTATGCCATCACAAACCTAAATGGAAAAATAGTTGTTGGTGGAGCATTCACAGCGGGGGCTACTTCTTTAAATCACGTGTCGATGAGTTCAAATACAATTAATGTAGCTGAACTTCCAGCAATTGTGAGCAGTAAAAAATTCTATCCTAATCCTATGTCGGTAAAATCAACTTTGGCATTGGAAACAAGTCAGGATGTACGCAACGCTACTCTTACTATTTATGATAGCAATTCAAGATTAATCAGAACTATTCAGGCTGAACAAGGCAGCTCTTCCAACTCCATCAACTTTACTATCACTCGTGAATCTCTTGCTTCAGGAAACTATTTTTATTCTGTACAGGATGAAAACGGAAACACTATTGCCAGCGATATTTTCCTGGTTGATAATAAATAAAAAAATCCTCCTCTAACAGAGGTAAAAGAGGCACAATTTCAAATTGTGCCTCTTTTTTTTATAAACCCGAGGCGTGCAAAACCAAAAAAAGCCATCTCCGGGCATATCAACAATTTTACTTAAATTCGTGTAACGAAGGCCATGTTTGCAATCTTAGACGTAGAGACAACCGGTGGGAACGCTATCCACGATAAAATAACAGAAATTGCCATTTATCTTCATGATGGCAATGGAATCGTTAAAGAATATTCAAGCCTCGTCAATCCGGAATGTAACATCCCTCCTTTTATAGCAAGACTGACCGGTATCGACAATGAAATGGTAAGCGATGCTCCTAAATTTTATGAGATTGCAAAAGATATCATCGAACTCACTGAAGGTGCAACCATCGTCGCACATAATGCTCCTTTCGACTATGGGTTTATCAGTCACGAATATAAATCGCTTGGTTACACTTTCTCCAGAGACTACTTATGTACTGTACGATTAAGCAGAAAACTCATTCCTGGCTACAAATCATACAGTCTTGGAAATCTATGCAACTCTCTTGGAATTCCTTTATTCAACAGACATAGGGCCGGTGGAGATGCCTTGGCAACTGTCAAATTATTCGAACTCCTGCTTTCAAGAGATCCCGAACGAAGTGTTTTCTCATCCTTCACAAAGAATGACTACCTCAATTTAAGATTCCCTCCGGAATTCAACCGAACTGTTCTCGATAAACTTCCTGAACTTCCGGGTGTCTATTATTTTCATAACGTTGACAACTCAATTATTTATGTTGGTAAGAGCAATAACATCCGGAAAAGAGTGCTGATGCATTTCAATAACAAACAAACAAGAAAGGCAATCGAGATGCGAAGTGCTATTCGCGATATTTCATTTGAAGTAACCGGGAACGAATTGGTTGCATTGCTATTAGAATCAGAAGAGATCAAACAACTTCAACCGGTATATAACAGATCGCAAAAAAATTCCTATTATAACTATGGAATTTTTCAAAGTATAAATGAAAATGGTTACATCACCCTTAATGCCGGAAAAGTAAAAAGCTCACATAAACCGGTACTCATTACGCGAACTCATGATGAAGCCAATTCAATTATTGAACGCATCACAGAAAAATTTGAACTCTGCCAAAAACTGACAGGTCTATATAATATCTCGCATGCGTGCTTCCAATACAGCATCAATCGTTGCAATGGCGCCTGTGTTGGCAAAGAAGATTCTCTTGAGTACAATGTCAGGGTTGAATCCGCTTTAAAAAGTCTGGAATACAAAAACCCAAATTTCATGATCATTGGCGATGGCAGGACATCAGGTGAAAAAACAGTGGTACAAATTGAAGATGGCAGGTACATGGGCTTCGGATATTTTGAACCCGAATTTACCGGTCAATCCGTAGACATTCTTCGAGACATCGTAGTGCCTAGACAAGACAACCGTGATGTTCACAGAATCATCAGGTATCACCTCAACCAAAAAACTAATGATATTCTTTTAACATATTAGATTATAAAAAAACACTTCATATCATTCTAAAGAGTCGACAATGGCAAAAAAGTTTTTACTGATTCTTGTTATACCTATATTTTTTTCATTCTCTTCTGCGCGCCTTCCCGGAATATTCGGAATCAAATTGACTACCCTATCGAATGAGAGCTTTGCATTGTCAAAATTATCATTGAATAATTGGAGCGTGTTGGTACTCCTCCTGCCTGATTGTCCTGCATGCGAAAGTTATTCATCGACCATAATTGCTCTGCAAAAAAAATATAAAAGTTCCGGAATCGAATTCTATGGCGTCTTCCCCGGAACCTTTAATACAAAGGAAGAAATGCTGACTTTTCAAAAAACCTATAAAATAGATTTCCCCCTCTTAACAGACCCTGAAAATATATTGGTCAAATCTCTTGATGCTAAAATTGTTCCATCGGCATTTCTGATAAACAGCAATGGGGAAACGCTTTATAAAGGAAGAATTGATGATTGGATGTATGCACTCGGTAAAAAAAGAGCGGTGATTACAAAACATGAATTGGATGATGCTTTGCAAGCTGTTTCTACCGGAAAATCAATCCGTGTAAAAGAAACACAAGCCATAGGTTGCATTCTTGAGTATTAGATTAAATTCTATCCATTTTAATTACTATGACCTTTAAATCTCTTCGTTCCTCGTTAAATTGGATATGTTTCATTCTTTTATTCTCAAATTTATCATGCAAAAATAAATCGACTCAACACGAAGAAATTAAGAATCCCACATTTTCAGAACACATCGCGCCGATTATTTTTACGAAATGCACTCCCTGCCACCGGCCCGGTTCAGCGGCTCCTATAAATTTTATCACATATCAGGATGTAAAATCAAAATTAAGAACCATTCAATTGAGTGTACATTCAGGACTTATGCCACCCTGGCCGGCAGATCCGACCTATGTCTCTTTTCGGGATGAGAAAATATTAAGCAAAGAACAAAAATCTTTATTGGATAAATGGATTGAAGATGGGGCCCCGGAAGGCAATCCTGCATTAACAACTGCTGTACCACAATTTCCGGAACAAAGTTTACTTGGCACTCCCGATCTGGTGATTCAAATGCAACATCCTCTCTTTTTGAAAGGAGACAATAAAGACAAATTTTTCATGCTTAAAATACCGTACGAATTTCCAAAAGATACATTTATCAGAGCCATTGAAATAATTCCGGGTAATAAAAAATTAGTCCATCATATCAACGCTCACCTTGTACAGTATGAAGAAAACGAAAAATCAAATTTGACCGGCGGTTTGCCTTTTGTTGATACAGAAAAGATGGATAAACAAAAAGCTTACGAAAAACTTGACTTGACCAATGATGATGGAACCTATCCCTTGCTTACACCCTCAGTAACCAATTATTTACCGGGTGTTGAAGTTGCAGCCTACCCGCCAGGAATTGGTGGTTATAAGGTCCGAAGAAGGGGTGTTCTGCTGCTCGACAACATACACTACGGGCCAAGTCCGATCGACACCACAGATCAAACGAAATTTAATATTTTCTTTAGCCCGATTGCTCCGCAAAGACCTTTGAAAGAAATGATTCTTGGAACATCAGGCCTTGCACCCGTAATTCCACCATTAGTAATTCCTGCTGACAGCATTTCAACTTTTTACACCGAATATAAATTAACTCAAGACATCTCTATAATTACTGTTAACCCTCACATGCACTTGCTGGGGAAAAACTTTATTGCCTATGCACTAGGTCCATCAGGTGATACCATACGGATCATCCGTATCAATCAATGGGATTTCAGGTGGCAGTATTTTTATACATTTAAAAAAGTACTAAAAATTCCAAAAGACTATAAAATAATTGCAGTAGCAACTTTCGATAATACCAGTGAAAACCCGCTCAATCCAAACCATCCTCCACTTCAGGTTTCAGAAAGAGATGGAAGTATGCGGACCACAGACGAGATGTTTCAATTGATTATTACATGGATGCCGTATCGTGCAGGTGATGAGTTAATCAGTCTTGAGAATAAAGTCCAAAAAAACTAAGGCTCTTGTCAGAATCACAAATGAAATTTTTATTACCTCCCGACTGGAAAATTATCCAGCCTGCTAACTCAACGGAGCTGGAATTATACTATGGCCTGCGCTATGAAGTTCTCCGAAAGCCATGGAGTCAGGACAAACAATCCACCATGGATGAATGGGAAAACAAGTCTGTCCACTTTCTATTAATGAATGAATCAAACCAAGCCGTGGCAACGGGCCGGCTGCAGTTGAACTCAGAGGTGCTTGGACAAATCAGATCCATGGCTGTTCACCCTGACTATCAAAAAATGGGCATCGGAAATTTCATGATGAACATCCTCGAAAAAGAGGCCGTAAAAAGAGGAATTAAAACGATGGAACTGGATGCCCGCGAACCGGCTCTTCCCTTTTATTTGAAAAACAATTATTCAGTCGTCGCTGACTCCTATCTTCTCTTTGGCATAATCAAACATTTCAAAATGAAAAAGGATCTGTGAAATTGAATCTGCGTGGTATTGACATGATGAACTCAGCACAGGACTCAATTTTTGGATCTGTACCTCAATTGAAACAATTCACTACTTAGATTTTTTCAACGCAAAAGAAAAAGTCGTCCCAATTCCACTCGTACTGCGCACGTTAATGGATTGCTTATGTGCTTCAAGAATATGCTTCACAATTGAAAGTCCAAGACCTGTACCACCCTGATCTCTTGAACGGCTCTTATCCACCCTGTAAAATCGTTCAAACAATCTTGGCAAGTGCTCCGGATCGATTCCTATTCCACTATCAGTGATTTCTGTAAGAATGCTTTCATCCATATCATAAAATCCAACGAGCGTATTTCCTCCATCTTTGCCATACTTAATTGAATTCACGATCAGATTGACAAAAACCTGGCGTATACGTTCTTTGTCTGCCATGACAAATGCAGGTCGCAAACTTTTCTCCTTAAACCCTAAGGTAATATTTCGCTCTTTAGCATGTAACTCCTGTGATTCAAAAACATCTTCGACCAAATCATACAAATCAAAGATCCTGATGTCCAAAGTCAACTCACCCGTCTCGAGTTTTGAGATCTCTTCCAGATCTTCAACAATGAGACAAAGCCTTTCTGCAGATTTAGCAGCTCGTTGAAGATAATGGATATTAACCTCTGCATCATCCAAGCCGCCATCAAGCAGAGTATGAATATACCCTTGAATGTTAAAAATCGGAGTCTTTAATTCATGGGAAACATTCCCTAAAAATTCCTGTCGAAATAATTCCAGCTTTTTAAGTTCTGCAATTTCTTCAGAACGATTTTTATCCCACTCCTCTACCTCTTTCCCAACGTTGCCGATAATATCATTCTTAAGCACTAATTGTCCCAGAGTCTTTTCCTTGGAATCTTTAAACCTGCTAATGGTTTTATAGATTAACTTGATCTTACGATAAATGAAAACTTCAAGTAAAAAAATAAAAATAAAATAGGACGAAATAAAAGAAACAAGAAAAGAGACAAGGATTGGAACCCATGTCGTGCTCAACCATCCTGCCTGCCAAAATAGAATTTCTGTAAAAAAAACTATTAGTGCGATTACAGAGGCAGATATTAATGCAATTTTTCGTGGTGTTGGATTTTTCATAATTCCTGACCCCAATAATACACAAAAGAAAACATCCTATTATCAAAAGGATTGGGCTTAAGAACTCCCTGCCTATAAATCAAATTTGTACCCTATTCCTTTAACCGTTTTAATCATATCATCGCCAAATTTTTCACGAAGCTTTCTGATATGGACATCAATAGTCCTGTCTCCTACAATTACTTCAGTTCCCCATATCCGGTCAAGGATTTCTTCCCTGGTAAAGACCTTCCCCGGTTTTGCGGCAATGAGGGCAAGCAGTTCAAACTCCTTACGCGGAAGTTCAAGTTTTTCATTCCCCTTGCTTACTATATACTGCTCCCTATCTATTTTGAGGTCCCCTGCAACAAATACATTTTCATTTTGCTCGACAGCCCCATTTCGGCCCTTGTACCTGCGAAATAAAGCACTGATCCTACTCAGTAAGACCCTTGGTTTGACAGGCTTTGTAATATAATCATCCGCCCCAACGCCGAAACCGGCTATTTGTGAATAATCTTCATTTCTTGCCGTCAGAAAAACAATCATCGTATCCTTAAAATCAGGAATCTCTCTCATCAGACGACAAGTCTCAATTCCATCCATCTCCGGCATCATAATGTCAAGAATAATAAGATCCGGCTTTTCCTTGCTGGCAATCTCTATTCCCAATTTTCCGTTCGGAGCTACAAATACCTTATAACCCTCCTTTTGGAGATTGTATTTTAGAAATTCAAGAATATCCGGCTCATCATCAACCAGCAGAATTTTCAAATTAGTATCGGCCATTTTAGAATTTTTGTGAAATTAGGCTTGGCCTGTAAATTTAATGTTAAGCGAAGTTAATCAAATGGTTAATCAAATGTTGATTTAAATGCATTAGACCTCTCCTCTATTTCATTGACTGAACTCTTCTATAAAGATCTTTAGCCTGTGCGTTAGCGGGATATCTTGATATGAGTGATTTGAGGATTGCTTCCGCCTCCCTAAACCTCTTCCTGTATATTAATACACCCGACTTATTAATCATGGCTTGCTCATTTAATGGATCCAGAGTCAATGCCCTGTCATACATTTGTTCGGCCTGCATGACATCTTGAAATTCTGTAAGTCTCAAATAACCATAATTGGTATAGGCAGGTACAAAATCAGGATTCTCCTTCATTATGAACAAATAATTTTTTTCTGCTTCAGAAACCATTCCGGCATCATGTTGCGCAGAGGCCAGTTTATTTCTAAAGTCCGGCTGATAAGCTGCGAGATTCACAGCCAGTTGATAATATTCAATAGCAGATTTTATATTTGAACTTTCCATATAGGATTGACCAATTCGATAAGCAGTCCAGGCATCACGATTGTCAGCACTTGTCTTCGAAGGAAAAATTGCTTCTTTAAAAATCTTGCGGTTAATTTCTAATACTTTTTCATAGTTCTCCTTGAGGTAATACAGATGAACAAGCACGTGAAAACTTTGCATCAAATTTTTCTCTCCGCCTATATTAATCAGCTGCTCAGCAGAATCCAGAAATGCAGGATTTGAACTGAACTTTTCAAAATATGCTATGAAAGCTTTAGCTCTAGTAATCGAATCAACCTTTTCATTGTTGATACATGCCAGTCCGATAAATTCCCTAATCCGGTTTACTTCTTTTTCTGATACCGGTTTACGGATATAGTGATCGGTTACCCGAACATGAGGTATATCAATGGACCCGTTTTTTGGCATGTGACATGAAACACAATTATTTTCAACTTTCATCCTTTTGACTTCAGATTCTGCACAGGACAAATTACTATGGCTGACTGTATTTTTTACTCTGCTTGCATCGGAAGACTGATCATGACAAGACAAACAAGAATTATTGAATACATCCTT
>Ga0138256_10007439_pt1 | contig 11545 bp, 12 predicted proteins | sample KNB2016incub_MG_FD_105486 | JGI IMG/M metagenome (GOLD analysis project Ga0138256, IMG submission 105486) | Active sludge microbial communities from wastewater in Klosterneuburg, Austria - KNB2014incub_MG | ecosystem: Engineered > WWTP > Activated sludge > Unclassified | place: Austria...
GGAAACACGGTTCCTGCTTGAAGCGGCCCATCAGGCGAACCGATTCGACCGGCGGAAAACAGCCGGACGAAGCAAACAGGGTGGCGTACTCGCAGGCCAGCGCATCGTCCAGGGCCTTCTCGTCGGGGCTCAGGAAATCCTGGCCGAAGACAATGCCGGCTTCGGCCAGTTGGCCCAGCAAACCTTCGTCGCGCATGGCGGCGATAAAGGCCGGGCTGGGTTCTTCGATGAAGACGCCGGCCAGCATGCGATAGATGCTGGCTCGTGCCAGAGCGTCCTCAATCAATTCTGGAATGTTGAGTTCCAAAGGTGTTGCTGCAGGCAATGTGGCCTGATCAATGGCAAATGCGGTATCGAGCATGACAACTCCAGAAAAATCGGCCCACCGGGGATGAAACCGGCGGGCCCAATCTCGTCGCTACAAAGGAACGCCGATCAATGTCCGCCGCCAGCCTTGTGCTTGACGCTCTCCGGCCCGGCCCAGGAGGCCATTTCCGGATGCATCTTGCGGTGCAGGTCGCCGGTGAAGGCATAACGCATGGTTTCCTTGTAGGCCGCCATATGCTTGTCCCAGTCGGCAACTGAATCACCGTACTTGTCATCGGGGCCGGCTTTGGTCACCTTCACTACCGTATCGAACCAGCCCTGGGAGCCGCCAATCGGGTCGGCAACCACCGGAATGATGTCGTTCGGATGTACGCCCTTGTCATCCCACCAGACGTTGTTGAGGTCCGGATCGTCCTGGCCATGGCTGTATTCGCCCTTTTTGTCCTTCAGCTTGAGCGTTGCCAGGCGGCCATATTCCCAGTGGCCGAAGCCGGTCGGAATCGAAACGACCTTCGGATGGATGCCTTCGGTGACGTAAGCCTTGGTGACCAGATGGCCGACCGGGCTTTCGATACGGACCAGATCGCCGGTTTTGACGCCGAGTTTGGCTGCCGTTTCCGGGTTCATCCAGGCCGGGTTGCTGTGCGCGATTTCGGCCAGCCATTTGATTGCCGCGGTGCGCGATTGCTTGTGCACGTTGAGCTTGAAGGTCGAGAGAATCATTTCATCTTCCTTCATGGCTTCGTGCCACGGAATGCGCTTGAAGGTCGGCATCGGATTGAAGCCATGGTCGGCCCACATCTGGACGCGCACATTGATCAGCCGATCACCGGTCGGGAAGCCGACGCAGTTCTTGCCGTTGCGGCGCACGCCGATGGCCTTGCCATTCTTCATGATGGTGCCCTTGCCATCCACCGCAGCGCCCGTCATGTCGGCGGCAGACAGCTCCTTCATATGCAGGCCGTAATCGGCACGAATCTCGCGGCCCGTCTTGTCGGTCACCTTGCCCGTCTTCGGATCGAGCTTGCCGTAGATCGGCCACACGCCATGCTTCTTCAGGAAGTCGAGACCGCCGGCTTCCTTCAGGCCGGGCACGTTGTCAAAGTGATGGCGCATGTAGTCCTCGCCATCCTTGAAATCCCAGAACTGCTTCATGCCGCGGGCGCCATCCGGATCGAGCTTGTGAATGATGTCACGCAGCAAGACCCGGTTCTCGCGCGATTCGCCGAGCGACTTGTGCACCGGCTGGCGAATGCCCAGCCACGGCCACAGCGAGTTCGGCATAGATTCCGGCTCCCAGCGCTCCAGGTAGGGGCAATCGGGCAGGATCAGGTCGGCCAGGGCCGTTTCCTCACCCATGTGCGAACTCATGGAGACGAAGTACGGAATCAGCTTCTCATCGCGATAGAGTTTTCCCCAAACCGCCCGGGCGCCGGGGTTGGTATAGACCGGGTTGTCCTGGTAGGTGAAATGGACATTGATCTTCTGGCGTCCTTCGGTAATCCAGAACGGCACCAGATGGCTGACCTTGTGCGCGGCCAGCGGATACTCGGGCGGGTGCGCCAGCACAGAATCGTGCGTCGGTTTGCCCGGCTCAGGCATCGGCTGCGGCCAGCCCATGCCGCGCGGCAGGCAGTAGCCGCCCTTTTTCTCGACATTGCCGGTCATGATCGGCAGCATCATGCAGGCCTTTTCGTTGTACGAGCCATAAAGGTGCTTGGCCGGGCCGCGATAGGTGAATAGGGTGGCCGGCTTGGTGGTGGCGAACTCGCGGGCAATCCGTTCGATGGTTTCGACCGGTACGCCAGATATCTTCGACGCCCACTCTGGCGTGAATTGCTTGTAGTGCGCCTTCAGTTCGGCAACCGTGACGTTGGTCCAGTTGGTGATGAAGTCGGAGTCCTGCAAGTCCTCGCGCAGGATGACATGGCCGATGGCCAGGGCAACTGCACCGTCGGTGGCCGGGAAGACCGGAATCCATTCGTCGGAGAAGCCTGCGGTATTCGACAAGCGCACGTCGAAGGTCACGATCTTCATCTGGTTGTCGACCCGGCCTTCAGTCACCCGTTGCGACAGCGGGTTGTGGAAGTAGGATGCTTCCAGCACATTCGACCCAAAATTCAGCACGTACTTGGCGTTGGCAAAGTCCGGTGTTTCGATATCCGGCCCCCAGGTCGGCTCCATGCCACACTTCTTTGACGATTCGCAAACGGAGGTGTGGTTGAGCACCGTTGCCGAACCCAGCGTTTTCATGAAGCGGTCGATGGTGCCGCCGGTACGGTTTCGGCCGTACTTGAGCATGATGGTGTTGGGGTCTTCCTTGAGCGCGGCATCCAGTTTGCCGGCCAGTTCCGTCAGCGCCTCGTCCCAGGTGATGCGTTTCCACTTGCCCTCACCGCGGGCACCGACCCGCTTCAGGGGGTAGAGGATGCGATCCGGATCGTAGCTGTACCACATGCCTGAATTGCCTTTGGCGCACAGGCGGCCGCGGGTCGAGACGTGTTCCGGGTTGCCTTCGAGTTTGACCACACGGTCATTTTCGACATAGGCGATGGCACCATCCTGGATGTTGCAGACGTGGCAGTTGACCGGGATGGCCTTGCGCTCGGCACCGCTGACCGGACCGAAATCCTTGCCGCCGAGATCGTTTTCCATTGCGCTCAGCAAGCTTGGTGCAGCGGCTGCCGCTGCGCCGGTGCCTGCACTGACCTTGAGGAATGTACGGCGGGTGACTTTGGGCATTTCCATTTTCTTTATCTCCTCGTGACCTGTATCAGAACAGGGTCTGAACTTGTTGCGGCGCCATCAGCAGCACATAGCGCAAGGCAGCGCTGCCGACCAGGATGAGCAGGGCGGAAACCATCACCACGCCCTGGCTTCGGCCGATCGGCGCGAACAGCAGCACGGCTGGGGCAACGCTACCGGCAAGGAAGCCCACGCCGACGAAGATCAGACCCATGGTGCCGGAGGTCATCAGCGCAAAGGTCAGTTCCTCGGCCGCACCACCGTAATTGGTTGTGCCCATGATCGAGACCAGCATCACGGCCACCGCGCCAGCCGACCACAACATGTATTCACGCAATACCTTCTGTGCTTCGGCGTTGCCAGCGGCGAGCAGGGCGCCAACTGCAGACCCCGAGGCGATGGCCATGGCGACGAATAACACCGGCATGATCGGCGTATTCCACACTGGACGCGACTGATGTACCGCCAGGTCAAAGCCGGTGTAGATCGGCAGACCGAGGGCGAGCAAGGCAGTGATCAGCGCCAGCAGCTTGCCGTTCTGCTCATCGCCCTTGCGTAGAGTCCGGATGTAAATGACTGAAGCAATTCCAAAGGCAACGATGTTGAGCGCTCCCCAGGCCAGCGGCGACGTGAAGTTCAGGTAGGCCGGATTGAGAATGTTGAGAAAGCGCAGTGGCTGTGACAGATCGGCAATCAGCAGCAGGCCGCCCAGGCCGAGCAGGACGAAGGATGCGTAGGCTGTCTTTTCACGCAGCGGCCGCAGCGCAGGAGTGCGCCACGAGCCGTAGGAAATGAATGACAGGCCAGCGAGTATGCCAATCACAAAAAAGTACACGGCATAACTTGCATGCCAAGACACATCATGGAACCAGACGTAATCACCCATGACTTTCCCCTTAAATCTTGAAGTTGCGCTTGAAAGCGGAGCGTTCCAGCTCCATCACTTCCGGCTTGCGATAGGCGTCGCGACCAATTTCTGTCGTGTTACGGTCGGCACCGATGTAAAAGACGTGCGGCTTGGTACCCTGTTCCGGACGCAGTACCTGGGTCGCATTCTTGGCAACCAGGTACGACACTTCGCTATTCGGGTCGTTGAGATCACCGAAGACGCGCGAGCGACCGATGCAGGTCTGCACACAGGCAGGCACCAGATTCTGGGTGACGCGGTGGAAGCAGAAGGTGCACTTGTCCACAACGTTGGTGATCGGCGTATAGGTCCGGTGCGACGGCAGCATGAAGCGGGCGTTGTACGGACAGGCGGCCATGCAACTGCGGCAGCCGATACAGCGCTCGTAACGTTGCAGCACGAAACCGCCGTCTTCGACGACGAAGGTGGCTTCGACCGGGCAGTTGCGTACGCACGGAGGATCCTCACAGTGGTTGCACAGCCGCGGCAGGAATTGCTTCTTGACGTTGGGGTATTTGCCAACCACCTTGTAGGGCACCCAGGTCCGATTGACGCCGAGCGGCGTGTCGTATTCTGCCTTGCAGGCGACTTGGCAGGCCATACAACCGATACAGCGGCGGGTATCGACCACCATCGCATAGCGCTTCTTGCTCCCGCCTGTCGAAACTTTTGATCCTTCACTCATCTGCTTGCCTCCTCTGGTTGCAGTGGTGTATTGCTGAACACGCCGGACCTCGTCGTAGCGCGGCCAATAGCGGTGTCTTTAACGCAACAAGCAGGCCATGGCCCTGGAATAAAACGCCAAAGGCCTGCCGGCTGGTGATCGCGGGCGGTTTACCAATGTTGAATTGATTGCTTTAGTGTTACGGCGGCGTAACGTCCGGGCCAATTGCTGCAGCGCAAGGTGCTACGCCAGCGTAACGCGGCAGAAAATCGACTGGCTAGATTGACTGGCCGACGCTTATCATCGACCCCATGTCTGCGTCAGATCGACCTCTTTCACGTTCTACCCGGCGCCGCCTGCTGCTCGCCCTGGCCGCGCTGCCAGCCTGGTCGGCTAGCGCCACCAATGGTGATGGCGCGGTCGTCCGCATTGGCCTGACCCCGGTCTTTCTCGATGACCAGGTGAGTTTTCTCGGCAAGTGGCGAGCCTGGCTGGAACAGAAACTCGGCCGCTCGGTGGTTTTCGTCCAGCGCGGCAACTATCGCGAGATTGTCGATTTGCTGCGCTCCGGAAAGATCGATTTTGCCTGGTTGTGTGGCTACCCATACATTCGCTACCGCCCTGAATTACGCCTGGTCGCCGTACCCTTGTGGCGCGGCCAGCCGCTCTACCAGTCCTACCTGATCGTGCCGGCCGACGACAAACACACCAAGACCATCGCCGACTTGCGCGGCAAGGTCTTCGCCTATTCCGATCCGGATTCCAATTCCGGCTACCTCTATCCGCAATATGCGCTGACCATGCTGGGAGAAAAGCCGTCGATCTTCTTCTCGCGTACCTTCTTCACCTGGGCTCACCGCAAGGTGGTCGAGGCTGTCGGTGTCGGGCTGGCGGATGGCGGTGCGGTCGACGGCTACGTCTGGGATGTGCTGGCCGAGGTGCGTCCCGACCTGACCGCGGCGACGCGGATCATCGACCGTTCGCCGCTGCTCGGTCATCCGCCGTTTGTCGCGCGCGGCGATATTCCGGCCAAAGACCTGGAACAGTTCCGCCGGGTCTTGCTGGGCATGGCGGACGACCCGCTGGGTGGTGAGTTGCTGGGCCGCTTGCGGCTGGATGGTTTCACGACCGGCCAGCCCGCCTTGTTTGATGGCATCGCCCAGATGGCGACCAAGGTCGGCCAGAAATGATTTTTCGCAGCAACCTTTCGCTGCGCTGGAAAATCCCGCTGCGCGTGATGGCCGCCGTACTCGGTACCGCGATCACCGTGACGGCGGCGCTGGTTGTCTGGGAATACGACGAGATGCGCCAGAATCTCGAAGGCCATGCCAAGAGCCTGGGGCGGGTGCTGGCCAATACGCTGGTCGCCCCGGTGCTGCACGACGACATCTGGCGCGCCTACGAGATACTGCAATCGGCTCGCGAGACATATCCCGCTGCCCCCGAGTTGCAGGCCGAGGTCGTGCTGGTCACCGATGCCGATTACAAGGTCTTCGTCTCGACCAAACCGCGCGAATTTCCCATCGGTAGCAGCCCGGCCACGCGGGGGGGAGCCTATGCCCAACTGCGCGCCGGACTGACCAGTAGCGATGCGATGGCCCAGCGCGTCCTTGAACCAGCCGACTCGCCGGTCTATTTTGTGATGTCCCCCCTGGTCGCCGATGGCGTGGCGCTCGGGCATGTCATCCTTGGCTATTCCAAGGTTTCCTTCGTGCCGCGCTTTGTCGGATTGGTCAAGCGGGCGGCCTTGGTCACGGTGCTGGTACTGCTGATCATTGCGCCGATTTCCTGGGTCTGGGCCAGCCGAACTGGCGAGCCCTTGCTCCGCCTGGCCGAAGCGATGCGCCGGGTTCCCGGCGAACTTGAGGAATCTCGCCTGCTCGAGCTGCCGAAAAGTGGTGACGAGATCGGCCAACTGGCTGCAGCCTATCAACGCATGGTCGGCGAACTGAAAAACAAGCAGGAACTGGAGCGCCAAATGCTCGTTTCGGAACGTCTGGCCGCCGTCGGCCGCCTGACCGCAGGAATCGCCCACGAGATCAACAATCCGCTTGGCGGGATGCTGACGGCAATCAATACCTATCAGCGCCATGGCAGCGGCAATGATCCTTTGGCTTTAAGCACGCTATCGTTGCTTGAACGTGGGCTAACCCAGATTCGTCAGACAGTTGGCGCTTTGCTCGTCGAAAGCAAGGCCAAGGATCGTCCCTTCGCCTCCGAGGACCTAGACGACATGCTGATCCTGGCCGAGGCTGAAGCCCATGGCCGCAGTATTGGCGTGGTCGTCGAGAGCAACCTTGAGGGCTCCTTGCCGTTACCGGCAACACTGATGCGCCAGATTTTGCTCAATTTGCTGCTGAATGCCGTGGCAGCGGCGGAGGAGGGCGGCGGCGTACGGCTGGTGGTCGAATCGGCCGAGAAACATTTGCTTCTGGCTGTGACCAACGACGGCGACTATATTCCTCAGGAACGCATGGACACGCTCTTTGAGCCCTTTGCTACGACCAGCGAGCGCGGTAATGGGCTGGGGCTGTGGATCGTCTATCAGATCGTTCAGCAACTGGGCGGCGAAATCGAGGTTGAAAGCCTGCCCGGCTACACTACTTTCAAGGTTGAAATTTCCTATGGCAACACCGTCTGAAACCCGCCCCCGTCTCTGTCTGATCGAGGATGATGAGATTATGGGTGAGTCACTCTCCCAGCGTTTTTTGCTTGAAGGCTTCGAGGTCGAGTGGTGGCGTACGGCTCGGGATGCAACCTCTGCCCTGGAAAGCCGGCGCTATGGCGTGGTCGTTAGCGATATCCGCCTGCCTGACCAAAATGGTGGTGATCTGTTTCTTGATCTGACCAAACGTCTGCCGATGTTGCCTCCCTTTTTGTTCATGACCGGTTACGGCAGCATTGATCGGGCAGTCGAATTGCTCAAGGCTGGGGCAGCCGACTACATTACCAAGCCGTTCGATGCCGATGCGTTGGTGGAAAAAGTGCGAGGTCTTACTGAAGGCTATGGCTCCCGCGGCACAAACGAGGGGGATGCCCTGGGCGTTTCTCCCGTCATGCGCCGTATTGCGGAGGGATTGCCCCGACTGGCTCGCCACGCATCTGCTCTGCTAATTACTGGAGAGTCCGGGGTCGGTAAGGAACATGTGGCCAAGGAGTTTCATCGGCACGCCGTAGGTGGTTCAGCACCTTTTATTGCAGTGAATTGCGCAGCAATACCGGAGTCGCTTCTTGAGGCAGAACTCTTCGGCTACGAAAAGGGCGCGTTTACTGGTGCAGTCAAAACCAAGCGCGGCTATTTTGAATTGGCCAACAACGGCACGCTTTTCCTCGACGAAATTGGGGAGATGCCTCTGTTGATGCAAACCAAACTGCTGCGGGTGATCCAGGAGCGTACTTTGATTCGACTTGGCGGAGAGGTCGCTGTTTCCGTCAACTTCAGGCTTGTTTGTGCTACCCATCAGGACTTGAAGGCAATGGTCGAGATCGGGCGTTTTCGCGAGGATTTGTATTACCGGATCAACGTTATTCAGTTGCGCATTCCACCACTTCGGGAACGTCAGGATGATATACGGTGGTTCGTACGACACTACGTTGAAATGTTTAATCGAGCCAACCCATCTGAATCCCGCCGACTTGACCCAAGAACTGAACAGATCCTCTCCAGTTATCTCTGGCCGGGCAATGTCCGTGAACTCAAGCACGCGGTCGAACGAGCTTGCATCCTGTCGCCGGGCCCCTTATTGGGGGCAGAAGCATTTTTTGGTGACAATCTGGAATGTGGAGAGTCGGTGGGGGAGATTTCCCCTTCGTTGGCCGACTATCTCATGGCTTGCGAGCGTGACTATCTCCAGGTCGCACTGGATAAACATGGCTGGCACATGACGCAGACTGCCGAAGCACTTGGCATTTCCAGAAAGACGCTCTGGGAGAAGCTGAGAAGGATGGGAATACACGCGGAGGAAGGATAGCCGTCGATTTTAGAGACGCGAATGCATTGGGAGAACAGCCCTGCAACAATCTATCCCATCACCAGAGGTGGGCACAGTCAAATTTAGCAAACTATTATTCATCGCATGGGAATGCTCCAGCAATGAATCTCCCCCGATGGGCAGCGGCCGCCATTAGAAGGTGGCACACCTGGTCATACGTAAAGATGTAGGGAACAAAGACCGATTCCTTGACCGGCGCCAATGCGTGCTCGGGGACGTAGCTCGAGGGGTCGCGGCGACGGCGGTATAGGTAGAGCTGACGGACGACGCCAAACTCGTTGCCGACCGTGATGGCCTTGCGTCACTCGATGCGCGCCGTCCAGCGGATGACGGCCTCGTCTAGGGCGAGCTCGCCGTGTTCCCCTGCCTGCTCGGCGAAGAAGCGCACAAAGCCGTCGAGTACAAATTCGGCGCGCTGATAGCGCATGCCCATCGCTCGCTTGAAGCGCAGGAAGTCCTGGGCATCACAAGCCAGTTCGGCGGCAGTGACCTGCATGCTCATGGGGGCACCGGCAATGAGATTTCGCGCAACGACTCCGTGGCGATTCGCACATAAGCCGATACCGATTCCGGATCACGATGTCCGAGCAGATCGGAGAGCACGCGCGGGCGTGTCCCCACGTCGATTTGGCGCGCGGCGTTCGAGTAGCGGAGCACATGGCTGCCGAGATACGCAGCCTCGATTCCGGCCGCCCGGGCGTGCTTGATCAGGATATGGCGCACTGCGCCCGAACTGACGAATGGAGCAAAAGGCATCTTCATCTCCACGAACACATGCCGGGTCGGTGTGTGGAGCGGCCGGCCATGGCGAAGGTAGCGTGCCAACACCTTAGCCACAGCCGGTAGGCAAACAGGAAACACAATTGGCGTTGTTGCAACGGGAAGTCGAACTCGCCCAAGCAGCATCAAAACAACTTCAGGAAATTATTGCTTCAAAGCCAAAAACGCCAAAAGTGCCGCGGCGAAACCGTAAAATCTAACGACACAGATTGTTGCAGTGATCCTTTTCTAGTGCTAGGGGGCCAGTTTGCAAACCTAGCATTGACGAGCTGGGGTGCTATTTTGAGGTTGAAGAGGCTAATTTATGGTCAGAAAATTGCGCAAACCAAGGACCTTATTTGTGTCTCCTGACTCGGCAGCGCAGTATCGTTTGGACCTGTAGTAGCAATCTACGACTTTACATAATACAAATTATGCGCAGTTGGAAAATACATTATTTGCTGTATTGCTTGATTTTCATCATTTCCCCTTGAAACGCCAATATTTATCAAAGTTGATCGATTTTGAATGTTCATGTCGATTAACTAAAAAGGGAGTGAAAAATGCAGCAAAAAAAAAGTGAAATAAATGCTTTCCAACGGGCTTTTTCAGCGTGGTTTTCCGACTACGAACGAACGCGACGACTTTCCGGCCGGCGATGCGGTAGCCAGATCCCCGACTTTCCGGCCCCGCCGAGCAGCCCCGATGACGTGCTCGCCCTGGTCGAAATCATCGGTCAAAGGAAAGTCTTGAAGGTCTTCGGCATCCACCGCACCACCCTGAGGCGCTGGCTGACCGGGGCGGCGGTGATTCCCCGGCCGGCCTGGTTGCTCCTGGTATTGGTGGCCGAGGGCCGGCTCCCTGGCATGTCGACCGATTGGGCGCAGTTCCGATTCGATGGCGATCGGCTGCACGTCATCGGGACGCGCTTTTCCTACACGGCGCTGGAGATCATGGGCTGGCAGTATCACCAGGCACATGCGGCTGCCCTGGCGCGGCGCGTCGTGGAGCTGGAAAAGAAAACGGCCTACCTGTTGAGGTTAGGCCGCTTTGAGGCGAGTAACGATGCGCTGCGAGCGATTTGATTACAACAGCGTGACGCCGTAGCTTTTGCAGGCGGTCTTGATCCCCTTGTCGAGACTGGCAATGGGGATATTCAAGCGTTTGGCCAGATCGAAGTACACGGCATCGTAGCCTTGCAGGTTGTAGCCCTTGGCCAATGTCACCAGTTGGCCAATGCCATAGGCAATGGAATGGGTATCGTAGAGCATTCCATCAAGCTCCTTGATGGCCCTGTTGTACGTTGCAAGGGGTATGCCTCTTGACCTTCTCGCCTTGATCAGAACGGCCCCTACTTCATGAACCCACAATCCGGGAACAGCCGGAACAGCGCCGTTTTGAATCAGGGTGATGACTTTATCAGCGTAGACCTGTTGGGCTGGTGAGGCCGGCATATAAAGGGCCAGCGCAACGCTTGCATCAAGGACAAAATCACTCATCCGCGCGGATTGTCCCGGAAGGCTTGCAAGTCCTTAACAACATCGCCTTTTGGGTTGGCATACATGCGCTTTTTGATGGCTTCAAAATCGGCCGTGGAAAGCGGCTTGGATGGTCTGTGCGGAACGACAACATCCTGACCTTCTTCAAACATGAGCAAATGGGCCTTTGCCGGCTTGGCTTTGGCCTTCGGCTTGGCGGTCTGGCGGGTGGTAACGGTAGGCATAAAAAATCCCCGGTTGTTTTCGGGGATTGTACCTGAATCATTTTCGCCGCTTGAAGCGGCCATTCTTGCCGCGGGGCGGCATCCGTCGTTTGCTCATTGCTGGCTCCCGGTGAGGTTGAAATATTGCCGCGTGCTTTGCGGCAGAAGGTTACGCACAATCATCGTGGCCAGCAGGGCGCCGGCCATTAAGACGACAACTTCGCGGATCACTTCCGGTGCACTCGGTATCCACTTAGGCATGGTCCGTCCTTCTGACATGGCAGTCTTCCAGGTGTTTATCAAGCCGGGCGTGGGCTCGCCGCACAGAGGATGCGACCCCGCCGATATGTTCCTTGAGGTTCTTGACTTCGACTCTGAGGCCGGCCAGCAGCATGACGCCAGTGACCGCGCCGCCGGCCATCGGCCCGAGCAGCTGGAGCAGCCAATCA
>Ga0138256_10007440_pt1 | contig 11545 bp, 10 predicted proteins | sample KNB2016incub_MG_FD_105486 | JGI IMG/M metagenome (GOLD analysis project Ga0138256, IMG submission 105486) | Active sludge microbial communities from wastewater in Klosterneuburg, Austria - KNB2014incub_MG | ecosystem: Engineered > WWTP > Activated sludge > Unclassified | place: Austria...
ATTCGAGTTGCTGTGTATCGCCTCCCGCTCAACAAGTCGAAGAACTGCTCGTTGACGAGTTACTCTCGCACCGGTGTCAACGCAGGCAGGAGAAGGCTCTTCCAACTGCAATTCATGAGTTATGACTCTTATGTGAGGTTCCCGCACTGGAGCGCGAGTGCAATCTTCGGCGCGATGTCGTTTTTCTTCATCCGCAAATCCCAACGACAACGCTACGCGGTCGGTCGCTGCGCGAATTGCGGCTACGATCTCCGCGCCTATCCTGATCGTTGTCCGGAGTGTGGGATGGGAGTTCATCGCGCGATCGAAAACAAAACGTCGATCGATGGAGAGTGAATCTCCATCGATCGACGTTGAATGAACGGCATGGTCGAACTAGCTGCCAATCAGGAATTCATACCCAACACCTCATCGCCAACCGAGTGCATGCGGTCGAGTGCGGCGGTGGGTGTGATCATGGTGGCGTTGTCGCCGCTGCCGTCACGCAGCGGGACGTAAATTTCCCATGTGATGGAGATGCTGGAGATGCGATCCTTGCCGAAGATGAGGCCGGTATCCAGAAGCAGATCGGCAAAGCCGAAGTCGTCGCCGTCGCCGCCGTAGATGCGGGTGTCGGCTTCGCCGTCGGTTGCGTAGAGCGTGTCGTTGCCGTCGTTGCCGAAGAGACTGTCGGCACCGAAGCCGCCGGTGAGTTTGTCGTCTTCAGTACCGCCGGTGAGTTCGTCCACGCCGCTATCGCCGTAGATCGTGTCGTTGCCGGCGGCGCCTTCAAGGCGATCGTCATCGGATCCGCCATACATCAAATCGTTTCCGTCGCCACCGGCTGGTGAATCGTTTCCTTCACCGCCGTACACGGTGTCGTTTCCGTTTCCGCCGAGCACGACGTCGGGCGAGTTGCCGCCGTAGAGCGTGTCGTTGCCTGCCGATCCTTCTACGCGATCCGCGCCGTAGCTGCCGTCGATGGAGTCGTTGCCACCACGACCATAGACGAAGTCGTCGCCGTAGCCGGAGTTGATGGTGTCGTTGGCGTTGGTTCCCCAGATCGAGTCGTGGCCGCTGTAGCCGGTGGACTTGAGCGGGATGGTCATCAGCGTGCAGTCGACGACATCGTTGCCGTTGCCGTCGGCGATTTGAATCGACGAGAGGTCAGCGGGTGAGGTGGCGCTGATGACGCCGTTCAGGACAACATCCCACGAGTTGGCAACCGCGCTGGGCTGCACAGAGATGATGTCATCGCCGCCGAGATATGGCGAACCGCCGACTGGCCACTCAACATCGTTTGGCCAGAACCAATCACCCGCCAGATGACGACGCTGTTCCATCGTCGAAAAAACGCCGCGTGCTGATCCAATCCGCCGAAGCTTTTCAGATGTGTTCATATGCCCATCACTATGCCCATCACGAATCCTCGTCCTCAAATCTCCAAGTGCGATCTGACATGGCCGAAATCTGGACGTTTTCAAGAAATCGGAAAACAGTTATCGACCGAAACGTAGACCGATACACTTTCGCAAACCCATGTTTCGATGCCGCTTACATTCGTCCGATACCCATGCGTCAAGAAGTGTGAAATCGAAATCGAAAAAATTTCCGCTGTGATTGTTATCGGAATTGAAAGTGTCAAGCCGTTGCCGAAACAGCAAAGTTGGACTGCTTTTTTCAGGTCCGTTTTGTGCGTCGAAATCGTGTGACTTGTTCTGCGTTTTGATGATCAAGTTTTCGAGCGGCGATTTTTCGAAAGGCGTTTTGCTGATGGGTAACAGATTGCACAACGAATGAGAAGTGACGTCATGATCGATCGCGCTTTGAATTGTTCTCGCGTGATTTGAAATGTTGAATCGCCATTTCAAATCTCGATTTGCGAGATCATCCTATCGACGCGCAGAATGCCATCCAGAACTTTCTGCACGTGCGTTATGATGTTGGCTTGAAGACGGGAGGGAACTTCGAATGCGCCGCAGACAATTCACCACCTTATTCATTCGCGCGATTGCAGCCCTTTCGTTGAGTGGTTTTCTCGCGGTGAATTCGCTTTGGGTGCAGAGTTACTTCGTGGCGGATTGCATCAAGTATGCCGACGGAGGCGGAGCTGGCGGATTTGTCACCAATTATCGCGGCGCGATGTACTTCTACTGGAACAGTTCGGGGAATCGCGGAGCAAGGGGGTTCGGCTATGCAAGGCTGGTTAGTCCTATGCGATCTTCTCCCCTGACGCCGCTGTTGACGGGTCAGTGGCAGGTCGTCGGCACGCACGTTGGCGTTCCTCACTGGATTGTCTCTGCAATACTCGCAGCGACAGCGATCGGCCATTTTCCGATCGCGCGTCGTCTGCGCGTTTGCGAATGTCCGACGTGCGGATGCAAAAATTCTGGTCGGTCACAGAAGTGCGCGGAGTGTGGAACGCAGATCATTCCCGTCGTTAAAAAAACGGAGATGCAGATCTTTCTCCGGCGCGCGAGATTGTTCGGCATGCGCGCCATCGCGCCGGTTTCGATCCTGGGTTTCATTCTCGTGACGCTGCTGCTCGTGCGCAGCTACGTGGTGAGAGACAGCGTGATGTATTCCGACGGTCACTCGCGGAGTTGGGAGATCGGATCCAACAGCGGAGTGATTCAACTTTCGGTCATCACATGGAAAGGGCAATCGAAGCGCTTCTACTACAACAGCGCGAGAGGATCGAACATCGGAGACGAGAGTCGATCAATGTTTTCGTTCGAACACAATGAGCGAGGCCTTCACATCAGATTTCCCCACTTGTTTGCAAGCATTCTGTTTGCGGGGTCGGCGATCCTGTGTCTCCGCGCGATTCGCCGCGCTCCAGTGAACACTGGCAGCCATTGCGTGGTCTGCGGCTACGATCTTCGCGCTTCGCCTGAGAGGTGTCCGGAGTGTGGGACCGAAGTTAAATCGATCGTCAGTTCGTGAAGACAGCTATTTGTCTCTTCGTTTGTTCTTCCCCTTGTCGCGCGATCGACTCTTCTGTGCACGGCGCGTCTTTCCCTCGCCGAAATGGTGCTTCTTGTCCTTCGATTTTGATGTCGGTTTCACGGGCTTCTTCAGGCCGGATCGATCGCTGCCGCGCGCGGTGATGTCGAGAACGTGGAGATCAAGTTCACGGCGCGAGACATCCACGCGCGCGACTTGTACTTTGCACACATCGCCGACATGGATCACGCGGCCAGTTCGCTCGCCTCGCACTACTCCGGCCTTCTCGTCGGCCTTCCAGTAATCATTGAGCAGCTCCTGATAGCGAACCAATCCTTCGATCAACCATTTTTCGAGCTGAATGAAAATGCCGAACTTCGTGATGCTGGTCACCACGCCGAGATACTCATCGCCGAGATGTTTTTCGAGCAGTTCGAGCAGCTTCACCTGACGAAGTTCGCGTTCGGCGTCATCCGCACGGCGTTCGGTGAAACTCAGATGCTGGCCGAGCGTGGTGAGCGCGTCGAAGCTGGGAAGCGACTCTGGTTTTTCCTTGCCGACCTGTTCGATGTTGATTGAGATCGGCCACGATCTTGGGTTGATGATATCGAATGCCAGATCGAGCAGGCGATGAACGGTGAGATCGGCGTAGCGACGGATCGGGCTGGTGAAGTGAACGTAGTGATCGCTCGCCAGCGCGAAGTGGCCGGTGAGATCAGGCGCGTACTCCGCTCGCGCGAGCGACTTCAGCACTGCGAGGTTCACAGCAAAGCCTTCGGGCTTTCCCTTCACACTGGCCAGGACATTCTGCAGGTCGAATCGACTCGGATCCTCAGGAATCCGATGACCCGCGACGGCGACGAATCGGCCCAGTCTTGCGGACGAATCCGGATCGGGATCGGGGTGGATGCGACGAATCGCAGGCCAATCCAATCGATTGAACAATCGTCCAACCGCTTCGTTCGCTTCGACCATGAACATCTCGATGAGCGTGTGGGTGAAGCTGTCGTCTTCCGGCTTTGCATCGACGACTTTTCCGGTCTGATCGAGAACGAGATCGACCTTCGGCAGATCGAGCACGAGCTGACCAGCTGCTTGTCTGCGCTTCTGGATCAATCGCGCGACGTGATTCATGTCTGCGAGCAGTTTGCGGATCTCCGTCGCGTAATCTTCAGGCTTGCGTGTTCCGTTGGGATGTGGAATTGCTTCAGCGTTGTCGATCAGCGCTTGCGCTTCTCGATATCGAAGTCGTTGACTTGAGCGGATGATCGTGTTGCTGAAGCGCGTCGATAGCGGTTTGCCGGTGCGTCCGTCGATGGTGATGAACGCGCTCTTGGTCAGTCGATCGACTTTTTCCTGCAAGCTACAGACGCCGTTGCTCAACACTTCGGGCAGCATCGGTACGACGTAGCCCGGAAAGTAAATACTGTTGCCACGATGCTGCGCTTCGACATCGAGCGGTGTGCCTTCGGTGACGAAGAAACTGACGTCCGCGATGTGAACACCGAGATCCCAGTTGCCATCCTCATCGCGTTCGAGACTTATGGCGTCGTCGTAATCTTTTGCGTCATCGGGGTCGATCGTGAGGATCAATTTGTCGGTAAAATCGAGTCGTTTTGACTTCTCGACTTCGGAATCAAATCGATCAATCGCTGCCCGCGCCTGCTCCTTCACGTCGTCCGGAAAATCCTCGGGCAGGTTGTGCTGCACTAGAATCATCTTCAGATCGACATCCTTCTCGCCCTTCTCACCAAGCACTTCGGCGACGACACCCTGACCGCGTTCGGACTCGGTTGGATACTGCGTCAGCTCGACAATCACGCGCACGCCGGGCGTGAGATATTTGCCTGCAGCGTCCGGCGTGAAAATGAAATCGGTGAAGACGTTGCCTTCAGGTTCGACGAACCAGGTGCCCTTGTTGTTCTGCCTAAGCGTGCCTGCAATTCGACTGTGAGCGCGCTTGATTATCGAAGTGATTCGTCCGCCATCGAGATCGCCGGCTTGTTTGTCGTAGCGTTGGAAAATTTTCGCCTTGACGATGTCGCCGGTGACCGCGCGAACCGGGTTGGAATCTTCTGGAACGAAGAGCTGCGGATGGGCATGTGGTTCGGTGACGTCGATGAATCCGAACCCGCGCTTGTTGCCGGAATATTTTCCGATCACTTCGCCTTTGGCCAAGCCGATCTTGGCGAGAACCAATCCACCGCCTGCGCCTTCCTCGATCACGCCTTCTTCTTCGAGATCGCGCACCGCCTGTTTGAAGTGCGGGTAATTGGCATCGTCCTGAAGTTCAAGCTCGCGGGCGAGGGCGCGCGGTTTGAGTGGACGATAAGCGGGGTGTTTGAGGAGAGAGACGATGCGGGCGGAAATCGAGTCAGACATTTGCGGGATATTAGAACCTATCAAAGTGAAATGGCGAGGGGGAGAAAAATCAAAAGAACCAATCGGTCGCGAGACATCCTACATCAATTCTTCTGATTTGCGAGCGATGGGTTCAATTCGATCGCCAGCTCATGAAGCGATTTCGAGTCAAAGCTGGTGTTTTTCGAAATCCACACCGCTCGCGATTCGTCGGGTTTCCACTCGACGTGATCAAGAATAAATGGCTGTGGGCGCGATGCGTAATCATCGATCGTGATCGCCATCTGCTCGACCTGCTTTGGATCGGCGTGAGATTTCCATGTTCGCATGTCGTCGAACAGAACTCTCGATTCTGCGTCGATATCGAACCCGTACGAACCTCGCATCCAAAGTTCATCGAGCCGCGCTTTCAAGCATTGCTCTGCGATCGGCAGACGCGCGCTGAGTTCGTTTCGGTAGCGAATCACGATCGCTGATCGGTCGATCAGCGATTTCAGTTCATCGCGATGAGTTTGATTGAAAGCATCCATGTCGGACTGTTTGAGCGATTCGATCCGCTTGTTCATCGCATCGCGCGTTGTGAAAGTTGCGCCGGGCAAAGGCGCAAGCGCCGGCGCGGCGAGCAAGACTTTCGTCCCCGCGCGTTCAAATTTCGCATCGAGCTTTTCCGGCAGAACCGACAGCAGTTGCCACTTCACATACGAATCGATCCGAGGATTTGCGATCGGTCTGATCAACGCTTCGAAGAGCTTGACGACATCAACGTTGCCAGGCGATTTTTTGAAGTAATCGGATTCAGTCCTTGGAAACGGCTGCTTGAGTCGGATCGAATCGCGCGCCTCTTTCGTGAGAACTTTCACTGCCTTTGCTACAGAGTCTTCGCGTGGCTTTGGTTGAGTACTCGGTGAGTCGGCGTTCGCGCGTACGCACAAAACCCCCAGAAATCCGCACAGAACGATCATCGTGATGACAAGCTTTCGCATCTTTCAATAGTATAAACCACGCGATTCCAAACACATCTCCAAACGTATCGGCTAAACTTGTTTCGTGGACATTGTCACCGCCATCACCGGAGCCTCGGGCGCGCTTTACGCGCAGCGATTCATTCATGGACTCGTCAACGCCGGCGTGCATGTGCATCTCGTTGTCAGTCCACTCGGTCGGCGACTTTTGCACGACGAACTCGGGATGGAAAAGATCGATCTCGAAATTCTTTCTGGCCGATCGAATCCTTCAATCACGCTCTACAACTACAACGACGTCGGCGCGAAGATTGCCAGCGGAAGTTTTTTGCACGATGGGATGGTGATCGTGCCGTGCAGCAGCAACACGCTTTGTTCGGTCGCGCATGGAATGGGCGACAATCTGATTTCGCGCGCTGCGGCCGTCACGTTGAAAGAGCGGCGAAAGCTCATCATCGCGCATCGGGAAATGCCGCTCAGTCCGATGGATGTCAACGCGTATCAACTGCTCACGAGCGCGGGCGCGATTGTGTGTCCGTGCAATCCGGGGTTTTATCTCAATCCGACTTCGATCGGTGAAGTGGTGGATTTCGTAAGCGGAAGACTGCTCGATTTGGTAGGTGTGCGACACACGTTCGATACGCGCTATGATCCCAAGGCGATTCGACCTCCAATGAAGATCGAGGAGACATCATGAGCAAAGCACTCGGAACGACTGCCGGCGTGGATCAGGTGTTGCACATCGGTTCGGTGATTCGGCTCGAGATCACCGATGTGGATGACGACAGCGTGCGCTTCATCGCCGAGGGAACGTATCAAGGTGGCCCCGACGACGGCGGCGTATTTAGAACCACGCACGAGGTCGCGGTCGGCAAGAGCGTTTCATTCGGTCCGCTGATCACGGTGATTGTGCTCGGTGTGAAGAGCGGTGTCGCGCGATTCATGATCAACGCGCCCACTTCCGCCGACATCTCCGTTCAGAAGCGATGAATCCGTTGGTTCTGCCGGCTTGGATCGCATGATGAAAATTACGGCCCCGACCATGCAAAGCGCCGCGCCCAGAAAATTCCAATCCAGCTTGAACTTCATGTACCAAACCGCAAACGGCGCGAACACCGCGAGCGTGATGATCTCCTGAGTGATCTTCAATTGTGCAATGTTCAAGCCGGCCTGCTGATGGCCGATTCGATTTGCAGGCACTTGCAGAAGATATTCAAACAGCGCGATCCCCCAACTGATGAGCGCCGCAATGATCCACGGCTTGGTGTTCAGGCTTTTCAAATGGCCGTACCACGCGAACGTCATGAAAACGTTCGACGCGATCAACAGAAGAACGGTGATGAGTGTGTGTGGCATTGGATTGTTCTGAGAGATAGCATCGGCCAGATCGACACGGCAAGGTTCAAATCCGATTCAACGTCACCGGGTTTTGCTTCGGGCCTGAGCGAGTTTGCGCGCGACATCAAGCTGTCACATTCCATTTTTGCGATGCCGTACGCGTTGTTGGCGACGATGCTGGCAGCGCGACACGATCAGATTGATGGACGATTTCCCACGATTCTTCAGGTCGTTTTGATCATCGCCTGCATGATTTTCGCGCGATCGTTTGCCATGGGGATGAATCGATTGATCGATGCCGATCTCGATAAACTGAATCCGAGAACGGCGAGGCGATCGATACCCGCTGGTCGAGCATCGAAAAATTTTGTGCGGCTGATTTGTTGCGTGTGCGCGATCGCATTTTGCATGACGACATCGGTCTTCGGCATCGTTTACCAAAACTGGCTGCCGCTGATTTTGTCCATCCCCGCGCTCGCTTTTCTAGGTTCCTATCCATACCTGAAACGCTACACGCGCTGGGTTCATTTCTATCTCGGCGCGGCTTTGGGCCTGGCACCGATCTGTGCATGGATCGCCATTGCCGGATCGATCGACTCGACACCGATTCTGCTTGGACTAGGCGTGCTGTTCTGGACAGCGGGCTTCGACATTCTGTACGCAACGCAGGATGTCGAATCGGATCAGCAGACCGGCGTGCGAAGCGTGCCCGCGCGCTACGGAATTTCAAGATCACTCTGGATCGCCCGAATCGTTCACGGGCTCAGCATTATGATGTTCGGCGAGGCGATGATGGTTTCGCCGGACCTCGGAATGTTTTTCGGCATCGGTTTGGGAATCGCGTGCGTGCTTCTGGTCTACGAACATTCGCTGGTGAAACCGAATGATTTGAGCAAGTTGAATCTCGCGTTCTTCACGCTCAACGGGATCATCGCGCTGACGGTCGGCGGACTGGGGATTGTGGATGTGATGATGAAGTGATGCAGCAAAGCGCACGGGCGGAGTACCGACCGTGGCACCCAAATCTCAGATACAGATGAAGCGCGACATCACGCAGGTTCCGCAGTCATGATCAACTGCTCCGGCGGCTTCAGATGTTCGCGGCCTTTGAGGATTCGGGCGGTGGTTGCGTTTCTTCGGATGAAAGTGAATCGGCACCACGGCTTGGGGCGGGACATGCCGGTTTCGAAGATGAGATCGTACTTGCCGTTTTCGACTTCGCTCAGTTCGCCTTTGAAGACGCTGGCGATTTCGACCGATCCATCCACCACTTCAAACGGGACCGCGATGGCGATCACGGTGTCGGGACGCAGTTCGAAATCCTGGCCTTCAGGCGGTGCGTCGACGGTTTGCAGCGAGACTTGTGCGATGCCCGCGCGCAGCGGTGTACGAAAACTTACGCTGCGCATCCGCCACACGAAACCTTGATTGAAATGCTCTTCCGTCCAGTTGTTGAACGGCTGCTCAAGGCCAGGATCGAAGATGGCCACCTGCGAGTAGGTGATTTCGAGCGGAAATTCGGCCATACGCGGGACTATAAATGATGACAGGCTCACGTCAAAGCAGGAACGGTGAGAATAGGAAATTGATCAGCAGGATGCGCTTGGCCGATCGACCGACATCATACAAACGATGCCGAATCATCCGGGTTTTCTGATTGTGACGGCGGCCGGGTCGGTAAATGAGACGGTTGTTGCATGGCAAGATTCGATCGAGCCTCTGTAACTTCCGATCGAAATTCACCATTCAACGCTGCCCTACCTCATCAACAACCGCGCGACATCGTTGTAGGTCACGAACAAAAAGAAGCCGAGCATTAGCGTGATTCCCGCGTACGTTGTCGCGGCCATCAATTTTGGGCTGGCGGGTTTGCCGGTGATTTTTTCCATCAGCAGAAAACAAAAATGCCCGCCGTCCACGATCGGCAACGGAAGGAAATTCACCACCGCGAGGTTCGCGCTCACTATCGCCAGAAACCAGATCAGCCAGTCCGGTCCTTTTTGCGCGAGCAATCGACCGGTGTCGATCATTCCGATCGGACCCATCAGATTGTACGGGCTCACTGTGCGATCGACGGTGAGTCGTCGAAGTGTGAGGTATGTGTTGAGTATGATGTCGCGCGTTTCGCTCACGCCCCACTTGAATGCTTCAACGGGATTGGTTGTCTTGCGCTTGAATTCCTGAGTGTCGAGCGACATCTCAATTGCAGGCAGTGAGAAGACGTTTTGCTTCACGCTGGCGAGCGCTTCGTTGGTGAGTTCGACTTTGAATTCCTTCGCGCCGTCCGGAGTTTCGGCAGCAATGGTGATCGGCTTGGGCGAAGTGTGTGAGAGAAGCAACGCGTGAAGCGATCGCCACGTTGTAATCGGCTGACCATCGACCGATTTGATCGACGCGCCTTCGGGCACGCCTGCCATCGAACTGATCGACGAGCTCAAAACCGAGCCGACAACGGCTGACTCATCGAAATCAAACGAAGCCCCCGTTTTCATTAGCTCCTTCGCAGTCAACTCAGGGAGTGAATGCGTTGCGCCGTTGCGCAGCAGCGAAATCGTGACGGGAACTTTGCTGCTGCTGGCCTTTCCGATGACATCAACAAATTCTTCTAGCGCAGGAAACGGAGTCGGCGCAGCGGCATCGGCTCGTTGAATCGATGCGACAACGTCACCCGGCTTCATGTCGAGTTTGAAATCGGCAGCCGGCGTCCATTGAGTGGAAACAACCGTGCGGGGCTGGAGTCCGATGAAGTTCAATTCATCCAGAAACCACGGTTGATATTCCGGCGTACTGACGAGTTCGCGCGTCGAACCATCCTGACGCTGCAGCGTCAGCGTGACCGGCTGTCCGCCGGATTTCTGAATGATCGACCAAAGCTTTGGATAATCGAGCAGCCCGAGCGATTCACCGTTGGCAGCAATAATTGTCTCGCCGATTTCGATCTGCCGGGTCGGATCGGTCGGAAGAAGCTTTTCAAACTCGCGAGCCTTGGGCGTGTCTGCGCGAGTGAGCACACTAAACCCGCCGACACCGATCTGAAGCGAACCTACTTTCGGGTTCCAAACCTGCTGAACGGTTTTCTCAATCAACTGTCCATCACGCACCACTTGAATTTCTGCAGGACGATCACGAGGCAACAGCGCGACGTTGAATGGAACCTTCGTGAAGTCGTGAATGCGATGACCTTCGATGGTCTCAAACCGATCGCCGACTTGGAGACCCGCCTGTTGCGCGGGCGAGTTCGGCGCGACATATCCGATCACCGGCGTTGGCGCGGTGAAGCCGTACATAAACAAAATCGGAAACAAAATCCCCGCGAGAATCACATTCATCACCACGCCGGCGCTGATGATCACCATCCGCTTACCAACGCTTTTGCTCGCGTAACTTCGTGGATCGTCGCTGCCGACTTCCTTTTGTGGACGAAGATCATCCTGCCCCGTTGGCTTGACGTATCCGCCGATCGGAATCCACGAAAGACGATACTCCGTCTCGCCGATACCGAGCTCGCGCGCGATCTCATATCGCTGGGCAAAGGTCGGCTCGAACATGTCTTTGAAGGCAACATCTTCATTGCGTCGACGCGCCAACTCAGCTTCGACGCGCTCGTCGAATTCTTTCTGCGTACTGCCCCAGACGAACCCGCGTTTCGGCGCCCAGCGCATCCAGCGAAGCCCAATCCCTTTTCGCCAGCTCACGACCGCCTGGCCCATGCCCACCGCAAATTGCTCGACACGAACGCCCGCCCATCGCGCGGCCAGAAAGTGCCCAAGCTCATGCCAGAAAATTACAAAACCAAAACCGAGGATAATCAGGAACAAGCTCATTGTTTAAACAGTCGTTAGTCGTTGATCGTTGGTCGTGAATCGTTGGGATGAAGTCATTGAACTAATTGGTTCGACGAACGACTCACGACCAACGACTAACGAGTTTATCGGCCCATCACTTCAAGAGCCCGTTCA
>Ga0138256_10007441_pt1 | contig 11545 bp, 7 predicted proteins | sample KNB2016incub_MG_FD_105486 | JGI IMG/M metagenome (GOLD analysis project Ga0138256, IMG submission 105486) | Active sludge microbial communities from wastewater in Klosterneuburg, Austria - KNB2014incub_MG | ecosystem: Engineered > WWTP > Activated sludge > Unclassified | place: Austria...
GCCCCAGGCGCAGCCGCCCCGCGCCACCCAGCACCACCTCGGTGTCGCTGGCGCCCAGGATGGCGCGCGCATCGACATCCAGCTTCGGATTGACCCGAAAGCGCAGCTCGGCGAAGCCATAGTCGACCCCGGCCTCGCGCGAATCGTTCAGCTTGAACAGCGGCACCGAGTCGGTGCCGCCCTCGCGCACCGGCCCCTGCGAGCGCACCACGCCATAGCCCATGCGGATCGAGTACAGCGCGCGCAGGAAGCGATAGGTGTAGTCAGCCTCGACCCGGTACAGATAGTCGGGACGCTTGCTGGCCTTGGTGCGCCCGAAGTTCAGCACCGTGGTGCGCAGCCTGAACTGCGACAGCCGCCCGCCCACCAGCCGGCGCTCCAGATCGGCGCGCGCATCCGAGGCCGACGCCGTGGCCAGCACGCGATGCGGCGCCTCGGCACTGGCAAAGTGAGCGTGCTCGCCGCCGCCGCGGTCGGTGCCCACGATGTAGTACTCGACGCCGCCGGTGGCCAGCGCCAGCGCCGGGATCGACGCCCGATAGCCGCCCGCGCTCGAGCGCTCGAACGGCGCCGCCTCGTACTCGGCGCCGCCCAGCGCGCGATAGCGCACCTCGATCGACGGCTCCTGCCAGGCGTCACTGATGGCGGCGTCGATGCGCAACGCCTCGCCCTCGCGCACCGCGCTGAGCGGCTGGTGAAACACCCGCGCACCCGCCCCAGCAGGCGCCCCCGGCGCAGACGCGCCAGCCGCCGGCGCTACCACCGCCGCCGCCGGCGCGACCACCGCCGCCGCCGGCGCGACGGTCTCCCCGTGCGCGCGCCCAGCCCACAGCAGCCCCGCGATCGCGAACCAGCCGACTCCTCGCATCACGTCTGACCTCACCAATCGAACACCAGCGCCAGGCCCGCCGCGAGCCCGGCATGGTTGATGGTGCGCGCGTTGTAGCCCACGCGCAGCGTCGGATAGAACCACGAGGTCGCCTGGTAGCCGACCTCGATGGCGCCGCGGAAGCCGAGCTCCTCGCCCGCGGGCAGATTGGTGGCCTGCACGATCCCGGTGATCGGCAGCCGCGCCACCTTGCCCCACTGCAGCTTGAGCTCGCCAGTGGTGCCGAAGTCGTTGACGTTGGCGATGCCCAGCGACAGGTTGGTGCCGCGCTCCTCGCCGATGCGCACCGAGCCCATGAAGCCGAACGCGCTGCGCCGCACCTCCTCGGCCGAGCCCGTGCTGGGCTTCTGCAGCCCACCGGCGTAGACGCGCCCCGACACCGACAGGTTCTTCTGCGCGCGGAACTCCAGCTCGGTGTACGCGTAGGTGAAGGCGCGCTCGCGACACTCCTCCTTGTTGGGGCAGTCGTCGGTGTTGTCGGCGCCACCATACGAGTCGAGCGCCCCGCCCTCGCCCTGCAGCGTGCCCAGGCCGACGCGCATGGCGTAGATCGGCCCCATGAAGCGGTACGCGAAGTCGACCTCGACCATGGTGTACTTGTCGGCGCCGCCGCCGGTGTTGAAGTCGACGTGCTCGACCAGCGAGCTGACCCGCGACAGCCCGCGCCGCCGCGGCGCCTTCAGCGCCACCGCCTCGGTGACCTCGACCTCGATCGGCGCCGCCTCGTCCGCGACCACCGAGCTGACCGCGTCGTCCCCGGTGCGCGCCTCGACGAAGTACTCCAGGCCAGGCGCCTGCACCTCGGGCCCAGGCACCGTGGTGCGCAGGTAGCCATCACCGTCGCGCTCCAGGGTGCGCCGCTGCCAGGTGCTGGCGCCGGCACGACGATGGTGCAGCCAGACCTCGCGCGGCTTCTCGTCGACGCCAATCGCGATGGCCACCGCCAGCGGATGGCCGGCCTCGAGGCGCGTCGCCGGCTGGTGGTGATAGCCGCGCGCCGGCGTGTTCAGCGCCCCCGGCGACCCGCCCGCCTCCGCCGAGCGCTGCGCCAGCTCCTGGCGCACCCGCGGCGCGAAGGGCGAGTCGGGATGGCGCTCGAGATACTCCTGCCAGACCCGGTAGGCCTGCTCCTGCGATTGTCCCGCGGCGGCCCCGAAGGTCGCCGCCAGCTCCTCGAGCAGCTGCGGATCCGGTCGCGCCGCCGGCGCCGGCCCCGGCCCCGGGGTCGCGCTGCCAGGGCTCGGCACCTCGCCCGCCGCCAGCGTGGTCGGCAGCGGCGTGCCGCGCCGCATGCAGACCTGGCGCACCACGGTCTGCCGCGCCGCCACCAGGCGCGCCGCATAGCGCGCCGCCAGATCGACGCGCCCCACGTAGCACGCCGCAACGCCCGCGATCTGCAGCGCCTGCGGCCGGCGCGGATCCTTCTCCACCGCCGCCGCCGCGCGCGCCAGCGCCTCGGCATACTGCCCGTTGACCAGCGCCTGCCGCGCCTGCGTCTCCAGCGTCTCGGCATCGCCGCTCGCGACCGGCCCGACACCCCCGACCCCTGGAGACGGCGACGGCACCGGCTCGTCGGTCGGCTCGGCAGGCTCCGGTCCCGGCTGCGGCGCCGGCCCCGGCTCGTCAGCCGTCCGCGGCTGGAAGCGCACCTCGTCCCCCACCACCAGCCGCGCCCGCAGCGCGGGATCCCCGATCGACAGCAGTGACAGCGCGGTGCCCGCCTCCAGCACCGTGGCCCCGCCAATCGGGAACGCCGCCTTGACCGGCTTGCCCGTGGTCGGGTGCTTGGCGATCACCAGATGGAACACCTGCACCGGCGAACCCCGCAGCAGCCCGGCCGGCTTGCCGGCATCGACCAGCACGTCATCGCCGTCGATGGCGACCACCAGCGCATGGCGCTCCTCGGCGGCGGCCCAGCGCGGCAGCGCCACCAGCAGCACGGCTGGAAGTCCCCACCGCGCCAGCCTCAGCCACGTGCTCCTGTCGAACCGGGCCATCACATCTCCTCGCCTCGCCTCACGTCAGCAAGCCAGAGGCCACCCCACCGGGCCCACATTCCAGCTGCTTCCACGCCCCACCCTGCCTCGATCCCGTCAGGACTTCAACGGTCGCGCTCGATCTCCCCCGGGTAGCGCAGCCCGTGCTTGTCACGATGGGGCCCCACCTCGAGGGTCAGATCCACCGTCAAGGCCAGGTTGACCTCGCCCGCCGCCGGGACCTCCACCGTGCGCACCACCGGCCGCGCCTGCGGCGCCCAGGCCACCACCCGGTGGCGCCCCGCCGGCACCCCTGACAGCACGAAGGCCCCGTCATCGCGGGTCACCACCGCCGCCGGACTCGGGGTCACCAGCACATAGGCGACCTCGTCCGCGTGGGCGTTGCAGAACACCTGCACCAGCCCGGGCCGGTCGAACTTCACCCGCGCCGACTCGTGCGGCGCCAGCCAGCCCAGGTCGAAGCGGCGCGCCGCCGACGGCGAGAACGGCTCGTGCGCGCGCCCGTCCAGGTTCGTGATCTCGACGCTGTCGCCCACCTGCAGCGGCAGCAGCACCGGCCACGGGCCCTCCTCACGCAGCGCCAGCACCGGCGCCTCGTCGGGCTCGCGCACCACCCGGGTCGCGAAGTCGGGCACGTACACCGCGACCCCGGCCGCCGTCTCGGCCTCGCGATAGCGCGGCTTGCCCGATGACCGGTCGATCACGCGCACGCGCACCGTCCCGGTGATGCGCCCCGAACGCAAGCGCTGGGCGTCGCCAACCTCGGCGACACCCAGCACCAGCATCACGGCCGCAAATGCTCCAAGGCCTGACCCGCTACGGAGAATCCGAGCGACCCAGGATGACGAACTCGACGCGACGGTTCTTCGACCACGCCGCCTCGTTGTGACCAGGCGAGATCGGCCGCGTCTCGCCATAACCCTTCGCGGTCAGCCGCGACTCCTCGACCCCATGCTCGATGAGGTAGCGCTTGACCGAGTGCGCGCGGTCGTCGGTCAGGCGCAGGTTGTAGTCGTCGTCGCCACGCTCGTCGGCGTGGCCCTGGATTTCAATCAAGGTGATCTGTGGGTTGCCCTTCATGGTCGCCGCCACGGCGTCCAGGATGGGGAACGACTCCGGCTTGATGATCGCCTTCGCGGTCTCGAAGTAGATCTTGTCGAGGATCTCCAGGTTGCCCTGGTTGACGATGACGCGACCACGATCCGGGCAGCCGTCCTCGTCCTCGTTGCCGTTGTAGGTCTCCGGCTCGTTGGGGCAGGAGTCGTCCTTGTCGAGGATGCGATCCTTGTCGTTGTCGTTGTCCGGGCAGCCGTCCTCGTCCTCGAAGTTGTCCTTGTCCTCGGGATCGTTCGGGCACAGGTCATCGACGTCGAGGATGCCGTCCTGGTCGTTGTCCGGATCCGGGCAGCCGTCCTCGTCCTCGAAGTTGTCCTTGTCCTCGGGATCGTCGGGGCACTTGTCGACCGAGTCCTTGAGGCCGTCGCGGTCGCGATCGAGATCCTCGCCCTCGGGGCAGCCGTCCTCGTCCTCGTTGCCGTCCTTGTCCTCGGGATCCAGCGGGCAGTCGTCATCGACGTCGAGGATGCCGTCGCGATCGTTGTCAGGCTCGGGGCAGCCGTCCTTGTCCTTGAAGTCGTCGAAGTCCTCGGGATCGTCCGGGCACTTGTCGACGTCGTTCTTGAAGCCGTCGTTGTCGCGGTCGCCCACGGTGGGCTCGAAGATGATGCCCAGGAACAGGCGCGGCTGCGCGGCACCGTACATGCCCGGGATGCCGAAACCGCCGCCGAACTCCAGGAACGAGTTGGCCGCCAGGTAGACCTTGAGACCGGCGATGCCCTCGACCGGGAAGTTGAAGTCGCTGTTGTCGCCGCCCAGCGCCGCGGTGCCGAAGCCCTCCAGGATGAAGTCGACCTTGCGCTTGGTGATGGCGTAGGCCATCCCAACGCTGTAGGTGACCTCGGTGCCGATGCTCAGCGTCTTCCCGGTGGCCGGGGTCTCGTTCATGTTGAGGTCGAAGACCTCGGGCACGCGCTCCAGCTTGTCGGGGCGCTGATTGTCGAAGAAGTTCTTCTTGCCGTGGATGCGCGCGCCGACGTTGGCGGCCAGCTTGAGGCGGCCGCGCGAAGGGTCGGTGTCGAGGATGAGCTGCGGGTGGATGACGACATCGCCGCTGCCGGCGAACTTCTTGTCGTCGCCGCTCGGCATGTAGGCCGAGACCAGCGCCGCGACGCCGAACTTGTTGTGCGAGGTGTCGAGGAAGCGCAGCTTGGCGTGGAGCCCGATGTCGCCGATGCCCTGGTGCGAGAAGCCCATGCTGCTGTCGTTGTTGGTGTCGCTCGACGGGCCGGGGCCGGTGAAGTCGGGATCGCGATCACCGGTGATGACGTGCACCGGGGCCGACACGCCGATCTCGAGGCCCAGCTTGCCGATCGGCGGCAGGCCGTAGGCCGCCATCAGCACCGGCGTGATGATGTCGGTCACCGCGAAGCGGGTGTCGCAGGTGCCGGTGACGAAGACCTCGCCGTCGCGCTTCTGGCAGGGCACGCCGCTGGTCTTCATATCCAGCACGTTGCGGCCGTAGTTGGTGACCAGGCCGATCGAGACCTCGTTCTTGCCCAGGGTCTGCGACGCGTTGACGGTGATCAGACCCTTGGAGTCGATGGCGGGACGGAAGTGCTGCAGATCGATCCCGGCGCCGACCTTGTTCTGCGCCTCGGCGCGCGTGCCGGCGGCGGCCACTGCGATCAGCGCGGCCGCGATGGCGACCAGTCGCAGGTGAAGGTGCCTATGCCCGGACATCCAGACCTCCCAGCGGAGCGCCAGCACGCTCCGGCAATCGTAGAAAAGACGAGTGTCAGCCGCAGATTCGCGGCCTTCCTTACCCCAGCGACGCAACCTATATCAACTTTCACCTCGTTGTACTAGTAACGTGGGCCGTGGGTGGATTCCGGTTACAGCTGGCAATCTCGACCCGCAGCTTCGGCCCCCGGCCCGACCCAGCCGAGGTCATCGACGGCCTGCTGCGCCTCGAGGCGCCCGCGGTCGCGGTCCACGCCGGGCTGCCCCGCCCGGTGCTGGCCGGGCTGCTCGACCTCCTGCACCGCGAGCGCTCCCGGCTGCCAGTGCTGGCGCTGACCAACTACGCCCCCGCACCCCAGGCCGCCCCGCTGGCGTCCGTGGTCGACGCCCTGCGCCTCTGTTCACCTGATCGCGAGGAGCGCCAGCTCGCGATCGCCGCAACTCTCGACACCTTCGCGGCCGCCGCCGATGCCGGCGCCCCCGTGGTCATCGTCTCCCTGGGCGAGGCGACCCACCCCGACTGGCCGCGCATGGCCCGCCTGCTGGCCCGCGGCGAGCCCCTGCCCGAGCGCCTGCTCACCGAGCGCTCGGCCATCACCGAGCGCGTGCTCGACAACGTGCGCTTCTGCCTCGACCCCCTGCTGGCGCGCGCCACCTCGCTGGGGCTGACCATGGCCATCCCCAACCGCGCCCGCTTTCACCAGGTCCCCAGCACCCTGGAGCTCAGCGCCCTGCGCGCCGAGTTCCGCGGCGCCCCGCTCAGGCCCTGGCTCGACGCCGGCGCCGGCCACACCGCCTGGACCGCGGGCAGCTTCGACCCCGGCGCCTGGCTGGACCAGCACGCCGCCGACGCCGTCGGGGTCGCCCTGGCCGACGCCTCCGGCCCACGCCGCGGCCTGCCCCCCGGCCTGGGCGAGCTCGGCTACCGCTCGCTGGCCCGCCGCTTCACCGAGGCCCGCCGCGAAGGCGACGACGCCGCCATGCTGGCCATCATCAACACCAGCGACGGCTTCACCGACGCCGAGCTGCGCGCCGGCATCGACCACATCCGATCGGTGTTCCCTACGGCAGCGTGACGCCCGCGTTACCGCAGAACTGGCGCACCATCATCTGGCGCTGGCCCTTGATCTTGCCCAGATACGACGTCGCCTTGTCGACCTTGCCCAGCTTGCACGACGCCATGGCTGCCAGCGACAGCGCATCGACGTTGCCGGGCGACTCGCCCAGGGCCTGATCGGCCTTGCGATAGGCCGCCGCCCACTGCCCCTTGCGCAGGGCATCGCGGGCCTCCGCCACCAGCGCATCGGCGCCACCACCACCCGCGGGGGTGCTGGGCGACGGGCTGGGCGACGCGGTCTTGCTCGGCGACGGCGATGGACTCGGTGAAGCGCTCCTGCTGGGCGACGGCGACGGCGTCTTGTCGACCGACGCCACCTCGGCCTTGCACTGCTTGGCCGCGGAGGTCAGCTCGGCCAGATCGTCGGGCACCAGCTGCCCGGCGCGCTCGGCCACCGACATCGACTCCGAACACTTGTGGCCCTTGTTGAACTTGTCGATCTGCTTGCCGGTGGCGCCCAGGAAGGCCTGGCGGGCGGCGTTGTAGTCGTCCTTGGCCTTCTCGCGATACACGCTGGCGGCGTCGAGGTCGTTGTAGGCCTCGAGCACGGCCTCGGCATCCTTGACCTTGGCCTTCTTCTTCAGGTTCTCGTAGGTGACCTGCGCGCGCAGCTCGCTCTCGGCGCGCTGCTTGATCTCGGTGGCCTCGGCGTTGCCCGGCTCGGCGGCCAGCGCCTGCACCGCGAAGCCCATGGCGTCCGACCACTTCTCGTCGGTCATGGCCTGCTTGGCCTGATCGATGTTGGGCTGCGCCCGGCCACCAGGGCCAGGCGTGGGATCGGCCGTGGCCGAGGGCGACGCCGCCGGCGAGGCCGAAGACGGCACCGACACCGACGGGCTGGCCGAGGCGCCAGGGCTGCTGGACGCCAGCGCACCCGGGTCGTCCCCGCCGGTCTTCTTCTTCTTGCCACCCATCGACAGGAAGATGGCCACCGCGCCACCGACCACCAGCACACCGGCGATGGCGATCCACTTGCCCTTGCCGCCGCCGCCGGGCCCCTCGCCAGCATCGACGATCTGGGCGTCGCGGGCGAACACGAAGTCCTCGCCCGGCTCGACGAAGCGCATGCGGACATGGCCGAGATCGATGAGGTCGCCCTTGCGCAGCTCGACCTTGCCGTAGTCCTCGCCGTTGACGCGCACACCGTTCGAGCTCTGCAGATCGACGATGTTGTAGTGGCCGCCCTCGTGGACGATCTTGGCGTGGTGGCGCGAGATCGACCGGTGGTCGATCACGATGTCGTTGTCCTTGGTGCGCCCGATGACCAGCGCCGGCTTGTCGAGCACGTACTCGCGCCCGGCGAAGTTCGACGACACCACGAACAGGCGCGCCGGGGTCGCCGCCGACGGCGCCGCCGCGGGCGCCATGGCCGCCACCGCAGGAGCCTGCGGCGGCAGGGACGCCGCGGGCGCTCCCACCGCGGCCATCAGCCCCATTGCGGCGGGCGACGCCGGGTAGGGCACCGTGGGCTCGTTGGGCCGCGCCTGCGGGATGCCGGCGCCCGAGGCCCCCGCCATCTGCGGCGGCATCGACGGATCGGGGCGCTCGATGGGCGCCGTGCGCACGTCACCGAAGGGATCGCCGCCATGGCCGACCGGCTGCTGCGCGCGCTCCAGCTTGAGCTCGAGCAGGTAGTCGCCGATCTGGATCCGATCCGCCTCGTTGACCGCGACGCGACCCTGGATGCGCGATCCGTTGACCCGGATGCCGTTGTAGCTGTCGAAGTCCTCGACGTAGATGTGGCCGTTTTGCTTGAGGATGCGAGCATGACGACGCGACACGTTCCGCTCCGTGAGGCGGATGGTGTTGCCTTCTTTCCGTCCGATCGTGATCTCGTCACGGATCAGCGGAACGACCGTCGTCTTACCCTCGTCGTCCTGGATGATGAGCTTGTACATTGGCCCCTACCGGGTGTGGCCCCTGAGGACTTTCGCAGCGCTACGAGCGTACCTGCGCCGCCGGGGCACCGTCAAGAAGTCGCCTGCCTGGAATGGTCAGACACTCACGGCTTGCGAGGATTGGCCAGCACCCGTGCCGCCTTCAGGTGGTCGACCGCGGTCTTGAGCTGGAAGTCAGCGTCGATATTACGAGTTGCCACCCCCGAGGATGCGCCAGCCGTGCCGCCAGGCGCATTCTCCGGCTTGAGGGCGTGGGGCAGATCGGCCTCCGCCACCCCGCGCGACTTGCCCAGCCGCGCCTTCGCCTTGCTCAGGGCCTCGGCATCCAGCTGCTCCACCACCATGTCGGGCGTGATGCCACGGCCCTGGATCGACCGTCCCGACGGCGTGTAGTAGCGCGCGATGGTCAACTTCAGGGCCGACCCGTCGTCCAGCGGGATGACCGTCTGCACCGAGCCCTTGCCGAAACTCTGCGTGCCCAGCACCGCCGCCCGCCCGCGGTCCTGCAGCGCGCCGGCCACGATCTCCGACGCCGACGCCGAGCCCTCGTTGATCAGCACCACCAGCGGGACCCCGACCGCGACGTCCTCGCTGGAGCCGGCGCGCACGTCGTCCAGCATCATGCCGCCGCGCCCGCGCGTCGACACCACCTGGCCATCGGACAGGAACAGATCGGCCACCCCGGTGCCCTCGTCGAGCAAGCCGCCCGGGTTGTCGCGCAGATCCAGCACCAGCCCGGCCAGCGGCGCCTTGTTGTCCGCCTCCAGCTTGCGCACCGCCGCCGCGGTCTCGGTCGCCGCCCCTTCCACGAACTGGCGCAGCCGCACCACGCCATAGCCCGGCGCGACCAGGCGCCCCTCCACCGTGTTCAGCTTGATGTGCGCGCGCGTCAGCTTGAAGTCGCGCGGCTCCTTCCAGCCCTTGCGCTCGATGGTCAGGGTCACGTCGGTGCCCGGCTTGCCGCGCAGCCGCTTGGCCGAATCCAGGATGCTGAAACCCTCGGCATCGACGCCGTTGATCTTGACGATCTTGTCGCCCGACTTGATGCCCGCCGCCGCCGCCGGGCTGCCCTCGATGGGCGCGATCACGGTCAAGAGGCCGTCCTGGACCTCGATCTCGATGCCGACCCCGGTGAACTCGCCCTCGGTGTCCTCGCGCAGCTCGCGGAACTCCTGCGGCGACAGGAACATGCTGTGCGGATCCAGGCTCTGCAGCATGCCGCGCACGGCGCCGTAGACCAGCTTCTGCTCACCGACCGGCTCGACATACGACGACTCGATGTAGGCCAGCGCGCGCGACAGCACGCGCAGCCGCTTGAACGACGAGGCCGCCGCGGGCTCGGGCCCGGCCGAGGCCAGTCGGGTGACGACGGCGCCGCCTGCGAACGCCACCGCCACCAGCAAGCACCGCCCCAGCCAACGTCTGGACCTCGACACCAACATGGCAACCCTCCTGGAGCGCCGGATCATAGCAGGGCAGGCAGCACCAGGTTAGGATGGGGCGCCATGCGCGCCCGCCCTGCCCTGCTGTGCCGCCTCGCGGCCGCCTTGGTCCCCGGGGTCCTCGGGGTCCTCGGGGTCAGCGTCGTGGCCGCCGGGTGCAGCAAGAAGTCGGCTGCCAAGCAGCAGCTGACCGCCGGCGCCCTGCCCTATGACGACAACGCGACGCGCCTGGGCGCCGACGACGTCCAGGGTGCGCTCGGCAAGCTGAGCTCGCGCATCAACGACATCGAGAAGCGCGGCACCCGCCCCGACGCCGACCGCCTGGCCCAGGCCCTGGCCGAGTACGCCGATGGCGGCCTGACCGGCCCACCCGGCCCGGTCGGCCCCTATGGCTCGACCGGCCCACCCGGCCCCATCGGTCCCATTGGCCCCATCGGCCCCACCGGTCCCGCCGGCCCCGAGGGTCCGCTCGGCATCAAGGGCGACCCCGGTCCGCTGGGCCCACCGGGTCCCCAGGGCATCCAGGGGCTGCAAGGCCCGCAGGGGCTGCAGGGCCCGCAAGGCCCGCAGGGGATCGCGGGCCCGCCTGGCAAGCCTGGCGGCTACTCCAGCAAGGACGACCTCTACCTGCGCAGCGGCGACGTCCGCCTGGCGCCTGGGCTGTCGGGCAGCGCGGTGGCGCGCTGTGATCGTGCCGCCGATCTGCTGATCACCGGCGGCTGCAGCGCCGATCCGTCATGGCTGGGCCTGCTGACCACCAACGCGCCCGCCGGGGTCACCGACCCCAAGCAGGCGGCACGCTGGCGCTGCGACTACAAGAACACGTCGACCGAGACCGAGCTGGTGGTCAAGGCGGACGTCTACTGCCTGCGCCACGAGTAGCCATGGCCATCGGCGAGCGCATCGTCGTGGTCGGCCGGGTCGGCGGCAAGGCCGACGCCCAGGGCTTCGTGCTCGCGCGTGCCAGGCTGCAGGTCGGCAAGCGCATCCACAACGAGCAGCGCGAGCAAGCCTTCACCCTGGCACTGGTCAACTCCGAGCGCAGCCTCGAGGTCGAGGCCGACGCCGACGCCCTGGCCGGCGAGCCGCGCCTCGAGCGCACTGGCCCCTGGGGCAAGCTGCAGGACGAGCGCCTGGCCAGGCTGTTCACCAGCCAGGCGCCCGGTGATCACGTCGAGGTCGCGCTCAGCGGCCACTTCGTCTGCCCCGGCGACCTGGTCGCCATCAGCTGCGAGGTCACCGACGAGCGCGCGCCCGAGGCGGGATATCGCGAGTCCGCGCCCGCGGTCCCGACCCGGGTGCGCGCGCTGCGCATCGCCGTGGGCGCCGACGAGGCAGGCGCCCGCGCGGCCCTCGAGGCGGCCGAGGCCGCGCAGGTCCGCGCCGCGCGCGAGTCGGTGACC
>Ga0138256_10007442_pt1 | contig 11544 bp, 8 predicted proteins | sample KNB2016incub_MG_FD_105486 | JGI IMG/M metagenome (GOLD analysis project Ga0138256, IMG submission 105486) | Active sludge microbial communities from wastewater in Klosterneuburg, Austria - KNB2014incub_MG | ecosystem: Engineered > WWTP > Activated sludge > Unclassified | place: Austria...
AGCGTGCGCAGAATGGCAATGTCGGCACGCTTGTCCGTCACCGTCATCACCAGGGTGCTGACCAGATTGAATGCTGCCACCGCCACGATGAGGGTGAGGATGATGAACATCATGCGCTTTTCTACCTGCACGGCCGCAAACCAAGTGCGGTTTTGGCGGGTCCAGTCGCGGATGTAAAGGTCACCGGTCAAGGTTTGACTCAGTTCGTCAGCCACACGGCGGGCATCGTGCAAGTCACGCAGCTTGAGGCGCACGCCAGAGGGGCCTTCGAGCCTGAAAATTTTGGCTGCATCGTCCACATGCACCATTGCCAGCGCCGAATCGTATTCAAAATTGCCGGAATCAAACGTGCCCACCACCGTCATCTGCTTCAAACGCGGCACTACGCCGGCCGGTGTAACCTGGCCGCTGGGTGCCACCAGGGTGACGCGGTCTCCAGGACGCACACCCAACGACTTGGCCAGATCAATACCCAACACGACGCCGAATTCACCTGGGATCAGCTTGGCCAACACGGCGGCCTGTTCGCCGTTGACAAGGTCGGTTACCAAGTGCTCCTGGGCCGGGTCTATGCCCCGTATCATGGTACCCTTCATGTCTTCACCCCTCGCCAATAGGGCCTGGGCTGCTATAAAAGGTGCAGCACCGATGACCTCGGGGTTTGCGCGCACCTGGCTCAAAGTTTTTGCCAGATCGGGCAGCGCCTGGCTATCCTTGGCGTAGACCTCAATATGGGAGATCACACCCAACATGCGGTCGCGCACCTCTTTTTGAAAACCGTTCATCACGCTGAGTACGATAATCAGGGCCGCCACGCCCAATGCAATGCCCAGCATGGACACGCCGGAAATGAACGAAATAAACCCGTTTCGCCGGGTGGTACGCCCCGCACGGGTGTAACGCCATCCGATGCGCAGTTCATATGGAAATTTCATCATGATCGGATTGTGGCATCCATGCAGGACAATCGACCCATGCACTTGCTTATTTCCCACGCCGCCCCGCCTGGTCGTCAATGCCAGGATGCTATACAAAAGCTGGAACTTCCGCGCTTCACCGAACTGCTGAATCTGCTTACCCCCACCCCACCCATGCTGGGCTCACCCGATTCCCTGTCACCGCTGGCCGAACGCCTACGGGCCAACAGCGAAGGCTTGCAAGGAGCCGATGGCCTGATTCCCTGGGCTGCTATCGACGCCCAACATCTGGGCCTGACCAAAACGCGCGGCAATGCTGGCTGGGCCTGGGTGACACCCTGCCATCTGGACGCACAGTCCCACCACCTGTCAATGAAAGACCCGCACGAGCTGGCGCTGAGCGCAACGGAGTGCGAAACCCTGCGCAACGCCATGGAGCCTTACTTTGTCGAAGATGGTATCGAGTTGCACAGCCTGTCTGACTGCACCTGGCTTGCCTTTGGCGAGGTCTTTCGGGATCTGCCCACCACATCGCTGGAGCGGGTAGCTGGCACCCATGTGGATGTCTGGTTGCACCAACAAAAACAGCCCAAATCCCTCCAACGCCTGCACAACGAGATGCAGATGTTGCTCCACACCCATGCAGTCAATGTTGCCCGTGAGGCGCGTGGTGCCACCACGGTGAACGCGTTCTGGATCAGCGGCACGGGCTCACCCGAAGCACAGCCCAACCCGGTGAGTGAACGATTGGAGTGTGTAGACGCGTTGCGCCAATCAGCCTTGCGCGACGATGCCAAGGCCTGGACTGCCGCCTGGGCCACCCTGGACGCCACCGTACTGGCCGATTTGGTTCAAAGCGCCAAGGCCGGCAAGTCCGTCAAACTGACCTTGTGCGGTGAACGCATGGCCGCCACCCTGGAGCTGCAAGACAAGCCGTGGTGGAGCCGCATCCAGCAACGCTTTTCTACTGCCTCGCCGCAGCATTTGTTGCAGTCGTTATGAACCGGGTTCGCCTCCAGATTCAACCGACGCGTGCCGTGGGATTTTTGGCTCTGGTGGCGGTTCTCACGGTGGCAATATCAGTCGCTTTCCTACTGTTCAACCTGAGAGCACGGGAACTGGAACACGCCCGCATCGAGACCATCAGCCTGACCAAGGTTTTCATGCGTCAGACCGAGCAAAACCTCGAAAGCATCGATGCCGTGCTCAAAGGCGTACAGGAGAGGTTGCAAAACCCTTATGGGAGCCAGTTTGAACTGAACAGCGTGCCAACACACTTGCTGCTCAATGCGCGCGCTGGATCTAACCGGCATCTGCGCTCGCTCTTTATCGTGGACGCCGAAGGCAATGTGGTCAACTCGTCGCGCGAACAGCCCCTGCCACCGACGACTGTTTTGGACAGGGATTACTTCAAAGCATTTTTGAGTGCCGAAAACAGTAGCCTTTTTATTGACCGCCCAGTGCGCAGCCGAATTGACGGCACATGGAACTGGCACTTGGCACGGCGGCTCAATAGTCTGGATGGCAAATTTCGGGGCCTGGTGGTGGTGTCGGTCAATGTTGCTGCATTCGAGCAGTTGTACAACTACGTAAAGCTCGACTTTGAACGCCCCTTTTCCATCTACTTGGCAGACGGAACTCTCGTTGCGAGTATTCCACACCGGGAATCGCAGATTGGCGACCGTGCGCCCGAGCTGGGTACTGACCGCTTACCGGTTGCCGGTGACGATGTGCGCATGCTGACCCACGCCCGCGGCGATGGTGGACGCCAAGGCTTCGCACTGGGCCATACCGACCAATTTCCTATGCTGGTGAGCGTAACCAATGACGAACAAGAGGCCTTGTATTCCTGGCGCGAGACTGCGTGGCCCATCGCTGCCGGTGCAGTTCTGATGAGTCTGCTGATTATTGGGGCGGCAGGCCTGCTGATCAACGAACTGAACCGCGAGGACGCGCTTTCAACGGAGCTTAGTGGCGCCAATGATCGCTACCATCAAACCATTGATTCGGTCATGGATGGCATCGTTGCCGTGGATGAAGCACACAAGATTTTGGTGTTTAATCCAGCCGCTGAGCGCATGTTCGGGCTATCAGCCAGTGCCGCCCTTGGAAGCCCACTGGAATTGCTGCTACCCCAAAAAGTTGCCCACACGCACCGCCAGTATGTGAATGATTTCATTGGCTCTGGCGTTGCATCCAAAGCCATGGGGGTTCAGCTGGATGTAACGGGTCGGCGCTCCGATGGCACCGAATTTCCGATTGAGTCCACCGTTTCACAGACCAGCATTGGCGGCAAAAGACAGATGACTGCTGTCTTGCGGGATGTCACCGAAAGGCGTCGCAATGAGGAAAACCTGCGTGAGATGAATGTGCAACTGCGCCAACTTTCAGAATCACTACAGACCGTTCGTGAAGAGGAACGCTCCCGGATCTCACGCGAGCTGCACGATGAGCTGGGCCAACAATTGACGGGGTTGAAGCTGGAGTTTTCGTGGCTCTGCAACCGACTGCGTGAAGGCCGCGAAGTGACAACCGAAGAATTGGATGGCATGCGCAAATCACTCGACACCGCCCTGTCATCGGTACGGCGCATCTCCAGTGAACTGCGTCCTTTGATTTTGGACGATCTGGGCTTCGCCGATGCGGTGGCCTGGCAGGCAGGTGAGTTCTCCAAGCGCACGGGAATTGCGACCAAGCTGGACCTGGCAGGTGCAAAAGTGGTCATGGACCAGGCAATGGCCAGCGGCCTGTTTCGCATCATCCAGGAGTCCCTGACCAATATCGCCCGGCACGCGAATGCCAGTCAGGTCGATATTTCCATCCGTTGCGACGACAAAGATCTGATCCTGGTGGTGCAGGACAACGGCAAAGGCATGGCGAACCCCGAGCGACGCAGAGACGGTATCGGTCTGATCAGCATGCGGGAGCGCGCCATCTCAATGGGAGGATTTTTTTTGGTCCTGAGCGATTTGAACTCGGGCACCACCATTGAGGTCAAACTCCCGCTCCAACTCGCCAGCTTTTTGGGGGCAACAGTATGAGCATTTCGGTCCTGGTCGCAGACGACCACGCCATCATCCGCGACGGTTTGCGCAAGATTTTGGCCGACACGCAGGACCTGATCGTCGCCGGGGAAGCCTGCGATGGCAACGCAGCCCTGGAACAGGTGCGCAGCCGGAACTGGGACATGATGCTCATGGACCTGTCCATGCCAGGTCGCCATGGCATAGAACTCATTCGGTTGGTAAAAGCAGAGCGACCCAAACTACCCATACTCATCTTCAGCATGCACCCGGAAGAGCAGTTCGCGGTACGCTCCATCCGCGCGGGTGCCTCTGGATACCTGTCCAAGGAGAGCGACAGCAATCTCCTGGTGCCAGCCATCCGAAAGGTGGCATCTGGGGGAGTTTTCATCAGCCCACGGGTTGCTGAGTTACTGGCAACTGCCATATCACCCCGTTTTGACTCAATGCCCCACACCCAACTCTCAGACCGAGAGTTCGAGATTTTTGGTGAGATCGTACGGGGTACGAGCCTGACCGACATTGCCGCCAAGTTGTCGCTCAGCATCAAGACCGTCAGCACCCACAAGTCCAACATCTTTGCCAAGATGAACCTGACCAGCAATGTGGATTTGTTCCGTTACGCGGTCGAGCATGAACTACTCGACCTGACTCGCGAGTAGGATGAATCCTACTCACCATAGGAATACTCCTATGGTCAATTTCATCGCCTGCCTATATCCGTAAGTCACCTCCGTTGGGAAAATGATTTCCAACGCATGGTGGACCGCGTGTGCCCACCACACATGGATTCAAGCAACGAAAAGGTGATGAAAATGAAAAAAATAGTTCAGTCAGTTTTGAATTTCGCATTGGTGGGCTCCGCAGTGCTGCTGTTGGTGCCTGCTGCCCATGCGGCGATTGACGAGGAAGCCGCCAAGGCACTGGCCCGTCAAAACAAGTGCCTGACCTGCCACTCCGTTGCAAAGGACAAGGATGGACCTGCGTACAAAAAGGTGGCCGAGAAGTACAAGGGCAAGGCCAATGCCGAAGCCCGTTTGATTGAGCACATCACCTCCGGTGAAAAGGCCAAATTCCCTGATGGCCATGAGGAAGAGCACAAGATCGTAAAAACCAGTCCGCCCAAAGACATGGAGCAGATCAAGAACCTGGTGGACTGGATCCTGGCCCAGTAAGCCGCCAAGACACCCGAATGACCCCTTGAGGCAAAAGGAATCAACATGAAATTGCTCCAGAAAATTGTTGGCCTGTGTGTACTGTTGGCGGCCGCTACATTTGGCGTCAACGCACATGCCGCGGACGCCACCTCCGTAGACCGTACCCTCAAGGGGGACGCAGTCTGCACCCGTTGTCACGATGAAGGATCGGACAAGGCCATTCTCTCGGTTTACAAGACACGCCATGGGAACAAGGCAGACGAAAGATCGCCTGGTTGCCAGTCATGCCACGGTAGCAGCACAAATCACTTGAAAGACAAAGCCCAGTCGCCTGACGTTGTATTTGGCAAAGGTAAGACAGCGTCAGATGCGTCGGTACAAAACACCACTTGTATTTCCTGCCACCAGGCCGGCAAGCGCAGCCATTGGGAGGGCAGCCAGCACCAGGGCCAGGGTATGGCCTGTACCAGTTGCCACACCAACCACAATGGCGGCAACGACAAGGTATTGAACAAGGCCACGCAGCCTGAAGTCTGCTTCACCTGCCACAAGACTGAGCGCGCTCAGACACACCGCATCTCGACCCACCCGATTGCTGCTGGCAAGATGGCCTGCTCCGATTGCCATAACCCCCATGGCTCGACCGGTCCGAAGTTGCTGGTAAAAAACAGCGTCAACGAGACCTGCTATACCTGCCATGCTGAAAAACGCGGCCCATTCCTGTGGGAGCATAGCCCGGTAACCGACGATTGCACCAACTGCCACACCCCCCACGGCTCGACCAATACGCCCCTGCTCAAGACCCGCGCACCCTTCCTGTGCCAGCAATGCCACAGCGGTGACCACGGCAAGACCCTGTACAGCGGCGGCAATTTGCCCAGCGGGAACGTCATCAGCGTCAACGGCGCACAAGGTGTGGCCAACCAAAGCCCACCGGCACAGCTCAGTGGCCGGGCCTGCATGAACTGCCACTCGCTGGTCCATGGTTCCAACCATCCCGCCGGTGCGAAATTACAGCGATAAAAAATTGGAGAAATTGATATGAAAACGAACATGAATCGGTTTCCCGTCCGGCTCTCAGTGGCAGCAGTACAAAGCGCCATGGTTGCTATGGCCATGGTGTCAGCCGCACAGGCGCAGGATGCGACCGTAGAAGAACTGACACAACCTCGCAGCACCGTCGAGATTGGTGCCATGTATGTGAACCCCACAAACAACGAGAACCGCAACAACGTGGTGCCCAACAGCAACGGCAGCAATACTTCGTACAAGTTTGGTGAATACAACGGCTTGCAAAAGCAGGGCACGACCGCCATCCTGAACTTTGACCTGCGCGGTGGCGGTAGCTACGACAGCGAAGACGCCACGCGCTACCACATCACCGGTACCGATCTGGGCCTGGAGACCCGCAACCTGTCCGCCGACTTTGGCAAGCAGGGCTCCTACCGCATTAATCTGGGTTATGACGAGTTGCTGCGCAACCGCTCCGACACCTATCAGACGCCGTATCTGGGGGAAGGTGGGAATAGCTTCCTATTGCCATCGAACTGGGTCAAGCCCATCGTTCCGCAAGCTTCCGGAACCGCTACCACCAATACCAGTACCAGCACCAACCTGCGCGGTTTGGACCCGACGGCTGGCACGGCCAATGCACTGGTCAATGGTGTCGTCGTTCCGCCCACTGCAGCCACACTCAACAAGCTGGCGGGCAATCGCGCAGCTGATCTGGCAGACTTCCGCAACGTCAATCTCTACACCAAGCGCAGCGCAACCAGTGCCGGAGCGTCGATCGAGATTGACAACCAGTGGAACATCAAGGCCAGCATCAAGCGGGAGAACAAGACAGGCTACAAGCCGCTAAGCGTGGTGACATCGCAGGTCAGCGAATACGCAGTCACACTTGCGGACCCCATCAACCAGACCACCGACCAGTACAACGTCAGTCTGAACTATCGGGGTGCGAAGAGCTTCTTCTCGGCAGAATACTACGGATCACTGTTTGTCAACGACGTGAAGTCGGTCGCATGGAACGACATCAGTGACCCCACCAAGACCGCTACGATTGCCGGAGCACCGAGCAACCAGTTCCACCAAATCAATCTCACTGGCGGCTACACCATCAGTCCCGCTACCAAGTTTGTGTGGAATGCGTCTACTGCACGCAATACACAGGATGAAGCATTCGTGACCGCTGGCCAGAATGCGCAGTTCCCCTTGGGCCTGCCTGGAACATCCCTGCAAGGTGTGGTGGTGACAACAGGTTTCAATGCCAAACTCACCTCCAAAGCCACGCAGAGTCTGGGCCTGACGGCAAATTTCAAATACGAAAATCGCGACAACCAGACGCCGATCAACACGTACTACTTTCAGGACGCAAACGAAACCAAGTCGGGCGTCAATGCATGGCTGGCCGGTCAGGGCAGCAATCTGAATATGTACGCCAACCGGGCCTACAGCAAGAAGCTAAGTCAGCTCAACCTGGATGCCGACTACAAGGTCAACCGTGACAACGCGTTGAAGTTTGGCTACGACGCTCAGCAGATAGACCGCAGCTGCAATGGCTCGTGGATCAACTGCGCAGATGCCCCCACCACCAAGGAAAACACCCTGCGCGCCCAATGGAGGAGCAAGCTTACTGACGACCTGGACGCAAGGTTGGGCTACGCCCGTTCGGCACGCACGGTGAACTATGACGAAAACGCCTTCCTGGCGCTGACGCCCTATGCCAATGTCATTCCCACGCTGGGGGCTGGTGTGGGAGCCACGCAAAGCGCTTACACCTTCCTGATGGCCAATGGTTTGACCGGATTTGGCCCCCTGGCCGGCCTGCCATCCACGGCACTGACTGGCAATGCGGCCATCTACAGTCCCAACAACAATATCCTTCCGCAGGCTTTGTATGGCAGCCGCAACAACATCAACGAGTTGATTGGAATGCGCCGCTTCAATATGGCGGACCGCAACCGAGACAAATTGCGCACATCGTTGAACTGGCAGGCAACCGACGCTTTCTCGCTAACGGCCAGCTATGACTATGACAAAGACAACTACCAAAATTCGCTCTACGGTCTTCAAGGCTCGCAAGGCCGCACTTTGAATGTGGAAGGCGCCTACGACGTAAGCGAAAACTTTGGCACATCGGTGTTTTACTCCAACGAAGACAAGACGTCTACCAGCGCGGGCGATGCTTATGGCTCCAACGCCCCGTTGACTGCAACCAATGTGTATGTTGGCAATGCCGGCAACACCAACATCTCGCCATCGGTTTGCTACGGCACGATTGCCGGCAAGGTGCGTGATGCCAAAACGGACCCCTGCCTAAACTGGTCCAACCAGATGCACGACAAGGTTGACACCTTGGGCTGGACACTCAAGCAGAAGGGCCTGCTCAGCGGCAAGCTGGACCTGAGCACAACGCTGGTATGGTCACGAGCCCGTACAGATATTGATGTCACAGGCGGCAGCTACATTGCCAACCCACTTGCGTCGATCACTGCGGTTGTACAGCCAGGCGGCATTGCCAACTACTACATCGCTGCCTCAGCCTTCCCCACCATAACAACAGATACAACGGAACTGCGGATCACCGGTCGCTATGCGTTGAACAAGAAGTCTGCGGTTCGCCTGAGCTACGGTTACTCAATGACCAAGGCAGTGGACTGGAGTTATGACGGCTACCAGTTTGGAACCGGTACCAACTTCATGCCCACCAACGAGCAAGCTCCCAACTACACGGTGCAGAACCTGGGTGTTGCTTACACGTTCTCGTTCTAAGAAGCCCAGTTAGCGATTAGCGATGCGATTGCGGGGCCAGTCACACTGGCCCCGTTTTTTTAATAGCAGTGGGAGCAAATACCATGAGTACAACAAACCAAGGCCTGATGGGCCGGCTGTGGTCAATACTGAAGACCCCCAGCGCAAAATATTCTCTACTGGCGATTCTGCTGGTCGGTTTTTTTTCCGGCATTATTTTTTGGGGCGGTTTTAACACAGCACTGGAAGCGACCAACAGGCTCGAGTTCTGCATTAGCTGCCATGAAATGCGGGACACCGTCTATGTGGAATACAAGGAAACTATCCACTATTCCAATCGCACTGGCGTGCGTGCTACCTGCCCGGACTGCCATGTGCCCAAAGATTGGACCCACAAACTCATCCGAAAGGCCCAGGCCAGCGGTGAGGTTTGGGGCAAGATCATGGGCAACATCGACACTCCGGCGAAGTTTGAGGCCAAACGTATGGAACTGGCAACGCATGAGTGGAATCGGATGAAAGCGACTGGATCCATTGAATGCCGCAACTGCCACAACTTCGATGCCATGAGCGGCGACATCCAGAAGCAAACCGTATACAAAAAACACATGGCTGCCAAGGAAAAAGGCGAAACCTGTATTGATTGTCACAAGGGTATTGCCCACCACCTTCCCAAGGAATACAAGGAAGACGACGAATAGACATTCACCCGCTATTAGGATGGCCAGGCTTGGCGCGCAATATCCAGCGAACGCAGCCGCAACTCCGGCTCGTACACGTCACACACCAAAATAAATTCGTCGGCTTCGGTTAGTTCCTGCAGCTGGATGAATCCGGCCTGCACCGTCTGCGGCCCACCAATCACGGCCATGGCCAGAAAATCGGCAATGGCCTGGCGTTCGCGCTCTGATAATGCCGCCATGAATTGCGGCACGGGCGGCTGCAGCTTTTTGCGCTCGCCGGTCAGAATGCCCAGTATGCGCTGGTAAATGCTGCTCGCCAAAAAATGCGCTTCCTCATCCGTGGGGGCGGCCACCAGTGGCACGCCAATGGCCACATAGGGTTTGGCCAACACTGCCGAAGGCTGAAAGTGCCGTCGGTAGATGTCGATCGCTTGCAACAGCATCTGGGGAGCAAAGTGCGAGGCAAAGGCGTACGGCAAACCACGCTGCGCGGCCAATTGAGCGGAAAACAAACTGGAGCCCAACAACCATATTGGCACATGGGTACCGGCACCGGGGTTGGCGACCACCCGTTGCCCGGGGTGTGCATCGCCCAGCAGCTCTTGCAGTTCGCTCACCTCGCGCGGGAAATCCTGTTCCGTCTCGGGCCGGTTGCGCCGCAGCGCGCGCATAGTCAGCGGGTCTGTTCCCGGTGCGCGACCCAGCCCCAGGTCAATACGGTTGGGATACAACTCAGCCAGCGTGCCAAAGGCCTCCGCCACCACCAGCGGGGCATGGTTGGGCAGCATGACGCCGCCCGACCCCACGCGGATGCGCTGGGTGCCACCCGCAATATGACCGACCAGCACCGCCGTGGCGGAGCTGGCGATACTGGGCATGTTGTGGTGTTCGGCCAGCCAATAGCGCGTAAAGCCAAGGGCCTCGGCGTGTTGCGCTGTGCGCAACGACAGGGCCAGAGCCTGGGCCACGGTGCCGCCTTCGCGCACAGCCACCAGGTCCAGCATGGAAAGTTGGGTTTTTACGGGTGTAGACATGGGACCATTGTGGTGCCAACCGCACTTGCATACCGGTGTAGGGGTGATTGCCTTGGGAGACAATGGCGCCATGAAGATCATTCCCCGCGACATTCCACCCCGCAGCGTGTGGGCGCTGGAGAAGGCCGGCATCCACCCCCTGCTGGCGCGACTGTATGCCGCACGGGGCGTCACCGGCACCGAAGAATTGGACGACGCGCTGGCCAAGCTGCTGCCCCCCACCACCATGAAGGGCTTGCCAGAAGCGGCGCAGTTGCTGGCCGATGCGATTGCACAGGACAAACGTCTGTGCATCGTGGCCGATTACGACTGCGACGGCGCCACCGCCTGCGCCGTGGCCCTGCGCGGGCTCAAGCTGCTGGGCGCACGGCACGTGAATTACATCGTGCCGGACCGCATCGTGGACGGCTATGGCCTGACCGCACCGATAGCGCAACGGGTCAATGACTCGGGTGCCGATGTGCTGATCACGGTGGACAACGGCATTGCCAGCATGGACGGCGTAGCCTTTGCGCGCCAGCTGGGACTGCAGGTGCTGATAACCGACCACCACCTGCCGGCCAGCGGGCCAACGGGCATCGTGCTGCCCGATGCTAACGTTATCGTCAACCCCAACCAGCCCGGCTGCAACTTTGCCAGCAAATCAATTGCGGGCGTGGGTGTCATGTTTTATGTGTTGTTGGCGCTGCGCACCGAGTTGCGCGCGCGTGGCGTGTTTGATCAGGCCAGCCAACCGAAGCTCGATACCCTGCTGCCCCTGGTGGCACTGGGCACGGTCGCCGATGTGGTCAAGCTCGACGCCAACAACCGTCGCTTGGTGGCCCAAGGGTTAAAAAGGGTTCGAGCCCTCGCCATGCCATGTGGTATCGCTAGTCTTTTCATAGCATCCGGGCGTTCTGCCGTTGCCGCCACCACATTTGACTTTGGCTTTGCCCTGGGGCCACGCATCAATGCGGCCGGCCGCTTGAGCGATATGA
>Ga0138256_10007444_pt1 | contig 11542 bp, 7 predicted proteins | sample KNB2016incub_MG_FD_105486 | JGI IMG/M metagenome (GOLD analysis project Ga0138256, IMG submission 105486) | Active sludge microbial communities from wastewater in Klosterneuburg, Austria - KNB2014incub_MG | ecosystem: Engineered > WWTP > Activated sludge > Unclassified | place: Austria...
AAAGAGGGCGTGCGACGGATGGTGAAAGAGTCGCAACTCGAGCTGACGCGCACCGCGCGTGCCGTGGCGGCGGCGGGGACCAAGGTCGAGATGCAGGCCACGGTGCGCTACGCAGACGGCGAGCAGGCCAGCCTGGACGTGGAGGATGGCTCGTTCCGCGTGGGGAGCGCCGGCGCCTTGCCGCTGGGCGCCCGCACCCCGGCCCAGGCGCTGTCCGAGCTGCGCCAGGCCCTGGCCCGCCGCAGCTATGGCGGCGTGCTCCGGGTGCTCTCGTCCGAGTCGAAGAGCGCGGTCGAGAACGACATGAAGTCGCTGGTTCAGGGTCTGGAACAACCCGAGACCCTGGACGTGAAGATCACCGGCGACCGCGCCGAGGTGCAGGTGCCGGGCGGCCACTCGGTCAAGCTCAAGCGCGAGGCAGGGTTCTGGCGCATCGAGGACTTCGACTGAGCCATGGGCGATCCGTCGTGAGGCTCAGTCGTCGCCACGCGCTTGCCGGGTTCGCGGCCCTCGCCGGCTTCGCCCCGACGCGGGCGCATGCGTTCGGTGACGCTGGCGCGTTCCACCCGCGCATCGTCACCAGCGGTGGCGCCAAGCTCGACGCCGAGCGCACCACCGCGCCGGCGCGGTGGGCGTACGAGCTGGTCCGCCGTACCAGCGCTCCGGGCAGGCTGTCGGCCACCTCCGTCGCCTTCGACCAGCCGGCGTTCGCCGCCGAGCCCTTCGCGATCTGGGCCGGGTCCACCGCGCTCGCTCCGCTCTCGGGTCCCGAGCGGCGCGGGCTCGAGCGCTTCTTGAAGATGGGCGGCGTGCTGGTGGTGGACGACCTTTCCCCCGCCAGCGGCGAGTTCGAGGCCAGCGCCCGGCGCGAGCTTCGACGGGTGCTGCCCGAGGTCGCGCCGGTGAAGCTGGATGCCTCGCACGTGGTGTTCAAGAGCTATTACATCGTCGAACGCCCGGTGGGCCGCGTGCAGGGCCCGGCGCAGATCGAGGCGCTGGTCCGCGGCAAATACGCCCAGGTGTTTCTGCTCAGTCACGACCTGCTCGGGGCCCTGGCGCGCTCGCGCGGCGGGGGCTTCTCGCTGGACGTCGACCCCGGCGGGGTGGCGCAGCGCGAGCAGGCGATTCGCCTGGCGGTCAACATCGCGATGTACGTCCTGTGCTCGGACTACAAAGACGACCAGGTTCACGCGCCCTGGCTGATGCGCCGGCGCGCCCGCCGCCGGCCATGAGCGCTCGCTCGTGGGCCCTCAGCGACGATCTCTCGTCGCTTGGCAGCGTGGCCGCGCTGCTGTTTGCCGCGCTGTCGATCGTGCTCTTGGCCATCGAGCTCGGGCGTCGCGAGCGCCTGGGGCCGATCATCGCCGCCACCGGCGTGGCCGCCACCATGGCGCTCGCCCTGGCAGTGCTCCGCCCCGTGCGCGTGACCGAGCGCGGCAGCCTGGTCGGCCCCCGGGTGATCGTGCTGGTCGATCAGTCGCGGCGCCTGGACCTTCCGGCCGAAGACGGGACCGCGCGTCGCGTGCACGCCGAGGCCGCCGTGGCGGCGGTTCGCAGCCGCTTCGCCGACGCGCGCCTGGGGGTGCTCGGTTTCGGCGAGGGCCCGCCCGGGCCCGTGCCCGACTCGGGGTTCGGCCCGCGCCGCAGCGCCGAGAGCGACCTGGCCGGCGCCGTCGGCGCGCTCGCCGAGTCGACGGGGGAACGGCCGCGCGCCGTGGTGGTGGTGAGCGACGGGCGGCTGAGTCGGCCCGCGCCGGGGAGCGACGACGCGGCGCTGAAGCAGGCCGTGGGCGCGCTGGGCGTTCCGCTGCACAGCGTGCGCCTGGCGGAAGCCGGTCCCAAGGACGCGAGCATTCGCTCGGTGCGGGCCGCGGGCGCCGCGGTGGCGCATCAGCCGCTGAGCCTGACCATCGAGGTCGGTTGCGCCGGCGGCCTCGAGTGCACCGACGTGCCGGTGGCCGTGCGGGAGCACCGCCAGGGCGTGGAGCCGGCAGTGCTGGCCAGCGGCACCGCCCGGGTCGAAGACGGCACGGCCACGCTGGAGCTGCGCATCACGCTCGAGCGCGCCGGCGCCCGCGTGGTGGAAGTGAGCATCGATGCGCCCGAGGGTGATCGCGTGCCCGACAACGATCGGCGCTTCGTCACCTTCAGCGTCGCCCGCGAGCGTGTGCGGTTGCTGCACGTGGCCGGGCGGCCCACCTACGACGTGCGCACGCTGCGCCAGTGGCTCAAGAGCGACGAGTCGGTGGATCTGGTCGCGTTCTTCATCTTGCGCGGGATGACGGACGACACCATGACCGAGGACGACTCGGAGCTCGCCCTGATCCCGTTCCCGGTGGAAGAGCTCTTCACCGAGCACTTGCCCAGCTTCGACGCCATCGTGCTGCAGGACATCGACGCCGTGGCCTACAAGCTCGATCGCCACCTGCCAGCGCTGGCCCGCTACGTGGAGGCCGGCGGTGGGCTGATCATGGTCGGCGGCCCGTCGTCGTTCGCCGGCGGCAACTATGCCGGCACCGCCCTGGAACGCGTGCTGCCCGTGGAGATCAGCGAGAAGGTCGAACCGCACGAGGCGGCCGAGTTCTCGCCGCGCTTCACCGAGGTGGGGCGCTCGGCACCGGTGCTGGGCGCGCTCTTCGATCTGCTGGGCGAGGACCTGCCGACGATGACCGGGTCGAACACCCTCGGTAAACCCCGGGGGGCTTCCTTCGTCCTGATGGAGCACCCACGTCGCAAGGTCGGCGGCGCGCCCATGCCGGTCTTGGCCCTCGGCGAGTCCGGCGACGGGCGCAGCATCGCGCTGGGGGTCGACGGCAGCTACCGCCTGGCCTGGAGCGAGCTTGCCGCGGGGGTCTCGGGGCGCGCGTTCGGCGCGCTGTGGGACGGCCTGCTCGGCTGGCTGATGCGCGACCCGCGCTTCGAGGTGGCCCGTGCCGAGGTGGTCGGGCAGTGCATCAGCGGCGAAGAGACCACGCTGCGGCTGCACCGCATGCCGGGGGCCAGCGGGGCCGTTGCGGTCAGCGTCGAGCGGCTGGGGAAGGGGTCGCAGAAGGTCGTCGACCAGAAGCTTCCCACTCCGCCCGCGGGTCCGGTCGACGTGGCCGTCGGCAAGCTCGAGCCCGGGGGCTACGTGGCGCGGGTGACCGTGGGGCAGTCACCGCCGGCTCGCCTCGACTTTGCCTGCGAGAAGGGGGGCGAGGCGTTCAGCGATTCGCGGCCCGATGGCCCCCGGCTCGAGCGCATCAGCGCGGTGACCGGCGGCATGTCGGTGCTCGCTGGGCGAGAGGCGACCCTGCCGCAACCCGACGCCACGCGCATCGCGGCCGAGCGGCATGTCACGCCGATCGTGCCGCCCTGGGTGTGGACCGCGCTCGCCGCGCTGTTTCTGGGCGCGCACTGGGTGGCCCGCCGCCGCGGCGGGCTGACCTGATCAGTCGTAGTACTCGTGCCCGATGTGGGTGATCGGGGTCTCGCCGCGCATCCAGCGCAAGGTGTTCTTCAGCTTCATCAGCTGGATGAACAGGTCGTGCTCGGGATCGAGACCGGGCGCCGCCATCGGGCTCTTCCAGTAGAAGCTGAGCCACTCTTGCACGCCGCGGAAGCTGGCGCGCTTGGCCAGGTCCATGAAGAGCGCCAGGTCGAGCACGATCGGCGCCGCCAAGATCGAGTCGCGGCACAAGAAGTCGACCTTGATCTGCATCGGGTAGCCGAGCCAACCGAAGATGTCGAGGTTGTCCCAGCCCTCTTTCGAGTCGCCGCGGGGCGGGTAGTAGTTGATGCGCACCACGTGGTGAACCTCGCCGTAGAGGTCCGGGTAGACCTTGGGCTGCAAGATGGTGTCGAGCACGCCCAGCTTGCTGACCTCTTTGGTCTTGAAGTTCTCCGGGTCGTCGAGCACCTCGCCGTCCCGGTTGCCCAAGATGTTGGTGGAAAACCAGCCGTTCAGACCGAGCATGCGGGCCTTCAGGCCGGGCGCCAGGATGGTCTTCATCAGCGTCTGCCCGGTCTTGAAGTCCTTGCCGGCGAGCGGCGTGTGGGTCTCGCGGGCCAGCTCGTACGCGGCCGGGAAGTCGACGGTCAGGTTGGGCGCGCCATTGGCAAAGGGCACGCCTTCCTTCAGGCACGCCCAGGCGTAGATCTGCGAGTTCGAGATCGAAGGGTCGTTGTCGAGCAGACCCTTCTCGAACGCGGCCATCGACTGATGCACGGCCGTCTGCTCGATGTAGATTTCGGTCGAACCGCACCACACCGTGACGGCGCGACTACACCCGCTGTTCTTCATGAACGCACGGATGTCTTCTCGGACCTTCTCGACCATGTCCGCCTTGCTGGTGCCGGTCTTGACGTGGGTGCCGTGCAGGCGTTTGACGTATTCCGGGTAGAACACCCCGGGCATGGGCCGGATGGCCTCGAGCTCGCCGCGGATCGGATCGAGGTGCTTCTGCTCGAGCACCGCCGCGTGCGCCGCCGACTCGTAGGCGTTGTCCGGGAAGATGTCCCAGCCGCCGAACACCAGGTCGTCGAGCCCCGCCAGCGGGACGAAGTCTTTGATCAGCGGCGAGCGGTTGTCGGTGCGCTTCCCCAACCGAACCGTGCCCATCTGCGTGAGCGAGCCGACGGGCTGCGCGATGCCCTTGCGCGCGAGCAAGCAGCCCGCGACGAAGGTCGTGGCGACGGCTCCCATGCCGGGCAAGAGCACGCCGAGCTTGCCGTCGGCCTTCTTGATTTCTTGAGGCTGCTTCATGCGGCGGTGACTAGCAAGGCGCGTGCCCGTATGCAATCGTGCCGCCGGCATGAGCAGCACCAAGACCGCCGTGTTGTTGGTCGCGGGCATCGGCTCGCGACTGCGGCCGCTGACCGATGACCGCCCCAAAGCGCTGGTCGACATCGGCGGCGAGACCATTCTGGGGCGCGCGGTACGCCTGCTCGGCGAGCACGGCGTGGAGCGGCTGGTGCTTGCCACGGGCTATCGCGAGGACGCGGTGCGAAGCGCGCTCGCCGGGTCGTCGCTCGAGGTCATCTACTGCCGAAACGACCGGTTCGACTCGACGCAGAACGCCGTGTCGCTCGCGCTCTGCCGCGACGCGGTGCTCGGGCGCGCGTTCTTCAAGCTGGACGGCGACGTGGTGTTTCGCCCGGAAGTTCTGGCGCGAATCGACGCGTGCGCCGCCCCACTGGCGGTGGCGGTGGACGGCACGCGGCGCACCGATGCCGAGGCGATGAAGGTCCGGTTGGGCGTCGGCGAGCGCATCGAGGCCTTCGGCAAGGGGCTGGCGCTCGAGAGCGCCGCCGGTGAGAGCATCGGCATCGAGCGGATTGCTGCCGACGTCGGCCCGCGGCTGTTCGACGCGCTCTGCCGGCCCGAGAGCGCGCAGCTCTACTACGAAGACGTCTATTCGCAGCTGATCGCGGCCGGCCAGCTGTCGGCCGGCGCGGTCGAGGTCGGCGATCTGCCCTGGACCGAGGTCGACGATCCCAGCGACCTGGCCCGAGCCCGGGCGCTGTTCGGCTGACGCCGAGTTGCGACGGAGCAGTCACGGGGTGTTGCTGGCGTGCCGCAGGGGGGCGTGGCCGGGCGTTCACCGCGGCGGCCCGTTCGCGCGGCTTTGCCCGCGTTGTGCCGGAGGCACGTGCGCCAGTGCGTAGCGCGTGACGCACCGGCCCGCTGGCATCTCGATTGCTCAAGGGGAAGGGAGACGAAGGAGCCGCCCGCCCAAGCCCGGTCCCACTAGCCAAGTCGCCGACTTTCAGAGGGTTTGGCGCAGCCATCGTTCCTGAACGCCCCGGCAAGCGAGGCCCGGACGAGTGTTGCCAAACTGCCACAGTGTGCCCGGCATGCGACAGCCAGCGATCTTGTAACTCATGAGAACCGAAAAGGATTTGCCCGATTTGCGCAGCGCGTGGTAATCCCCCGCGCGCTTACTGCTTCGAGTCGAAAGCGAGACCATCTGATGACTGACCGACGAGTGACGCGAGCCATCGTGCTGGCAGCCGGTACCGGCTCGCGGCTGGGCGAGGGGGGCGATCCGACGCCGAAACCGCTGCGTGCGGTGGCCGGCGTTCCCCTTCTGGTGCGCGTGCTGCGCACGCTCGAGTCCGCCGGCATCCGCGAGGCGGTGGTCATCGTGGGTCATCAGGGCGAGAGCGTGCGGCGCGCGCTGGTCGCCGAGCCCAGCATCGGGCTCGAGCTCAGCTTCGTGAACAACGAGCGCTACCTGGCGAAGAACGGCGTGTCGCTCTTGGCTGCGGCCGACTTCGTCGATCGCGAATGCCTGCTCACCATGGCCGACCACCTGTACTCGCCCGAGCTGGTGCGGCGCCTCTTGGCGGCCGACGTGCCGAGCGGGGCCTGCGCGCTGGGCGTGGACTACGACATCGAGCGCTGCTTCGACATCGACGACGCGACCAAGGTCTGCGTCGCGGGCGGTCGCATCGGCGACATCAGCAAAGAGCTGGAGCGCTACGACGCCCTCGACACCGGCGTGTTCCGCATCGGGCCCGCGCTGATCGAAGAGCTGGCGCGGCTCGACGACCAGCACGGCGACTGCTCGCTCTCGGACGGCGTGCGCGCGCTGGCCAGCCGCGGCGCCTTCCTGGGTGTGGACGTGGGCGACGTGCGCTGGATCGACGTGGACACGGCGCCGGCCCTGGAGCGGGCCGAGGCCATGCTGCGGGTGTTCGGCGACCACCTGGGCGACGAGCCCGGCGCGGGCGCCCCGGCCGTGATCGACGCCGACGGCATGGAGATGTTCGCTCCCAGCTGGGTTCGGGCCGCCAAGCCCTACAACGAGGACCACTTCGCCGTGGCCGACCGCACCGGTGTGGCGCGGATGATGAGCAACGAGAGCGCCTACGCCCCCAGCCAGCGCGTGGTGGACGCCATCGTGCACGCCGCCACCCGTGGTCACCTCTACCCGAGCGGTGGTCCCGAGCTGCGCCAGAAGCTGGGCGCCCGCGAGAGCCTCGGTGGCGACAACGTGCTGCTCGGTGCCGGCTCGACCGAGCTGATCGACGTGATCATTCGCACCTTCGTCGCCGCGGGCGAAGAGGTGCTGCTCAGCGTGCCGACCTTCAGCATGTACGAGGCACGAACCCGGGTGTGCGGCGGCATTCCGGTGCTGGTCCCCATGACCGAGGACCACGAGCACGACCTGATGGGCATGCTGCGCGCGGTCACCGAGCGCACCAAGGTGATCTTCTTGTGCACGCCCAACAACCCCACCGGCAACCGCATTGCCGAGGTCGACATGCGACGCCTGTTGCGGCTGGGGCTGCCCACCGTGATCGACGAGGCATATTTCGAGCTGGGCGAGGGGACTTCGCTCTCGTACCTGATCCAAGAGTTCCCCAACGCGATCGTGCTCAGGACCTTCTCCAAGGCCTTCGGCCTGGCGGGCCTGCGCGTGGGCTACGCGCTGGGCCATGCCAGTGTGATCAGGCTCTTGTCGCGGGTGAAGGTGCCGTGGAACCTGCCGGCGGTGGCCATCGCCGCGGCCAGCGCGGCGCTGGACGACATGGCCGAGTTCGACGCTCGCGTGGCCGAGCTCAAGGCCGCCCGCGCCGAGCTGGGTCGGGGCCTGGCGCGCCTGCCCGGCGTGGTCGCCATCCCCAGCGAAGGCAACTTCATCCTGGTCGACATCTCGCACACCCGCCTGAGCGCCGAGCGCATGGTGCAATCCATGCTCGACGAGGGCGTGTTGATCCGCTCGCTGGGCTCGCACCACGCCGAGAAGAGCTACGTGCGCGTGACCATCGGCACCCGCGAGCAGAACGCCAAGTGCCTTGCGGCGTTCGAGCGGGTGCTGGGGCGTCGGCGCGAGCGCGCCGTCGGGGTGCCGGCCTTCGTGGGTGGTGACGCAGAGTAGGTGAGCCATGACGATGGGTTCGGTCGAAATCAGTGACGAGGGTCCGCTGTCGGCGGCGGCCGTCGCACCGGCGGCGTCGGCGGCCGAAGGTTTCTGGGCGGGCTACTGGAAGACGCTCAAGCCGCTGGCCGTGGAAGAGCCGGTGGACGTCTGGATCCATCGCCCGCTGGCCTACGTGCTGGCCAAGGTGCTCTACCCCACGCCCGTGTCACCCAATCTGGTGACGATGATCTCGATCGTGTTCGGGCTGCTGGGCGCGTACTGCTTCTTGTCCGGCTTTCCCCATCACATGCTGCTCGGCGGGCTCGCCATCTTCACCTCGGCGATCTTCGACTGCGCCGACGGTCAGCTGGCGCGCATGCGGGGCACGTCCAGCGCCTTCGGGCGCATGCTCGACGGCGTGGCCGACCTGGTGGTCAGCGTCGCGGCCGTGGGCGGCGGCATCTTCGTGATTGCCAGCAAGTTCCACGCGCCCACGCCGCTTCTGGCGGCGGTCTTGGCGCTGTGCGTGGCCACCGCGGTGACCGGGTCGTTCCACACCGGCATGTACGACCAGTACAAGAACGTCTATCTGCGCTTCACCAGCCCGACCTTCAAAGAGGGCGAGGACTACGAGACCGCGCGCGAGCGCTTCGAGTCGAACCGCGGGGGCTCGTTCTGGGTCAACCGGATCGCCTGGCCGATCTACCTCTTCTACGTGAAGAGCCAGACCAACTACGTCCACAAGTTCGACCCCCACACCAGCGCGCGGCTCGCGCTGTTCGGCCCCTTCGATCTGGGGCGCGCGCAGATCTACGAGCGGCACTGCGGCTCGCTGATGCGGCTCTGGCGGACCTGGTTCGGCTTCGGCTCGCTGGTCTTCGGCATCGCGCTCTTCTCGGCCATCGACCTGCTCGAGGTCTACATGGTCTTCCGTCTGGTGGCCCTGAACCTGGTCTTCTACGGCTACATGCGGCCGCGGCAGCGCGCGGCCTCGCGCGCGGCGTTCGCCGAGATGGGCCTCGAGTTGCCGGATCACGCGAAGGCGTGAGCATTGCCCTGATTCCGGGTTAGAATCCCGGCCGTGTCGCGGATCGGTGCTTGGCTCGTGCTCTCGGCGCTGGCGGTGTCCAGCGCACCGGCGCACGCTTTCACCTGGCCCAACGCCGCCGAGGCCATCGAGAAGCAGCTGGACCAAGCCGACCCAGGCGCCCGCCGACGCGCCGCGCGCCGGTTGGGTGAGCTCACGCCGGCGGCCGAGCGCCGGCTGATCCACAAGGCGCTGGGCGACACCGACGCCGAGGTGCGGCTGGCGGCCGCGGATCGGGTGCTCGAGCGTCGCCTGCGCGGCACCGGCGAGCTGGTGGTGAGCTGGCTCAACGACCCCGAGCAGCGCGTGCGGCTCTCGGGCGCCGAGATCTTGGCGCTCGATCCCGTGGCCCGCGCCGTGGGCCCGCTGGGGCGCGTGCTGGGGGACCCCGACGCGGCGGTGCGCTCGGCCGCAGCCAATGCGCTCGGCGCTTCGGGCTCGAAGGACGCGGTCTTGCCGTTGCTCGGCCGGCTCGACGACTCGGTGCCGCAGGTGCGAAGCGCGGTGGTGCGAGCGCTGGCGCGGCTGCGCGATCCCCGGGCGGTGGTGCCGCTGATCGGCAAGATCCAGGACTCGCGGCCGGCGGTGCGCCGCACCGTGGCGCGGGCGCTGGGCGAGCTCGCCGACACGCGCGCATCGAGCGCGCTGGTGCTCGCGCTGCGGGACGCCGACGAAGGCGTCCGCATCGCCGCGGTCGAGGCCCTGGGTACACTCAAGGATCCGAGCGCCATCTTGGCCATCGTCGCCATCGCCACCAGCGAAGCGTCGCCCGCGGTTCGGGCTTCCGTCGTCGGCGCGCTGGGCCGCATCGGCACCAAAGAGGCGCTGGACACACTGCTCACGATGATGGAAGCCGAGCAGTCGGCCGACACGCTGGTGCTGCTGCGCAAGGCGCTGGCCAAGGCCGGCACACCGGCCCGCGAGCGGCTCGAGCGTTGCCTGGCGGGCCAACCCACTTCGCGGCTGGCCGACGCGTGCGCGCTGGCCCTGGCCGAAACGGGTCGACCCGAGAGCGCGCGGGCCATCACCGGAGCGCTCCGGCGCGGCGTGGTGGGCACGGTGGCGGCGCTGTCGGCCCTCGAGACCCTGGGGGACGACAAGAGCCTGCCCACCGTGCTCGAGCACCTGGCAGACAGCGACCCCGTGGTGCGGCGCGCGGCGGTGGATGCCGCGGTGGCGTTGCTCGATCCGAAGAAGCCCGACGGGCGTGCGGTCGACCCCATCGCGCAGGCCCTGGACAAGGCGCGCTCGAGCAAGGCCGAGCGCGCAGCGCTGGCACGGCTGCTCGGTCGCACTGGCTCGCCGCGGGCCGTGAAGGCGCTGATGCCGCTGGCCGACGCGGCGGACCACGTCGAGCTCAGGATCGCCGCCATCGATGCGCTGGGCATGCTGCCGCCTGCCGGCCAGGACAAGGTGCTGATCGCCGCGCTCGAGGCCGACGAAGCCCCGGTGCGGCTCGCCGCAGCGGCTGCGTTGCGCCGCGCCGCTTCGGGCGCCGCGGCCCGCAGCCTGCTCGACAGGCTCGAGCGCTCGGCCGAGCAAGATCGCAACGCGCTCTCGGTGGCGCTGGGCGGGGCCCTGTCGCGGGCCAAGGGCCGCGCGCTGCTGGACCGCGCGCTGGGCATCATGCTGGCGAGCCGTGGCGGCCAGCGCGATGCGCTGATCGAGGCGATCGGCCATTCGTCATCGAAGGAAGCGGTGGAGCTTCTGGCCAAGCACGCGCGCGAGACCGGCGACGTGGCCGATCGCGCCAAGGTGGCCGAGGCGCTTTCGGCACGCGCCGACGCGGGCGCGGCGCTCGCCGCCTTGGCCAAAGACGTGGACGGCGCCGTGCGCGCCAATGCGGTGTGGGGGCTCGGCTTGCGCGGCGGCAGCGAGCAGCGCGCGGTGCTGATCGCCGCCCTGGGTGACAAAGACGTGGCGGTGGCAGGCAACGCCGCTGCGGCCCTGGGCCGCCTGGGGAAGCGCACCGGCGTGCGCGTCGACAAAGAGCTGTGCGAGCGCCTCGGCGACTCGCGGGCCTATCTGCGTGCCAACGCGCTGGGTGGGCTGCGCGTGGTCGGGGCGCGCTGCGCGCCCGACGTCGAGAAGGCGCTCTTGGTCGAGGACCGCTCGGAGGTGGTGCGGCGCGCGGCGGCCCTGCTCATCGCCGGCGCGCCCTCGAAAGATCCGGCGCGCGATCGGGAGCTGCTCGAGAGCTGCGCCCAGCACGACACCGACAGCTCGGTCGCGGCCACCTGTGCCGGCGACCCGAAGAGGCCCAGCAAGCTCACCGAGCCGGTGCTGGTCTACGTGGTCCCGGTGGGTGAGGCAGCGCCGGTGCCGCGCACGCCGTTCGCGCTCGTTCTTGCCGACGGACTGATGCGTCTGGGCGTGGCCGATCGCCGCGGCGCGGTGTTCGAACGCGAAGCCCCCGCCGGCGAGGTGTCGCTGGCGGTTCCGGCGCCGCTGGCCCGCTGACGCCCGCGAGGCGGGCCGTCAGCCGAGCCGACCGCTCACTTGCCGCCGGCGGCGCACTTCATCGCGCACTGCAGATCGCCTGGCGCGCAGCCGCAGCCGCCGCTGGGCTTGGGCTTCGGCTTGGTCTCGCCGCCGGCCGCGGGCTTGG
>Ga0138256_10007445_pt1 | contig 11542 bp, 8 predicted proteins | sample KNB2016incub_MG_FD_105486 | JGI IMG/M metagenome (GOLD analysis project Ga0138256, IMG submission 105486) | Active sludge microbial communities from wastewater in Klosterneuburg, Austria - KNB2014incub_MG | ecosystem: Engineered > WWTP > Activated sludge > Unclassified | place: Austria...
CGGGTAGTACATCCCATTCATTCAGAACGGCTTGTTCGCTTGTGCTTTCATTGATCCATGCCTTCGAGATCACTTGCTTACCGTTGGCCATTCCCTCGTTCAAATACAACATCCCGAATTTGATCATGTCACTTGCCTTCATGGACAATTCGGTTCCACCCATGGTCCTTCCCAACCGATCATTGGACCACGACGATATGGAAACACCAATAGGTGCGAACAACTCGGCATCCGCAAACTCCTTCAAATTCTGATGAACGCTTTTCGCCACCGCAACACCCAGCACATGCGACCCTGCTGTGCAATACTTGAACTCCGTGCCCGGTCCGGTTTCAAAAGGCAGGTCCAAGGTGAACCGAACAGGATCCGACGAGCTGTTGAACGCCCTGCTGCTCAATGCACTGTTATCGTCCCACACATACCCCGTGCGCATGGTGAGCAGATCGTGTAAAGTGACCGTTCGCTTCAGTGCGTCCGTATCGATGATCAGCTCTGGAAAACCTAGATCCGGTGCAACCAGTAGTGGCTCGGCATATTCCGGAAAAAGAGCGAGCACAGGAGTATCCAGATCGGGCAACAAACCTCTATCGTGCGCGATCCCAGCAAGTGCAGAAACCACCGACTTGGTAACCGACTTCACCTTGAAGTTGGTGTTGGCATCGGCACTATTGAAGTAGGCTTCGAACACGAGTCCATCGTTCTGCCATACAAGCATGGAACCCAAGCTAGGTACACTGTCCAATGCTTCGTTCGCGATGACCTTCAGTTCCAACGTTTGGGCCCTGATAGGTACGGTACAGGTAACTGCGAGCAGCGTGGCAATGAGGTAGGGCTTCATGGATCGATCCGGGTGTTGAAAGGTAGACCGCTGCCGAGCATCATTGCGAATACGTTTCGGACCGTTCAGCTCTTAGCATGGTCCCGCGGGGATCTGGCGAGGGGGCGATCACAGACCGAACAACAACACCTGCGCAGGGATTCCGCCTCGGGACCATGCGTTCTTGGGGATGAACGCAGGGTCCCCGTCAAATGCACGGGAGACCCGGCGGTGGTTTAGTACGACCCACCACCACTACCTTGAGCCACCCAACGCTGTAACAAATGCACCCACCAAGCGCAGCCCTCTTCTCCCTTAGTATCGCAACACTAAGCCTCGGCTGTTCTTCGGGATCAGAAGGCGATGATCAACCTGCAGAACAGGAAACCAACGGGTGGATCGCAGCACGTTCCGTAACGAAAGAGGTCGAGAATTTCACATTCATGTTTCCCGATGAGGGCTACGCCAACGAGCGTCGCGACTCGCTTGTGGACGTATGCATGATCGCGATCCATCGGAACATGGAATTGCTGAAAGTGGATACGTTCTCCGTGCCGTATGTGATCCGGTTCTACCCATCCAAAGCCGCTATGAAGAAGGTAACGGGCATCGGCGTTTCCGGCCAAGCGGACTTTGCGACAAAGTCAGTTGGGCTGGTGGTGACCAACGATCCAGCGGTCATGAAAAAGGAGAACATCGTTACACCACCCATCCAACACGAGACCATGCACATGCTCGCGATGGAAACGTGGGGCTACCCGCCCCAGAGTAGCCTCTGGCTGAACGAAGGCCTCGCCACGTATGCCACGAACACTTGCAACGGCCTTACCGTGCGCGAGGTGAACAGCTACCTCCTCAACAACAAGATGACCTTCCCCGGAGATTCACTGGTGGAGCACTTCTATGCATGCGACGAGATGATCGCTTACCACCAAGCAGCATGCTACGTGCAGTATTTGATAGAGCACTATGGCGTTGAGAAGTTCGGTGCGTTATGGCAGGCCGGCATGTCCGATTTCGAGGTGATCTATGGTATGCCTTTCAAAGAACTTGAGGCACTGGTCGCGGCGGAGTTGACTGAAGCGTATCCGAATGGTGTGGAGATCGATTGGGAGTCATTCAAGAAAGGATGTAAGTGATGGGCGCGTCTTGAACGGAACGCGAAGCGGAACGAATGCTAAGCGTAGTCCTGAACCACTGCTGGCTCTCCGCCTTCGGGAACCTGCAATCCGGTATAAAGTCGCAGGGGGTCCCTTCGTGCCTCAGGAGACCTTGCGGAGGTTTAAGGCTCTCTGGTTCATGGAACATGCTTTCTTGATCATCGCCGCAAGGTCCGCGTCAAATGCACGGGAGAGCCTGCGGAGGTAGAAAGGCAGTGGAACTATATAGGCCTTGAGTCAAGTGGATGGTTTAGACAATGCTCTTTATAAACGTCGAATATTGAACAAGCATGACTATATTTCCGATTCTATGTCTGACGGAGAATTCATCGATCCTTCCATTGTTGGAGAACCTCTGAATGAGTTCGGTTCCAGCTGGACGGAAGTCAAGGCTACGATGGTGTACGAGTATGCTAAGGCATACCTCATCGCCATGAAGAATCAACGGTTCGAACTGCTCTATTTCGATGGATTCGCAGGATCGGGTGATGTTCAGTTGAAGGACGAAACGCTAATGGAGAGTGTCGCGTTGAGAGTACTAGGCATCGATGTTCCTCGACGCTTTGATCGGTATGTTATGGTAGAGCTTGACAGGAGGAAGGCGGCCAGCTTGCGTGATAAACTCAATGAAAGGTTCCCTGAATTGAAGGATAGGACCAAAGTAGTAGAGGATGACTGCAATACTCAGTTGCGGAACTTGGCCAACTACCTGGAACGTGACCAATACCGGCGTGTTTTAGCATTCTTGGACCCCTGTGGAATGCAGGTGGACCATGAAGCAATGAAAGGACTTAAAGGGTTGCAAGCAGATGTTTGGATCCTTTTTCCTTCGGGGATCGGTGTGAACCGCAACCTGTTCAGGGACCTTTCCAAAATGAAGCCAGAGAACTGGCAGAGCGTGAAGAGGAATTTGGGCATTAGCGAAGAGGAGATACGAGCGAAATACTACGAACCGACTCTCTTCGAGGAGTTCCCCGATAAGCTGGGCGACGGTATTGCGCGGACGCTGGACCTTTACCGGGAAAAGCTTCAAGACCTGTTCAAACATGTCTCCCAGCCAAAGGCGTTGCGCAATTCTTCCGGCGGCATCATGTACCACTTGCTCATGGCATCACAGGAACCCTTGGCCATAAAGATCGCTGACCACATCGTAAAGAAATACAATGGCTGAAAGCTCCATTGAATGGACCGAACTGACCTGGAACCCTACTACAGGTTGCAGTAAATTGAGCGCGGGCTGCAAGTTCTGCTACGCCGAGGTGATGAGCCGTCGCTTACATGCTATGGGCGTTGAGAAGTACAAGGACAACTTCAACGTACGTGTACACCCGGATTCACTCGGAGACCCATTCAAGTGGAAGGGTAGCAAATTGGTTTTCGTTAATAGCATGAGCGACCTCTTCCATGATGCTGTGCCACTAACGTTCATCATGATGGTTTTCGAGGTCATGAATCTTAATCCTCAACATACCTTCCAAGTCCTCACCAAACGAGGAGACCGCTTAGCTGAGGTGGCGAAACACCTCGACTGGACCCCGAATATCTGGATGGGCGTGAGCGTGGAGGACCACCGGGTGTTGGCCCGCATTGACGGCCTGCGTAAAACACCAGCACATGTGAAATTCCTTTCGTGTGAGCCATTGATCGGCCCACTACGGAACATGAATTTGCGCAACATCGATTGGGTAATAGTTGGTGGCGAGAGCGGTCACAAGCCTCGTCCAATGGAAGCGGTTTGGGTGCTGGATATCCAAGAGCAATGCGCGCGAAAAGGGATCGACTTCTTCTTTAAACAATGGGGCGGAACCAACAAGAAAAAGGCGGGAAGGATGCTTGAGGGCAAGACTTTCGATGCAATGCCGGCCATTGCATAGTTCCAAGAAAATGATCAGCTACTCAGGAACGGCGCAGATCCACTGAACTTCAGCATGGTCTCCTGTTCAGAAACTCTGCCGCACCGACAGTTCGCAGGGTTCCGAAGCTAAGATGCTGCGTGGGTTTATTCGACATCCAAAACGTCGCTAAGCCTGCGAAAGCTCTCTTTCGAAAGATACTTGAAGACTAGTTCAATGAACACAAAGCGTATGATCAGAACTTGAAGGATCGCTGCAACGATCGACCACCCTACCATTTCATTTTCACCCCGCGCTAGTTGAACACCAAGTACAACCACCGGTAGATAAAGCAAGATGCTCAAGAGCACTTTGAAGACGTTGTTGATCTCGACTTTTACCACCCCGATTTTGGAATCCACCGCACCAGACATTACACTGAAAGCACCTCTACCAATTGCCGAGGAAATAATTCGGAATCCGGTTCCATTGATCATTCCACGGAACGACTTATCAGTGGGAATAGAGGTGAGGCGTTCGGATAGTTCTGTCCTCCGTTCCAATCGTTCAAGAGCAGCCTCTGGCTCACCAGCAAGTGTATACGCATAGGTATTTGTAGGGAACAGCTTCATCACCGGAGTTAGATGCAACGCGCTGGACGCGAATAGTTGCAAACCCTTAAGAGAGTACTGCATGTTGGACCTTTTGCAACCCATGCTTACTCAAATATTGATCTGGCCCAAGCGGTGTTCATCTTTTCTCCTTGCGCTTCATCCACGTACATGATATTGACCGAGAATTCCTGATCGTCGAACAAGCGACTGTACATGGATGAGTGCATTGTTATTCCGTTGGGCAGATCCAATTTCATTGTGAACGTCTGAAATTCCAGTCCGCTGATCTCGGTTACACTGGTCAATGAATCGATCGAAGCACCGGCCAATTGCGTTCTGAAGGTTTCGTAGATGATCTCGTTCACATTCTTACAATTGTCGAGGTAATTTCCATCCTCATTCACATCATAGGGCTGGGCATTTGCTTCCAAGTAATTGAAGTCCGCGTTCTTGAAAACGAACAGTGTTGTGGTTGCATCCACTATCTCTTCTCCGTACGTATTCTCGATCGCCTCAGCCCCTTTGTCCTTCATCTTGGCCCAATCCGCTGCGCTCACATTTTGAAAGTCCGCTGGAATTACAATGGTCCATTTGAATTCTTTGTTGTACACCGTCCGTGGCTTCGACGGTGTTTGACCCGTGCAGCTGGAGCACAGTAGTACAAGTAGCAGGGACGTAAGGATAGTAGTTCTCATTTCGTTCGTTGCGTATGTATTCCATCACGGCGTAGGAGCGTTGTGAAGCTTTCGAGATCAGCTATCAATTGCAGTACTGTTACTCAAGTCACATCACACAAAACGCGGCTTGTGAACGCACCGAATGTAATCGAAGATCAGCTAGCTCGTTGCTACGAAAGCACATGTACCACCCTGCACCACTGTAGGATCTACGCCTTCGGGAGCCTGCGATCGGCGTTGAACCTCAGGTTCACTTCGTTCCTCAGAAGACCATGACGAAGATCCGGACGAGTCAGTATCCGATCATACGATCCACTCACAAAAGCATATCATTTCGAACTGCAGATCTTGATCAAAACTTTTTCAGCAACCGACAACGCATAGCGACTTTTGCTTGCGCGCAATCCTTCAGCAAGTTGTGGCAAGGTATCGGTCTCCGCATGCTCGATCGCTTTCGGATGAATGTAATGTGAGCGACAGACCGCCCTTGTATTCCCCAGTTGCCGTGCCACTTCATCGATCATGACCACCACTGTTGTGCGCCGTGCTGTAACGGTATCCGAAGGTCCTGTAGCAAGTGATGCCTCTACAAAACATGCACTACCGTGCCACGTGCGTAGGTCCTTACTGGTGAAATCGGCATTCGTCGCAGAACGTATGTGATCGTTCACCATACCCGAATCCACGGAATGCACATTCCCTTCATCGTCCTCATACTGGAAGAGGTCCTGCCCGGGCATCTCCTTGCACCGCATTACCAAGCGTGATAGTCGCGCACTGTTCAGCGCTACATCATGCGTCTTTCCTGATTTGCCCTTGAACTTCAACCGCGTTCCTTGGCGATCCTTCTTGAGGTGTCGATCCTTCAATGTGCTCAATCCGAAAGTACCGTTGGCTTGTTCATACGCGCGGTTCCCCACCCGCATACGTGTTCGTTCCATGATGGCAATTACACCGGCCAGCACCTTTTCCTTGGGCATACCCGTACGTCGTAGATCCTTGTCCAACGCTTTCCGCAACTTCGGGAGTGCCTTTCCGAATGCGCTCATGCGATCGAATTTGACTTGGCCACGGACCTTCGACCATCGCGCATGATAGCGATATTGCTTGCGGCCTTTTGCATCAATGCCCGTGGCCTGTAAATGACCATCTGCATAGGCGCAGATCCAAACATCTTTCCACGCGGGAGGCAAGACCAAGGCATTGGCCCGATCTACCGTGGCCTTCTCCGTAATTTCTTTTCCATTCAATAGATAGATCCAACCTTTACCTTTCGGCTTGCGGTGAATGCCTGGCATGGTGGCACTCACATAACGCAATTGCACCGCCTTGGCACTTTGCATCGGATCGACCAAGGTCTCGTTCGTCTTCATTCCAACAGTTCTTTTAATTCATTTCTTACGGCGCTCATCGAATAGCGCGGGATGGCCAACACACCTTTGAAAAGGTCGCCCTTCTCCTTCACACGCTTGGGAACGGTCTTGATGTTGTAGTCGCGCAGATCAAGGCCAAGCTTCACTTCATCCCATTCCAACGGAGTGCTGACTGTGGCTCCGGGCTTCGGACGAATACTATATACACTGGCCACGGTCTGGCCTTTCCGATTCTGTAAATGATCCAAGTAGATCTGCGACTTCCCACGTTTCGCTAGGGAACGTTCAAGTGTGGTGGTCTTCGGAAGCATACTGTGCACAACGCGCATGATGTCCTTCGCCACAGGAGCTAACGCATCATAGGTAAGCCGACCGTTCAAGGGAATGTACACATGGATGCCCGTGGATCCGGAAGTCTTGCAGAAGCCTTTCAGACCGATGCGATCCAACACCACTTTTACCGCTAGTGCAGCTTCTACTACGTCATCAAGATCATTGCCTTCAGACGGGTCGAGATCCATGACCAAATGGTCCGGTCTATCCACGTGTTGCTTGCGAGAGGTCCAAGGATTCAACTCAATGCAGCCGAGGTTGGCCATATAGAGCAGCGTTGCTGCATCGTTGCAAAGAATGTAGTTGATCACATCTCCCCCACGGCTGTCCGTTGGCACTTTCAATGTACGCACCCATGAAGGAGCTGCATCTCCCGCATCCTTCTGGAAGAACCCTTTGCCCTTTATCCCATTCGGAGTTCGATACAAGGATTGTGGCCGGTCCTTCAAGTGGGGCAACAACACAGTTGCCATGTTCTCGTAGTAGTTCACCACATCCCCTTTCGTATATCCTTCTTTGGTCCAGAAGACCTTGTTCTGATTCGTCAAGTGGACGGTATGCCGACCCACTTTCTTATCAAGCGTATTCTCATCCGTCTTCTTCGCAGCTTTCTTTTTGACCTGTTCCGGGGTTGCGGAATTCTTGCGCGCTGCTGCGGTGTTGAGCTTAGGCTTCTCCGCATGTACGCTTTTCGCATCCTTGTCCACACGCAGCCCTAAGAACACAGGGTGCCGCAGTATCCGATCACGTGTCCATTCGGTGAACTTCACATTCGCTACCAATTTAGGTGTAACCCATGTTGGTATTCCATTGGCTTCGACCTCACCGGTGAACGGGGATGTCTTGCGTTCCAACGGAGCCATTGCTGCTGCCAGTTCTTTCAACGCGCGTTGATCAAAGCCGGTGCCCGTGTGGCCCACGTAACGCAATTTTCCACCATCGTAAACGCCAAGAAGCAAGGCACCGAAATGTTTACGGCTGTTCCGAGGTGCAGTCCAACCACCGATCACCACTTCCTGTGAATGGTGATTCTTGATCTTCAGCCACGACTTGGAACGCACACCTTTTAGATAGCGTCCATCCATTCGTTTGGCGATCACGCCTTCCAGGTCCTGTGCTTTTACGACCTTGAAGAATTCCTTACCGCGCTCCTTCACATGATCGCAATAGCGGATATGATCACTTTTCGGAAGTTCTTTCTGTAGGATCTTTTTCCTCTCCAGGAGGGGCAGGTCGCTCAGGTCCTTTCCATCCAGTTCAATGATGTCGAATACCTGATAGGCGATCGCTGTGGATGGCTCTTTGGCCGCATGTTGAAGAAGCTGAAAATCCGGATGACCATGTTCGTTCACCGCGATGACCTCTCCATCCAGGATCATTTTCTTCTTTATCGTTTGTAGGTCCTTGGCAACTGCGGGAAATGCATCCAAGAATGAAAGCCCATTGCGAGAATACAATCGCGTGTTCTTTCCATTCGTTTCGGCCACTGCGCGGTAGCCGTCCCATTTGATCTCGAACAACCATTCATCATCATCGAAGGATTCCTCGCCCAAGGTGGCCAACATCGGCTTCACGCCATTTTTGATCTTACTAGCGTGGGCCAGACCAGGCAATTGAACGCGCCGTGCACTGGCCTTATTTGCCGAAGCCGATGCTCGTTGCGTGCTCTTTTTCTTAGTGGATGGGCCGTCGTTTGTCGGCTTCTTCTTGGCGCTTGTCTTTGGACCTACGGTTCGCTTCTTCACATGCTTTTCTTGCTTGGCCAACGCCTTGTTGATCGGTGAACTCTTCGGCGTTTCCGTTTCGCTATCATATCCATCCACTGCATATTCATCCCTATGCTTTATCAGCAGCCATGCTTTTTCACCGGCCTTCTTCATGCGCACCAATGCGAATTCACCTTTCAGTTTGCGGCCTTTCAACACCACCTTCACGGATCCGCTCTTGATGCCATGCATCAATGCCGTTTCCGCATCCTTGCCTTTCGGAAGGCCTAGCGGTGTGTAAGTGCCATGGTCCCAGATCTCAACGATACCCGCACCATAGTTCCCTTCGGGGATCACTCCTTTGAAATCCTTGTAATCGTATGGATGATCCTCCACCATCATTGCCAACCGCTTGTCCGCTGGATCAAGGGAGGGTCCTTTAGGTACAGCCCAGCTTTTCAACACGCCACGCACTTCCAGTCTGAAGTCGTAGTGCAAATGGGACGCTTTATGGCGTTGAACAACGAAGATCAATGGACCATCCTTCTTCGTTGCGCCACCACTTGGTTCAGGTGTCTTTTTGAGGTCGCGTTTCGCGCGGTACTTCGTTAAGCTCATGGATCATGAAGCCTTGCGCGTTCTTGTCTTCTTTCCCAAGCTCGCCTTGAGTGCAGCCATGAGATCTCCTGTGGGTTTCTTGTGTACCACTTTCAAGGTGCTTGTCTTTTTCGCTTTGCCTTTGGTCTTCGCCTTCGCTTTGATCGCCTTCATCAGCGACGCGGTGTATTCATCCTTGTACTTTTTCATGTCGAAGGTCCCGGCCCCCTGATCGATCAGTTGCATGGCGAGTTTCATTTCAGCAGGTGCGATCTTCACAACTTTCGGTAAGTCCAGTTCATCGACCGAACGCAACTCTTGCGCGAACCGCATCTGGTTCAAGATCAGAACGGCACCATCCGGTTGTATCACTGCCGGATGTTCTTTGGTCCGCATAACGAAACTGGCTATGCCCACCTTGCCGCTTTTCTTCAATGCTTCACGAAGCAAGGCATAGGCCCGTGCGCCACCACGATCTGGTGCGAGGTAGTAAGGCTTCTCATAATACTTGCCCTCCACTTCGTCTTCATTCACGAAATCCTTGATGGCGATCACCTCGCTCTGTTCCACTGCAGCGGACTTGAAATCCTTCTCATCCAATATCACATACTTTCCATCCAGATCGAATGCTTTCACGATGCGATCGAACGGCACTTCTTTACCAGTGTCCTCATTGATGCGTTGAAAGCGGATGCGCGCTTGGTCCTTACCGTCCAGCATGTCAAGGTCCAATGCGCTTTCCTCTACTGCGCTGAACAATTTCACCGGTATTGTAACGAGACCGAATCCGATGGTGCCTTTCCAAATAGCTTTCATATCAAATTACTTATCAGCGTTGTTTTCATCGAATTCCTTCTTGGCTTCTGATGGAGAATTATTGTTCTGTGTAAGTGGGACTTTGCGGCATTGTCGATCACACGAATGACCAACGTTGGTCAAGCTTGATCATATATGTTGTGTGCGCCTATGGCGCGCTAAGAATTGTGCCGGTAACGAACGGAATGCTATCTACCTTACGAACAGGCCAGTGGGGGAACTACAGTAATGAAGCATGTTGCAATTCTTTACATGGAAGTGTGGAACTGTTGCCACGATCAGTACCGAGGACCCCAGGGCAGCGTTCGATGGTATTCCGTTCCAAGATCTGGGTATGGATCTGTGTAGTTCAAGTAGCGGCGACCAGCCTAGCAAGTAGATCGTACGAATACATTTCGGATCTTTTCAGAAGGTTCTCTTATGCAGAGAACACGCCGTACTCACAGCTCCTTATAGCCTTACATTGAATAATTTGCGCGATTGATAAGCGACTGGCAACCTCCATGCCCCCTACCCATCCAACCTCACCCACTTCAATCGTAAGCTATTGCTAACCACGCTCACACTACTGAACGCCATGGCCGCACCGGCGATCATGGGGTTGAGCAGGAAGCCGTTGATGGGATAGAGCAATCCGGCGGCGATGGGGATGCCGATGATGTTGTAGATGAAGGCCCAGAAGAGGTTCTGGCGGATGAAGGAGACGGTCTTGCGCGAGAGGGTTATGGCGCGCGGGATGGTGTTCAGGTCGGTGCTGATGAGGGTCATGCGTGCGACGTCCATGGCGATGTCGCTGCCCTTGCCCATGGCGATGCTGACATCGGCCTTGGCCAGTGCTTCGCTGTCGTTGATGCCATCGCCGACCATTGCGACTACTTCGCCTTGCTGCTGCAGGCCGTGAACGAATGCGGCCTTATCCTTCGGGAGTACTTCGCTGCGGAAGTGTTCGATGCCCACTTCGCGCGCCACCGCTTGTGCCGTGCGTTGATTGTCGCCCGTCTGCATGTAGACTTTTATGTGCTCCTTTTTAAGCCGTGCGATGGCTTCTTTAGCGGAAGGTTTGATGCGATCCGCAATGGCGATGGCGGCGCGCACGGTAGTATCATCAGCGAACCAGATCACGGTGTATGCCGCATCGCCCCAACTGCGTTCTTTTTCGCGGCGTTCCGCAGGAATGGAAATACCGTGCTCTTCCAACAAGCGGCGGTTCCCGACGAGCCAAGTGGTTCCGCCTGCCTGTCCGGTAGGCAGGTTGAGGGTTGCTTTGATGCCTTTGCCGGTGAGGTCTTCGAAGGTGGTGATCGTGGATCCCGAAAGGTCGACCCGATGGGTCGACGGTACAGGATCTCCGCTGCCAGATCGTGCATTACCCCCCTCTCCCCGCCGTACGGCAGGGTGAGGTCTCAGATACCTTACTACAGCTTCTGCAAGCGGATGCGTTGATCGCGACTCGATCGCTAACAACGCATTCGCAACTTCCTCATCATCTAACCCGATGGCTTCTACGACTTCCGGTTTTCCTTCGGTGATGGTACCGGTCTTGTCGAGCACGATCGCGGTGATGTTGCGCGCACGTTCCAGGCTCTCGGCGTCCTTGATGAGGATGCCGTTCTCGGC
>Ga0138256_10007447_pt1 | contig 11541 bp, 11 predicted proteins | sample KNB2016incub_MG_FD_105486 | JGI IMG/M metagenome (GOLD analysis project Ga0138256, IMG submission 105486) | Active sludge microbial communities from wastewater in Klosterneuburg, Austria - KNB2014incub_MG | ecosystem: Engineered > WWTP > Activated sludge > Unclassified | place: Austria...
CCCTGGTCGCTCTCGCCGTCGGGGCCGCCGGTGTCCTCGCCGCCGAAGACCAGCAGATCCAGCAGCCCGTCGCCGGTGAAGTCGTCGGCCAGCACCACCATGGGACGCGTCGCGCCGGTGGGCACGAAGGCGTCGAAGATGGAGCCCGCCCCCTGCGGACGCCCCAGCATCAGGAAGATCCCCTGGGCCTGGGGCTCGCCTGGCACGTTGAGGACGATGAGGTCGTCCTTGCCGTCACAGTTGAAGTCGGCGATGCCGTGGGCGCGCACCCGCGCCGGGCTGGGTGCGAACGGCGTCCCGATGCCTGGCGCCGACGGCGTGCACGGCCGCAGGCCGCCGTCACCAGCATCGGCCACCACGCCGCCGTCCCCGCCATCGGGCACCACGCCGCTGTCGCCGCCATCGGCCACACCACGCGGGTCCGGGATCGACAGGCACCCGCCCAGCGTGACGACCAGCACGACAGGGCCCAGGGCGCGCAGCATCGACCTCATCTTGGCACGAGCGGCCAGCGTTGCGCGCAAGCGCGGGACGGGGCCGCTCATGGGCCGAGGATAGCGCGCGCTCGCCCGCCGCGGTACCGTGCGGCATGCCCTACCTGTTCGAGACCGAGGAGCACGCCACCCTGCGTGCCCAGGTACGACGCTTCGCGGAGAAGGAGATCGCTCCCTTCGCGCACGCCTGGGACGAGGCCCAGGAGTTCCCGCGCGAGCTGTACACCCGCGCCGCCGAGGTCGGCCTGCTCGGCCTGGGCTACCCCGAGGAGCTGGGCGGCAGCGGCGGCGAGGTCGGGCACCGCCTGGCCGCCTACGAGGAGCTCATCCTGGCCGGCAAGTCGGCCGGCGTCGAGGTCGGCCTGGGCACCCACGGCATCGCGCTGCCGCCCATCATCGCCATGGGCACCGACGAGCAGAAGCGCCGCTTCGTGCCACCGGTGCTGCGCGGCGACAAGATCGCCGCCCTGGCCATCACCGAGCCGGGCACCGGCAGCGACGTCGCCGCCATCACCACACGCGCGGTGCGCGACGGCGACTTCTATGTCGTCACCGGCTCGAAGACCTTCATCAGCTCGGGCTGTCGCGCCGACCTGGTGACCACCGCGGTGCGCACCGGCGGCCCCGGCCACGGCGGGATCTCGCTGCTGGTGGTCGAGCGCGGCACCCCCGGCTTCGGGGTCTCGAAGGCGCTCGACAAGATGGGCTGGTGCGCGTCCGACACCGCCGAGCTGTTCTTCGACGGCTGTCGCGTCCCGGTCGCCAATCGCATCGGCGACGAGGGCCAGGGCTTCGTCGCCATCGCGCAGAACTTCGTCAGCGAACGGCTGGGCCTGGCCGCGCAGTGCTGCGCCATCGGCGAGCTGGCCTACCGCGAGTCGGTCGCCTACGCGCGCGCGCGCGTCGCCTTCGGCAAGCCGCTGACCGGCTTCCAGGTCACGCGCCACAAGCTGGCTGACATGGCCGCCCGCCTGGCCGCGGCGCGCGCGCTGACCGCCGAGGTGGCGACGCGCTACCAGCGCGGCGACCGCTCGCCGGCGCTGGCCGCGATGGCCAAGAACACCGCCACCGACATGCTCAGCTTCGTGTGTGACCAGGCCGTGCAGGTGCACGGCGGCGCCGGCTACCTGCGCGGCACCACGGTCGAACGCCTGTACCGCGACGCCCGCCTGTATCCCATCGGCGGCGGCACGCGGGAGATCATGAACGAGATCATCGCCAAGATGGAGGGCTACTGATGGCCACGCCGCCGCCGGACGCTTCGCAGCCGCAGATCAAGATCGAGGACGACCGCACCGGGATGCTGGTGCCGGTGCTGCGCCGCGCGTTCCTGGACAACCTGGTCTCGCTGCAGGGCAAGTCGCACGTCACCGCCACCGTGCGCGATCGCTTCTTCGCGCTGGCCTACACCGTGCGCGATCGGCTGTTTCACCGCTGGATCGAGACCCATCGCACCTACTACGAGCAGGACGCCCGCCGCGTCTACTACCTGTCGGCCGAGTTCCTGGTCGGGCGCTCGCTGGGCAACAACCTGCGCAACCTGGGGATCTACCAGCGTTCGCGCGACGCCCTGGCCGAGCTCGGGGTGAACATCGAGGACGTCCTCGAGCAGGAGGTCGACGCCGGCCTCGGCAACGGTGGCCTGGGCCGCCTGGCGGCGTGCTTCCTCGACTCGATGGCGACGCTGGCGCTGCCCGGCGTGGGCTACGGCCTGCGCTACGAGTTCGGCATCTTCCGCCAGGAGATCAACAAGGACGGCCAGCAGATCGAGCACCCCGACGAGTGGCTGCGCCTGGGCAACCCGTGGGAGATCGCGCGCCCCGAGTACTCGGTCACGGTGCACTTCGGCGGCCGCACCGAGCGTGAGGACGACGGCGCCGGCGGCTTCCGCGTCAAGTGGCTGGCCAGCGAGGGCGTGGTCGGCATCCCCTACGACACCCCGGTGTCGGGCCACGCCACCGACACCGTCAACACCATGCGGCTGTGGCGCGCGCGCGCCTCGGAGGAGTTCGACCTCGAGCTGTTCAACGCCGGCGACTACGTGCGCGCGGTCGAGGACAAGACCGCCTCGGAGAACATCTCCAAGGTGCTGTACCCGATGGATCACTCGCCGCAGGGCAAGGAGCTGCGCCTGCGCCAGCAGTACTTCTTCGTGGCCTGCTCGATCTCCGACATCATGCGCCGCTATTCGTACAACCACCGCGGCCTGGGCGCGTTCGCCGACAAGGTCGCGATCCAGCTCAACGACACCCACCCCGCCATCGCCATCCCCGAGCTGATGCGCATCTTCGTCGACGAGCACGGCATGGAGTGGGACGCCGCCTTCGAGCTGACGCGCCGGACCTGCGCGTACACCAACCACACCATCCTGACCGAGGCGCTGGAGAAGTGGCCGGTGGCGCTGTTCGAGAAGCTGCTGCCGCGCCACCTCGAGATCATCTACGAGATCAACGCGCGCTTCCTGGCCGGCCTGCGCCAGGACGGCGCCGACGACGAGCTGTGCCGCCGCATGTCCATCGTCGACGAGGGCCCGCCGCGCCACATCCGCATGGCCAACCTGGCGGTGGTCGGGTCGCACTCGGTCAACGGCGTCGCCGCGCTGCACACGCGCCTGCTCAAGGAGGACCTGTTCGCGGACTTCCACGCGCGCTGGCCCGAGCGCTTCAACAACAAGACCAACGGCGTGACCCCGCGGCGCTGGATCGACGAGGCCAACCCCGAGCTCAGCAAGCTGGTGACCGAGCACCTCGGCCCCGGCTGGCTGACCGACCTCGAGCAGCTGCGCAAGCTGGAGCCGCTGGCCGAGGACGCCGCCTTCCGGGCCCGCTTCCGCGCCATCAAGCACGGCAACAAGGTGGCGCTGGCCGCGCTGTGCGCGCGCGAGGCCGGCCTGGAGCTCGACCCCGCCATGATGTTCGACGTCCAGGTCAAGCGCCTGCACGAGTACAAGCGCCAGCTGCTCAACATCATGCACGTCATCCATCTGTGGCGGCAGATCGGGCGCGATCCGAGCCAGGCCATCGTGCCGCGGGCCTTCATCTTCGCGGGCAAGGCGGCGCCCGGCTATGCCATGGCCAAGCAGGTCATCAACCTGATCGGCCAGGTCGCGCAGGTCGTCAACGCCGACCTGGCGGTGAACCGCCACCTGCGCGTGGCCTTCGTGCCCAACTACCGGGTCTCGTCGGCGCAGGTCATCATTCCCGCGGCGGACGTCTCGGAGCAGATCTCGACCGCCGGCTACGAGGCCTCGGGCACCGGCAACATGAAGCTGTCGCTCAACGGCGCGCTCACCGTGGGCACGCTGGACGGCGCCAACGTCGAGATCCGCGAGGAGGTCGGCGACGAGAACTTCTTCCTGTTCGGCCTCACCGTGGAGGAGGTGCGCGAGCTGCGCCGCACCGGCTATCGCCCCGCCGAGGTGGCCGCGGCCGACCCGGCGCTGTCCGAGGTGCTGGAGCTCATCCGGGGCGGGCGCTTCGGCGCCGGCTTCGGCGGCATCGTCGACAGCCTGCTGGGCGGCGACCGCTTCTTCGTGCTGGCCGACTTCGCCGCCTACGCGGCCTGCCACCGGCGCGTCGCCGCGGCCTACCTCGACCAGGACGCCTGGACCCGCATGGCCATCCTGAACATGGCGCGCCTGGGCAAGTTCTCGTCCGACCGCGCCATCGCCGAGTACGCGCGCGACATCTGGCACGTCACGCCGGTGCGCACCAAGCTGGAGCCGAGATAGCGCGCAGCCATTGACGGACGCACATATGTAGATATATGCATATGTGATGCAGGCGCAGCCGTCGGCCAGTGCTCTCCCGGTCAGGCCCCTCAGCCAGCTCTTCAAGGCGCTGGCCGATGACACCCGGCTGCGCATCGTGGCCCTGCTGGCCCACGGCGAGCTGTGCGTGTGTCACGTGCAGAGTGGCCTGGGGGTGTCGCAGCCGACGGCGTCGCGCGCGCTGGGCCTCCTGCGCGCGGCCGGCGTGGTCGAGGATCGCCGTGCCGGCACCTGGGTGTATTACCGGCTGGCCACGCAGCGCGACCCCGAGCGCCGCCGCCACCTGCAGGCGCTGGTGCGCGGCTTCGCGCGTGACACCGTGCTGGGGCGCGAGGTCGCCGGGCTGGTGGCGCAGAAGGGCCCGCGCGCGTGCAAGTGACGGCGCCCGCGAAGCCAGCGGCGCCGGCGCCGGTAGCGCTGGTGTCCTTGCCACGCCGCGTGGTCGCCGAGGCGCTGGGCAGCGCGCTGCTGCTGGCCGCGGTGGTGGGCTCCGGCATCATGGCCGAGACGCTGACCCGCGACGTCGGCGTCGCGCTGCTGGCCAACAGCCTGGCCACCGGGGCCATGCTGGTGGCGCTGATCGTCACCCTGGGGCCCATCTCGGGCGCGCACTTCAACCCCGCGGTGACCCTGTGCGCGGCCTGGCAGCGCGACCTCGCCTGGCGCGACGTGCCGGCCTATCTGGTGGCGCAGGCCGGCGGTGCCGTCGCGGGCGTGGCCGCCGCCAACACCATGTTCGGCAAGCCCGCCCTGTTCGCGTCGACCCACGCGCGCCACGGCAGCGCGCAGCTGCTGGCCGAGGCCATCGCGACCTTCGGGCTGCTCGCGGTGATCTGGGGCTCGTCGCGGCGCCGGCCCACGCACACACCCTACGTGGTCGCCGGCTACATCGTGGCGGCCTACTGGTTCACGTCGTCGACCTCGTTTGCCAACCCGGCGGTCACGCTGGCGCGCGCCGCCACCGACACCTTCGCGGGCATCCGCCCGGCCGACGTTCCCGGCTTCGTGGCCGCGCAGCTGGCTGGCGCGCTGGCCGCGACCGCGCTGCTGGCCTGGCTGGTGCCGCGCGGCAGCACGCCCAGCTCCGTCCCCGACCCCGAGGCCTCCCCATGAACACCGTGATCTTCGCCTGCGTCCACAACGCCGGTCGCTCGCAGATGGCGGCCGCCTTCTTCAACCAGCTGGCCGATCCCGCGCGCGCGCGCGCCATCTCGGCCGGCACCCAGCCCGGCCCGCGCGTGCACCCCGAGGTGCTCGCGGTCATGCGCGAGGTCGACCTCGATCTCGCCGGCGCGCAGCCCCAGTTGCTGACCACCGAGCTGGCGATGGGCGCCAGCCTGCTCATCACCATGGGCTGCGGCGACGCCTGCCCGGTGGTGCCCGGCCTGCGCCGCGACGACTGGCCCCTGCAGGATCCCAAGGGGCAGGCGCCCGCCGTGGTGCGCACCATCCGCGACGACATCGCCGCCCGCGTGCGCGACCTCCTGGCCCGCGAGGGCTGGGCGCGCTGACCCTGGCGGGTGGCGCGGCGGGCTACTTCATCTTGCCCGAGAAGGTCACCCGGTTGGCCATGTCGACCATGGAGTTGTAGGCCGAGATCAGCCGCTTGAAGGTGCCCGGGAAGTCGGCGTCGCCCTTGGCCAGGCGCTTCTTTTCGCTGTCGGTGTAGGGCTTGCTGCCGTCGAGGTGGGCCAGCACCTCGGCCGCGGTCTTGGCGAACTGCTCGGCCGGGTAGGTCATGCGGTCGAAACCCGACACGTTGGCATCGAGGCGCAGCTTGTCCGAGCCCAGCTGCTTGGCCAGGGCGGCCATCGCGGTGTAGGCCGCGATCTGCGCCTTCACGGCGTCGACATCGAGCACCGGCGGCGCCTCGGCCGCGGGCGCAGGGGTCGGCGCCGGCGCCGCGACCGCCGCGTCGGGCGCCACCATCGGCGGCGTCTTGCCGCGCACCTTCTCGGGCGGCGCGCTGGCCGCGGCGGCGCGCTCGCTGGCCTCGGTGGCGACCGCGACGGTGCGCAGGATCTTCTTGGCGTCGACCAGCAGCGCGCGGTGGTGCCAGCGCAGGTTCTGCCCGAACTTCTTCTTCAGCATGGGCAGGTCGCGGGCGTCGGCGGCGTCCTCCTCGGCCTGGATGCCGGCGCGGATGCCGCGATCACCCAGGAAGAACTGGTCCCACGCCGCCATCAGCTCGGCGTGCAGCGTCTTGCCGCGCGCACAGGCGTCGTCCTTGTACTTGCGGTCGCCGTAGTAGGTCCCGGCCTCGCTCCAGAGCAGGCCGATCTTGGCCAGCGCGGCGGCGTACATCGCGGCGGCGGCGTCGAGCTCCTTCATCTTGGGCTTGGCCTTGGCGGCGGCGGCGATGTCCTTGGCGAACGGCGCCGCCAGCTGCAGCGGGTAGGGCCGCGACATGTTCTTCTCCTGGCAGGTCGGCCCGGTCTCCGGGTTGACCCAGCGCAGGTAGCCGTCGCGATCGCGACGCACCGCCGGGGTCGCGTCGTTGATGCCATTGATGAGCGGGTTCATCTTGCGCGCGTGCTCGATCTCCTTCTTCGAGGGCCCCGCCACCGCCGTCGCCGCGGGCAGCGCCAGCAGCACCGACACCGTTCCTGCCACCATCCTCGCAAGGCTCACAGTTCGCATCCATCGCGTTTATCCCACCTGTAGGCGGGGAGCAACTGCCAGCTTTCTGACGCCAACGCGCGGGCGCGGGTCCGTGAAGCCGCGTTCACGTCTGCCAGGCCGTGCCCATCAGGTCGAGGGGTTGCCGCTGGCACGGCGGATGCTGAAGCACCGGGGCGGGAGGGTCGCCAAATGACGCGTTTCAAGCTGGTCCTGAGGTCGGTCGCTACCGCCGCGCTGCTGGTGATGACGATGGGCGCCAAGGGTGATGGCTGCGCCGCCAACTCGACCTCGGATGCCCCCGACGTCGAGGGCACCTGGGACGTCACCTACGACGACATGCTGGGTGTCGAGATCAAGCTCGGCGGCTCGACCTACACCAGCGAGCTGGGCGTCCAGGGCGGCGCCATCACGATCAACCACAACGGCAAGCCGTTCATGTTCAACCTGGACTGCGCGCGCCCCGAGGTCATCTGCCCCAGCGAGGCGTGGCCCAAGACCGTGACCGCCGAGCAACGCAACACCCGCTACGAGCACCGCATGATCGTCACCCTGCCGGTGCAGTCGTGCTCGGGCGCGCTGGTCAAGCCGGCCGCCGCGCAGTGCGGCGCCGGCACCTTGAACCCGAACTGCGACCTGGTGTGCAGCGGCGAGATCACCACGCGCAACCAGGAGACCTTCGGCGTCATCGGCGAGAGCGGCGACAGCTTCCGCCTCTACCTGGGCGGCGGCATCGCGACCAACGGCCTCAACTGTGTGCTGCTCGGCGGCTCGGTGGCCGACGCGACGCTGGCGACCACCGGCAAGGGCACCCCCGACTGGCAGGCCACCGCGATGTCGGCCGGCCTGGTCACCGTGGGCTACGCCGGCGGCTGTCTGTGGGCCGGCGATCCCAACATGGACGGCCAGACCGAGGCCCTGGTGCTGGGCGCCAGCGTCAAGTTCACCACCGGCTTCACTGCGGCGCGCCGCTAAGGCGCCAGCTGGCCCGACTTGAAGATGCGGAACACCCGTGGCTGATCGAGGAACGCGATCGGCACCAGATACCCCGTCGTGGTGCCCTCCGCATAGCTGCACGCCCCGGTGAAGCGCGCCGCCGTGAAGCGCCGCAGCACCACCGGCGCCCCGGTCGGCCCGCGCCGCACCGCCCCCGCGACCGGGTCGTCGATGGGGATGACCGCGCAGCCGCGATAGCCCTGCCCGGTGACCTCGGGCGTCGCGATCAGGTACTGCTGCCCGCCACTCACGAACAGCTCTCCTGCATTCAGCCGTGCGCTGCCCGGCTCGCCCAGGCAGGCCGCGTCGGCCGCGTTCAGCAGCGTGCGCACCCGCGTGAACGTCCGCGCATGATCGGTCGAGCGCAAGAGCTCCATGCGGATCTGCGGCGCACCCGCGACCACCGCGACACAGCCCACCACCAGATCGATCTCGGCGCCGCGCAGGAACGCCCCCGGCTCGGTCAGCACCAGACAGTCGCCCAGCCCGAGCCCGGTCGTCGTCGTCGCCGCGCCCGCGCTCGAGAACGTCGACGTCGACGGCCAGCCGATGATCGGCGTCGGCGCCGTCCACGGCCCCTGCGGCTCCGGCGCGGTGGCCAGCGCGATGTGCCCATAGTCGTAGCGCAGCGTCGTCGGCGGCAGCACCAGGTAGCGATGCGTGATGAGCTTCCAGCGCCGTGCCGGATCGGGATCCAGCGGATCGATCAGCAACGACGACACCTCGTTGATCAAGTTGCCGGTGCAGGTCCCGCCCGGGCACGCGCTGGCGTCGGTCGACGGCACCGTCAGCGCCATCACCGCGTTGGCGTCCGCGACATAGGTCCAGGTCACCCCACGATCCCCCGACAGCGCGATGCGCGTGCGGATCGACGCCGTCGACGCCACGCTGGAGTAGCTCATCGCCCCGCCCGGCGCGCCCGCCGGGTACACCACCGAGGGATCGAAGATCCCCGTCGCCGACCCGGGATCCCCGACCACGCCGAGCTCGGTCGCCAGCGCGGGGTCGATCACCACTGGCGCGGGCAGATCGTCGACACAGCTGCGTGCCGCATCCACCGCCGGCGCGCTGTCGACGGCCGCCGTCGCATCGGCGACCAGCGCATCCAGCGCCGCATCCGCGACCGCGGCGTCCCGCCCGTCGCCACCCGACGAACCACAACCCAGGGCCAGCGTCAGGACCGTCACGCTCAGCGCACGCATGCCCCAGCTTATCAGAGCTGTCCTGTAGACTGCCGGCCATGGCCCGCGCAGCCGAACCCATCGACTCCGACGACGCCCCGCCAACCACCCGGACCTACCGCTACTACGACCTCATCATGATGGGGTTCGTCACGGTCCTGCTGTGCTCGAACCTGATCGGGCCCGGCAAGGTGTGCACCGTGGGCGGGCTGTCGTTCGGCGCCGGCAACCTGTTCTTCCCCATCAGCTACATCTTCGGCGACGTCCTCACCGAGGTGTACGGCTATGCGCGCAGCCGGCGCGTCATCTGGGCCGGCTTCGTGGCCATGCTGTTCGCCACCTTCATGAGCCAGGTCGTGCTGCGCATGCCGCCCGATCCGCACGTCGGCTACAACGGCATCATCCAGCCCGCCATCGAGGTCATGTTCGGCAACACCTGGCGCATCGTCGCCGGCTCGATCCTGGCGTTCTGGATCGGTGACTTCGCCAACTCGTACGTGATGGCCAAGATGAAGGTGTGGACCAAGGGGCGCTTCCTGTGGGCGCGCACCATTGGTTCGACCGTCGTCGGCCAGCTGGCCGACAGCGGCGTCTTCTATCCCATCGCGTTCATCGGCCTTTGGGACACCGACGTGATGGTCAAGGTCGTCATGTTCAACTGGATCTTCAAGGTCGCCATCGAGGTCCTGTTCACCCCGGTGACCTACCTGGTGGTCAACCGCCTCAAGCGCGCCGAGCGCGAGGACTTCTACGACACCAGCACCAACTTCAATCCGTTCCACATCAAGGCGTGAGATAGAATCACCCTGGTGACGGTGAGGACGGCCCTGGTCGCGTGCGTGCTGGCGCTGACGGCGTGTGCGTCGGGCGGCGATGACCGCAGCGATGCCGGGCCACCCGAGGTCGACGCCGCCCTGGGCGACGGCGGCGGCGGCCCTGACGGGCGCGCGGCCGACGGCGCCACCGTCGACGGCAGCGGCGGCGGTGACGGCGGCGCGGGCACCTGCGCCGGTCCGCCCGATCGTGATCTCGAACCCAACAACGGCCCCACCGGCGCCAGCCCGATCCCGACCCAGGCCAGCTTCCGCCTGCCCACCCTGGGCATCTGCTCGAGTGGCGATGTCGACTACTTCACGCTCACGGTCGGCGCCGGCGCGCACATCAATGCCCGCATCGAGTTCTCGCACGCCGCTGGAGATCTCAACCTGGCGCTGCTCGACGCCGCCGCGACCCAGCTGGTGTTCTCCGACAATTCCAGCGCCGCCATGACGCCGGCGCTCGAGACCGTCGACCGCACCGGCCTCGGCGCCGGCAAGTACTACCTGCGCGTGCAGGGCAAGGACGCCCAGACCCTGTCGCCCTACACCCTGGTCGTCACCGTCAACTGACTTGCGACGCGCGCACCGGCGCGAGTAGCATGTGCCCGATGGTGGGTGAGCGGCGTGATTCGGTTCCTCCTGACAGCGGCGAGCGCCGCAGCGCGACCCGTGTGCCCGTCGACGTCTGGGTCGAGGAGTCGCGCGAGCGCGAGACCTACTTCCAGCGCGGGGCCAACCTGTCGGTGGGGGGGATCTTCCTGGATCGCTCGATCCCGCACCCGCTGGGCACGGTGATGGCGCTGAAGTTCACCCTGCCGGGCGAGAGCGCCCCCATCCAGGTGCGCGGCACCATCGTCAACGTGGCGCTCGGCGATGCCGACGGCAGCGTCGACGGCGGTGGCCCCGGCATGGGCGTCGCGTTCACCGACATGGACGACGACACCCGGGCGCGCATCGCCCGCTTCGTGGCCGCTCACGCCGAGGGCTGAGGGCGCCGGTGGCCGAGCGGATCTCGCTGGCGGACCTGGTCCTCGAGGAGCGCCTGGCCGAGCCCTCGGTGGTCGCCGCCGCGGTGCGCCGCGCCCGCGAGGGGGTGCCGCTGGCGCTGGCGCTGAGCGACGCCGGGGTGCCCGAGGTCGGCCTGGCCGCTGCGCTGCGCCGTCGCCTGGGCCTGCCGGTGGTCGAGCTGGCCAACGAGCCGGTCGATCCCGAGGCGCTGGCCGAGGTCACCGCCGAGCTGGCGGCGCGCCACCTGTGCATCCCGCTCGAGGTCGGCGAGTCGCACGGCCGCAAGGTGCTGCGCCTGGCCATGGCCAACCCGCTCGATCTCGACGCCGTGCACGACGTCGCCTTCGCGACCGCGGCGCGCATCGACGTCGTCATCGCGATGCCGTCCGCGGTGCTGGAGGCGCTGGCCAACCGCTACCGCATGAGCGTCACCAAGGTGCTGCGCGTCGAGGCGCCGGCGCCCAGCCAGGACGACCCGACCTCACCGGCGCGCGCCGCGGTGCCGCCCCCGCACACCGCGCCGTATCACCGGGTCGCCGACGAGGCCAGCGTCGAGCTGCGCCTGCGCGCGCTGCTGAACTTGCTGTTCGACCGCGGGTTGCTCGATGAGGACGCCTATCATGAAGAGGTGCGGCGCCTGATGAAGGACGCGGCGA
>Ga0138256_10007448_pt1 | contig 11541 bp, 9 predicted proteins | sample KNB2016incub_MG_FD_105486 | JGI IMG/M metagenome (GOLD analysis project Ga0138256, IMG submission 105486) | Active sludge microbial communities from wastewater in Klosterneuburg, Austria - KNB2014incub_MG | ecosystem: Engineered > WWTP > Activated sludge > Unclassified | place: Austria...
ACACCGATCAACAGTCGTGGTGGCGCCCGACAGTTTTCTGAGCTGCCTGCGCGGCAGCGAACAGTGGGGCGTGCTCGAGCTGGCCACGGACAATTTTCTGAGCTGCCTGCGCGGCAGCGAACGAGAAAGCGCTCAGCGACGTGCGAGCGGACATTTTCTGAGCTGCCTGCGCGGCAGCGAACCAATTGCGAAGATCGGTGCGCTCTCGGGCGATTTTCTGAGCTGCCTGCGCGGCAGCGAACATCCCGCGCCCGCACGGGCACTACATCGGGCATTTCTGAGCTGCCTGCGCGGCAGCGAACTGTTCATCTCTATCTCCAGCCCCTGATCCCGATTTCTGAGCTGCCTGCGCGGCAGCGAACTGCGTCTCGCCAGACCAGCACCCGGTTCTGATTTTCTGAGCTGCCTGCGCGGCAGCGAACCTGGAAGTCGGGCTGACGATGCTGTGTTCGATTTTCTGAGCTGCCTGCGCGGCAGCGAACATACGCCACCACGTCCACCGCATGGCCGGTCATTTCTGAGCTGCCTGCGCGGCAGCGAACTGGATCAACACCGCGCTCGGGGAAACGTGGGATTTCTGAGCTGCCTGCGCGGCAGCGAACGTGCATCCTGCGACATGGTCCGGCGGCGAGCATTTTCTGAGCTGCCTGCGCGGCAGCGAACCCGTGGCCGCGCGACATGAAATCGCGCTGTTGTTTCTGAGCTGCCTGCGCGGCAGCGAACGACGCCGTACAGACCCTGTGGGACGCCGACAATTTCTGAGCTGCCTGCGCGGCAGCGAACTATACACCCTCGGCGGCGCCGAGATCACCACCTTTCTGAGCTGCCTGCGCGGCAGCGAACCATCGGGAGTACGCCCGCCTTCAGGCGAAGAATTTCTGAGCTGCCTGCGCGGCAGCGAACGGTCCCGGCTTTGGGAAATTCCGGCTGGTCTGTTTCTGAGCTGCCTGCGCGGCAGCGAACACAGGCATGGCGTTCGATCTGTCGGGGACGCTTTTTCTGAGCTGCCTGCGCGGCAGCGAACGATGATCGCAAAAATTCCACTACCGCTGTCAATTTCTGAGCTGCCTGCGCGGCAGCGAACTCCTGACTGCGGCCCAACTGGCACACCTGACATTTCTGAGCTGCCTGCGCGGCAGCGAACCACTTCGAATTGCCAAAGGCTCTCTATCCGTATTTCTGAGCTGCCTGCGCGGCAGCGAACGTCGAGCCGATCATCTACGGCGCGCACGCACATTTCTGAGCTGCCTGCGCGGCAGCGAACCTGATCGATCAGCGCCCGCCGCTCGAGTAGCTTTTCTGAGCTGCCTGCGCGGCAGCGAACTCTCGCGTCCTGCGTGATCGATGCGTGGCAATTTTCTGAGCTGCCTGCGCGGCAGCGAACGCGTCAAATTGCTGAGTCATGTCATCGAAAATTTTCTGAGCTGCCTGCGCGGCAGCGAACCTCGATCCCGCTCGCCACTTTCAGCGGGAACATTTCTGAGCTGCCTGCGCGGCAGCGAACATACTGCAACCCCGTGGCTTCGCTTCGTTTCGTTTCTGAGCTGCCTGCGCGGCAGCGAACCCGACATTTCGATGACCGCCCCCGCGACGAAGTTTCTGAGCTGCCTGCGCGGCAGCGAACACGCGCTGGTGCCGATGTCGTTTGACCAGGGCTTTCTGAGCTGCCTGCGCGGCAGCGAACAACGTTACGTTCACGGACGCGGCGCAGGACTTTTTCTGAGCTGCCTGCGCGGCAGCGAACCGCATCCGGTAGTTTCCGCTATGCCCGCTTCTTTTCTGAGCTGCCTGCGCGGCAGCGAACCACGTCGTGGACAATGTCCGTGCTCGCAATCCTTTCTGAGCTGCCTGCGCGGCAGCGAACTCCAGCACTTGTGGTGCAACCCACTGAGACTGAAGTGGTTACCAAGGAAAACAGTCAGCGACCCATTTTCGACCCCTGCCCGTAAGTGGATGATTCTCCTCAGCCGCCCGGCTCCGGAAAAAAAAGGGTCAGAACCACGGGATGGTGGCAGGGTTGCCCAAACCGTGGCTGTTGAAGCTGCCGGGTATGGCAGTGGGCTGCAGGGACCCGAGGGCGATGAACAGGCAGAACGGTTGCCCAGTGCTGCGGCTGTGCAGGTGGACATAGGGCAGGTTGGGACGGTGTTCCATGCTGGACGGAATGGCAGCCATGGCTTGTTCGGCGGTTTCGCCCTTCCGTCGCATGCGACGTCGCCGCAGGCGTTCGGCGCTGGTCTTGAATTGCCTGCGCTGCACGGTGCGGTGCGAAGCGTCGTCGGGTGCTGCCGCGATATTCTCGATGCGTGCGTGGTCGCGCATGCCTTTGAGCCAATCGGCGGCCAACAGCTGTTGCAGCTCCGCTTCGCTTCCATGCAGACGCAGCGTGGTGCCCAGCGTGCGCGGACTCAGGCTGTAACCGGGGAAACTGATGCCGATGGTGTCTCGGCGCTGCTGTACCAGCGCTAGGTGCAGATGGTCATAGAGCGCGCCAAGCAATTGCGTCGAGCTGGTTTCGGGGTCGAGAACGACCTTGATGTCTATGTAGTGCGTGGTCATGGCTCAGGTCGCTTCACCGAACACGCCCCCACGAATCAGAGTGGCAATCACGAAATGTTGCTGCTCAAGCTCGGGCACCTTGTCCTTGATGACCCAGCTGTCGAGCAGGTTGTAGAAATCGGATTTTTGTTTGGGTTGGCGGTACGCCTTGCCCTGGGTCGTAACCGAGCCGTAGGGTTCGACTGCAATTGGGCCGTTGCCCGATGCTTCCGGATACCAGGTGTCAATGGTGCGCAGGGCATTGCCGATCTTTTGTGAGTGAATCGCGGCCACACCGTCCACGTCGTAGAGAGTTCTGCTCTTCTTGCTGGAGCCCTTGTCGAGAATCAATTCCTGCGAAGGGAACACCTCCTGCCCGGCGCCGATACGCACGAAGGCGGTGATTTGCAGCAACACGTGGCTGCCGCCCGCAAGGCCGGCGGCGATCAGCGCCGCGAGTTCTGACAGTGACGGGGCTTCGGCGGCAGGTGCAGCGAGATCCAACAGGGAATGCGCCAGTGCGTTGAACGTCCAGCGAGCTTTGGCCTGACCATTTTCAATGTGGGCCACGGTGACTTCCACCTGTTCGCCACCGATGCGGTTGCGCCACAGGAAGCGACCGTTCGCGAGGTTGGCGGCATAGCGCTGCGCCAATTCCGCAAAGCCATTTTGCTGTACGTAGCCGCCCACAGTAGCCAGCAATTTCTGCCGGTAGGCGGAATCATTGCAGGCAGAGGGCTGGCCTGTGCCAGCGAGCACGCGCAGAGTGAATTGCACTTTCAGCGTGTCGTCCGCAGCGGGCAGAGTGGCCACGTCCACGGTTTGCAGGTTGGGGCTTTCGATGGCGGCGTCGAGCTTGGCCGGATCTGGATCCTTGGTCTTCAGACGATTGGAGATCGTGCCGCGCACGGATTTCTCGCGTAGCGAGACCGGTGCCCAGCATTGTGCCTCGCCGCGTGCACCCCAGTCACCGGCAGACATCAGTGCGTCGGAAGGATCGAGCTTGCGCTCGAAGGCGAGGACGGAAGCGGTCTTGAGTTCGTTGGCCATGATGTTTTCCTTGTCGAGTCACGGAGTGGTGGCGAGTTGGTAGTCGTTGCGACAGCGGTAAAGGTCATTGTCGGGACGACTGTCGGCGTACCAGAGCAGGTCCCGCGGAGCGCGCAGACGATGCGGGCCGAGCCATTCGCCCATGGAGTACAGGCTTTCGACGAAGCGGAACGGCGTGCTGGCATCGCGGGCATTGGCCACGCGGCCGGCTTCGTGCAAGTTGCCCAACGCGGCGTAGCCCACCGGAATGGGTACCACCCAGCCTAGGTCGGCCCGGTCATGTTGCCAGGCGGCTTTGCCGCCCTTGCCGTTGGCATCAAAATGCCAGTTGATGCGAGAGAGCGAAAGCCAAGCATCGAGGCGAGTAGCGTTGGGCGTGACTGCCTGAAGCGCCTGCAGGCGCTGGTCGATCAGATCATCGCGCGCCACCAGCGTAGCGCCGGGCAGCAGACGGGCGCAAAGTTTGCGGAACTCCTTCGCCTGATCGTCGCTGCCGCCGGTGAAGTCGGCCAGCCAGGGGCGATGGCGCGAGGCGGGTGCCTGTGCCACTGGCTGCAGGGTGCCGCCGGCGATGCGCATGCTTTGCAGCAGCTCGACCATGGTGCGCAAGTCACGCTGCTGCGCAGCCTGATCCCAAGCCTCTGCATGCACAGCAAGAACCAGACTGAGATCGAGATGGATGCGGCCCTCCTCGACAATGGCGGCGGTGCTGCCATCCTTGCCCACCGGGTTGCGGGTGAGTCGGAAGCTCTTGACGAAGCCGCCATCGGTGGTCTGCTCCTGATGGTCGTGGCAAACCACACCAACGGCGCAAAACTCCAGATTCAAACTGGCAACGCGGGTCTTGCGCTCCAGTGCCCACATCAGTCCGAGGAACGCGGTGATGGATGGAAAGCCGTGGGTGAGCGGGCTGGAGATCGCGTTGGCATTTTGCACCTTGAGGTGCGGCAGCACCAACAGATGGGTGAAGTTGGGGCAAGTGCTCATGCGAAATCCGCCTTGGCGTGGCGTTGCTGCGGGATGGGCCAGGCCACGTCGAGAACGGCTTTGCGCGCAAAGTGCCGCATTTCGGATTCACCCAGCGCAGCCAGTGCCTCGCTGCGTTTACGCAACTGGCCGTTGAGCCAGAGACCGAAACGGGTGGCAACCTCGTCGGCCCAGTTACCGTGTTCGTAGGCTTGGCTGAAGGCGAGGTCGTCCTCGCGCCAATGCGGGTGCTCCGGATCGTCACGCAACGGTAGTTCGATGCGGTCAGAATCGAGCCAGAGCTGTTCGCACGAGGGCAGTCGGCAGGCGGCATCGCGCGTCCAACCGACTTCGCAGGACCCACGCATCGACGCACCGAATGTCGCCAGCTCCTGTGCTATGGCAAGCACCAAGGCGTTCACGCGATCTCGGGTGCCCTTGATTGGATCCGGGTTAGTCTCGAGAAAGGCAGCCATCTCGCGAAGCAAATTGAGCACTTCGCCGAAGTTAAAGAACACGCCGCGCTTCTCGTCGAATACCGAAGCGAGGTTGAGCAAATTGACTCCTTGCCGCTTCCAGGTTTTCGGCGGCAGCGAGGCGAGCAGGTAGTTCACGCCGCGACGCTCGCTGTTCAACTGCGAAATGTTCTGCGGCTTGGTACCGCCTAACTTGCGGGCAACCAGATCTCGATAGTCGCGATACACGCCATCGGCCGGTTTGTTGTCCCGCCGGGCCTGACGCATTTCCTTGTTGGCCTCGCCAAAACGAGCATCCTCGATGTCGGCGTGAACGGCGTGAGCCAGGGAGCTGGCGAACATCGGCTGCAGCAGGTGGTAGTGGGCGTCGTCCTGCGGATCCTCGCCGACCAGCCAGTAAAGCTGCTTGGCCATAGGGTGACTGATTAGTTGTGTATCCTCGCGCGCTATGGAGGCGAAGGCCTGCATCCAGTCGTGCCCCTGTCTGGTGTCGCTGGATAAGGCGGCCCGCAGATCGACATCGCCTGCCTGCATCCAGTCGAGCAGGCGACGGCCTTCGACCTCGACCTTCAGCAGCTTGAAAACATCCAGCGCCGCGGCGTTTCCCACCACGTCTTCCACGTAATCTTCGCCGAGAAGGTGACTGCCGATTTCCGTGCGCTGCGGCAGCCTGGAAGGGGTGATATGCAGGCTGCTGCCACGTGCGTCCGGGTGGGTGGCCTTGAGCACATGGGTCACGGCCTGGATCTGGCTCACCCGGCGTACCGCATCGGCCAGCCAAGCGTCGTAGCTATATTTTGCTGCTGCTGCTGCTGCTGCGTCGCCCTCGTTGCCCTTAAGCTTCGCTTCGCGCCGTGCGTCGATGAAGCCGGCAATGGCAGCGCGGAAGGCTACTCCCCGGTCGGTCAGTTCACTCATGCCCAACTCCCAAATTGACTTGGTTATATCGTCTTGATGCAGTGCTTCAGTCGCGATCTGTCTCACAGCTTGTGATGCCTGCCAAACCTCATGACTTCGCCGTCGATGCGCAATTACAATGCCATCATTGCATGCATTGATGTAGGGTGCGCCCGTGGCTATCATGACTATTCGCATTCTGGATAACGATTTGTAGGCGCGCCTTCGCCTGCGCGCAGCACGGCATGGGCAATCGATGGAGGAAGAGGCGCGCAGTATTCTGCGCGCTGCCTTGGCTGATCGGGTGGAAGAAGTCTCCGGTGCGTCCTTGTACGACGCCATCCGTGCCAGGGTAGAGCCGTTGGGTGGGATAGAGCTGGCGTTGCCGCCACGCGAGCCGCAGCGTGACCCACCGGATTTCGGTGAGTCAGATTTCGACAAGTGATCATTCTCGATACCAATGTGCTGTCGGAGCTGATTCGCTCCCGACCCGAATCCAGGGTCGTGGAGTGGCTGCTCGGGCAAACACGCTCGCTGTTGTTCACCACGGCGACACAGCCGGGGGGGAGATGATGTACGGCGCGATCGCGCTGCCCGAAGGTCATCGCAAGGCACGGATTCAGCAGGGGGTACTGGCCATATTCACCACCGACATGGCCGGACGTGTGTTGCCGTATGACAGTGATGCCGCCGATGCTCATGCCGCCATTGCGGCGGCTCGGCGCGCCCAAGGCCGTTCCGCCGGCCAGTCAGACATGATGATTGCCGGCATCGCGCGTTCGCACGGGGCCACGTTGGCCACCCGCAATGTGCGTGATTTTGAGGGCTGCGGTATCACGCTGGCCGATCCGTGGCGTTGAGGCGCCTCAACGCTGCCGAGTGAACCCCAGCCACGGGTGCCAACGCCAGCCTTGGTCGCTGCGAGGCACTTCTACGGTGGTGAATTTGCGGGCGGTCTCGTTCAAGGGGCGACCCATCGCTTCGGCTTGTTTGCTCACCAGCGTCGCCAGTTCACACTGGCCCCAGCAACTGATGCCGGGCGCAGCATTCAATGCGACCTCATGAAGCATCTCGCGGGCCCCGATGTAGAGTTTCTCCCCACGTTTTCCGTGGACATCTTCCACACGATGCGGCCACAGCGCGTCGTCCTCGTCAGGCAACCAGGCCAACGTGACGCCCGGCATGTCGTCATGGCGAAACGGCTGCTGCTGCGGCAGCACGCCGGTAAGAGCCGCCTGAGGGTGTTGCCATGCCACAGGCGCGTAATCGGGTTCCAGTCGTGCGACGGGCGCGGCGCTTCGGCGTGTAGAGCGCGTGATCGCAAGCGGTGCTGGCAGCATGGCGGCGCGGATACGGGCGTGTTCCAGATCCACCCAGCGCTGGCGCGGTTGAAGCTCGGTCGCGCGCTGCAGGATGCGTGGCTGAGCGTCCAGGTGACGGTATTCGGCTCCGCTCAGCAGGATGCTCAGGCTGTGGCTGGCCAGCAGGAAGCGACCGTTGCCGCGCGCGGTCTCGAAGCCGGGTCGCGCGAAAACTGGTTGGCGACCATCTCGCTGTTCGATGCCTTTGAGGTTGGTATCGAACACCAGCACGTTGGGTGCTTGTGGTGGCCTGCGACGATGACGCTGCACGCGGCCGGCGAGCTGTATCAGCGAGCGCATCGACGACGGTTCAACCACCGCCCAGTCTGCATCCCAGTCGCGACCCACTTCGCACACCGGCGAAGCCAGCACCACGAACAGTTGCTCGTGCTCGGGATGCGCGTCGAGTGCGTGCCGGACCTGCGGCAGCTGCCACACGACATTCTCGTTGCGGCGATTGAATACAGCATCAAGCATGGCCTCGATGGCCGAGCGCTGCACTAGCGGAAAACGGGCGTGATACACGCACAGATGCAGCCGGGTGTTCTCCGGCATCGCGTTTTCGCAGAGCGCGCGAGCCACCTCGAAGATCGGATTGATATTGGCCATGCGTACCAGACCGAAGCTGACGCGTTTGCCAGTAACGGGGTCGGCATTGGCATGATCGCGATGCAGGCGCAGGCAACCCTCGCGCACCCGAGTAGCGAATTCGGCGTGGATGCGCTCGGGTTGTCTTGCGGCGATGTTGATCGGCAGAAGTTCGGCACGGCGCAAGGGCTTAGCGGCTTGCAGCCGCTCCACGCGACGCTGGACAAAACCTGCGTGGGCAGCTGCAAAGCCGGCGTCGTCAGCGATCGTTTCAATCTGGGCACTGAATTCGTCGGTCCAAAGGCAAGGCGACTCCATGGATGCGCTCTCTCGCCCGCCATTGCGCCCACGATTGCTCTGGTAGTGGCGGCGACCGGCGCGATACGCCATGAACATGCCTTCCACCAGTGCCGGCGGTAGGGTGGCCGAGGACAGCACCACGCGGCTGCCGAGCAGCCCGGCCCAGTGCACCAGGCGCGTGAGCGCGGGCAGATCGTCGAGGTCGTAGTCATCCAGTTCGTCGAGCACCAGATCGGTACTCATCAGGCGCAGCATGGGTGCGATCTGACGGCCGGCGCGCAATGATTCGGTGGCCGGGGCCAAGTGATCGACAGTGCATACCAGCATCGGCGCCGATATCAGTTTGCGGATCTCGGGGTTGGCCAGCGCGCGAGAGAGCAGCGGGTGATCAGTCACGTCGCCTTCGTAGAGCACATGACTGTCTTCCTCGATCAGTGCCTGGGTGGAGGCCGAGCCGCTCGCCTCAGCCTCGGCTTCGTAGTACTCGAACAAGGCGCGGCTGGCCGAGCCGCCGACCAGCACCGCCAACTCGTCGTCATTCAGATGCAGGTCGTGGCGATAGCTGCGCCCGGTTTGCAAGGTGAGCGTGCGCAGCCCGAGCGCGTAGCTCACCCGGAGGCCCAGCTGCGGGTCGGCCAGCGCGTACAGGATGCGCGCATTGGCCAAGGTCTTGCCGCAGCCCGTGGACGCCATGTTGACGATGAACGCGCCGTGTTCGCGCGCAGCCTCACGCAGGCCGCCGGCAGCATCGAAGGCTTTGTCCTGCCAGGCAAAGCGCACGTCACTACTGCGTTTGCGCAGGCCGCGATGATTGGTCAGGCGCGGCAGGTGGCGTTCGAAATTGGGCAAGGCATGGGCGATCAGACTGGCGCTGTAGCCGACGCCGAGCAGATGTTCCAGCAGTGACTGATTCATAACGTTGGGGCGCAGGGTATTGGCGAACACGCGTTGATCGCGCTTCACGAAGCGCTGGCGCCCAGCCACCGGCTCGCCGTCCTTGTCCACACCGAGGCTGGAATAGTGGTGATCGGCCAGCATCAGGCACAGGCGTGCCAAGTGCATCACATAGGGATTGCCCAGCCAGTCTGCGTTACGCCGTGACTTGAGTTCGAGCAGCGCCTTGGCGACACGGCGGGCCTGTGTTCTCCATGGGGACAAAACCGCGGGCAGTTCGCCAGCCAGCTGCCAATAGGGTCCGGCATGGGCCGGTGTGGAGTGTTGGTCGATTTCATTCCAATCGCAGGCGACACCGGCCAGTGGCGCATCCAGCCACGTCTGCTCGAAGCGCCCCGCGCGCTTGCCAAGCCATGCTTGGCTGCCGTCGTCCTTGCTGACCGGAATGAGGGGCAGGCGGTGATGGGTAACGATCAACCAGCCGATGGCGGCGGCCAGCGGCGCTTGTGTGGCGAGACTGCGGAATGGATAGGGCACGATGCCTTCATCCAGCCCGTCTCGCAGATAGCGTCCCGATGATGTCCACTCCGCTTCGCTACCCTCGTGCTCGCTGGTCATGCGTGCAAGCCATCCTGCATCGTCGTCCTTGCCGACGAATGCGAGAAACAGGCGCAGCGATACCCATTCGTGGCGATAGCGGTTGCGCTCTTCGAGCTTGCCTTGCAGCCGCTGTTGAAACGCCACGCTGGCCTTGCCGAGGTCGTGCAGCAGCGCAGCCAGTTGTGCCAACAGGCGGATGTCCTGTGCACTGTGCCAGTCGTTCTCATCACCCTTGCGCAACACGTCGCTGGTTGTGGTGTTGGTGGGCACGGCGCCTTCGGTGTTGAAGCGGCGAGCATCACCCACTATCCACATGAGTTCGCTGTGATCCTGCCCGCGAATCCAGTGGCAAGCCACAGCGGTGTTCTTGCGCGCAGTCTTGCGCAACAGTTTGCGCAGCGTGTCCAGGCCTGCTTGCGTGATCGGAGTCTGCCAGGTTCGCTTGCCGCGGCGCTCGGCGAACTGGTCGAGGATGCGGCGGGTTTCGGTGAGTGCGCGTTTGTCGCACTGGCTGACCAGCAGTACGTTCATGCAGGCCGCTCCGGCTTATCCACCCGGGCAGCGGTTCCCAGCGCCACGGCTTTGAGCGTGTCGATCATGAAATCCAGCGCCTCGCTGCGGGTCAATGCTTCGATACAACCACGCCGGAAGCTCTGCTCATCGTCGCCACGCATTGCCGAAAGGAATGCTTGCGGTAGGATGTGGGCATCCTTGGCTAGATCGGCCACGTCGAACACCAGTCCACCGCGGCGAGTCTTGCCGTGCAGGATGGCCAAGCCATGTGGCAGGCCCAGCACCCAAGTCGCCGTGGCGCCGAGACCGTAGGCCAGATAATTGCCGTGGTCGAGGAATCGGTTCGCCGGATCGGTGCCGCTGCCGCGCTTGGCACGGGTGAAGTCGCCATAGCCCACGGTATCCACGGCCAGCTTGAAAAGCGCCTTGGTAAGGAGAGCCTCCTCGATCAGCAAGTTGGTGTTATCAGGGGCCAGATCGATGGCGTGGCGGCTGTGCGCCAGAAGAGCGTCGAGTCGCGTGGTATCCACTGCAAAGCCCGCGTCACGCAGAACACGGTGCGGCCATGTGTCAGCGATACGTTGCACACGGGAGTGTTGGATTGCTTTGGCGGCAGCCAGACGCAGGTCATCATGGAACCAGAAACGCACCCAGGCTTGCAGGTATTCAGTAGGTCGGTACTCTGATTGTGGCGAGAACCAGGCTACTTCGACATCGACCTCGTTTGCGGAAAAAAGCGGCGTGCCGCCGCCCCCGCAAAACCCGACCAACACGCCGGCCTTGGCGAGTTCACGCATCGCGGCTTGGGTGATTGAGGTGCCGGTGCCCAGTAGAACCGTAGTGGTGTTGGCGACGGGGATGTTCCAATACTGCGATTGCTTGCCCGCATCCGTGACGTATTCCACGCGGCCGCCGTTGACCAGCACGCGACAGTGCTCGATGTAATAGATGTTTGCCCGCTTGGAGTGCAGGATGGCCTTCAGTTCGGACGGAGTGATTGCCTCCATGGTCGTTATCGTGGAGTATTCGGGCAAGACGCGGCAACTGCGATCATGCACGCCGACAGTATCTGCCGGTCAGAGGCCAGCCTTCAGCCCGGTACGCGGGTGGCTTGGTCCACGGTACGCGCGGGCACCAGCGCCGCCGCCGCGCACGCGATGATGCCGAGGCAGGAGAGGTTGATCAGAAAGCCGTAGTCGTCGCCGCGCAGAATCAGCGCGCCGAGCAGCGGGCCCGAAGCGAGGCCCATTTTCGAAGCGAAGCCGCCAAGCGCGGCGGCGCGGCCCGAGCGGTCGAATGCCGAGGCGAGACCGAGCAGGTAAGGCATCACCAGCGACCAGGTGATGCCGGTCATGCAG
>Ga0138256_10007449_pt1 | contig 11540 bp, 9 predicted proteins | sample KNB2016incub_MG_FD_105486 | JGI IMG/M metagenome (GOLD analysis project Ga0138256, IMG submission 105486) | Active sludge microbial communities from wastewater in Klosterneuburg, Austria - KNB2014incub_MG | ecosystem: Engineered > WWTP > Activated sludge > Unclassified | place: Austria...
GACCAGCGCTTGATCGAGCGCGGCTGCATCGGCGGTGTTGAGATTGACGGGCTCCGCGCTCGCCGGCGCTGCCGCGCCAATCGAACCGAACGTGACGAGCGCGGTCGCGAGATAGAGGTGACGCAAGTTCATTGTGAGCTCCATGGCATCGAGACAGGGGCCCTCAGACTAGCTCGTCGCAGCAATGCCGCGATGCCTTGAATCGCGTGTAACTATCGAGAAAGTCGGCTACGTGACGGCGTCCAAGGGAGACTGTTCAGAGGCTCCCTCAACGCCAGGGTGTCCCAGTTTCGACAGCTCGGGCAGCGCCATTGCCACGCGTCGCTCTCGAGCCCGCAAGCGGTGCAGCGGAAGCGATTCACGGTTCGGTCGGCTTGCTGGTTGCCACCGGCTGGATGCGGCAGCGATGCCAGAAACGCGTCGCGCTCCTCGTCGCGCGCACCCTGCAGCGCCTCTTCGAGGAACGCCGATTGCAATGTCGGGCTTGCCAGGAACGCGCGGCGCCATGCGGATCGCGCCTCGGCGATCGTCCCTGTGCGCCGCGCGACCCGCGCCTCGAGCAATGCGGCGCGCGCGGAGTCCGGATCGTGAAAGCGCGCCTCGTCTAACAAGTTTTTCACGCGCTCGATCGCGCCCTCGCGCAACGCCTGCTCAGCCAGTTCGCAGAGATAATGCGCCGCCGTGTCCGCTCGATTGTCGCGCATGTCGAGCGGCATTTCGTACCAGATCCTGAGCGCGCTCGCGAAATCCCGTTGCTGCTCATAGAGCCAGGTCAACCGATCCAGGGCGCGATCGCGAAACGCGCGCGACGTAGCCGACTGCTCGAGGTAGCGCTCAGCCCGATCGAACAAACCTGCCGCAAGGTAGTCGAGTGCCAACTCGTAGGTCGCCTGTTCGCGTACGGCCGTCACACTCGATTCACGCAAACGCTCGTGCACGGCGCTCGCACGCGCAACTTCACCACGGCGTCTGAACAGGCTGCCCAATGCAAATTGAATATCGGCTTGCTCCGCGCGCGTTGACGCAAGGCGCTCGATCACCTCGGTTGCCAGGTCGAAGCGCTCGTTCACCAGATGATCCAGCGCCGAGAGATAGTCGCGCGGCAGTCGGACGCGGCGCACAGGAATGGAACGACGACCGAGCAGCCAGGCGGTCGATCCGACCGCCGTGAAGGCTAACAACAGAAATACGATCGGCGGCAGTTCGTTCACTGGCGAACCGCGACCACAGCCTTGTCAGTCGCGGATGGGATAGTCAGCGCCATCGTTGACGCGCTCGCGCAGATCCTTGCCGGGCTTGAAGTGTGGCACGTACTTGCCCGATAGCGCGACGGCCTCACCCGTCTTGGGATTGCGCCCCTGGCGCGGCGGACGGAAATGCAGCGAGAAGCTGCCGAACCCGCGAATCTCTATGCGATCGCCCGTCGAGAGCGTGTCACTCATGATTTCGAGTATCTGCTTGAGCGCGAGCTCCACGTCCTTGGCAGGCAGATGCTTCTGCTTGGCAGTGATGATTTCGATGAGTTCGGATTTCGTCATGCCGATCTGCGCGCCCGCCGAGTAGAACGCCTGGACGGATGTCCTCCGCCCAGGCGTTGTTGTTAGGACCGATCGCCGATCTGCTCCTTGAGGAGATCGCCGAGACTGGTACCGGACGACGGCTGCTCGGAGCGATAGTTCTGCACCGCTTCAGCCTCTTCGTACATTTCCTTCGCCTTGACAGATAGCGTGATCGTACGCGTCTTGCGATCGACGCCCGTGAAACGCGCGTCGATTTCGTCGCCGACCTTGAGCACGGTGCGCGCGTCTTCGACACGATCACGCGCCAGCTCGGACGCACGCAACTGCCCCTCGATCCCGTTGCCGAGGTCGATAACCGCGCCGCGTGCATCGACTTCCTTCACGACGCCCTTGACGATCGTGCCCTTGGGATTCTCAGCGATGTAGTTGGAAAATGGATCCTGTGCCATTTGCTTGACGCCGAGCGAAATCCGCTCGCGTTCCGGATCGATCGATAGCACGGTCGCATCGAGCTGCTGACCCTTCTGGTAGTTGCGCACGGCTTCTTCGCCGGGCACATCCCACGACAGATCCGACAAATGCACGAGTCCGTCGATATTGCCGGGCAAACCGATGAATACGCCGAAATCGGTGATCGACTTGATCTGGCCCGACACGCGGTCGCCGCGATTGTGATTCTCGGCGAACTCTTTCCAGGGATTCTGCTGGCATTGCTTGAGTCCGAGCGAAATCCGGCGTCGCTCTTCGTCCACGTCGAGCACCATCACCTCGACCTCCTGGCCCGAGTGAACAACCTTGGACGGATTGACGTTCTTGTTGGTCCAATCCATCTCCGACACGTGCACAAGGCCCTCGACACCGTCCTCGATCTCCACAAACGCGCCGTAGTCGGCAATGTTGGTGACCTTGCCGAACACGCGAGTGTTAGGCGGATAGCGGCGCGCGATATTCTCCCACGGGTCCGCGCCCAGCTGCTTCAGGCCGAGACTGACGCGCGAGCGCTCACGATCGAATTTGAGAATGCGGACTTCGACTTCATCGCCGACTTTGACGACCTCGGACGGGTGCTTGACGCGCTTCCACGCCATGTCGGTGATGTGCAGCAGACCATCGATACCACCGAGATCGACGAACGCACCGTAGTCGGTCAGATTCTTGACCGCACCCTTGACGACCGCGCCTTCCTGCAGATTGTCCATCAGAGCTGAACGCTCGGCGGAGAACTCCTGCTCAACGACCGCGCGGCGCGACACGACGACGTTGTTGCGCTTTTGATCGAGCTTGATGACCTTGAACTCGAGTGGCTTGCCCTCCAGGTACGCGGTGTCGCGCACCGGACGAACATCGACCAATGAGCCCGGCAGAAACGCGCGGACATTGTCGATCTCGACCGTGAAACCGCCCTTGACGCGACCGGTGATGACACCGCCGACGATCTCGGACCCATTGAACGCCTCCTCGAGACGTGTCCAGGTGCGTGCCCGCTTGGCCTTTTCGCGCGACAGGCGCGTTTCACCAGTGCCATCCTCAACCGAGTCGAGTGCCACTTCGACGCTGTCGCCGGCGACGACTTCGACTTCGCCCAGTTCGTTCTTGAACTGTTCGATCGGGATGACGGCTTCGGACTTGAGGCCGACGTTGACGACGACCATGTCGGAGCCGACATCTATGACGAGGCCCGTCAGAATCATGCCGGGGCGAATCCGCTGGTTAGCAAGACTCTGTTCGAATAATTGCGCGAAACTTTCTGTCATGTTTGTGTGTCTAAATCTCTGGCACGGACAGCGCAGCTGTTCCGTGTCTCGTGGCTCGCGACGGCAGTCCTGTCGTCTCGAGGTTGAAAACTTACGCCGCCGCATCCATGCGGGGCACCTATCAACTCATACTCAATCAAACTTCCCACAAGTCGCGCTCACGACCCAAAGTCAGCACGCGTGCCACAACCTGCTGAATCGGCAGTCCGGTGGAATCCAGTATCACGGCGTCTGACGCGGGCTTGAGGGGCGCGATTGCGCGGGAGGAATCCCGCTGGTCACGCTCGGCGATCTCGCGCGAAAGGTCGGCAAGACTAGCAGCGGACCCCTTTGAGATCAACTGCTTATGGCGCCTGGCCGCACGTTCTTCCGCACTGGCCGTCAGGAATACCTTGAGCGCCGCTTGCGGAAATACGACGGTCCCCATGTCCCGACCGTCCGCCACCAAACCAGGCGCCTGGACGAACGCCTGCTGACGTTCGATCAGGGCGTCGCGCACGGCTGGCCAAACAGCCACGCGGGAGGCGCCCTGGCCGGTCTGCTCGGAGCGCAGCGCTCGGGTAACGTCTTCGCCGGCCAGTAGAACGCGCTCCGCGCCGTCAGCATCGGTCAAAAACTCGACCTTCATGCCCGCCGCCAGCGCGGCGTGACTCTTCACGTCGTCCGGATCCAGACCCCGCATGGCGCCGCTGAGCGCAACCAGTCGGTACAATGCCCCACTATCGAGCAAATTCCAGCCCAGAGCGCGCGCAACCGCACGCGCAATCGTCCCTTTGCCAGAACTCGTCGGACCATCGATCGTGATGATCGGCCAGTCGGTCGCCGTCACCGGCTATCTCCCGACTGGGCATCGGGCGGTCTGACCTCGAGGCGCAGACCGACGGCTTGCGCCATCCGTTCGAACCCGGGGAACGACGTGGCGACATTCGCGGTGTCGAGGATCTCGATCGGCTCGTCGGCCGCAAGACTTGCGATCGCGAACGCCATCGCGATGCGATGATCGCCGTGACTGTCGACACGCCCACCGCGTAGGCGGCGACCACCCACGATCCGGATACCGTCCGGAAGCAGTTCGTGCTCGACACCCACGGTGTTGAGGCCCACGCTCATGACCGCGAGTCTATCGCTTTCCTTGACCCGCAATTCCTCGGCGCCGCGCAGAGTGGTCGTGCCTTCGGCGCAGGCAGCTGCAATGAAGAACACCGGAAACTCATCGATCGCGAGCGGCACAACGTCCCGCGGCACGTCAATCCCGCGCAGGCGACTCGCCCGGACGGTGATGTCCGCTGCAGGCTCGGAGGTAGGACCGGGGTGTTCTGTTACCACCAGATCGGCGCCCATCGCCCGCAGCAAGGTGAGGATGCCTGTGCGCGTGGGATTGATGCCCACGTTCCGCAGGCACAGTCCCTGCGGCGCCGCCAGCGCACCGGCCACGAGAAAAAATGCGGCGGATGAAATATCGCCCGGAATCACGAGCTGGGCAGCGCGTAGCGTCTGCCGCCCAACGAGCTCGATCAGCGTGCCCCGTTGCTCAACCGCGACGCCGAAAGCGCGCAACATATGTTCCGTGTGATCGCGCGACGGCGCCGGTTCCCTGACCCGCGTAGTACCAGCGGCATACAGGCCCGCTAACAACACGGCTGACTTCACCTGGGCGCTGGCGAGCGGCATCGCGAAATCGATACTCTTGAGTTCATGGCCGCCGCGTATGACGACTGGCGGTCGGCCCGCGGTGGTCGCGATCTGCGCGCCCATCGATCGCAGTGGCGCGGCGACGCGTTCCATCGGCCGCCGCATCAATGAGCGATCGCCCACCAGGGTGCTATCGAAGGCCTGCGCCGACAGCAGACCCATGAAAAGACGCATCGCGGTGCCTGCGTTGCCCATGTCGAGCGCTTCGACGGGCGGCGTGAACCCGCTGCGGCCAACCCCATGCACGACGATCTCGGTCGGCGATGGTCGATCAATGCTCACCCCCAGTGCCGACATGGCGCGCAAAGTCGCCAGACAATCCTCGCTCGCCAGAAAGCCGCTTGCGCGACTCACACCCTCGGCGATCCCGCCTAACAACAAGGCTCGATGCGAAATCGATTTGTCGCCCGGCACCACGACGTCGCCACCAACCTCGGCGCTTGGCTCGACGCGGTAGTTCACTCGGCTCATAGGGAGCCGGCAGCGAGTACGGTCGTCAGTGCCGCCAGCAAACGCTCGTTCTCGTCGATCGTACCGAGTGTGATGCGCAAATGCTCCGGCAGGCCATAGTTACCGACCGGCCGCACGATGATCCCCGCCCGCAGCAGCCGCTGATAGCAAGCCGCCGCCGCAGGGCCGATTCGCACTAACAGGAAGTTCCCCGCTGAAGGCGCTACTTCGAGGCCACGCTGCCTGAGCACAGTGGCAACCCGCACGCGCTCGGAGATCGCGACTGCGACAGTATGCGCCACGTGCTCTGGGTCATCGAGGGCGGCGGCGGCGGCGGCCAACGCCACACTCGACACGTTGAAAGGCTGGCGGATTCTGTTCAGCATGTCGGCCACCTCGGGGTGACTGACAGCGTAACCAATTCGTAGTCCCGCAAGCCCGTAGGCTTTGGCAAACGTGCGCACGATCACCAGATTGGGGCATTCATCCAGCCAGTCGATGCCATTTTGCAACGGAATGGACCGCGCATATTCAAAGTACGCCTCATCCAGCACGACCAGCGCACTGCGCGGCATCGAGCGGATGAACCGCAATAGATCTTGTGGCTCGACATAGGTACCAGTCGGATTGTTAGGGTTGGCGATGAATACCAGCCGGGTTCGTTCGGTGATCGCCGCGCGCATCGCGGTGAGATCGTGGCCATAAGCCATGGCTGCGCCGGCCGGCAGCGCCGCCACTGATCGACAGGTCGCGCCGGTGGCGTGCACGGCGATTGGATAGACCGCGAATGCGTATTGTGAGTAAACCGCCTCGAGATCGGGCGTCAGAAACGCCTCGGCAACCAACACCAGAATGTCGTTTGAACCATTGCCGAGCGTGAGTTGCTCAGCCGAGACACCGTGCAGGCGTGCCAGCTTCGTTTTCAGCTCATGCCCACCGCCATCCGGATACTGGCCGATGGTGGCGAGTGCGGTTCGGGCCGCGGCGATCGCCTTCGGGCTGGGGCCAAAAGGACTCTCGTTCGACGCAAGTTTGACGACATTGCGGATGCCGAGTTCGCGCTCCAATTCATCGATCGGCTTGCCGGGCAAATAGGGCGCGAGCGACTGCACGGCCGGCGTTGCCAGCCGCCGCAATCCGACCTCCGTCGGACTCCCCTTGGACGGCGACATCAGAGCACCGCGCGCGGGTACGAACCCAACACCCGAAACAGCGACGCTCGCTTCTTGAGTTCCGCCAATGCGCGCGCGATAACGGGATCCTCGGCATGTCCTTCGATGTCGAAGAAAAACACGTAATCCCACTTCTGCCGTTTCGACGGTCGTGACTCGATTCGCGTCATATTGACCGAGTGTTCGGCGAACGGCTCGAGTAATCGGAATAATGCGCCGTGTGTATCGGTGTGCCGCCCGGAGCACAACAGCGTCGTACGATCCTGCCCACTCGCTCGGAACAGCTGTCGACCTAGAACAAAGAACCGGGTCGTGTTGTCAGGCTGGTCCTCGATCTCGCGCGCGAGCAGCTTCAGACCATAGACTTCAGCAGCCGTGTCGCCCGCAATGGCGGCGGTGCCGTCTTCGTCACGGGCCCGACGCGCGCCCTCCGCGTTGCTCGCGACGGGAACACACTCCACGTTCGGCAGGTGCTCCTCCAGCCAGTTGCGACACTGTGCAAGAGATTGGCTGTGGCTACAGATGCGTTTGATGGTCTTGAGAGACGCCATGCGACCCATCAGGAACTGATGTATTCGCAGTTCGATTTCACCGCAGATTTTCAGGGGCGACGTCAAAAACCGGTCGAGCGTGTGATTGACCGTGCCCTCAGTCGAGTTTTCGATTGGTACGACCCCAAAGTCAGCATGCCCCGCCTCGACCTCCTGAAACACCTCATCGATCGATAGCAATGGCAAGGCGCGGACCGAATGCCCGAAGTGTTTGAGTACCGCAGTCTGCGTGAACGTTCCTTCTGGCCCGAGAAAGGCAACCTTCAACGGCTCCTCCTGAGCGAGACAGGCGGACATGATCTCGCGAAACAGGCGCAGAATCTCCTCGTCGCGCAGCGGCCCCTGGTTGCGCTCCTTGGCCATGCGCAACACCTGCGCTTCGCGCTCCGGCCGATAGAATTCGATTGCGCTACCAACCAACCCCTGCTTGGATTCCGCGACACGACGCGCGAGGCCGGCGCGGGCATTCAAGAGTTCGTGAATGCGACGATCGACGCTGTCGATTTCGTCGCGCAAGGTCGCGAGCGACTGCGAGCCCGCTGCTCGCGGTTCCTTGTTAGCGTTAGCGGCTGCCGTGGCTGTGCCGCGCGCGCGCGCAGCCCGCTTGACTTTGGCGCGAGAGCTTTTCTTTGTCATAGCCCAACATTCCCCAAGCCGGCGCCGTGCTCAGACGAGCCGCGCTTTCAGCACGCCGTCAATCGCGAGAATCTGTGTCAGCGCTGCTGCATCGACCGAGCCGTCGATATCGATCAAGGTATAAGCGTAGTCGCCACGGGACTTGTTGAGGAGTTCGGAAATATTGAGCTTGCGTGCTGCGAGTACGGTTGATATCTGGCCGACCATGTTAGGCACGTTTCGATTGGCGATTGCGACGCGCGCCGCGGTGGGCACCCGCGGTAACACCGCCTCTGGAAAGTTCACGCTATGACGCACGTTGCCGTTCTCGAGGTAGTCCCTGAGCGTATCCGCGACCATGATGGCACAGTTGTCTTCTGCCTCAGCGGTCGACGCGCCGAGGTGCGGCAGAGTGACGACACACGGATGATCCTTGAGCGCATTGCTCGGGAAATCGCAAATGTAAGCGTGCAAGTGGCCCGCATCCAGCGCGCCCAGTATCGCCGCTTCGTCGACGATCGGTGCACGCGAGAAATTCAGCACAGCGCCGCCTTTGCGTAATAACTGCAACCGCGCCGCGTTAACGATGCCGCGCGTCCCATCCGTGAGCGGTACGTGCACCGTGATGACGTCGCTACGGGCGAACAGATCATCGAGCGACAAGGCCTGCTCAACGTTCGATGAGAGCTGCCAGGCGCGCTGCACGGTAATTTGCGGATCATAACCGAGCACCTTCATGCCGAGGCCAAGTGCGCTATTGGCGACTTCCACCCCGATCGCACCGAGGCCGATGACACCCAAGGTGCGACCTGGCAATTCGAAGCCGGCGAAGGTCTTCTTGCCCTTCTCGACCGCGGCATCGATGGCCTTGTCGTCGCCCGATTGCGTCCGTGCGAACTGCCAGGCCTGGCAGATATTGCGTGCCGCGAGGAACAAGGCCGCGATAACCAACTCCTTGACCGCATTGGCATTGGCACCCGGCGCGTTGAACACCGGAATGCCGCGTTTCGACAAGTCCGCCACCGGGATGTTGTTGACCCCAGCGCCGGCGCGCGCAACGGCGAGGACGGACTCGGGAATCGTCATCGAATGCATGTCGGCCGAACGCACGAGTATGGCGTGCGGACGGTTCATATCCGACGCGATTTCAAAACGATCACGCGGCAAGCGCTCGAGCCCGCGCACGCTGATATTGTTGAGTTGCAGAATCCGGAAGTGTTCAACCATGACGGCGCGCGAAATCCTTCATGAAGTCGACCAATGCCTCGACGCCCGCGAGGGGCATCGCGTTGTAGATACTGGCGCGCATACCGCCGACCGACCGATGGCCTTCCAGATTCTTGAGTCCCGCCGCAGCCGCTTCAGCCACAAAGGTCTGCTCCAGCTCGGGCTTCGGCACGGTGAACGGCACGTTCATCCAAGAGCGGCAATGTCTGGCCACCGGATTGGCGTAGTAGTCCGATTCGTCGATCGCCCGATAGAGCAGTTCGGCCTTCGCGCGATTGCGAGCCGCCATCGCAACCAGCCCACCCTGCTTCAGCAACCACTTGAAGACGAGCCCCGCCATATACCAGGCGAAGGTGGGCGGCGTGTTGAGCATCGAGCCATCGTTTGCCATCGCCTTGAAATCCCACACCGTCGGTGTGCCCGCACGCGCCTTGCCGATCAGATCTTCGCGCACGATCACGATACACAGACCCGCCGGGCCAATATTCTTCTGGGCGCCAGCATAAATGACACCGAATCGCGAAACATCGACCGGGCGCGACAGAATGGTCGAAGAAAAGTCGCCGACCAGAGGTGTATCGCCGCTGTCTGGAACATAGTCGAACTCGACGCCACCGATCGTCTCGTTCGGGGTGTAGTGCAGATAGACAGCGCCGCGAGTCGCCTTGACGTCGGCGGCCGCGGGCACGGTGCAATAGTTGGAACTCGCCATATCGGCGACAACATTGACCTTGCAGAAACGCTTCGCCTCGGCGATCGCTTTCTTCGACCACTGGCCGGTGTGCAGATAATCGACCGTGCTATCGGCAGCAGCTAGATTCATCGGAATCCCGGCGAACATTCCCGTGGCGCCGCCCTGCAGGAACAGCACCTTGTAGTTAGTCGGGACGGCCAGCAGCGTGCGCAAATCGGCTTCCGCCTGCTGTGCCACCGCGACAAACGCCTTGCTACGATGGCTGACCTCCATGACCGACATGCCCGATGATTGCCAGTCGAGCAGCTGCGATTGCGCTTCTTGGAGTACTTCGAGCGGCAGCGTCGCCGGGCCAGCAGCAAAATTATGGATACGCAAAACCAAACCTCATTGACATGGATAGTTAGTAACGGAGTGCGTACCGGACGCCCTCATGTGCCCGAATCCGGTGCCGCTGGCGCGGCGTCTTCCGTGTGCGCTTCAGCAGCCGCATCTGGGTCATCAGCATCGCCGTCGTCACCGAGATTCTCGATGCGTTCGATGCCGACCAGCCGCTCGCCTTCGTCGAGCCGAATCAAGCGCACGCCCTGAGTGTTGCGCCCGACCACCGATATGTCGCTGACTGGCGTGCGCACCAACGTGCCGTTCGAGCTGATGAGCATCAGCTCCTGATCCTGCGCAACCTGCAATGCGCCGACCATCGCACCATTGCGATCGGTCGTCTGCATGGCGATAACGCCCTGACCACCACGACCGTGCGACGGAAAGTCCTCGACCGGCGTCAGTTTACCGTAACCGTTGTCCGACGCTGTCAACACGTAACCCGCATCGGCTACGATCAGCGATATGACGCGATGCGGCTCGTCCAGCGTCTTGCCGAGTCGAATGCCACGCACACCGGCCGCCTCGCGACCCATCGGGCGCACCGCTTGCTCGGGGAAGCGAATGGCTTTGCCTCCGCTCGTGGCCAGAATGATCTCGCGCGACCCGTCGGTGAGCGCCACGCCCACCAAGCGATCACCTTCGTCAAGCGATAACGCGATGATGCCACTCGTACGTGGTCGCGAGAATGCCGACAGCGGCGTCTTCTTGACCGTGCCGAAGCTCGTCGCCATGAACACGAAGTGCTCGTCGTCGAACTGCTTGATCGGCAGAATGGCATTGATCCGTTCGTCCGGCTCGAGCGGCAGCAAATTCACCATCGGCTTGCCGCGCGCGTTGCGCCCAGCCTGCGGCAGGGAAAACACACGCAGCCAATAGACCTTGCCGCGATTGGAGAAGCACAGAATCGTGTCATGCGTGTGCGCGACGAACAGCTTCTCGATGAAATCCTCGTCCTTGACCGCAGTCGCCGCCTTGCCGCGACCGCCGCGCCGCTGGGTCTGATATTCCGTCAACGGCTGCGATTTGGCGTAGCCGGCGTGGGACAGCGTGACGACGACGTCCTGCGGTTCGATCAGATCTTCGGTCGTTAGATCGGAAGCTGCGAAATTGATCTCGGTACGACGTTGCTCACCGTACTCATCACGAACTGCGATCAATTCGGTACGCACGACGGCTGTTAGCCGCTCAGCGCGCGCGAGTATATCCGACAGATCCACGATGCGTTCGAGAAGCTCTTTGTATTCGGCCAGGATCTTGTCTTGTTCGAGTCCGGTGAGCCGGTGGAGCCGCATGTCGAGGATAGCTTGCGCCTGCACATCGGACAGTCGGTAGCCCGATGCGTCGCGCATCAGCCCGAACTCGGGTGCGAGCCCCGTCGGTCGCGTCGAAATCGAGCCCGCCCGCATGAGCATTTCCGGTACCGCGCCCGGACCCCAGCTTCGCGCTACCAATGCGGCCTTGGCTTCGGCCGGCGCGGGCGA
>Ga0138256_10007451_pt1 | contig 11537 bp, 9 predicted proteins | sample KNB2016incub_MG_FD_105486 | JGI IMG/M metagenome (GOLD analysis project Ga0138256, IMG submission 105486) | Active sludge microbial communities from wastewater in Klosterneuburg, Austria - KNB2014incub_MG | ecosystem: Engineered > WWTP > Activated sludge > Unclassified | place: Austria...
CGTGGAAGCTCACCTGGTCGGCGGCGAACGGCGTCTGGCGGTCGAGTTCGAAGGCCAGCACCTGCTGCAGCCGCGGCTCGGCGGCGGCCGGCAGCACCAGCGTGCGGCGCAGCACCTGCTGCAACGGCAGCAGCAGCCAGCGCGGCACCGCGCTGTCGTCCAGCCGGCGGCGGGCGTCTTCGAGCACCGTCGCATCGTCCAGCGGCAGGCGGCCGAGCACCGCATCGCCGCGGCGGCCGGCGGCCAGCAGCTCCACTTCGTCGTGCCGGCGCAGCAGGAACAGGCGCTGGTCGTCGCCTTCCACCAGCGCGCGCAGGCGCGCCGGCAGCAGCGAAAGCAGGGCCGACACCGCCTCGCGTGCGCGCGCCGGCAGCGAAGTCCGGGCCAGGCGCAGCGTGATGGGGTCGAGCAGGGTCGAAATTCGGTCGGCGGCGGGCATCAGTCGGGTTCTCCCGTCCGCCAGGACAGCGGCGCATAAAGTTGGCCGAAGCCCAGGCCCGCGCCGATCCTCAGCACGGCGGTCACTTCGACGCCGTTGCCGTCGGGACGGGTGGCGCGGCTGGCAACACTATACGTTCCCGACCCGACCACGGCGATAGGAGTGCCGTCGGGCAACAGGGGCAGGGGCAGGCCGGGCCGCCAGGCCTCGCGCGCCGCCACCAGCCGGGCCACCTGGTCGGGCGTCAGGCCCAGGGCCTGCAGCACCGCTGCCTGCGAAAGCCCGGCCTCGGGGACCGGGCGCGCGGTGAACACGGTGACGTGCGGGGCCAGCAGCCGGTAGGTGTCCCGGTCCATGCCCAGCAGCTGCTGCAGTTCGGAAACGGTGGTGAAGGGCTGGTCCTTGGCGCCGTAGGGCAGCCCCGCCGCGGCGTAGTCGCGGTCCTCGGCGCCGCCTTCGATGGACAGCAGTTCGTCGGGGTCGCGCCAGTCCTGGATGACGGCGGCCAGGTTGCGCGCCTTGCCGTCCTCCACGCCCAGGCTGGCCATCAGCCGCGTCAGCAGCGAGGCGTCTGAGGCATTGAGGTCGACCTTGCCGGCCTCGTCCTGGATGCGCACTTCCACCCGGTAGCCTTCGAAGTCGAACGGATACGGCCGCGCGTCGGGGACCCACATCGTGGCGGGATCGTTGGCCGACAGGCGCAGCACCGCCACTTCGATGCCCGCCTCGGCCGCGTTGCGGCTGGCCACCTGCGTGCGCAGCGCACTGCCCTGCAGCGCCTCGGTGCGCGAACCCAGCGCGAACACCGCCACCAGCCCCGCCATCAGCAGCAGCAGCCAGAGCACCAGCAGCAATGCGGCACCGCGCGCCGGGCGCTTCACTGGTCGCCCTGGATCGGCACGCCGACGTTCGACGGCAGCGGGGCCTGCGCCAGGCGCGGCGCGGCCACCAGCTCGGGCCACTGCGCGTGCGGATCGCGCATGCGCAGCTTCAGGCGCACCAGGCGCGGGAACTGGTCCTGCGTGGGCCAGTCGTCGGTCCAGGGACCGGGCTTGCCGTTGTCGTCCAGCGTGCGCACTTCGAAGCCCGCCTCGGCGATGCCGTCGAGCAGCACTTCCGGCTCGCGCTCCGCCTCCAGCGGGCCGTCGGGCGTGAGCAGCTGGTGGCTGAACTCCAGCCGCAGGCCCGACTCGCCGCGCACCAGTTCGAAGGTCTGCAGGTGCGGGCCGCCGCGCGAGAGGTAACCGGGCATGGAGGCCACCAGGCGCAGCGTCCTGCCGTCGCACTCGAACACGGTGGCCTCGCCGGTGGCGTCCACGAACTCGAACGGCAGCGGCAGCGCGCCCTCCACCTGGCGGCGCAGGAACGACTGCACGGCGCGCAGCCGTTCGTTGCGCTGGGCCATTTCCTCGGCGCGCCCAGTGGCCTTGGCGGCATTGGCGAAGGTGGCGAACGCCAGCGCGATGCCGGTGGCCAGCAGGGCCGTGGCCAGCATCACCTCCACCAGGCTGAAACCGCGCGCGCGCTTCACGGCAGGGCCTCCAGCGGCGTGGGCGGCGTGCGCGCGCGCAGGGTGACGAACTGGATGCGGCGCTCGAACTCGCCCTCGCCCCAGGCCATCTCCAGTTCGATGCGATACAGCAGCGGCGCCGAGGGCAGCTGCCGGCCGACCGTTTCCACCGGCGCGGCGTCCGGGTCGGCCACGCCCGCCGGGGCCGGGTCCTGGGCTTCGCTGATCTGCATCTCCCAGCGATAGCGGCCGCCGTCGAACTCGCCGCCGCGGCGCCCGGGCTCGATCGGCTCCAGCACACCCACTTCGTCCAGCAGCGACTGCGCGTGCAGCGTGGCGACGCTGGCGTCGGCCGCGCCGCGCACCTGGGTCAGGCCGCCACCCAGGATGGCCATCAGGATGCCGAGCGCCACCGCCAGCAGCGTGAACGCCAGGATCACCTCGAGCAGGCTGAAGCCGCGCTGCCGCCTCATGGCCGGCCCTCGCCGCGGGTGAGGGTGACTTCGCCGGTCAGCCAGCCCACGTCGATGCGCCAGGCGGCGTCGCCGTGCTTGAGCACCACGCGGCCGCCAGTGGACGCGCCCTCGGGGAAAAAGCGGATGACCGCCGTTTCGCGCTCTGGCTGTTCCTCGCGCGCGGTGGTGGCGACGATGTCGATGTCATCGGGCAGCGTGCCTTCGCGCTTGCCGGCCGAGATCCAGCGCTTGTCGGCCACGTTGATCTCGAAGGTCTGCTCGCGCCCGGTGGCGATGGCCTGGGCGCGCGCGAAGCGCAGCTCCACCGCCATGCCGCGCGCCGCGCCGCGCAGCTGCTGGCCCGGCAGGCCCGAGCTGATGGCGGCCGCGCCGAGGCCGGCCAGCGCGGCGATGAGCACCATCACCACCACCAGCTCGACCAGGGTGAACCCGCGCTGCGCTTTCATCGGAAGCCGTGGCTTGCGGGCCCGGGGCTCAGGGCTTGCGGATGTCCGCGTTGACGCTGTCGCCGCCGGCCGCGCCGTCGGCGCCCAGGCTCACCAGTTCGAACGGGCCCGACTCGCCGGGGCGGCGGTAGTCAATGGTGCCGCCCCACGGGTCCTTCAGCTCCTCGGCCTTGGCGTACGGGCCCAGCCAGCTCGGGATGCCCGGCGACGTCACCAGCTGGTCGAGCGATTCGGGCAGCTTGCCGGTGTCCATGCGGAACTGGTCGATCTTGCCGGCCAGCGTCACCAGCTGGGTCTCGGTGATGCGCACGTTGGCGCGGTCCTGGCCGCCCATGATGCGGCTGGTGATCAGCGCCAGCACCGAGCCGATCAGCACGATCACGATCATCAGTTCGATCAGGCTCATGCCGCGGGCGGCGTGGCGGGACATCGGGGTGCGTCGCATGGGAAGGCCTATATGGAGTTGGTGAGGTCGTAGATGGGAAGCAGCACGGAAACCATGATCGCGCCCACCACCAGGGTCATCAGCACGGTGAGCGCGGGCACCAGGGCGGCCAGCAGGCGGTCGAGCGCGTTGGCGGTTTCCTGGTCGAAGGTGTCGGCGGCCTTGAGCAGCATGGCGTCGAGTTCACCCGACTCCTCGCCCACCTGGATCATGTGCACCGCCAGCCGCGGGAAACATTTCTGCCGCGCCATCGCATAGCCCAGGCCGCTGCCGGTCTTGACGTCCTCGGCCGCGGCTTCGATGGCTTCGGCCAGCACGCGGTTGGACAGCACGGGGCGGGAAAGGTTCAGGGCGGTCAGCAGCGGCACGCCGTTGCGCACCAGGGTGCCCAGGGTGCGGGCCAGGCGCGCGGTGTCGAGCTTGGCCACCAGGTCGCCGGGGAACTTCCAGCCCAGCACGCGGGCGTCCAGCGCGCGCCGCGCGGCCGGGTCGTTGAAGCGCGAATACAGCCACGCCGCCAGGCCCGCGCCCGCCAGCAGCAGCGCCCACCACCAGCCGCGCACCAGCAGGCTCACCTGCAGCACGGCGGTGGAATACCACGGCAGCTGCGCGTCCATGCTTTCGAACAGGGCCTGGAACTGCGGCACCACGAAGGCCAGCAGGAAGCTGACCGAGGCGAACACCAGCACCACCAGGATGACCGGGTAGATCAGCGCGTTGATGACGCGGCCGCGCAGCTGCGCGCTGCGCTCGAGGTAGTCGGCCAGGCGGCGCAGGCTTTCGTGCAGGCTGCCGCCGGCTTCGCCCGCGCGCACCAGGTTCACGTACAGGCGCGAGAACGGGCCGTGCTGCTGTTCCAGCGCGGTGGACAGCGGCGTGCCGCCGCGCACCGCCTCGCGCACGCGTTCGATCACGCGGCGCGCCTCGGGCGTGTCGGGAAGGTCGAGCAGGATGCCCAGCGCGCGGTCCAGCGGCTGGCCCGCGCCCAGCAGCGTGGCCAGCTGCTGGGTGAACTGCAGCACCTGTTCGCCGCCGAACTCCTTGCGCTTGAACAGCGCGCCCAGGCCTTCGCCGCCGGCCTGGTCGGCGCGTCGCGCCTCCACCGGCAGGTGGCCCTGGTCCTGCAGGCGCGCGATCACTTCGTCGGCGCTGGCGGCCTCCATCTGGCCGTCGAGGGCTTCGCCGGCGGCCGACAGCGCCTTGTAGCGGAACAGCGCCATGACCCTAGCCTTCCTGCGTGACGCGCAGGACTTCCTCGATGGTGGTCAGACCCTGCATGGCCTTGATCAGGCCGTCCTCGTACATGGTGCGCATGCCCGAGGCGCGCGCGGCTTCTTCCAGTTCGCCCATGCCGGCGTGCTTCATGACGAGGCGGCGCAGGCCGTCGTTCATCACCAGGAATTCCATGATGGTGGTGCGGCCCAGGTAGCCGGTGGGCGTGAGCCCGGACGGCTTCGGGCGGTACAGGTGGATGGTGCCCTCGGGCTGGAAGCGGCGCAGGCCGAACTCCTCCACTACTTCGGGCAGCGCCTCGTAGCGCTCCATGTGCGTGGGCTCGATGCGGCGCACCAGGCGCTGGGCCAGGATGCCGTTCACCGTGGACGTGAGCAGGTAGTCCTCCACGCCCATGTCCATCATGCGGGTGATGCCGCCGGCGGCGTTGTTGGTATGCAGTGTGCTCAGCACCAGGTGGCCGGTGAGCGCGGACTGGATGGCGATGCGCGAGGTTTCCAGGTCGCGCATTTCGCCGATCATGATGATGTCGGGGTCCTGGCGCACGATGCTGCGCAGCGCGTGGGCGAAATCCAGGCCGATCTGCGGCTTGGCCTGGATCTGGTTGATGCCCTCGATCTGGTATTCCACCGGGTCTTCGACGGTGATGATCTTCACGTCGGGGGTGTTGAGCTTGCTCAGCGCGGCATACAGCGTGGTGGTCTTGCCCGAGCCGGTGGGGCCGGTGACCAGCAGGATGCCGTGCGGCTGTTCGAGCACCTTCACGAAATCCGCCAGGAACTCGTCGGTGAAGCCCAGCGCCTTGAAGTCCAGCACCACCGATTCGCGGTCCAGCAGGCGCATCACCACCGATTCGCCGTGGGCGGTGGGCACGGTGCTGACGCGCAGGTCGAGCTCCTTGCCCTGCACGCGCACCATGATGCGGCCGTCCTGCGGCAGGCGGCGCTCGGCGATGTTGAGCTTGGCCATGATCTTGATGCGCGAGATCACCGCCGCGGTGAGGTTGGCGGGCGGGGATTCGGACTCCTCCAGCACGCCGTCCACGCGGTAGCGCACCTTCAGGCGGTTCTCGAAGGGTTCGATGTGGATGTCGGACGCGCGCAGTTCCACCGCGCGCTGGATGACCAGGTTCACCAGGCGGATGACCGGCGCTTCGGAGGCCAGGTCGCGCAGCTGCTCCACGTCGGCCTCGTCGCCGCTGGCTTCGTCGCCCAGGTTCTCGACGATGGCGCCCATGGCCGAGCGGCCGCTGCCGTAGTAGCGCTCGATCAGGTCGGCGATCTCGGCGCGCAGGCCCACTTTCACCCGCACATCGCGGCCGGTGGCCAGCGACACCGCCTGCGCGGCGTAGTCGTCCTGCGGGTCGGCCACCAGCAGCTCGACGTGGTCGGCGCCCTCGCCCACCGGGCACACGGCCAGCTGCTTGAGGAAGCGCAGCGACAGCTGCACGCCGGGCGGCGGCGCATCGGGGCAGTCCTTGGCCGACAGCAGCGGCAGGCCCAGCACCTCGGCCGAGGTTTCGGCCATGTCGCGCTCGGACACCATGCCCAGCCGCACCAGCAGGGCGGACAGCGAGCCGCCGGCTTCGGCCTGCAGGCGCTGGGCGCGGGCCAGGTCGGCTTCCTTCAGGCGGCCGCGGGCGGACAGCGCCGCGGCAATTCGGCTGTCGGCGGTTTCCATCGTTTCGTTCATGACCGAGGCCACAGCGGCTCCACGCAGGACTGCCCCGGAATTTAGCAGGTCGGGGCACCCGCGGGCGCTACTGCACTGCGGGCGGGGTCACTGGTCGGCCCTGGCGGCGCTCTTCCCCGGCCCGCAATGGCCGGGGAGGAGCGACGTCCCGCAGACCCTTCGCTCAGCGCCCCGGCACCCGGCAGCACTGCGCCCAGGCGCGGGTGGACTGGGCGGTGCCGCCCAGGTTGTAGGTGAAGATCGTGCCGCCCGACGAGTTGATCGCGGAATCGGCCATCACCACGTTCGCCGCCGCTTCGATGCCCAGGCCCGTGGCGGAGTAACCCGTGGGGCACGTGGCCGACACGCCGAAGCCATAGGTGTTGGCCGGGACGCTGACGAAGGTGCCGAACTGCCGGGTGCACTCCAGCGCGGTGGCCGCCGGCGGCGCGTAGTAGCCGACGATATCGGCCACGAAGTCCGACGTGGCGAAGGTGTAGATCGAGAAATCCTTCGCAGCCAGCGGCGTCGGCAGCTTCACCACGATCGAATTGTTGACGATGGCCCCGGCGGTGTAGTTCACGCTCGACGCCAGCGGACGCGACGTGCCCGCCGGATAGGCGGTCGCGAAGCCGGCGCCACCGGGCGTGACCGCCGTCAGGTTCACCACCACCGCCGCCTGCCCGGCCGCCACCATGCCGCAGTCGGTCGCGCTGCCTCCCTGGCTGCTGAAGTTGCCGCCGGAGCCGACCACCGCGTTGAAGTCGCGGCTGAAGGTGCCGGCGATCGCGCCACCGGCCACGCGGGTGTCGAGGATGCGGCAGGGGGTGACGGGCGTGTACACCAGGTCCACCGCCGCCGAGCCCAGCGCATTGGTCACCGACTGCGCCGACAGCGTGCCGGGCGCGATCGACTCGCGGGCCATGGAGTCGATCACCTGGTCATCGGAAAGCCGCGCGCCCGCGCCGCTGAGCACCGCGGAGGCGCCCTCGTAGGTGGTGCGGCGCAGGGCATTGCGCAGGTTGTCGGCGTCGGCATGCGCGAAGGTGGACTCCATGCGCTGCGCCCACACCCGGGCGTCCACGCCGTAGACCTGCTGGACGTAGGGACCCCACTTGCGCACGTAGTCGCGCGCCAGCGCGGCGCGCTGGGAGGGCGTGAGCGACGAGGCCGGGGCGGCCTTGGCCGGCGCCTCGACCCGCTTGGCCAGGACCGGCGACGACGCGAGGGCAACCAGGCCCAGCAGCACGGGGGCGACGACAGCGTGGAAATGATTCGTATGGCGACTGATCACGATCCTGCTCCTGTGGTTTGCGTTTGACTCACACCCTCACGAACCACGGTCTCCCTGGCGGCCAACCGCCGCCCCGCGCCTGCGCGGGGGCGTATCTCAATCCACCCAGGCCCGCGCGTTGCGGAACAGGCGCAGCCAGGGCGAGTCCTCGCCCCACTCGCGCGGGTGCCAGCTCATCTGCAGCGTGCGGAACACCCGCTCGGGGTGCGGCATCATCAGCGTGGCGCGGCCGTCGCGGCTGGTCAGGCCGGTGATGCCTTCGGGCGAGCCGTTCGGGTTGGCCGGGTAGGCTTCCACCGGGCGGCCCTGCGCGTCCACGAAGCGCAGGGCCACGTGGGCCTGCGCGGCGTGTTCGGGCGCATCGAAGCGGGCGAAGCCTTCGCCGTGCGCCACCACCACCGGCAGGCGCGAGCCGGCCATGCCGCGCAGCAGGATGGACGGCGAGTCCTGCACCTGCACCTGGGCCAGGCGCGCTTCGTACTGTTCGCTGCGGTTGCGCAGGAAGCGCGGCCAGTGTTCAGCGCCGGGCACCAGGGCCTTGAGCTGGGCCAGCATCTGGCAGCCGTTGCACACGCCCAGGCTGAAGCTGTCGCCGCGCCCGAAGAAGCGGGCGAACTGCTCGCGCAGGTCCGGGCGCTCCAGGATGGACGTGGCCCAGCCGCGGCCCGCGCCCAGCACGTCGCCGTAGCTGAAGCCGCCGCAGGCGGCCAGGCCCTTGAACGTGTCCAGCGACGTGCGGCCGGCGATGAGGTCGGACATGTGCACGTCCACCGCGGTGAAGCCGGCGCGATCGAAGGCCGCCGCCATTTCCACCTGGCCGTTGACGCCCTGCTCGCGCAGGATCGCCACGCGCGGACGCACGCCGGTGTGGATCCACGGCGCGGCCACGTCCTGCGCCGGATCGAACGTGAGGTGCGGCACCAGCCCCGGGTCGGCGAAATCGAGCCTGGCCGCGCGCTCGGCGTCGGCGCCTGCGGGGTCGTCGCGCCCGGCCTGGATGGCGTGGGTCACCTGCCACCAGCTTTCGAACAGCTCCTGCCAGCTCCACTCGGCCAGGGTTTCGCGGCCCTCGCTGATGCGCACCACCGGCGCCGTGGTGGGCTTGCCGATGCGCTGCGCGCAGTGGGTGAGGTCGTGGCGGTTCACCAGGTCGGCGAAGGCCGCGCGGTCTTCGGCGGCAATCTGCACCACCGCGCCCAATTCTTCGTTGAACAGCGTGGTGAACGGGTCGTCGCCCCAGCCGTCGAGGCTGAGCTCGAGGCCGCAGTGGCTGGCGAAGGCCATCTCGCACAGCGCGGCGAACGCGCCGCCGTCGGAGCGGTCGTGGTATGCCAGCAGCAGGCCGTCGGCGCGCGCGGCCTGCACCAGCGCGAAGAAATCGCGCAGGCGGCCGGGCTCGTCCAGGTCGGGGCTGGCGCCGCCGAAGGCCGAGTGCACCTGGGCCAGGATCGAGCCGCCCATGCGGCGCGCGCCGGCGCCCAGGCCGATCAGCCACAGCTCGGAGTCCACGCCGCGCTCGAGCACGGGCACCAGCGTTTGCCGCGCGTCGGCCACGCGCGCGAACGCGGTGATCACCAGCGACACCGGCGACACTGACTTCTGCGGGCCTTCCGGCGCCTGCCACTGCGCCTGCATGGACAGCGAGTCCTTGCCGACCGGAATCGCGATGTCCAGCTCCGGGCACAGCTCCATGCCCACGGCCTTCACCGCGTCGAACAGCAGCGCGTCCTCGCCCGGGAACGACGCGGCGGCCATCCAGTTGGCCGACAGCTTCACTTCCGACAGCGAAGCGACGCCGGCGGCGGCCAGGTTGGTGATGGCTTCGCCCACGGCCATGCGCGCCGACGCCGCGGCGTCAATCAGCGCCAGCGGCGTGCGCTCGCCCAGGGCCATGGCTTCGCCGGCCACGCCGTTGAAGTCGGTGAGCGTGACCGCCACGTCGGCCAGCGGCAGCTGCCACGGGCCGACCATCTGGTCGCGCGAGCACAGGCCGCCCACGCTGCGGTCGCCAATGGTGACCAGGAAGTTCTTGGCCGCCACGGTGGGGTGCGACAGCACGCGCAGGCCGGCGTCACGCAGGCCCAGCGCGGCCGTGTCCAGGCGCGGCCAGCGCGGGGCCGGCGTGCGCTGGGTGTCGCGGTGCATCTTGGGCGACTTGCCGAACAGCACGTCCATCGGCAGGTCGATCGGCAGCGAGCCGTCGGGCGCCCTCAGCACCAGGCGCTCTTCGGCCGTGGCCACGCCGACGGCGGCGAACACCGCGCGCTCGCGCCGGCAGATGGCTTCGAAATCGGCCAGCCGGTCGGCGGCCACGCCCAGCACGTAGCGCTCCTGCGCCTCGTTCGACCACAGCTGCATCGGCGACAGCGAGGGGTCGTCGCTGGGGATCTTCGCCATCTCGATGACGCCGCCGACGTTGGAGTCGTGCAGCAGCTCGGGGATGGCGTTGGACAGTCCGCCGGCGCCGACGTCGTGCGCGGTGAGGATGGGGTTGCGCTCGCCCTGGGCGAAGCAGCGGTCGATCACTTCCTGGCAGCGGCGCTGCATCTCGGGGTTGTCGCGCTGCACCGAGGCGAAGTCGAGGTCTTCCGAACTCTGGCCCGAAGCCACCGACGAAGCGGCGCCGCCGCCCAGGCCGATCAGCATCGCCGGGCCGCCCAGCACCACCACGTGGTCGCCGGGGCGCAGGTCGAGCTTCTTCACCTGGCCGCGGTCAATCGCGCCCAGGCCGCCGGCCAGCATGATGGGCTTGTCGTAGGCGCGGCTCAGGCCGGGCTGGTCGGTGGGCAGTTCGAAGCTGCGGAAGTAGCCGGTAAGCGCCGGGCGGCCGAACTCGTTGTTGAACGCGGCGGCGCCGATCGGGCCGTCGGTCATGATTTCCAGCGCCGTGGCCATGCGCGGATTGAGCGGGCGGTCGGCTTCCCAGTCGCGCGGCAGCGACGGGATGCGCAGGTGCGACACCGAGAAGCCGGTGAGGCCGGCCTTGGGCTTGCCGCCGCGCCCCGTGGCGCCTTCGTCGCGGATTTCGCCGCCCGAACCGGTGGCCGCGCCCGGGAAGGGCGAGATGGCGGTGGGGTGGTTGTGGGTTTCCACCTTGATGCAGAACGCGGAGTCCACCGGCGCGCTGTGGCCGTATTCGCCGCTGCCGGCGTCGGCGCGGAAGCGCGCGCCCGGGTGGCCTTCGACCACCGCCGCGTTGTCCTTGTACGCCGTCAGCGTGAGCTGGGGCGACTGCGCGTGGGTGTTCTTGATCATCTTGAACAGGGACAGCGGCTGCGGCTCGCCGTCGATGGTCCAGTCGGCGTTGAAGATCTTGTGGCGGCAGTGCTCGGAGTTGGCCTGCGCGAACATCATCAGTTCGGCGTCGGACGGGTCGCGGCCCAGTTCGGCGTAGCGCTGCTGCAGGTATTCGATTTCGTCTTCCGACAGGGCCAGGCCCAGGCGCACGTTCGCTTCGGGCAGCGTGGCCAGCGCGATGCGCTCCACCGGGCCCGGGGCCAGCCGCGCGAACAGCCGCGCGGCGTCTTCGCGGGTGTCGAGCAGCGACTGCGTCATCGGGTCGTGCAGGGCGCGCGCCAGGCGCGGCCAGCGCGGGTCGCCGGCGGGCGGCAGGCCGTCCAGGTCCAGGCGCAGGCCGCGTTCGGCGCGCTGCACGGCCAGGCCGGCGCCGCGCAGGATCTCGGTGGCCTTGGTGGCCCAGGGCGACAGCGTGCCCAGGCGCGGCACCACGAAGCGCGAGGCGGCGCCCGCGGCGGGCTCGTCCCGGCCGGTGCAGCCTTCGAGGATCCGGCCCAGCACCGTCAGGTCGGGCGAGGCGCCGGCCTCGGGCTGGACGAAGTAGACATGCCAGGCGCCCGTGACCCGAAGGCCGGGGACGATCAGCTGCAGGCGGTTCTGTAAACGGTCGCGCCGGAAGGGCGACAGGGCCGGCAGGCCCTCAAGGACGATCATGTCCGCACAATTCCGTGGGAAACGTGCGACCCATTGTAGACGAAGGCCGGGCCCAAAGGCCCGGCCTGCGGC
>Ga0138256_10007457_pt1 | contig 11533 bp, 6 predicted proteins | sample KNB2016incub_MG_FD_105486 | JGI IMG/M metagenome (GOLD analysis project Ga0138256, IMG submission 105486) | Active sludge microbial communities from wastewater in Klosterneuburg, Austria - KNB2014incub_MG | ecosystem: Engineered > WWTP > Activated sludge > Unclassified | place: Austria...
TATCGGCGGTATGGTAAAAGGGCAGGGCATTGAAAATGACGGTCTGGTACCACTCAGCTCGCAGAAGTGGGGCACATGGAAAGGCAGCCCAAGCTATTCCTTTTGGGTGACGGGTCTTGACCACCTCGAGGTAAGCAACGCGCTTTCTCTCGGCGAAAAATGGTTTGATGTTCGCTCATTCTGGCTGTCGATGGCCAAGAATGCCAAAGCAAATCAATAAGAGAGATTTGCGGGGTCTGTGACGAAATCGAATCAGTAAGCCGGATTTACGGCATATCGAAAAGGGGCCCGTAAGGGCCTTTTTTATTGGCCGGCCGACGGGCACAGGCTATGCAGCGTACACGCCGCGCACTGCGGCCGGCGCGCAATACAGGTCTTGCGCCCATGAAAAATCAATAGCAGCGGCAGGTCGCGCCACAGACGCGGCGGAAACAGTTGCATCAGCTCGCGCTCGACGACCACCGCGTTGTCGCTTTTCGTGAAGCCCAAAAGCCGGCTGATGCGTTTGACATGCGTGTCGACCGTGACGCCCGGTGCTTCACCGAAGGCCTCGGCCATGATCACATTGGCGGTCTTGCGGCCGATGCCGGGCAGGGTGGTGAGCAGTTTAAAATCGCGCGGAATTTTGCCGCCGTGGTCGCGCACAAGAATCTGCGCCAGTGCGTGGATGTTCTTCGCCTTGTTGCGGAAGAACCCGGTGCTATAGATCAGCTTTTCGATATCCGTAATCTTCGCCGCGGCAAAAGCCGGCATATCGGGAAACCGTTCAAACAATGCCGGCGTGACCAGATTAACGCGCGCGTCGGTGCATTGCGCAGACAATATAACGGCCACCGCGAGCTGCTCGACAGAGGAGAAAAGCAAGGGGCAGGCGGGACGACCGAATTCTTTTTCGAGTCTGCCAAAAACCGCCAAAGCCCGGCGTTTCAGCACTGCTTCAGTCTGCATAGTTCGACAGGGGCACTACAAGTCCGCGATAATCTCATATACCTTTACGGCCTTTTGCTTTCCCTTAACCCGAATCGTATCGAGTTCACGGTGAAGCTGTTCAGCTGGCAGGGTTTTTAAGACCGCTTCGCTCACGACAATCGGCGCGTTGAAGGTGGATGACAGGCTTTCAATGCGCGAGGCCAGATTCACGGTATCGCCGATCACCGTGCCTTCCCAACGTTCGTTTTCACCGATGGTACCCAGGTGCATCGAGCCTGTGTGAATACCTGTGCCGATGTCGATTGGCTCGTAATCCTGCGTGGCGCGGTGCGCATTGTAGGCTTTCAGCTCATGGCGCATTGCGAGCGCTGCGCGGGCTGCATTGGCGGGTTCTGTTGAAAACAATGCCATAATCGCGTCGCCGATGAATTTATCAATGAATCCGCCGTGCTCGCGTATGATCGGCCCCATGCGGCTCAGGTATGAATTCAGGAATTTGAAATTCTGTTCGGGTGTCATGGATTCTGACAGGCTCGTGAACTTGCGGATGTCGGAAAAGAGGATCGTAATCTCGCGCGTGCTGGATTTGCCGAGCTCGAGTTTCGTGAAATCGGTTTCGCCGGCCAGTTCGAGAAACTTCTGCGGAACAAAGCGCTGAAAGGTGCGGTTCATCTCCCTCTCGCGGTCAATCGCCTGCTTCTGCGCCTTTTCTTTCTCATCACGCCAGATGTTGATCTTGTCGGCGAGTGCCAAAGAAAGCAGCACCACCTCGAGCGCCGAGCCGATCTGTGCCGAATAAGAGCTGATGAATGAATAATTAATGATGCCCATATTGCGCAGCGCGAGGAAAACGACGCCGCCGATGAGCGTAGTGTAGGCGATGAGGAAAAAGCGTGCTACTTTTTGACGGCGCACGTAGAGAATCAGCGCCTGAAAGAATATCAGCAGCGCCGCGCCGCTGCCGGTCAATATGCCCAAAGTAATGAACCAGCGATACGGAATCCATCCACCCACTAACAGGGACAAAAAAGTGGCGAATGACAGATAACCGGAAAGTTTGTACAGGCGGGGGATTATTTCACGCGCCTGAAAAAACTGTGCGGCAAACAATAGCTGGAATAGCGTAGCGAGGTGCAGAAATACCGGTAGCGCATATTTTGCCAGTGCCGGAGATTCGGGCAAAATCAGTTGGTGGAAGAACCCCCATAACGCGAACTGGAACAGCAGAAAGAAAAGAATGTAAAACACGTAGAATGCATACGATCTTTCGCGTGTTGCAGCATAGAGAAACAGGTTGTAGAGAACCATGACGGCCATGATCCCGAAATAAATACCGAAAATCAGCAGCTCCAGCCGGTCGAGCTCGTAAAACTCCGATTCGGGCATGAGCTTCAGGGGAATCAGCATGCTGCCCTGGCTCATGAGGCGCATCAGCACGAAGCCGCGTGTGCCGCGTTCGAGGTTCAATGGAAAAATAAAGTTATTATGCTGCAGAGGCCTTGAGCTGAGCGGGTAATCACGGCCGGTCACAAACGATTCGAGTCTGAGCCCCCGCTCATTGAGGTAATTGAATTGAATGGAATCGATGAGTGCAGTGATTTCGAGAATCAATCGGTCGCTTTTGGAGGCGATTTGAGCGACGGGCACCGCAACCCAGACTGCCTTTGCCGTGTAGCCGAGCGACAGGCGGGCTGAATCCGATTTGGTAAAATGCCCTTTTTGCAGCAGTTCGAGAGCTTCATGCGGTTGCTGCTCATTGTATTCTTCGACGTAGAAATGCACTTTGCCTTCGAGGGCAAACTGGTGTCTTGCTGGGTCGTATTGCGCGAATTCAATCGCAGAGGCTGCGGATGTCAACAGCAGGGTGATGAGTACCGACGCCGCACGCACGCACCATTGCTGAAGCATCGCCGCCCGGTGTAAAGCTGTTAGGTCATATGGGTGTGCGTAGCACACCCATAGACCTAAGTTTGGTCTAAAAAGTCGCGCAGGCGGCGCATACGCGTCGGAGCGCGCAGACGGCGCAAGGCTTTCGCTTCGATCTGGCGAATACGTTCGCGCGTGACCTTAAAGACGTAGCCCACCTCTTCAAGAGTGTGTGTATAACCGTCGTCGAGACCGAAGCGCATGCGGATCACTTTCTGTTCACGAGCAGGCAGTGTGGCCAAAACCTGCTTGAGTTGTTCTGCAAGAATCGATTGTGCAGTCGATTGCAGCGGGCTCGGCGCCTTCTTGTCTTCGACAAAGTCGCCCAACTCTGAATCTTCATCCTCGCCGACCGGGGTTTCGAGCGAAACCGGATCTTTCGCGACCGATTTGACCTGTTTAACTTTGATAACAGGCCAACCGAGGCGTTCGCCGATTTCGTCGTCCGACGGTTCGCGGCCGGTTTCTTGTAAGAAAATGCGCGCTTCGCGGTTCACCTTGTTGATCTGTTCGATCATGTGTGAAGGAATGCGAATCGTACGTGCCTGTTCTGACAGTGCGCGGGTAATCGCCTGGCGAATCCACCAGGTTGCATAGGTCGAGAATTTGTAACCCTTGCGGTATTCAAATTTTTCGACCGCGCGCATCAGGCCGATATTGCCTTCTTGAATCAGGTCGAAGAAGTGCATGCCGCGGTTGGCAAAACGTTTCGCAATCGAAACCACAAGACGCAGGTTCGCGTTGATGAGTTCTTTTTTCGCCGCGTCGATTTCACGCTGGCCGCGAGCGATCTTTTCGCCCCACAGCAGAATAATCAGCGTGGGTGAACCCGCTTCCTGTTCCATGCGGCGCAGTTTGCGCTCGTTATTGCGGATGTCTTTGATGATATTTTTGACATCTTCCACGGTGCAGCCGAGTTCGCGCTCGACCACATGCAGATCTTCGTTGCGCTCGATGTAGCGGTTAAATGCCTTGATGCCTTTGACGTCATGGCCATAGCGCTCTTTCAGTTTCAGAAAGTGGCGCTTGATTTCCTTGATACGGAAAACCATGCTCTTGATTTTGTTGACGTGCTTCTGCAGTTCTTTCTGCGATACACCGACGCGAATGACGTGCTCGGCAGCGAGGCCTTCGAGTTTCAGAATCTGCGCCCAGACTTCCTGATGCTTCTTACTCTTGTGCGTATAGCGCTTGAGCTTCGCCTTGAGCGACGAGATCTGCTTATCGAAATCGATAACGGGTTTGATCTCGCGCAAAAATTTATCGCGCAGCTCTTTTTGTTCGTTCGTGCTGATGTAGTAGGTTTTCGACGCGCGCGCGATATCGGTAATGCGCAGCGTGCCTTTGTCGACGCGGTTATACGCCTTGATAAAGGCGCTGCGCAGCAGAGAAGATCTGAGCACCGCGTCTTCGATGATGTTCTCGCCACCTTCAATGCGGCGCGCGAGTTCAACTTCTTTATCGCCTGAAATAAGTGAAATTTTGCCGATCTCTTTCAGGTATAGTCTGATCGGGTCATCCGCCGCACTCGCACCGGCAGAACCGGTCGACTTTTTCTTCTTGGATGCGGCAGGGCGAAATTCGGGTTTCTGCAGCAGCAGTTGCAGTGAATCGAGATCGTAACCGCGCGTCAGCATCTGCATCGCGAGATCTTGAATCGTCAGCGGGGCCTTGTTTTCGGGCTGCTTGATTTCATAGCCCTGCGCCTTGAGTTCGGTAACCAGCGCCTTAGGCACTTTCTGTTCGCCGAGCGAACCGAAGTTACCGGGCACCACGGCAGAAGATGTGTCGCCGCGACGACCGACCTGCTTCTTTTCGTATTCTTCGACTATCTCAATGCCATATTGATTTAAAAGAATGAAAACGTCATCGATCTTGTCCGAATTGGTGAGTTTTTCGGGAAGAATATCGTTGATTTCGTCATACGTGATTTCGCCGTTGGCTTTACCGATATGGATAATTTTCTGTATTTCCGGAAGTTGTTCGAGCTCCACTAAGTCTCCTCTCTGTCTACGGACTACCTAAAATATCGGGTTTTTAGACAACCCAAGTTGACCACAGCCGCCATATTTTATCTGTTAGACGCGCCGTAAAGCAGTGCACCATGGAAGGTGCCGGTTTGCGCAGCCACGGATGGCGATGTGCAAACCAGTGCACCATGGAGGGGCGCTGCCCTGCCTTCGGCAGGTGTTGGTTCGCCCGGCCATGGAGGGCCAAAAGGCGAACCAGTGCACCATGGACATGGAAGGTGCCGGTTTGCGCAGGCAAGGACGGCGGACGCGCAAACCAGTGCACCATGGAAGCTCGCTGCCCTGCCTTTGGCAGGTGCCGGTTTGCGTAGCAGTGTATCGATTTTCGGATATCAAAAGGTAGCGTTACTATACACCCATAATACCGCGAAGGGACCTAAGGGGCCATTTTTCGCTGAAATTGACGATTTGGGCGTTCCCCCGCGTTGCGTGGTCGGGCTGCCCCTGCTATCCCTGACGCGGGTTACGCGCGGCGCAAACGCCAGTAGCGGATACTGTACCAGGCTGCGATGCCAAAGCTCAAAACCGAAAGCAGGGGAATATGCAGCGAACGGCTGAGCGCCACATCGCCGCCGGGAGGGTTTTCAGACGAAAATAGCACCAAGCCGAGAGCCAACGCCGCAAATGGAATCCACAGTTTCCACAGTGGCTCTCTCGGGCGCTTGTCTTCCTGTTTTTCGATCATTTCGATCTGGAACTTGCCGCTTGAAACCATGCCCAGCGTGCGCAGAATCGTCGCCGGCGCCTGTTCGAGTGCGTCGAGGTAATCGGGTAGGGCGCGCAATAGCGGTTTTGCCATGCGCACAGGGGAGATCCGGCCCATGAAGATTTCGCTCATCATCGGCAGCGAAACTTTGGCGAGATCCATTTTTGGATCGAGAATATAGCCGACGGCTTCAATTGTCACGATCGCTTTGATCGCGAGCATGATGTCTTTGTTGAAGTAGAGTTTATAGCGCGCGCCCATGTTCATGGAATTGAGAATCAGTTTGCCCAGTGAATAATTTTTGAAGCCGGCGCCGATCCAGCGTTTACCGATCTCTTCGATTTCGAGGCGAAAGCCCGCGATGTCAGAGTGAGGCGTCGTTTCGGTCAGACCCACCATATATTTTGAGGCGGTTTCAAAATCACGGATGATGAGGTAATAGTAGTAGAGGAACATCGCATTCATGGTCTTCTGCGAGAACTGGCCGATCATGCCTAGGTCGATCATGCAGAATTTTTCGGTGCCGACGATGAAGATGTTACCGGGGTGCGGGTCGCCGTGAAAAAAGCCGTCGATGAACAGCTGTTTGATGACGACGCGCGCGCCGAGGGCCGCGACTTTGGGGCCATTGATACCGAGTTTTCTCAGCTTCTCAGAGTCGTCGGGTTTGACGCCTTCGATGAACTCAAGTGTCAGCACCTTTTTGGTTGTGAGTTCCCAGTGAATTTTGGGAAGAATAACATCTTTTTCGTCTTTGAAGTTTTCGCGAAAGATATCCGCATGCTTGCCTTCTTGTGTGAAGTCGAGCTCTTTCATTGTGTATTCAGAGAACTCTTGCACCAGTTTTTGCGGCTGAAAATCCTGAATATACGGAATCTGCTGCATCACCCAGGCCAGGCGCTTCATGATGCGCAGGTCATTGGTCATCACGGGAATAATGCCGGGACGCTGCACTTTTACCACAACCTTCTGTCCGTTTCTCAGGTATGCAATGTGCGCCTGCGCCAGCGAAGCCGCGCCCACGGGTTTGGGTGAAAATTCTTTGAAAATATGGCGCAGCGGAACGTTGAATTCCTGCTCGACCACGAGCTTGGCTTCTTCGTACGAGATTGGCTGAACTTTCGTCTGCAGGTTGCGCAGCTCATAGGTGATGCGGCGCGGCAGCAAATCTTCACGCAATGACAGAATCTGGCCCAGTTTTACATAGGTGGGGCCTAAGCGTTCAATCGTCTGTCTCAGGCGCACGGGAAAACGGATGATACCGGCAGGGCGGCGCAACAGCAGGCGCACAAAAACCGCCATCATGCGGCGGCTGAAAGAGCGCGGACGCAGACCCCGCGGGCGGTAGAGCGATGATACCGCGAGATCCAGAGCAAACTGGATGATGATCGAGGTCACGGCGAGGAGACGCCTGATTTCTGCGTAAGTCTTCAGATTCATGGGGGAATGAGGAGGATTTATTTTAAGAGCGACCGAGACAACAAATTTTCTAGCATTACATTGCGCATTTTTTCAGCCGGGAACGGAGAATGCGTGAGCAGGCGCTTCGCCGCTTTAGAAGCGGTTTTCGCCAGAAAATCGCGGGGCTCACGCGTTTTCCGCTCACTCGGGAGCGAAAGGCATAAAGCAGTAAACCGGCTGAAAAAATGCGCAATGGCATGGTTTGGCTATCCGGTAATTATCTCTTCTTTGCCATCTGCATGCCGCGCAAAACGGCCTTTTTCCCGGCCATGCACCGGCTCCGAAGACGGCCATGGCCAACCGCCGAAGTGCGTGCGCTGGTAGTCGGCGAAAGCCTGTTCGATTTCAGCGCGCGTGTTCATCACAAACGGGCCATATTGCGCGACGCTTTCCGCGATCGGTTTGCCCTGCAGCAGCAGTAGCAGCGCGGGTTTGTCGCCCGCAGTGATGGTCAGTTCAGCGCGCGCGTCGAGGCGCAGGCCGTTTTTCGCTGCAACGGTCGAACCGGCGACCTCAATCGAATCGCCGCTGAAAAAGTAGAGAAAGCGGTTGAGGCCCGGTGCCGCAGCAGCGGGTAAAATCCACTCGCCTTTTGCCGGTATCGTTATGTGCCAGATTGCGACACTGTTATCGGGTTTTGCGGCCCACGAATCGGGGGGCGGGGCTACCGCACGGCTGCCTTTGTAGCTGCCGGCGATGAGTTCGACGAGGGTTTCGCGGCCGGCGCTGTCTTTGATGCCGATGCGGGGGATGTCTTTGTTCCACAGCATCTTGAAATGCGGTTGAACCATTTTATTTGCCGCAGGCAGGTTCAGCCAGATCTGGAATAGTTCGAGCGTGTTGTCTTTGTCGTTTTCGATGAGCGGAAACATCTCGGCATGCTGCACGCCGGCGCCCGCGGTCATCCACTGGACGTCGCCGGCACCGTAGCGGCCGGCGGCACCCATCGAGTCTGAATGGTCGACGAAGCCCCGGCGCACGACGGTGACGGTTTCAAAGCCCCGGTGCGGGTGATTTGGGAAGCCTGGAATCTTTTCGCCGTGGTACATCCGCCAGCCTTCTTTGGGCGTGAAATCCTGCCCGATATTGCGCCCGGCGAGCGAACCCTGCGGGCCCATGTTGCCGTTACCCGCCGGGTAATAGTCTTCATGGTGTACGCAGAACAGAAACGGGTCGGCGGTCTCCCATTGAAAGCCCAAAGGGCGGATGTCGTAAATTGCTGAATTTGCCATGGTTTGAGAACCTCTTGCGTTTTTATCGCCGCCGGGCCGTAGGTAGGAGAAAACACCCAGTAGTGCCGGGCCGGCTGCAGCAGTAAGGGCTATCAGCGTTTTTTTGAGAAATCCACCTCGGCTGATCGGCTTTTCCATTGTTGATTGCCCAGAAATTACTGCCATTTTAGAGGCTTTGCCAGATATTTTTTAAATAGGGCCACTTGCACTTGACAGATTGAATTTGTTACCGATTAACTCGTCTCTCAATGCAAACACCTGATTTCGTGACGAACCAGCGTCTCATCACCTGGGTAGAGGCGATGGCAAGCCTCACGCAACCCGATAAGATCCATTTTTGCGACGGCTCTGACGCCGAATATGACGCGATGTGCGCCGAAATGGTCGCCAATGGCATGATGCTCAAACTCAATCCGGAGAAACGACCGAACAGTTACCTCGCCTGGTCAGACCCGTCTGACGTCGCGCGTGTAGAAGACCGCACTTTCATCTGTAGCAAGCGCCGCGAAGACGCGGGCCCCACCAACAACTGGATGGACCCACGCGAAATGAAGAGAAAGCTCAATACGCTGTTCAACGGCTGCATGCGTGGCCGCACCATGTACGTGGTGCCGTTCTGCATGGGGCCGCTGAAAAGCAAGATGTCGCTCTATGGCGTCCAATTGACCGATTCACCTTATGCTGCGGTAAGCATGAAGATCATGACGCGCATGGGTAAACCCGCGCTCGAGGCGATGGGGGACAAAAATTTTATTCCCTGCATGCACTCGGTGGGTGCACCTTTGGCTGCGGGACAAAAAGACACGCGCTGGCCGTGTAACAAAGATGAAAAGTATATCGTGCATTTTCCCGAAGACCGCGCGATCTGGTCTTACGGTTCAGGTTATGGCGGCAACGCGCTGCTCGGCAAAAAATGCCTCGCGCTGCGCATCGCGTCTGTGATCGGCCGCGACGAAGGCTGGCTCGCTGAGCACATGCTGATTCTCGGCCTTGAAAAACCAGACGGAGAAAAAACCTATGTCGCTGCGGCATTTCCTTCTGCCTGCGGCAAAACCAACTTTGCGATGATGATTCCGCCCGACCATTACAAGGGCTACAAAGTCACAACCGTCGGTGACGACATTGCGTGGGTTTATCCCGCAGAAGACGGCGGTCTCGTCGCGGTGAATCCTGAAGCGGGCTATTTCGGCGTTCTGCCGGGCACATCGAAAGAATCAAACCGCAACGCGATGGAAGTTATCAGCAAGAACACAATCTTCACCAATGTGGCTCTCACCAAAGACGGCGACGTCTGGTGGGAAGGCATGACGAAAGAAATTCCCGAAGGCATCACCGACTGGACAGGCCAGCCATGGACACCCGATTCGGGCCGCAAAGCAGCACACCCGAACGCGCGCTTCACTTCGCCTGCATCGCAGAACCCTGCGATCGACGCCGAGGTCGATAACCCGAACGGCGTTAAGATCAGTGCATTCATTTTCGGCGGTCGCCGTTCGACCACTGTACCGCTGGTGTTTCAGGCGTGTAACTGGAACCACGGTGTCTATTTTGCAGCGACGATCGGTTCAGAAATGACCGCCGCCGCCGCCGGCACGATCGGCCAGGTACGGCGCGATCCGTTCGCGATGCTGCCGTTCGGTGGCTACCACATGGCCGATTATTTCAACCACTGGTTGCAGATGGGCCGCGATCTGGGCAATCCGCCGCGCATGTTTTTTGTAAACTGGTTCCGCAAAGACAAAGATGGTAAGTTTATCTGGCCGGGGTTTGGTGAGAACACGCGCGTGTTGAACTGGATCGTCGACCGCGTGCACGGCAAAGGCACAGCGGTCGAAAGCCCGCTGGGCTGGATGCCACGTTATGAAGAGATGGATTGGACTGGCATGAATTTCAGCCGCGAACAGTTCAATGAATTGATGACGATCGATACAAAGCTGTACAAAGACGAAGTGCTGCAACACGAAGAATTTTTTGACCGCATCTATGACAAGCTGCCGAAAGAACTCTTCTTCATCAGGCAGCTACTGCTCTCGGCGCTGTGGCGTTCAGGCGATAAGTGGCTGGTGGGCAGCAAGATGAGTCTGACCACGCACACATCGAGCGAAGAATAACAGTTTCCCGAAGGGGATTGTTATTCCATTTTTTGCCGGTATGCTTTCATCGCTGAGAGCATACGATTGATAATCTCTTCCTGATAGCGGTATGCCTGCTCTTTGCCCATCGGCACCAGCAGCGACAGCGATTGTTTTCGGCATTTGACGCCGAGGCGTGCGAGTCTGTCGATCAGCGCATCGAGAACAGCGCGCACCTTGTCTGTTGCATGCCCGGCATGCAACTGCGCCACCGCGATTTCTTCAGCCGTGATCGCCCGGCCAAAAAGCGCGTGCACTCCCGATTCGATGTCGACGCGGTTTGCGTCGAGGCGCCACAGCAGAAACCGGTTTGCGACGTTCAGCAGGTTAAAAAACACACTGATCGCCATCAGAATCTGCACAAGATTGCCCAGCGGCATAAAATCCATCAGGCGGGGAGCGTAGCGGTCATAGACCTCGGGCCCCTGGTTGGCGAAATAATCCTTCGCTGCCTGCGTGTACGCCACCCCGGTGAGATTCGGTATCGTGTTGTTGAAGTTGATCAGATCGGGTTGCAGTTCCTGAATTGCACTCAACAGGCCGATGATCTGCGAGCGCCGTGTGCCTTTTTTACACAACACCATCGTATCGAGCTTCAATACCGGTTTGTCTGTATCGGGGATATTTCTGATCGGGTCAAAATAACCTTCGCGTATCGAACTGGTTCTTAAAAACGGCAGGCGTTTGGCAAAACTATCACCCTGGCGGAATGTTGCAAACTGCAACCCGTCTCGCAAGATTGCCTGTTCGATAATTTCGGCGTTCTCGGTAAAAACCAGAATTGCGAGATCGAGGCCGCCGGTTTTCAAAAGCTGCATCTGCTCTTCGAGCGAGTGGTTGGTGAGAGAAACCTGCAGCGCATCTAAATGCATGGTGGCATGGAATTTTCTCGCAAAGTGTGCCGCACCGCTGCCCTCGGGGCCGATGCCGATGTGCTTGCCTCTGAGGCCTGCCAGGGTTTTGATTGAGCCGGCGTTGCGACCGAGAAAAAAAACGGTCTCTGATTTCGAAAGCCGCGTGACGAGTTCGAGACCCTCGGGAATCGGCAAGCCGTTCTGTGCCATCGCAAAGCTGTTCATATCCCCCGATTCCGAAAGCAGTTTCAGGTTTTCGAGA
>Ga0138256_10007458_pt1 | contig 11532 bp, 1 predicted proteins | sample KNB2016incub_MG_FD_105486 | JGI IMG/M metagenome (GOLD analysis project Ga0138256, IMG submission 105486) | Active sludge microbial communities from wastewater in Klosterneuburg, Austria - KNB2014incub_MG | ecosystem: Engineered > WWTP > Activated sludge > Unclassified | place: Austria...
AAACAAAAGACTGGATTCGATATCTTAAATATTCGATGGGCAGTTTACCGGTCTGTTCGCTTGTTTTTTCTATACAAAATTCTTTTAAGTACGGAAGTCTGGTTTCGACCTGTATGGTATCAAGATTTTTGATATTTGTTGCGCCATCTTTTGGGAGAAGATTTTTATGAATCATTATTCCTGTAGTTGGATTGTTTTCTCGTATTACGCAAGGTTTATTTCCAGCATCAAATTCTATAGTTTCATTGCCCTCTTTAAGACCTCCGAGTATACTGTAACTAAAACTAAATTCACCCTGTAGATATCCTGGATTCGGAAAACCAAAATCCATCACAAAATCCATCTTACTATCGAAAATGCTGTATTTGCCACTATATACGAGCATATTTACATCCAAAAATGCATTTGCTTTAATACTAGCAAATACATTGCCCCTGGCGTAATACCCTCCTGCAAAACCAATAGCACTTCCATCCGTATTGCATGAATTACTCTTATTGATTTTAGAAACACTAAGATTAGCTCCAAGTATTCCATTGGCATCATAAGACACCAATAAAAATCCACCTTTCATTTTAGCATTTAGCAAAAATCCAGCTATTGCTCCTGAACTAGTACCTGAAGAACTTACATCTGTAGGATTTGGTACAATCTTTCCTTTGTATTCAGGTAAAAATGTGTTTATAGTAGGGAAACCGTCAATTTTGGTTCCTCCCTGAAAATATAATCCTGCAAATACTTCTCCAAATAAATCAGCTTTAATACCTGCGGATAATAAGTTAAGATTTGATGCAGGTCTAACATTACTTCTGTAAAAATCTAAATTATTAGGAGCTCCCCAACTACCAGCATGAACATAGTTGTCTTTTCCAGAAAATAAGAATTTAATTTGATTCCAGGAATTTGGATTTGAATTCTTATCTGAAGGGGCTGCTATACTTAAAGGTCCCGCTTCCTTTCCCAATCTGAAATCAATGCCTCCATATACTTTTACATTTTGTTCAAAATTCAAGTTTACATTACCTTTAATAATAACCGGGCTTGATGTTTCTTTTGTAAAATAATCAGTATAAAGAGCATATCCATTGACATTGATTCCAAGATTCACAAACTTAAGCTCACCTTTAATGTATGACATCTCAATTCCGATAATATTCTCCAACGAAACACGGGCTGTATGTGAAATTTCTGCAGCAACATATCCGCCAAAATATCCTTTTGCAACTTTATACTGCAATCCTGATAATGACTCTCCCGCCTTAAGTCCTGCCACTTGACAATGGTCGTTATTGGCTTTAGGTGTTTCTTGTTTAACATCATCAAAGTTTGGTTTCTCAGTTGCCATATTATAGTATGCACCACCACCAATTCCTGTAAGAGAAAATTGTTTGGCATTATCCAATGGAATTCCTTGGCTACTTTTTAAACTGAGATCAGCAAACCAATATCTAAATTCTTCAGCAGTATTATTGGGATCTGGTTTGTCAAATTTTGATCCGGTTTGGAATTTTGTTTTAAATTTTAAATCGAGTACTTTCAATTCTATCATTCCTAAGAATCCATTTCCCCATGCACTCTGCACAGCATTCGGATCAAAAGTACTGGCAGTTGTTTCATCTCTGAATAAATTAATGCCCCCTTTAAATGATATTGGACCAAAATCACCTCCTAAAGCAAGACATCCCAATGCCACATCTTTAAAGCCTAGATTCGTAAAACTAACCTCTATATCACCTCCTGCAGAGAATGCTCCTGTTTTTGTAGCTTTTGCTTCTGAAAGTTTTGATTTGAAGTCTTCTTTAAAATTTTCGGCTCTGCCGCTTAATGTATTGTTCTTCGCATTTTTAGCAATTGAAGCTTTAGTTTGTGCGTCAAGTTCGTTTTCAGCAGATTTTATTTTCGTTTTTTGCTCCTTAAATGGCTTGTATTTTTCTTTGACTTGCTTTAATGATTCTTGGTATTTTTTATTGAGCTCTTCTATTTTTTTATTAATATTATTAAATCTGTCTAATACGGCCGTCGTTGCATCACTATTTATGATTTTGCTTGCTTCTTTTTTTCTGCCTGCCTGAGTATTTTTATCAAATTTCTTTAATAATTTTTTTCCTTCTTTTTGAATTTGATTTCGCTCCTCCAATAATGCTTTTTTCTCATTAGCGATGGTCTGAATATTTTTCTGAGCATTTCTATATTCCTCTTCAATGGGTTTTAATGCTTTGTCTTCATTTGCTTTGTTTCGCTCTGCTGCTTCTAGTGGATTAAATTGATCATAAGCTTTTTGTTGAGCTTCTGTAAGATTGTCTTTATCTCTCATGATGCTTACATCTAAGCCGACGATTAACTTGTATTCTTTTCCTGTGCAAGTAAATTTAGGTTGGTGAATGTTAATCTCGAATGCAGCAAGCTTACTCAATCCATCAAATTTACTTCCAAGGCTTTTAGCATATTTATTTTCTTTTCCTTTGGAAATAAGATTCTGACCAGTTTTTGTTTCTGCTGCTGCCTTTACTGTAGCTATTTCTTGTGGTGAAAATGGCGATATACCCCAAGTTCCAAAATCTATTGATTCAATTCCATCCATTCCATCGCCTTTGCACAATCCTGAATTACTATAATTGAGATTGATATCTTGAAATTTAAAAACTGGAATCTTTGCATCTAATTTCTTAATTGTATATATTCCTCGTCCGTTGAGTTTGGCTCGACCTTTCAGTTTTTTAGCAATTTTATCATAATAGAATTCTACATTAGACTCCTTTTCTAGCTTAAATCCTAAATTGTCTATATGTGCTGATTCAAAAATACGAGTTTCTATACTATCTACAAAACCAAGAATATTCGGAGCCTTATCATATCTGTTGTATTCAACACCTAACTTGAATGGCACCCATGGATCATTGTAGTTTTCTAACCATTTTTCACTATCCTTTTCTGGAGCATCTTTTACTAAAGGAAGTTTTACATTGCCTTTTAGAATTAATTTATTCTCATCTAATAAACTGTTTTCTATATTAAAAGAAAGTGTATCTACTTTGTATCTCCAACCTCCTAGTCTTGCATTGTTTGAAACTGGTATTTCATTAATGGCTTGATAACTTGCAAAAAAATTGCTTCCACTTAAATCATAATAAGCATTGTAGATGGTGTCCATAAAAAATTCTATAGTCGAATTATCAATGGTTCTTTTTCTTTCTAAAATAGGAATATCCATCTGCATGGATTTAAATAGTATTCCTGTAAAGCCTTCACTATTCATCCACTCCATATGAAATTGATTCATATAGTTTTTGGAATTAGTTGAAGCCGCTTCTGATCTCGTTGGACTAAAGTCAAGATAGGCTTCAAATGTATTTCCGGGAGTAAAAACAATGTGCTGATCTTCTGATGATGCAAATTTCCATGGCTTCCATTCTCCCTCCACTTTTCGTGTTGATTTGATTGGGGCTATGAAATCAGTTAATAAGCTATTGTTATTTTCAATACGATCTTCAGTAAGTTTAAATCCTAAATTAATGGGCGACGTTGGCTCTTTAATATTAGAAATATCAGAAATCGTCCAGATAGAGCTCACAAAATTGCCTTGCAAATTAAAGTTACTTAATCCTTCTTCGCAGCTTAATCTTGCGAAACTTCCTGTTTCAGTACTTAGATCAGCAATTCCATCTTTTATCGTTGTAAGAAAAATAATGTTGTCATTTAACTTTGTGTCTTGTATTAAATGTAGCATTATATCCTTTAAAGATACTTTAGCCGGCCCAATTGGAATATCTATCAAGGAGCTAAATTCTATAAATTTGCTCTTGCCATCTATTTCCAGCAAGCCTACCAAATTAATTTTAATACTTGCATTTTCTAATTTATTGCTTGATGATTTGAACTCAGAAATGTATAATTTAAAATTATTAGGTAAAGCATAAGCACTTTTGAATCCAAACTGAGACCAAAGGTCTTCAGAAATTACTAGAGGTAAATTTATAGTATCATTGGAAGCATTTTCCAATTGATCAAATAACTTATAATCCCATGGAATGTTTGGCTTCCCAAACTTGGGATTCGAGTATTTGCCTTTATACTCATTTCCGTCTTTTTCAATTTGTAAATACTTATTAAGAAAAGGAATGTAAATTACAGATTCATCAACAGAGGCGGGAAACCAGGAAATGGCATTCTGTTTTATTCCAATCATTTCTAGTTCTTCAATATAAGCAAGATCAATTTGTTTGTTATAATTTAAAAGGCCACTTGTATTAAGTGGTATAGATTTGTTTGCACTCATTTTATGGTTATAATAATTTCTTATTATTTCATTCCATTCATTTTCTGTTGGAATAACATTCATTGCAGAGCAATTGCATTTCTGATCGATGGTTTTAACTTCAATGCCTTCAAATTCAAATTCATTGTTCTTTGATTTCGACCAAATGATAAGTTCGACTTTGCTTTGGCCTTTAACTAAAATTATTTTTAATCCAAGTCTTTCCGTGTTTTCATTCAGTTCATATTGAAAAGAAGCATCTGTTAATTTATTTTCTTCTTTGCCAATAATTAGTTTAGCAGCTTTTTTATCCAATTTATTAATTGAATATCTTTTGCCCATTTCTTTAAAAGGATCAGAGCTCAATCCTTCAATTCTAAGATTGGATAAATCAAAAGATAATGATTCAATTTTGAGAGCCTTTTTAAGTTCATCAATGGTAATACCTTTGTTTTGATTGATAATTGCATCTCTGAATTGTTGATCTGTAAGTTTTATATTTAAGTCTCCATCAAAAGAACATTTAGGACTCAATAAGACTCCATTGTCCTGCTGTATGAGGTTGGCTTCTAGCATTGAGTTCTCTTTTGAGTTGAATTCTGCTTTCCACATGGCCATATTCAACTTAGATTGATTCACTATGGCATGTATTTTTTTAAAGTTATACTTTCTATCTTCAAATTGTGCTCTATAAGCAAACTTATCTTCAAAAAATGGTGCTTTCATATCACCATTAAATTGTAATTCTGGTTTTTTCTCACTATTGATTTTCAAAATTAAAGAATCTATACTGTAAGCCCAGGTACCAATCTTGCCCTCTTTTAAACTCAAAACATCAGTCTTGTACATGATGCCTGATTCTAATTTTTCTTCATTAATTACAATATTGCCTTTATCTAATTCTAAATCAGTTGCAGGTGATATAAAATTAAAGTCCTTTGGAATTTTTACTGCAAGGTCTTCAATGATAATACCTCGACCTGTTGGATTATTTAATTTTGAAGCAGGTGGAATTTTAATATTGAGTTGTTGCGTTTGATCAAGATCCAACCAAGCATTTTTTGAACTAAACGTAAAGCCTGGAAGTCCATTGATTTCAAAGTCAGCATTCAGTTTTACTTTTCCAATATGCGTATTAAGATTTGTTATTGTTTTTTCAGATATTAATGTTATCGGTAATATTTTGTTGACTTCATGGATAATTTCAGGAGAAATACTTAATGCTGATTTTGCTTTGACTGATGAATAGCCTTTACAATCACAAAATATCTTAGAACCTTCAGAAGCTAGTCCACCAAAATATATGGACTCTGTGATTTTATCACTTCGTTCTTTTTTTGTAGAGATAATAATAGGAACTAAGTGCGCATCAGATTTTACACCATAAGGCGTGGATTGAATTCCTGTAGCGGCATAAATGTCCCCATTCTTGTTTTTAGAAATAAGATTCAGATATGCATTGGTAGGGGTAAAATAAATTCCAGTTACACAGCTTAATTCATCTGGAAATTTTTCATTGCTTAGGGCTAAAGGTAAGACGTTTATTTTTGAATTTGATTCTGGGAGTTTGGCAACTATACTTTGATCAGTTATTTTAGAATAAACATGATCTGCAAATTCATTGGTAATATAATTTTTGATTTTATTAACATCTATCTGATCTATTGGGATATTAAGCTCAGGACTGGTTTGAGCATTTATTTTTTCTGCTTCATACACTCTACTTTCTTTATTTACTTTAATATTTTTAAATTCAAGTTCAAGTGAAGATCTTAACATGGGATAATACACGATTCCTTTTCCCGAATATCCATTTTGAATATCTCCAATTGCTTCTGTGATTTTCATTTTGAAATATCCCAACTTTACTTCCTGATTTGCTCCAATCATGTTAGATTCATTATCTGCTTTGGCGATGGAACCATAACTCGTCTCATACACCGAGCAGCCACGCGGTGAAGCTTTGTCAAATGGATTTAATTCCGTCGAAGGCGCGTCACCTTCGTACATCATAAACATCGAGATCTCACTCTTACCTTCATTCTGAAATAACAGGCTTGTAGGATACATGATACTCTTTGCTGTCACGCGCCAGGCATAATAAGTATTTGGATTTAATATGGGTTCTGACTGTGAGTAAATAATTGATGTGGACATAACAGTTGTACTGTATATTTTCAGAGCGCTTTCGAATACGTCATTAGCATTCATAACACCTGTTGGTAGTTCCACAAGTTCGAATACATATTCTACAGCTCCCGGATTATTGCCACTGCTTAAATGCATCGGCATCCAAGAGAATATCATGTTTTGTACAGGAGGCATTTTAATAATATCATTGAAGGAAGGTTTAATAAGCTGTGGCGCTTGGTTCAATCTGAAATTCCCTGAAACACAAAATTTGTTCGACACAGGAACTGTTCTATCCACACCATACATTTGAAGACAGATCTGGGTAAATCCCTCCGGTATTAATGTGGCACCTTTTCCAATACCATTGTTTCCGCTTAATGCTTCTGCAGAGAGGTATTGATTTAATTCGGCACCATCTAAAAGATAGGATGTAAATTGATTCAGCGTAATTAGATTAGCACTATAATTCATATCCGTCTGATAGATCACATTTTCATTTTGTTCGATGGTTAATATGGGAATGACTTGTAATGCCAATTCTTCCGGATCATTCAGTAATACTTGGAAATTTAAATCAGTAGAACGATCATTGCCATATACTTTTAAATCTAATGAATGTGGTGGAATGATAGATCCTGTCACCTGAACCGGCCAAACCTGTTGTGAATAAATGCTTGCCGTTGGAATAAAGAATATAAAAAATATAAAGATTACCTTGTTCATATCTATTGGTGCTGATAAAATTTGTAAATGAATTTAGGATTTTGATTTTTTCTTACTTGGCTTATAATTAAATTGATATTGTAAGCCGAGATTACCTATGCTTTCAGTAAATGTTGGTGTTACATCGGAAGAAGTGCATAATATGCCATATGCAAATTGAAGCGATGCGCCTTTAAATAATTTTGCACCTAGTGTGAGTTGCAGTATGGTATTCGAAGATTTTTGTTTTAGGGAATTAATATTTTTATAATAATTGCTGTTGAGGCCTAAGGATAATTTTTCTTTTAGCAGTGACTTTTGAACAGATGCGCCCAGACCAAAACGGGTCACTTCCGTAAGTGGCACTTCATTCTTTGTGTGATTGATTCTGATGCCGAACAGCCACTTAGATTTGGTTTTGAGTGTATATCCTGCGTTGATCAGAAATAGTTTTGATACGGAAATTCTATTGGGTTTTTCAATATCATCACTGACATCCTGAATATTTGCAGTGAGGCTTATGGAGTGAACATGATCACCTTTAAACGGGAGTACATAATTCAAATTCGCACCTATATCTTTTGTGACCACAACTGCATTCAAGGAATCCAATTGTTGATTGAGAATATAACTTACATTGGATGAATTATTCGTATAATTAAATTGAGCACTAAAAGCTTTATCCGACCATCCGGTTTGGATGTCATAGATTAACCTTTTTGTTGTAGCGGGTTTTTCACCGTCGAGATTATTGGTTTGGATTCCCAGTTTGAGGGAAGTATTTAATTTGCTTTGAAAAAGACCAAAATGAGTAAAACCTTGAATGTCGAATACATCTGTATTAAAAAAATATGCTCCAAATGTTTTGAATTTGGAATCCACTCTGTTAAAGGACAATCCTGAATTTTGGTTTTTGCTTTCAAAGGATACGGATCCCTCCAACGCATTCCCATAATAAGTTGTATTTCTACGTATTAATAAAAAATTCGTAAGACTATTTTTGTCAGATTCTGCATCTAAGGTATTAGGTGAGACGCCACTTCTGGTGTAATCTACTTTTAGTCGGATTTTTTCTAAAAGCAATTTTTGCAATTGAATACCTACGGCAAAATTGGCTTCAGGACTTTTTTGTTTAGGGTATACAGCAGGAATACTTATAGAGTTTTCATCATCCTTTGCTGCGAATACAATGACGTCCGCTGATGCCTTATCGTCTCCATATCCAAGTTTGGTGCTCCACCCAATTCTTTTATAAATGGGAAGGTTAGGGGAAGTCAGTGAAAGATTGATGGGTTCTGCTTTTGCCAATCGACCATACATACCACTTAATCTGACTTTGCCAGGATTTAATTCCAAGCCGGTACCAAAAAAATTCAAATTACTCATGGTGTATTTCGAGAAATTCATCGAGCGATGGCCTATATGCAATTTGGCCCATTTATAATGCGGACTAATACCAAAACGCGCGTAGCCATTTACTTTAGATTTTGCCTGATCCTTTAAGGAATTGATCATATCTGACAGACTTGGATAGGATTTATTGGTATTTTTTGCAGTCATCACCATGGAAAAAGGAATATCAATCTGATAGATCTTAAAATTCAGATTCGCACCCAAAGTATAGAAGAATGGATCCTGACGCAATGGTGCACCATTATTATTGTATGATCTTAGATTTAATGAGACGCCGCCACCCATTTGAAAGGGATCACCAAAATCGTAGAAATCTTTTATGAAATTTTTTAAAGTCTTTTTTAAACCGCCTTTCTCCAATTGATCTATATTTTCAAGTGTATTTAATTGACCAACTGCATGCCATTTGAACACAATTAAAATAAAGATTATGAGTAATGGTTTTTTCGTCATGATGTTGAAAGTTTATTGTATTTACCTCTGGTTGATATATTAAATATTAATACACCTCTGCAAAAATAGAATGCAATAATCGTGTGAGCTTGATTAGCAGGTCTAATGTTCTGAGTGGTACGAAATATGATCTAAAAGGATGATATATTCTATCTGTTGGATTAGGGAAATGCCAAAAAGGGTTAATTGAATTGTTATTATTTAGCTTGTCTAGTTATTTATAAAATATTATTAATATTTTTAATGAATACCAATACCCAATCGAACATAAGGCTTACAGGTGATTAAAAATAAGGTAAAAAGTCCTGAAATTCAAGTAATTTAGCCCTCTTTTAGAAATTAATACAATATTAATTTGTAATATATAATTAAGGCGAGATTATGAATAAAACCGTGAAGTTGTACAGAATAAATATTATTTTTATTTTAATATTTTCCATATTTGAGTTAGTCAGTTTTACTTCTTGCAAACAAGAAAAGGGTCAGGAAGTAAAAAAAACCAGCGAAGGACCACTTTTTGAACGGTTAAAAAGTAGTGCTACCGGCATCACATTCAATAACCAATTGACCGAGACTGAGGAATTGAATGCCTTGATTTATGATGGGATTTATACAGGTGGCGGATGCGCTGCATTGGATGTGAATAATGACGGACTTCAGGATCTTATTTTTATTTCTAACCAGGGTCCTGAAAAATTATATTTGAATAAAGGCGGATTCAAGTTTGACGATATATCTAAGTCTGCCGGTATTGAAGGTGGTAATGAATGGTCGGGTGGCGTTACGATAGCTGATGTGAATGCTGATGGATGGGATGATATCTACATCTGCAATAGTTTCTATTTGGATCCGGAATTGAGAAGAAATAAACTGTACATCAACAACAAGGATAACACCTTTACGAATAAAGCAAAAGAATATGGCGTAGATGATCCCGGATTCTCTACTCAGGGAACTTTTTTTGATTATGATCTGGATGGCGATTTGGATTTATATGTGGTGAACCAACCACCCAATCATACAGCAACCAGAAATGCACTCATGGCAACGAATAAACCAGATTTCCAATATTCAGATCACTTATATAAAAATAATGGAAATGAAACATTTACAGATGTATCTGTACAAGCAGGAATACAAAATTTTGCTTACGGATTAAGTGCGACGATTGGTGATTTTTTTAATGATGGAATTCCAGATATCTATGTAGCTAATGATTATGAGTACGGAGATTATTTATATATCAACAAAGGTGATGGAACATTTATCAATGTAGCCAATTATGCATTACGACACATCAGTAATTTTAGTATGGGTGCTGATGCTGCGGATATCAATAATGATGGATTTCTGGATATATTCGTTGCAGATATGACACCTGAAGATCATTACAGGAATAAGACCAATATGGCGGGCATGAGTTCTGAAAATTTTTGGAAAATCGTGAATGCCGGAAATAATTATCAATACATGTTTAACACCCTGCAACTGAATCAGGGCAATGGTTTATTTAGTGAAATCGGACAAATGGCAGGTGTGGCTAAAACAGACTGGTCGTGGGCTGCATTCTTTTCTGATTTTGATAATGATGGAAATAAAGATCTTTTTGTGGCCAATGGAATATTGAAAGATATTCGCAATAGAGATTTCAATAGTTATGCTGTTAAAGCATTTCAGGATAAGAGTATCTCGAGATTAAAAATCATGGAGAAAGCGCCTTCTGTTCCATTGAGAAATTATATGTACAGAAATGACGGCGGTTTGCATTTTACGAACATGTCCAAGGATTGGGGATTCGACGAACCAACATTTTCTCAGGGTGCCTGTTATGCCGATCTCGATAATGATGGAGATGTGGATATGGTGGTTAATAATATGAATGAAGAAGCTTTTGTTTATCAAAATAAAACCATAGAACAACAAATTGGAAATGGTATCCGAATCAAATTGGTCGGAGATGGTAAGAATCTTAAATCATTCGGTGCACGGGTTCTTGCAGCTTATGGTGAGGGCAAAATCCAAATGGCTGAAATCATTAATGCCCGAGGATATATGTCTTGTTCAGAACCGATTTTACATTTTGGTATTGGGGATTACGATCATGTAGATTCTATTTTTGTTCGTTGGCCAAGTGGTAAATACATGCGCGTCGATAACATCAAAAAAAATACGGTGACGACATTGTATGAGAAAGATGCAACAACAACCATGGAAGAACAGTTGCTTCAAATCGTACCCTTTATACTTACTGATGAAATCACTGAAGAATGTTTTAAAAATGCAGCACATGCAGAGAATAGCTATAATGATTTCAAAAGAGAAGTATTGATCCCTTATAAACAATCCACGCTCGGACCTGCACTTGAAACCGGTGATGTCAGTGGTGATGGAATGGATGATGTATTCCTGGGAGGCGCAGCAGGTTCCAACTGTCAACTACTCATTCAAAATGCAGCAGGATCATTTGTTCCTTCTACTTCAAATCCATGGGTGAAATACAAAGCCAGTGAAGTTTTGGATGTACATTTTTTTGATGCTGATGGCGATAAAGATCTGGATATCTATACTGCTTCGGG
>Ga0138256_10007460_pt1 | contig 11531 bp, 9 predicted proteins | sample KNB2016incub_MG_FD_105486 | JGI IMG/M metagenome (GOLD analysis project Ga0138256, IMG submission 105486) | Active sludge microbial communities from wastewater in Klosterneuburg, Austria - KNB2014incub_MG | ecosystem: Engineered > WWTP > Activated sludge > Unclassified | place: Austria...
ACCGGATTTATTTCCAAATGGCGGGAACGCCGGACCGAGCCGGCATTGGAAAAAGAAGTTTTGGACGTTGCCGTTATCGCCGCCGCCCTTGCCTTCTCAAAACCTGCCGCCAGTTCGGCCGCGGAACAAACAGGCAAGTGGGCCGCCGCCGGAAGACTGGCACGGCTTGGCCAATAATGCCTTCTTCATTCCAGATCCTAGTTCTCGTGCCTAACGTGCCGCTTGCAAACTGTTCAGTAGAAATTTGGTCTGCAATAAAAAGCAGGGCTGCCCAATAGAGCAGCCCCGCTTTTTTGTTTCGAATATCTCCTGACAAGCCCTATTTACGAGGCTTGACGGCGGATATCTTTGACGTTTCCATTCCACGTCCGCCCTTTACGGTCGGCAGCTTGCCGATAAAGGCAAGTCCCGAAACATTGTCGGACAGCGTGAAGGTCAGCGGGCCGTCAGTAAAGCGGTAACGTTTGTGCTGAACGGTTACGACATACAATTCGCCGAGGCCAAGTTCGCTTATGATAAACGTACCTGCCGAGGTCGTACGGGTTGATTTTGCTTCGCCGGTCGCCGCATTGATCACGGTGACGAGGGCATTCACGATCGGTCCACCGAATTCCGTGCGGACCTCACCTTCGATCGAAGCATTTGCAGCCGTCGGACGGCCCTTGATCCGTGCGATCGTCGGATCGAGAACGCCAACGTTCTGAAGCTGAAGCAAGCTGTCATCCGGCGGTGTGTCTATACCGAAGACCGTCGTGTTCGTGTGATCGATGGCGTCCGACTTAACGGTCGTAACCAACTGAGCACCGCTGGCGATAGTCTGGTTATAGAGGATCTGGCCATCCGGATGCGGCTGTCCGCCCGGGCCGAGCAGGTTAATGGTAGTGCGGACCTTTACCTGAATGCGGCCGCCGATCGGCAGGAAGGCTCCCGTTGCGAGCAAATCCGAGGTCGTATCATCGCCGAGGCCGTCATAGTTCGTGTTCCTCGTTGCAGTTGCACCGCCGCTAAGAACAGTTACTGAATTCGATCCCGGAACAAGCGTCAGATTACCTGTAATAACTCCGTCAAAGGCACTGATCTCGTCGCGGATGTTGAAGTTAGACACATCCACCGCACTGTTGTTTACATAATCGATGATCCATTCAAGCGTGTCGCCTGCGATTAGCGGCGGGCCGCCCTGGCGGTCGTTGAATCGACGGACCGATTTGTATCCCAGTACCTCGGCCTGCTGAAGGCCGCAAGCTACGGGCCGTGTGACAGGAACGAAAACGGCATTCAGGATCATCCTCTGGCCGTTAAGCCGTTCGATCTCGGATGCGCCGCTCTGAGTTCTCGTATAATCATGGCCGCCGAGTTCGAATACCGCGCTTCCTGCTACGCCGGGTGCTCCCAGCTCCGAAACCGTGGCAACATACTTGGCTGATTCGCCGCCGCCGTTGCGAACAGAAACACGGTTATCATTTTCCGGGCCGCCGCCCGAGGCATAGGCATACTCGGTTACCGCTCCGTCCTGATTTGCCAAAATACCGATGAACTGGTTGAAGGGCATTGAGCCTTCAGGATAGATCAGCGTAGTGTTAACTGCCGATCCGGTCGGGAAATCGTTTGTGCCCGTTCCGAAAACCGAGTAACCCTGCGGCGTCGTCTGGAAGTGGCCGCTCAGGTTGTTTTCAAACGTCCTGATCGAGGCACACTGAAGCAGCAGGTTGCCGCCGCTCTGTACGAACTGCTTATACAAATTCACAAACTCGGAAGAGGTTGAATGGGCCTGTGTCGCCAACGTATAGCACGAATTCGTGTTGATGATGTCATCCGTAACCGAAACGAAATTCGGGATACCGGCCGCCTGGAAAAGGGTCTGGTGAACGCCGGTTCCAAAATTGCCGCCGTCCGGGCCAACCGCGATCTTTGGCTTGTGGCTAAGATTGTAGCGGATGTCCGCCGTTGTCGCCTGGTTAGTCTTATAAACAACGACATCGACGCCGCTGTTATTGAACGTCGTGATCATGCTCCGCAGCGACGGTGTATCATATTCGCCCGGAATAATGAATGGGCCGCCCGAAAAATTAATATTTGCGGGGCCGGCAACGCCCACGTTACCGGAAATGCGTGAAACATTGGCCGTAAAGTCTGTTGCGTCCTTCGCCTTGTTGGGTTTGATCGCCCACTTAACGGGGATATTGTTCTGCAGGAACAGGTTTGCAAGGCCGTAAGCACGCAGGTTAAACGTAGTGCCCGCACCGTTGCCCTGGTTGACGTTGTCCATCGGAATGATCAACGCACCCGCCGAAATATTCTCGGGCGGCGGCGGCGGATTTGGTGGAGCCTGGGCCGTGATGGCAAGGCTGAACAAGCAAAGCACGAAAATTGCTGCAAGTGCATTGCCCGCCATCTTTCGCACCGATCTAATCTCAAAGTGGGTTTTCATAGGTGTAATTAACTCCTCTCTCAATTTCAAACCGAACAACGGCTATTTCTACTCAAAAAAAACTCCAAACACGCCTTAGGGACCGTCAAAAAACTCTAACGGTCTTCCTGCGGCGCAGAAAACTGCATAATGGCCGGATGAAAGAAATCGCCTGCTTGCAGACCGCATCTGCCGGCAGTTTATCATTATGATTGCTTATGCGAATTTCTAACATATCTTAGCCCGAAAGTAAACAGTTTGACGCCTGAGCGTCGGCAAAAAGTGAAATCGTAAATCGTTTATTTAGAACACATCTAGAGCCTGCCGGTCGGATAGCAACCTAATGGTTGACATTACCTTTCCAGTTTAGAGCCGCATTTTATTTGACGGTTCTTATTTCCTTTTTTGCAAGATATACGCAATCAGAAGTCGATTCCACAAAATGTATATTTCTTACATTCGGGATCAGAGATCATTGGAAACGATAGTTGTCCGGCGAGCGGAACTAGGGCTAAAACTAAGAAAGCCGGCCGGCCCATAATAGGCCGGCCGGCTTTGATATAGGGCGAATGCCCGGTTTATGGCTCGATCGGTCTTAGCGTCTTGCTTGATTTGACCGCTGAACCTGACTTGACCGTCGAGATGGTGCCATCGCGCCCGTTCTTCGTCTCCGGCAGCCGACCCACGAATGTAAGGCCGGTCATATCATCGCCGATCGTTTGTGCGGTCGGTCCGCCCGGGAAGCGATAACGCTTGTGCGAGACAGAGATCAGATAGAAGCCGCCGGCTTCCAGGCTGTCCACACGGAAAAATCCAAGAGAATTCGTCCGTGTACTATAAACCTCTCCGCTAGAGCCATCTACGATACTCACCAGTGCATTGGCGATACCCGCTCCACGCTGATCAATTACCCGGCCTTCGACCGACACATTGGCGGCCGTTGGAGCACCCACAATATGAACCTTGGTCGGATCGATGATCGAACCGTTCTGTACTTGCCCGATGCTGTCGCCCGCCGGCGGATCTTCGTCGAAGATGCCTGCATTGTTTGCATCGACCGCGTCCGATTTGGTCAAAGCCGTCGGTAGCAGCGAGTCGCTGCGTGCCGTCGTTTGATTGAACAGGTCATATGGGACCGGAGCTCCCGGCGCGATCTGGGTCTTCAACTTAACGCGAACCCGTCCGCCGACTGGAACAAATGCTCCGGGTGCCAGCAGATCGAGAGATGTTCCGGCGCCTGAACCCGTAAATGAAGGATTCGCCGAAGCGGTTGCTCCGCCATACACGGAAACGGCAACCGGCGGGTTCGGATTATCGTACGGAACGAAGATCAGATGTTGATTGAATTCGTTAATGACATCCTGGATCTGGAAATTGAGCTGATTCGTCTGGCTGGTTGCCAGATTGATGTAGTCAATTGTCCATTCCACCGTATCACCAGGTGTCAGCGGCGGGCCGCCCGGTTGGAAATCAACTACCTTTCTGACCGATTTGTAGCCAACTACCGTTTGGTTCGGCGTCTGGGTGCAGATAGTCCGTGCCGGAACGAATACTGCGTTCAAGCCCATTCTTTGGCCGTTGAGCATCGCTAGTGCCGAATCGCTCTCGTTCGGCGTTCCCGGCGGATTTTCATCAGGCCGGGCATAGTTGTGTCCGCCAAGTTCGAAAACAACGCCGCCGCCCTGATTTGGCCCCAAAACCTCGGAGACCGTGGCGACAAACACATTTTCGTTCGGGATATTGTTACGCACTGATATACGATTGCCGTTGTTCGGCCCGGCACCCGGTGCATACGAATACTCGGTCACCTGCCCATCCTGGTCCGCAAGCAGCCCTAGGAATTGGTTAAACGGCATCGAACCTTCCGGAAACACGAAATCATTACTATTCAATTCGTTCGGTGTTTGACCGTTGCTTGTGAAAATATTGTATCCCGCTCCGGTCGTTTGAAAATGGCCGTTCAGGTTGTTTTCAAACGTATTGATCGATGCGCACTGCAAGATCAGGTTACCGCCGGCGTTGGTGAACTGACGATATGCATTTACAAACTGAGGGTCCTCCTGGTGTGCCTGGGTCGCAAGCGTATAGCAGGCCCCTTGATTATCGATATTGTTTATACCGATAGTATAGTTACCTATCCCGGCCCGGTCGAAAAGGCCCTGAAAAACGCCGGTACCAAAGTTTCCGCCGTCCGGCCCGATCGCGATCTTCGGCTTATGGGTAAGCGTATAACGAACATCAGCGGATGTGTCCGCTGTTGTTTGATAAACGGTTACGGCCGTGCCCGGCCCGCCATTAAAATTTGAAATAATATTGCGAAGGGCCTGAGTATCGTATTGGGCTGAAACCACGAATGGGCCGCCCGCAAAACTTAGACTTCCGGATGCAGGCCCAGCCGGGCCCGATTGTGCGATCTTTGTTACATCCGCTGAAAAGTCAATATCGTCTTTCGACTTATTTGGCTTGATCACCCACTTTACGGGAATTCCGTTCTGAAGCAGCTGATTCGCCAGTCCATAGGCTCGAAGGTTAAATGTTGTCCCTGCGGCATTTCCCTGATTTACGTTATCCATCGGAATAACGAGGGAACCGGAAGGGATCGACTCCGCTGCCGGGATCTGATTTGGCGGGGCCTGCGCCGGAATTGCCGGGGCTCCCATCAAAAATAAAAGCAACAATGCGAACGTGCGCACAATTGCGGTTTGAACTCGTTTAATTTCAACGTGGGTCTTCATAAAAATGCTCCTGTCTAAAAAATCAAAAGCGAAAAACGGCACATCTTTCTGTTCCGATTAGGAGATGTCGTCAAACTCCACGGAATCCCCGCCGAAGGAACCCCAAATGGCTTCAGGCCGTTTATACAGCATTGCTGCCGCATTTCAGCTAATTGCGCAAACTTAGGTTAGCGGCGGGCGAATGCCCGACGATTACCAAGGGTAAAATCTTGCTTAACCATGCTTGTAACACAAAACATGTCCAAAAGTAAACCTTTTTTTTGAAAATAATGTAATCTGCCTTACCAAAGTTCGGCCTTGCCCCGAATGATTCAAACGCTTTTACACAGTTTAATTTACGCTCAAACTCTAACGCGTAAAACGTACATCTTTTAGAATGAAATTTTTTTCTTCCGACGCAGCGGCGGAATGACGGCGAAGACTTCAGTGATCTAAACGCAAGAAAAACCTGTCCGCTGCCGCGGACAGGTTTTTCTGCCAAGTATAAATTTTCCTTACAGGATCTTCACGGAAGCCACCATCTCATCGGGGCGTGCCGACGAACGCCGCAGCCGTGAAATCTTCGCCAAGATTGAACGAGTATGGGTTGTTTTCGAACGTGTATCGTTTGTTCTGCACGGACATGATATAAAATTCCCCAACTTCAACATCCTGAAACTGGTAATAGCCAAAAGTGTTTGTCAGGGCGATGCGTCGTTCGCCGCCGTTCGCGCTTTGAAGTACGATCCGAACATTTTTCAGCGCCCGTCCGTCTGTGGTCATTACCCTGCCGCTGATCGTTGCGCCTGCCGCCGTCGGTCCGGCCGGGGCCGTGAACAGCATCATATTGGGCGAACCGTCGGATGTACCGGACATCTGTCCGACAGTGGCCTCGCCAAGCAGTGCCGCCGATGCCTGGCCGGGCGACGCACCAGGGTTATCTTCCAGATAAAGTGCAACCGTTCCGGTAACGTGCGGTGCCGCCATGGATGTGCCGCTTCTTGTAAGGGTGGCGAAATCGTTTGCCACCGACGTAGAGAGTATATTTACGCCCGGTGCGAAAAGATCAACGCAGCCGCCGTAATTTGAAAATGCGGCCCTGGTATCAGTTTGGTCCGAAGCCCCAACGGTTATCGCGGTTTGAAGCCTTGCGGGCGAATACTGGCAAGCATCACCGGCCGAATTTCCGGCTGCCACGACATACGTCACGCCGGAATCGATCGAGCCTTGAACCGCATAGTCCATAAGCACGGAAGCGTTTGAACCCATGCTCATATTCGCAACGGCCGGCGAAAGATGATTTGCCGTTACCCAATCAATGCCGTCCACGGCCGAAGAAACGCTTCCGATGCCGTTGCATCCGAGAACTCGGACGCCGTGCAGGCGAACGTTCTTTGCGATGCCGTAATTTGCTCCGCCGATCGTTCCCGCGACGTGGGTGCCGTGCCCATGACAGTCATTGCCGTTCTGCCCGTCATAAACAGCGTCAAAATCCGCGGTTGCACGGCCGCCGAAATCAACGTGTGAAGCTCTTATGCCGGTGTCAATAATATAGACATGTACGTTATTTCCCGTTTTCGTATAATTGTATGACGAATTTAGCGGCACATTTCGCTGATCGACCCGGTCAAGGCCCCACGGAGCATTTGTCTGAGTATCGCTGACCGAAATATAGGAATCCTCTTCGACGAAAAGCACCCTCGGATCATTACTCATTTCCTCCGCGGCCTTCTCGGTCATCTCAGCCGAAAATCCTTGAAGAGCGTGGCTGAATACTTTATCGACCGCTCCGCCATATCGCGCGGAAAGGCGTCCGGCCGACTTTTCCGATGTTGCCCCAGCCGCCCGCATTGAGGCAGGGTCAAGAACGACCACATAGCGGTTGGCTATCGGATCGGCTGATTTCCTAAATTTGACTTTGTGGCCTTCGGCCTTGGAGGGCAGCGACGAAACGGCGGCGATTCCAGCGGTTACTACCGCTAAAAAGATCCAGATTTTTTTCATTTGGTACTCCGGGAAAACTGTGGTTCTACTTTGAAGATTCTGCGGAAATATACGGGATGCTCGACACGAACGGCCGGGTAATGAAAATGTACAACAAATCACAACACGCGTCAACGCATTTTTTTCATATTGACTAGGAAATACGGGGGTTTCGGTCAACTTGACCGAATTTCAATACAATTAATTTTTATCTGGAAATCAGGTAGAATTAGTAATAATTGGACGGCTTTGGCCGGGATATCATGGAGGAAAAAATGGAAGCGATTTTAGTCGGATTAATGGGAAAAAAGATAGACGTAAACTGTAGTGCTAACGTAATGTATCGCGGCGACGTAGAGACGGTTTCGGGAGGCATTTTGACGATAACAAACGAGGATGGCCAGGCAGTTTTTATTTCGATCGACAAGATCGCGGCGATAACCGAGTGTCGTGACCCAACGTCAAGACCGGGTTTTATTGTTTAGGCAAACCGAAATAAGTTTTTGAAGAGACTCGGGCGGTGTTGCTGACCGCAACAGTTGTTTTTTGCGCCGTCCGCGGTTACATATGGTCTTAGAAAAGTACATAAGTAGGGAGCCTTCCCGGGTGCAATAGGCAAAATGCTCAAGATGGAGGTTAAGCCAAGGCTGACGCTCGGGCCAACGCAACGTTGTAAAACAAAAAAACCGCGGCCGATTTCGGCCGCGGGCGATCAGGACCCAAAGTGAAAATTTAGTTATTCCTCTATCGGCTGCGGCATTACCGGCAATCTGCGAAATCCGACGATACGCTTTTCCCAATAACCCTTGAATGGCGAATATGTAATTCCTTTACTTGACGAAGCATGATAGAAACCGTTCTCGTCGGCGACGATGCCCATGTGGCCAAGGCCGTTCATAAATACGAGTGTGCCGAACTTGTACTTGTCATCGCCTTCGACCGGAATGCTTGCCGCCCAAAGCGTACGGGCACTGGACCTTTCGAAATCGATTCCCGCGTCACGGAAAACGCTCCATACAAATCCGGAGCAATCGTACCGGTTAGGGCCGGTCGAGCCGTACAGATAGGGAATTCCCAGCCTCGATTGAATACCGCTCATTATCATCGACGAAGTGTTCGATCCATAAGCCATTCGGCCGGCTGGGGCCATCGGGGCGTTTAGCGGCCTGGATGAGGCCGTCTTCTTTACCAAAGGTTGTTTGACGGGTTCGGGAAGTGAAATATCAGTCGTAAGGGTTGGCCGCTGAGTGGGGCGGCTGCTTGATTGAGTTGAGACCGACGGTTGTTTTGAACTTTCGGAAGGGGGTTGGGGCTGATTCAGAGGTTGACTGGAAATTGTCTTAACTACTCTTTGTCGGTCCTGGCCGGGGGCTTGGCTGGACGCACAGAACAACAGTGCGGCAACGGTAAGCGGCAGTACTAGCGCCTTCCTATAAAACTTCAAAACTTATCCTCCGTGTCCCGTCACCGACAGGCGGTGCGGGCTGAAGGCCACGTGGGCCTCCCCAAAACCAAAGCTCAAAAACAGAAAACAGCGTCAGTTTTCTGATCATGGTCGAGCTTGTAAATTTTATTTAAAAGATGATGCCGGCAATTTTGATTCCCGAGAGAACGGGAATGAAAGATCTACCGAAATGGTACGTATGATCTTAATGCCAAGAAAGAGGCTAACATTTTGGCGCGGTGCCCTGCAAGTAGTAAATGAACCTTCGTCCGCTTTGGTCAGGGGCCTTCTCTTCTTTTCAAAGAGGAGACCCCGCCTACCTACCACCTGCCGAGCTTAAGTTGTCCTGTCCGTATGCCAAGAAATAGATTCAATCAGAAAGGAGTTCCAGAAAATCAGAATGAACGCTTGGCGACCGGTAATTTAAGGTCTTTCACATATGGCGCCGTATGGTCTAATGCCTGGAAAAAGTTGCCTGAAAACCCGGGTTGATGCTACGATGTCCGCATTTAGGTGCCACCCACATCGACCCAAATCCTTTTGCGGCGGAGTCCCTGACCGGACAATATGAAAAAATTGAAAACCTCACGCCGAACGGTGAACCAGGCTCTGCGTATATCAACATTATTCGGATGTCTCGCCATTTACTCATTGATCTGGACGTCATCCTTGACCGCTTCAATTGGAAGCGACCTTTCCCGGGCTGCTCAAGCTCCACAATCGCTTCCGCGCCAAGTGGCCCATTTAAGGTTGGACAAGACATTCAATTCGACCGGCTTTCTGACCGACCGGTACGCAAAAGGGAATGACTCTGTCGCCGGGGCCCTTTTACTGCCGGACGGCAGGATGCTCGTCGGTGTAAATTCTGATGTATGGAACGGGCCGTTTTATTTTTCCGGTTTCGAGATCACCCGTATCAATGCAGACGGAACAAAGGATCTTACATTTGGAAAGGAATGCAGCCGCCGTAATACCACAGGGGTTTTTTCCGCATATTCACCGGTCGATTTTTACCAGCAGAGATTTTCCGTCCAGCCTGACGATAAGATCATCGCAGCATGATTTTCTCTTTACAGCGCTCCGTCAAGTTCGGGCGTAATAGCGTTGGTGCGGTACAACTTGGACGGGTCGTTCGATACAACGTTTGACCGCGACGGAAAGGCCGACTGTTCTGTTTATATCCCGGCTAATTCTACATGGTACGTTCAGGTCCCGCAAAGCTTCACGGTAACTGAGTTTGGCCAGCCGGGCGATCGTCCAGTTCCGGCAGATTATCACGGAGACGGCAAAACGGACATAGCGGTTTGGCGGCCTTCGAATGGTACCTGGTACATTATCAATTCCGCCAACTCCGGAATTAGCGTTCGACAGTTTGGCCAGGATGGTGATATCCCGCTTCCGAGTGCCTATATTTATTGATCCTTAGTTAAGGAAGATTGTAATGTCTTAAAAGCAAAAAAAGAGGCTCGCCGGCAAATGGCAAGCCTCTTTTCTACTTGGATATTAACCGGTTAGGCCGAGAACGACGTGCCGCAGCCGCAGCCGCCGCTGGCGTTCGGGTTTTCAAACGTAAAGCCCGAGCCCATTACGTTCGTTGTGTGATCGATCGTGATCCCGTTCAAATACTGGGCCGAGAACATATCCACAAACAGCTTTACGCCTTCCTTATCAAGAATGAAATCGCCGGTACGCGATTCTTCTTCGATATTAAGGCTGTATTGAAATCCCGAGCATCCGCCCGGAACGACACGCACGCGGAGCCCGGCCGTTTCCGGCAGGTCTTCTTCGTTAGCCAAGAATTTTTTGATCTCGGTGATCGCACTTTCCGTGACCGTCATTTCGACCGAGGGTGCTGCAACTGCTGACATATTGATGATTGCTCCTGAACAAAAATTAGAACCCGCTGGGCGAATCCTTACCTTAATGTAAATATTAACGCAGCTATTAGTAGAAAATCAACCATTCGCTGCGTTAAACGTGATCAGAATCTGATCGCGATGCCGGTCCCGATCGAGCCTTCGAACCGGAAACTGCCTGACCACTCTTGATTTACACTATTGTTCAGGCCGACAGTCGCTTTGAGCATCCACTTGAAATTCTTTCTGTTGATGATCGTGGCCCCGATGCCCGCGTTTAGAAACCCGTGCGTAGGGTCGAGCAAGCTGATATCAAAGGAATCAAGAACCCAATTGGGGAGTTTGCCTTGCAGCTTTGTCTTAAACAGAAGTTCATTTACAAGATGCGAAATAAACGACGGCGAAAGGCCCAACTGGTCGCCGATGCCCGCAAGGGTTACCGTAAGGTTATCAATATGGACATTGCATCGGACCTGATTGATCTTAGGAAAGTTTGCAATTGCAAAATGCAGGGCTGAGATATCAACGGTAATGTCCTGGCCCAAACGGTTGTCGAATGGAAGTGATCCTGCGCCAATGAGGGGACGATCATTGATAAACGGACGATAGATCTCGCGATATCCGAGGCCCTCCGTTGCTCCGAACGACAACGCAAGCGCCCAGTGCTTACTCCAATCGCTACCGGTCCCTTCGGCAAATGCTGCCCGGCCGTCGGCCCTCGCGTTTCTGAGAGTTGTGATCAGTTTTTGGCGGTCCCCAACAATAAAATCTATGCCGTCGAGCGTGTTGCGGTGTGCGACAACAGGATAAAAGCGTCTGACGCGGTGCTGGCCGCCTTGTTCATCGACAGTCTGCTCGATCGCCTTATCATCAGAGATAATGTGATTGTCCAGCAGGATCGGCGGCGTAAAGTATGTGAGCCGGTTGCTGATCTTCTCAAATACGGGCCGGTTGTCAATATTCCTGATGAGCTGCTGCGTTGTAGTATAGGGCGAATTTGGGGGGACGACGAGTTTATTACGTTCGAGTTTATCAAATACCTGCTCCGCCATCTTGCGCGGATCTAGATCCGGAGTCTGGAGCGACTTCGGCATAAACCTTTCTGGTGGCAACATTGTTAAGAACCT
>Ga0138256_10007461_pt1 | contig 11531 bp, 3 predicted proteins | sample KNB2016incub_MG_FD_105486 | JGI IMG/M metagenome (GOLD analysis project Ga0138256, IMG submission 105486) | Active sludge microbial communities from wastewater in Klosterneuburg, Austria - KNB2014incub_MG | ecosystem: Engineered > WWTP > Activated sludge > Unclassified | place: Austria...
ATTTTTTCAAATGAATAAAACAGAAAATAGAATACCGTCCGGAGATGTAACTTATCTTTTTACAGACATCGAAGGTAGTACAAAGCTTTCTCAGGATTATCCTGACACACTCCAAACTGCCTTGGATCGTCATAATTCAATCTTGCAGGATGCCGTCGAATCAAAAAACGGCTTTGTATTTGAATTAATCGGCGATGCATTCTGCTGCGCTTTTGAAAAGGCAGAAGATGCCGTCAAAGCGGCTGTCGAAGCTCAGATAAAACTCTCGGAAGAGAAGTGGAAAGATGCTGTGATCAAAATTCGAATAGGCATTCATTCGGGAAATGCCGAGTGGAATGGTAAAAATTATATGGGCTATATTACACTTGCACGGGCTGCCAGAGTGATGTCGGCTGCTTATGGTGAGCAGATTTTGATTTCAAATGATGCCTTTGAACTATTCTCTCCCAAAACGGGGTTTGGAAAAGAGGGCTCGGTTGGTATTTCATTCCGTGATTTGGGTGAGAGAAGACTGAAAGATGTTATTCAGCCGATTCGCCTTTATCAGATAATTGGTACGGGGCTTCGTGAAGAATTTCCTCCTTTAAAAACTCTTGATGCGCGCCCGAACAATCTTCCGACACAGCTTACAAGTTTTATCGGACGTGAAAAAGAGATGAAGGATGTGAAAGATAAACTGAGACAAAACAGGCTTTTGACCCTGACCGGAACAGGCGGAGCAGGTAAGTCGAGACTTTCACTTCAGGCAGGAGCGGATCTGATAGATGACTTTGCAAACGGAGTCTGGTTTGTCGAACTTGCTGCCTTTAGTGATCCTGATTTTTTGCCTGCTGCAATAATCAATGCACTCGGAATAAAAGAAGAACCAAAGAAGACACCTGAAGAATCTTTAACTAATCATTTAAAGGATAAAGAGATCCTGATCATACTCGATAACTGCGAGCATCTGATAAATGCATGTGCGGATCTGACTGAAAGATTACTCTCTTCATGTCCGAATCTGAAGATAATAGCAACAAGCCGCGAGGCATTGAACTGCTCGGGTGAGCAGACTTTCAAAATCCCGGCGCTTACGCATCCTGATCCAAATTCCAAAGACACTCCCGAAGAGTTAACTCAATATGAATCAGTTCGCTTATTCATAGAAAGAGCACTTTCCGTAAATCCGAAATTCAGAGTTAACAATGACAACGCTCCGGCGCTGGCGGAGGTGTGCTCACGTCTGGACGGAATCCCGCTTGCTATAGAACTTGCAGCAGCAAGGATTAAAGTGCTGTCAATAGAAAAGATTTATGAAAGACTTGACGACAGATTTAATCTGCTGACAGGAGGTAAGAGAACAGCACTTCCCAGACAGCAGACATTAAGGGCGCTGATAGACTGGAGCTATGATCTGCTGACCGAAAAGGAGAAAATGTTATGGAGCAGGCTGTCTGTATTTTCAGGCGGGTGGACTCTGGAAGCGGCAGAGGAGATCTGCTTTGACGAAACCATTAACAAGAATGGTATTATTGCCCTTCTTAGTGAACTGGCAGAAAAGTCAATAATAAATTATAATGAGTCAAAAGAGCGGTACAATATACTTGAAACGATAAAACAATACGGCAGAAAAAAATTGGCGAATGAAAATGAAAATTTTTTAAGACATCTGGATTATTTTTTAGACCTTGCTCAAAAGGCAGAACCTGAACTAAACAGAAGCGAAGCAAAACTATGGCTTGACAAACTTGAAGCAGACCATAGTAACTTCATATCTGCAATTGAATGGGCTGTGGAAAACGGGGAAACTGAAAAGGGTGCCGGTACTGCAATTGCTCTTGTACAATTCTGGACTATTCGCGGATATCATTCGACGGGGAAAGAGCTTTTTGATATTATACTGAATAAGAATTTTGAGTTAAGTAAATCTGCAGAAGCTAAAGTACTACAATGCATAGGCAGTTTTTACAGACTACAGGGAGATGTTGAACAGGCTAAGAAATTTTTTGAAGAAAGCCTTGATATCAATAAAGAAATTGGTGATAAGCAGGGAATTGCCGATTCCTTCAGCAACCTGGGAAGTGTGGCAATAAATCAGGGAGACTATGAACAGGCCAAAAAATTTTTTGAAGAAACCCTGAGAACTAAAAAGGAAATTGGAGACAAAAGAGGAATTTCTCTTTCCCTCAATAACCTGGGAAGTGTGGCAAACCATCTTGGAGATTTTGAACTGGCTAAGAAATTCTATAAAGAAAGTCTGGATATCAAAAAAGAAATTGGTGACAAACAGGGAATTGCTAATTCCCTTAATAACCTGGGAATTGTGGAAGACTATCAGGGAAATTATGAACAGACTAAGAAATATTATGAAGAAAGCCTGTATATCAGGAAAGAAATCGGTGATAAATCAGGAATTGCTCATTCCCTCCTTAACCTGGGAAACGTGGCACTAAATCTGGGAGATTTTGAAGAAGCTGAGAAGTTTTTTGTAGAATGCCTGGAATCTTTCAAAGATATTGGAGACAAAAGAGGAATTGCTAATTCTCTCAATAACCTGGGAATTATGGCTTGCCAACTGGGAAATTATGAACAGGCTAAGAAATATTTAGAAGAAAGCCTTGATATCAGAAAAGAAATTGGAGACAAATGGGGAATTTCTCATTCCCTCACTGACCTGGGAAATGTGTCATTCGATCTGGGTGATTTTGATCAGGCTAAGAAGTATTATTATGAAAGTCTGACTATCAGAAAAGAAATTGGTAACAAAAGCGGAATTACAGATACCATGAGTTACCTGGGAATAACAGCAACCTATCATGAAGAATATGAAACAGCAGTTAAGCTTCTTAGCGCATCTGAAAAAATACAGGAATCAATTGGAAGTGTATTTGAAAAAAAGTACCAGAAAATAAAAGATGAAACTAAGGCAAAACTCCGCGAGCAACTAAGCGAAGAGGAATTTAATAAATATTGGGAAGAAGGAAAGAAGCTGACAATCGAAGAGGCAGTGGAGCTGGCATTAAGAAAGGACGACAATGCTTAAACCACCAGAAGGACACGTTACATTTCTTTTCACCGACATCGAGGGGAGTACCAAACTTTCTCAGCAGTTTCCGGATATGCTTCCGGCTGCTTTGGAAATACATCATTCAATTATGACAAGGGCTATCGAATCCTATAATGGTTTCATCTTTCAAATCGTAGGTGATGCTTTTCATTGTGCATTTGAAAATCCGACAGATGCATTCAAAGCTGCAGTTGAAATTCAGTTCAATCTGGAGAATGAGAAGTGGGATGAAGTTGTGATCAGAATAAGGAGCGGCATGCATTCGGGGAGGGCTGAATGGAACGGAAAAAATTACATGGGCTACATTACGCTTGCACGAACTGCAAGAGTTATGTCTGCTGCTTACGGCGGTCAGATACTTGTTTCAAATGATGCTTATGAAATTCATAAAGAAAACTTTGATAAAGAAAAAGATACTAGCTTCCGTGATCTGGGTGAGAGAAGACTGAAAGATGTTATACAACCAATCAGACTTTTTCAGATCGTTGCTAAAGGACTTCGCTTAGATTTCCCGCCATTGATAACACTCGATGCCCGTCCGAATAATCTCCCGACTCAGCTGACAAACTTTATCGGCAGAGAAAAAGAAATGAAGCATGCCAGGGAATTATTAAAGGATAATCGTTTACTGACTATAGCCGGTACAGGAGGAGCAGGCAAGACAAGATTTTCGCTTCAGATAGGAGCAGACTCAATAGATGAGTTTGATGACGGAGTTTGGCTTATCGAGCTTGCTGCTTTAAGTGATCCGTTTTTGCTGCCTCAGGCAATCTTAGATTCTCTTGTCATTAAAGAGGAACCGGGTAAAACTCCGGAACAAACATTAACGGATTATTTAAAAGATAAGGAAATATTAACTATCCTTGATAACTGTGAGCATCTAATTGATGCATGCGCAGTCATGACAGAAAATTTACTTCTTAAATGTCCAAAACTGAAGATCATTGCAACAAGCCGCGAAGCATTGAACTGCGCAGGAGAACAGACATACAGGATCCCGCCGCTTACTCAGCCTGAACCAAATTCAACAGATACTCCTGAACAGCTTTCACAGTATGAATCAGTCCGGCTTTTTATCGAAAGAGCTCTTGCTGTAAATCCAAAATTCAGAGTAACCAATGAAAACGCTCCGGCTCTTGCTGAAGTGTGTTCAAGACTTGACGGGATTCCGCTTGCAATTGAACTTGCAGCAGCAAGAATAAGTGTATTGCCGGTTGAAAAAATTTATGAACGGCTTAATGACAGATTCAAACTTCTGACAAAAGGCAAAAGAACTTCATTACCGAGACAGCAGACATTGAGAGCCCTGATAGACTGGAGCTATGATCTGCTTTCTGAAAAAGAAAAAATATTATGGAGCAGACTTTCAGTATTTTCGGGAGGTTGGACACTTGAAGCGGCGGAGAAAGTTTGTTCGGATGCAGTAACACATATGAATGAAATTCTTGATCTCCTCAGTAAGCTTACTGAAAAGTCCGTTATAGTTTATGATGATACAAAAAACAGATACAGAATACTTGAATCAATAAAACAATACGGTATCGAAAAGTTGATTGATGGAAATGATATATTTTTACGGCATCTGAATTATTTTTTAGAGCTGTCTGAAAAAGCGAAGCCCGAATTGTATGGTGAAAACTCCAGACTCTGGATGGATAAAATTGATGCTGATCATAAGAACTTTATATCTGCTATTGAATGGTCTGTCAGAAATGAAAATTTAGAAAAAGGGATGAATACTGCCGCAGCACTTGGAAGATTTTGGAATTTAACAGGCCAATATTCAACAGGAATAAGGCTCATTGAAATTATTCTGGAAAGTGCCGGAACATTAGGTAAATCATCAAAAGTTAATGTGCTTAATTGGATTGGAAGTTTTAAATCATCTCAGGGAGATTATGAACAGGCTAAGAAATATTATGAAGAGATACTGAGCATCAGAAAGGAAACCGGTGACAAAAGTGGAATTGCCGGATCAATGCACAATCTGGGAAACGTAGCATTAAGTCAGGGAGATTATGAACAGGCAAAGAAATATTATGAAGAAAGCCTGGCTATTTATAAAGAGATTGGTGACAAAAGAGGAATTGCTTCACCCATACTCAGCCTGGGAAATATAGCATTAAATCAGGGAGAATATGAAAAGGCAAAGGAATATTATGAAGAAAGCCTGGTTATTAAAAAGGAAATTGGTAACAAAGATGGAATTTCCAGAGCCATAAACAACCTGGGAAATGTAGAATATTATAAAGGAGATTATGAACAGGCGAAAAAATATTATAAAGAAAGCCTTCATATTTGCAGGGAAATTGGCAGCAAAAATGGAATTGCTGCTTTAGTAAGCAACCTGGGAAGTGTAGCAAGCAATCAGGGAGACTATGAACTGGCAAAGAAATATTATGAAGAGAGCCTGGAAATTAGAAAGGAAATTGGCAGCAAAAATGGAATTGCTGAATCCATAAAGAATCTGGGAAATGTAGCATACGATCAGGGAAATTATAAACAGGCTAAGAAATTATTTGAAGAAAGCCTGGCTATTTATAAAGAAATTGGTTACAAAATTGGAATGGCTGATTCCGTAAACTATCTTGGAAATGCAGCTTATAAATTAGGAGATTTTGAAAAAGCAATTAAATTGCTGAGCTCTGCAGAAAAGGAATTAGAATCTATGGAGGCAGTTTTGGATAAGAAGGAGCAGGAAATAAAAGATGACACTATTGCAAAGCTTCATGAACAGTTTAATGTTGAAGAATTTGTAAAGTACTGGGAAGAGGGAGAAAGAATGACCCTGGAAGAAGCCTGTAAACTGGCGCTTTCCAATAATCAATTTTAAATGATCAATGTTCAATTATAAATGTTTCTTCCCCCCGGTCCCAGGTTCCCAATCTGTGGAGAGTGTCTCAAAACCTGTCAATCCCGCGCAAGCGGGAATCCGGAAAACTAAATGGACATTGCAATTTGACTTTTAAAAGTAGCGTATATACTTAGATTTCTGAATTACTATATCAACTGACAGGACAGACATTCTTATCTGTCCTGTTCAATTCATAAATCAATTTTATGGTCGGACAGGAATTTATGCCCTAATGCTTTTCATGATCATTAATACATTGATTTCAGATATCTCCTGGAACCCTCATGTCTGTCATTACCATATTAAATAGAACCCAGCAGGACAAAGATACCTGTCTGTCATTACCATTTTACTTTGATTTTGGAAAGTCCAGCATATTTAAAGAAAATTCAAAACTGAAGCTCTTCGATTTTCGTATTAGCATGAATATATTTCAGAACCTCTTCATAAATAGATTCAGCATCGAGTCCTGCCTGATGCAATACGCTTTCAGCAGTTCCGCTGCCCAGATAATATCCTTTCCTGAACGGATGCAGAATTCTGTATCTGGATTCAAATCCGGTAATCCATTTATACATAGTAGGTAATGTAAATCCTGTTATACCCAGAGCATTTCTCCTTACGGAATAGGGAAGCAGCGCTTCTCTTTCTTCCTTAGGATGTGCATCATAAAGCTCAGCGCTGGATACGTGATAAACATTTATATTAAATCCCTCCTCATCTAATCTGGGCAGCACTTTGGTAATGAACTCAAGTGTAACTCCGCTTTCCTGAAGTATTACAGATCCGTCTATATGTCTGTCCGGATCAGCTTTTCTCAATGCATAAACGCCCTTAACAGATTCAGTCGCAGGAGCAAGATTTAATTTTTCCCTGTCGATTATTAATTCATTTGGTCTCGTAACAAATGGCGAAAGTATAGCAGGCCGCTGTTTAAGTCCTGCAACAAGCAAAGGCCATATTTCCCCGGGTTCCCATGGTGTAAGTGTAATCAGAATTCCCGGCGGAAAGTTTTCCTGTATCAGCTGCAGACATTGCGGATCAGCGTGTGTCGGTCCGTCTTCACCTGTCTTCAATCCTGCATGAGCGTTTATCAGTATCCAGGTTTTGTAATGTCCTCCGAAATGCATTATCCTGTTTTGTTCACCTATGCCGTGCAATCTTGCGGCCGTATGCTCCATTGCTGAAATGAATGCGCCGTATGAGGAACTCACACCGATATGTTTGCCGTATGCGGATAATCCCGCCATCATTCCTCCGATAGCATCTTCGCAGATCCCTCCGACAGCAAGAATTCTCGAATCAGGATTATCAACTGCATCAAAGAAACCTTCATGGAATCCGCTTCCCAGAAGATTTACGGAAGTAGAGCCGATAAGATCGGCAGCAACTCCAATAAGCGCTCCGTTAGTCAGCTTGTTCATGTATCCTAAAGATGATCCGAGAACACCTCTTAATGTCGTGGTCTGTCCGGGAATGATATTCAGTTCTTCAGGTGTATGATCACTTGTAATTGCGCCTTCTTTGTAAATTGATTTAAGCTCAGGTCCGTTTGCTTTTGGTTTCCTGTTTTTTATGATAAGACGTTCTTTGCTTTTTACGATTGCTTCGGCGAAGAATTTAAACTCCTTGTCATCTTCTATGACTTTTCTGACGGTAAGAAGTGAATCATAGAAACAGTTCTCAATTTGTTCCTGCGTCAGCTGTCCTGACAGATGAGGTAACGTAGTGTCAAACATTTCTTCGAATTCTTTGCATGCTGTATAATAACCTTCGGAATTCATCTTATGTCCTGCGCCGTGTGATGCTCTTCCTTCAATTCCGTATTTCCAGCCTTTCACTGTACGATAGACAATTGCAGTCGGCATTTTATTTTCCAGAGATAATGCAAATGACTGAGCTGCTGAAATTTTTCCAAAGTCTTTCCCGTCATCAACAAATATGACATTGAAGTCATGAAGATAACACAGCTCCATCGGATTCCATTGAACATAGTCTCCTTTGAGTTCACCGTCCCGGCAGACTCTGTTCGAATCAATTGAAGCCTGATTGAAATCAATGTGAAGCACGGCATTGTGAATTCTCATTGCAGATGCTGCGGCAAGAGCTTCTGAAACTCTGCCCGGTGTCATTCCTCCTTCACCTTCAACGATATGTATCTTCGGAGCATTTTCTCCGAAATAATCCAGCGCTCCGAGTGCAAGACCTAATGAAGCCGGAATTCCGACACCGCTTGCTCCGGTGGCAACTCTCACGTGCGGCGTTGCCGGAGTAGGGTGTCCGTCAAGAGCTTTTGATCTGAATTTTGTGAACAACGGAAGCTCTGTGACAGGATTCTTTCTGAATCCCAGAAGATCCTCAAGCCTGAGCTGAAATATTTCCGCCGGGAGAAGTTCGGGATGGTAAGCTCTGACAACTTCATTCCTCAGAGCCCACATTGCATATAATCCCAATGCCTTGTGCCCTGCAGCATATACTACGAGATCATTCTCATCAGCAAACGGTCTTGCAATGTCAAAATCGAGATTGTTGTATAATACTGATGATACAAACCTGCCCGAGGAAATAGATCCTCCGGGATGTCCGCTTGTCGGAACAAAGTTAAATAATACAGCGCATAAAGTTCTGTATATTGTATCAAGTTTTTCAAATCTTTCAATATCTAACCTTTCCGGCATGCTTATATTTTTAATAATGTCGTTAACATCAAAGTATTCTCCCCGTCTTGCTGAGAATTCCAGTTTTCGGGGACTTGTTTTAATTCTGTTATTATTTTTCATTTTCATAATTTAAATTAATTCAAATTGTTTTGGTTCTTTTATAAATAAAATTATTTAGTATCCGTTTGATCTCCGGTTTATATTTTGTGTAAAAATTTTATTTCGAATGAACAGTATTTCTCCCCGCATGAAAAGACAATTGAAATCATTTAAGCAGCATCATTTTTTCGCTGCCCGTTAGATTTCCATTTATAAGAAATTGAAGAAAGTATATTCCGCCTGATGATGAATTACCGTTCCAGGTCAATACGTATTGTCCTTTTGATTTAAATTCATTAATCAAAACTGCTTCTTCCAAGCCAAGAGAATTGTAAATTACTATTTTCACATGAGCAGCTGCATTAATTCCAAAGGTAATCTTTGTCTCAGGATTAAACGGGTTTGGATAAACAGGATTCAGATAAAAAGAATTGGAAGATTCAACTTTATTTCTCTCATCTTCATTCTGTAAATTATCTGATTCAGTTTCTTGAATTGCCGATTCACCGGTGCAGTTCAGTGTATTAAAACTCTGCAGAGCAGAGTAATCTGAAAACAACCCGCTGCCGGTGGAATCGCAAACTGTTCTGATCCTCCAGTTATAATTCGTGTTGCATCTTAGCTCTGATAGTTTTATGGAATAATTGTTACCTTTTACAAACTTCTTTATCCAGCTATTCCTGTCCCCGTTTTTTATTATTGCCCTGTAGGATATTTCATATTTCTGCGATCCGGGAACTAAGTTCCAGATTAATTTTACAGAGGTCTGAGTAATCAATTCAGAATTCAGGTTAGCAGGTATCTGACAAAGTGTGCCCTGCGTTATTTTTGCTGTTGTCCCGCCGACTACATATACATTATTATCCGATCCTATTGTAAAACCATTAGCATAACTTCCCGGCATAGTTAATGTCCAGCCTGAAGATCCGTTGCTGTTAACTTTGCAGATCGCCATTTCAGTCATAGTGCCGGCAGCAAGGTAAATGTTGTTCTGTGAATCCATCTTCAGTTGTGCATGAAGAAGCAGATTGTAAGCGCCGTCTGCATTGATATTAAGCCATACCTGGTTTCCATTCGGGTCGACCTTTATGAATGAAGATCCGAAGCTGCCCTGATTTGGATAACCCACAGCAACAGGCATGTTGTCACTTCCAACTTCAACACGTTGTGCAGCAATATTATAGTTATTGAGCCAGAGTTGATTTCCTGCCGGACCAATTTTCCTGATTGTTGTCCGTGGATTAGAAACATATTCAGCATGAACCAGATACGAATTACCGGAGGCATCACCTGCGGCATCACCTGCAGTCAGGCTGTTAATACCGGAGATGCTCCAGATCTGATTACCATTAAGGTCAATTTTTGCATATCCGTTAACACTACCGTAAAATGATCTGCCTGTTATGATAATCGAATTGTCCGGAGCGAATTTGAAATTGTGAGGTCCGCCAATGCCGCCGCCGTTGTAGTATGTCCATAGGTCTGAGCCATTCGGGGCGAATTTTTTTACCTTTGCAGTGAAACCGTATAATGTGCTGCTTCCGGCTCCAAGCACATATATGTTATTGCCGGCATCTATAATGCATTTCTTAGTATAAGACCCATCGAAAGAGTTTTCGTAAACGTTTCGCCAGAGAAGATTTCCCGACGGATCAAATTTCATGATTATTGCGGCTGCATTAACTGGATTTGAATATCCCGACATAAGATTTCCTGTCACAATAATGTTACCGGCATTGTCTGTCTCGACCCAGGTAGCTTTTTCCCATTTGGAGTTTTCAGTCTGATTAAATGACGCCACCCACAGAAAATTTCCGCTTGAATTTCTTTTTGTAAGATAGATATCACCGGCGGGATTATATTCGTAATCAACTGTATAAACGTTGTTTGAATGATCAATTGCGATTGAAACACCACGTGTGTCTTGCACCCAGCTAACGCTCGGCTGACTGAATGATAAAGATGAGAATATAAATAAATAGATTAATATTAAGTTTTTCATAGAGAATAAAGTTAAAGTTCAAAAAATATTTCATAATTTTTTAAATATATACTTTCAAAATATTCTTTCATCTTTATAGTATTTGACTCCTTGAGTTATTGCCTATACAAAAATACGATTTATGTTTTTTTTATTTTATGACATTTGTCATGTTTTGAAAATAAAGTTTCGGGAGGTAAAAGGAAGTAATTTTACTCAAGTTTACTGCTGCAAAATTGAAATTAAGAAGTTGCCACTAATTTCACGAATTATCACGAATTAATAAAAATATATAGAAAACATAATTAGTGTAAATTCGTGTAATTCGTGGCGGAAATAAAGCATAAGATATCAATGTAATAAACTTGTCTAACTTCAGCTATTTATTGCCGACGGGCATACAGGATTGTAATATTTTTAAACTAATATTCAGCAAAGTGATGTGTCATTAATTTCTGAATTTTAACTGATTATCAATATGAATAATTTTAAAAAACTTAAAGATAAAAAAAGTTTTTTTCAAACAAGATAAGATTAATTTTGTTTGATAAGATTCTTACAAATGTTCATTAAAGGATTTTATTTCACAACTTAAATTTATAAAATCATGAAACGGTTATTATTACTGGTTTCATTGGTTTTGTTTAGCTTTTTTTCACTTATAGATAATCAAAAGGAACAACCATACTTAGCAAATACTGACAGAACACTAAGCCTGTCTTGTCCGGATTACCTGCCACCCAAGCTTAATATCAATGAAACCACAGACATAAACAAATCTGACGCAGCCACGGGAAATATCAGCAATGACTGGTATTCACAGGCAGTTAAAAACATACGTCACGAAGAATACAATATAACTTACAGAGAAGAAGCCCGCGCTTTTCAGTC
>Ga0138256_10007463_pt1 | contig 11530 bp, 8 predicted proteins | sample KNB2016incub_MG_FD_105486 | JGI IMG/M metagenome (GOLD analysis project Ga0138256, IMG submission 105486) | Active sludge microbial communities from wastewater in Klosterneuburg, Austria - KNB2014incub_MG | ecosystem: Engineered > WWTP > Activated sludge > Unclassified | place: Austria...
CCTATTGTCCTATCAGTCTTCTGACAAAAAAATACCTTATTATATAGTTACAGAGTGTAAGGGGCAGGACCTGGAAGGAATACGATACGAACAATTACTTAAATATGCACTACCGTATCAAAATCCTGAAAATGCATTCAGGGTTATTTCCGGCAGTTTTGTGACCACTGAAGACGGTACCGGAGTAGTACATACAGCACCAACATTCGGGGCTGATGATGCCAAGGTAGCCAAAGAAGCGCATCCTGAAGTTCCGCCTTTGCTGGTACTGGATGAAAATGACAATGCAGTCCCTTTGGTAGATCTGCAAGGAAGATTCAGGGCTGATCTTGATGAAATAGGTGGAAAATATGTGAAAAATGAATACTATCCCGATGGAGAAGCACCTGAAAGATCTGTAGATGTGGAAATTGCCATCAAACTGAAAGAAGAAAATAAAGCTTTTAAAGTAGAAAAATACGTTCACACCTACCCGCATTGCTGGCGCACAGACAAACCTGTACTTTATTATCCGCTGGATAGCTGGTTTATCCGATCGACAGCCATGAAGGACAAAATGATCGAACTCAATAAAACAATCAACTGGAAACCGGCACATACCGGAGAAAAACGTTTTGGCAACTGGCTTGAAAATCTGAATGACTGGAATCTTTCGAGATCAAGATACTGGGGAATTCCATTGCCCATATGGCGTACCGACGACGCTACTGAAGAGCTGTGTCTGTCTTCCATAGAAGAATTGGAAAATGAAATATCCAAAGCAAACAAAATACTTGGATTGAGCCAGGATGTTCCCAAAGATCTCCACCGGCCTTATATAGACGATGTCATTCTGGTTTCTCCAAGTGGTAAAGCCATGAAGCGCGAGTTGGATCTGATAGATGTTTGGTTTGACTCAGGTGCTATGCCATACGCACAATGGCATTATCCTATGCAAAACAAGGATTTCATAGACAAGGGCATCACTTTCCCTGCTGATTTCATAGCCGAAGGAGTGGATCAAACCAGAGGTTGGTTTTTTACACTTCATGCCATAGCAAGTATGGTATTTGAGAAGGTTGCGTACAGAAACGTCGTTTCCAATGGACTGGTACTGGATAAAAACGGGGTGAAAATGTCCAAACGATTAGGTAATGTCATCGATCCGTTTGAAACCATTGCAGAGTATGGCGCAGACGCTACCCGATGGTATATGATTTCCAATGCACAGCCTTGGGATAATTTGAAATTTGATCTGGAAGGTATAGACGAAGTAAGAAGAAAATTTTTCGGAACCTTGTTTAATACCTATTCTTTTTTCAGTTTGTATGCCAATATTGATGGTTTTAACTTTAATGAAAAGTACATACCATTGGCCGAAAGGCAGGAAATAGACAGATGGATTATTTCTTTGCTGAATTCACTGGTGAAGGATGTTGCTTCAGAAATGGCCGACTATGAGCCTACCAATTCTACCCGAAAAATAATGGCTTTTGTAGACGAACATCTTAGTAACTGGTATGTTCGACTTTGCAGAAGACGGTTTTGGAAAGGAGAGTATTCAGAAGATAAAATAGCGGCATATCAGACTTTATATGAATGTCTTTCCACATTATCAAAACTTATGGCGCCGGTGGCACCTATGTTTGCAGATTGGTTGTACAAAAACTTAAATGATGCTACTCAAAAGGAAAACTTTGAATCTGTACATTTAGCTTATTTTCCGGAGACTGATACTTCAGCCATTGACAAAGATCTGGAACAACGAATGGATTATGCACAGAGAATTTCTTCTTTGGTCTTATCCATAAGAAAGAAAGAAGGATTAAGAGTCAGACAACCATTGACAAAAATACTTTTGCCTGTACTGGATCCTACCTTCATCAGTCAGGTCGACGCCGTAAAAGAACTGATCCTTTCTGAGGTCAATGTTAAGGAAATAGAATATATCACTGATACCGAAGGATTTATTAATAAAAAGGCCAAAGCTAATTTCAAAACACTTGGGAAAACGCTCGGGAAACACATGAAGGCAGGGGCCCAATTGATTCTGGAAATGGATCAGAAAACTATTGCCGAACTGGAGAAGTCCAATCAGTACATCATAGAAATAGACGGCGATAGGTTTATGTTGACTACAGAAGATGTTGAGATCAGTTTTGACGAAATTCCGGGATGGCAAGTTGCTGTAGACAGAGAAATCACGGTAGCACTTGACATCAGTCTGACGGATAACCTGATAGCAGAAGGTATCGCCAGAGAACTCGTCAATAGAATCCAAAATATCCGTAAAACGAGTGATTTTAATGTAACAGATAAGATAATTATTAGTCTGGAAGATCATGAGATCATCAGAGCTGCAATAAAACAGTTCGGTGATTATATCAAAGCGGAAGTTTTGGCGGTAAGTATTGATTTGGGGAATGCTGAAGGTGGGGAATTGATTGAAATTAATGAAGAAGTGAGTTTAAAAATATTGGTATCCCGGGTGTAATGGCTGTATCCCAAAATTGGACTTTCATAAAAATTACCTTTGTTTTACCACCTGCTTAAAGGCGGACAAAAGGAATTTTAAAACAATTGAATGAAAAAATGGGATACACCAAGTGTAATTAATACTTCACAGCCAGGTATAAAAAACCATCCAATTAACATTCAATGGTAAACTAGTTCAGATATTTCCCTACTATGGGCATTCTCCTTCCCATACCAAAAGCTTTGGGACTTACCCTAAGCACAGGGGCGGTTTGATACCGTTTGAATTCATTGATATTGACCAATCTAAGTATTCTCCTTACAAGTGCCGGGTCATAACCCATATCAATAATATCCTGAGGGCCTTGTCTTTTTTCTATATACTGATATAAAATCGGATCCAGTATGTCATATTCCGGCAGGCTGTCACTGTCTTTTTGTCCGGGACGAAGTTCTGCTGAAGGTGGTTTTACGATAGAGTTCAGAGGAATGATCTCTTCATCTTTATTGATATATTTTGCCAGTTCGTACACTTCAGTTTTATACACATCGCCTATGACCGATAATCCACCGCAGAGATCACCATAAAGCGTACCATAACCAACAGCCATCTCGCTTTTATTGGTGGTATTTAGCAAGATATTGCCATATTTATTGGAGATGGCCATATTCAGAATGCCCCTTACCCTTGCTTGTATGTTTTCTTCGGTAACATTGAATGGCAAGTCACCAAAAATCGGACTTAGCTTTTCCATAAAAACATCATACATGTCTTTAATGGGAATGATATCATACATCAAACCTAATTTATTGACGAGTCCCATGGCATCATCTACAGAGTGACCGGTAGAAAACTGTGAAGGCATCAGAAGCACACGAACATTTTCAACACCCAAAGCCCTTGCTGCCAATACTGCCGTGACCGCAGAGTCAATACCACCGGAAAGACCGAGTACAGCTTTAGTAAATCCAAGTTTTCTGAAATAGTCTTTAAGACCCATGACAATAGCATCGTGAATCAAGGCTATTTTGTCTTTCTCCTGCTCTTTATTATGGCCACCTTGTACCACATCATTCAGCTGATAGTATCTGATATTTTCATCAAAATAAGGAAGTTCATCAAATAAATCTCCATTACCCGAAACGACCAGACTTCCACCATCAAAGATTAGTTCTGTCTGGGCGCCACAGTGATTGATATAAAACATTGGAATACCATATCTAAGCACATTGGCTTTTACTGTATCTATTCTTTTTTTAGCATGATCATAGTTGAATGGCGATGCAGAGACATTAATTATAAAATCAGGACTAAATGGTTTCATTTCATCCAATGGTATAATATTGTACAATGGATCGTCTGTACCCACATCCCATATGTCCTCGCATACGGTCAAGGCTATTTTTTTGCCTTTATATTCCACTACATTCCAAGATTTGGCGGGTTCAAAATACCGGTATTCGTCAAAAATATCATAAGTAGGCAGTAAAGTTTTATGTTGTACAAACTGAACTTTACCCTCAGCAAGAAAATAAGCTGAATTAAAGAGACTTTTACCTTTGGGATCTTTATTGTGTGATGGTGCGCCTACAACGACTGCGATATCAACAGCATGATTACAAAGGGTCTGTATACACTCATCTGACAACCTGATAAAATCATCAAACTCCAGAAAATCTCGTGGCGGGTACCCGCATGTAGCCAGTTCGCTGAAACAAACTATATCTGCTTTGGCTTGTTTAGCCTGTTCAATGGCAGCGATCATTTTGGCTGTATTGCCTTCAAAATTTCCTATATGATAGTTGAGTTGTGCAATGGTGATTTTCATCAATTGATTTTCTAATATTATTGAAAATGAAGTACGAAAGTAGTGGTTTTATTATTTGATCATGACTTTGGGGACAATTTTTTATACTACTAAGCAAAAGTCATTCTGATTGATCAGTATTTACAGCATTTTTCTTATAAGCTAAAAACCAAAACCAGGATACAAAAAAACTATAAACAAACAATGGGAGTTGACCTTCAAAATGTGTTTCGTACATAAAGCTGAAAATAGATGGTATAAAAAAAGCCATAAACCAAACATTATTTCTTAAATAAGATGTAAAAAAAGGCAATATGAGATGCATTAAAAAGACTACCAATCCTAAAATACCACCTGAAGCCCAGTAAATGAGTAACTGATTACTAGGTAAAAAATAGTTTTCAGCAGGCATAGCAGGTATATTGCTTTTGTACCATTCATTGGTTTTATCCTGCAAACTACTGAATCCTGTGCCAAACAAGGGATTTGATGTTACTATATCTTTGCCGGCTCTGAGCGAATAAAATCTTACCGCATCACTTAATCCATCCTTGTACTCGCCTCTGCTATAGTGTTCAAAATCGTATTTGATAAAATTAAATCTTTGTTCGAAAGAAGGAATAGTTTTGTATGCAATCAAAGGCAACAATAAAATAAGAGGGGCAATCAGTATTATTAACCATTTTGCTTTTCCTTTTAATGTATATAATGCCAAAATCATTAAAGTCAGATATAAAGAAATCAAGCCTGTTTTTGATCCAAGCAAATGCAAAAATATCATTTGAAAAATAATATATACCCCTAAACTTACTTTTGAAAACCGTGAATTTGTTTCAGCCAATAAATATAAAGCTAAAAGACAACTGATCACCGTAGCCCAACTGATTCTGATATGGTCCCCAAAAGAAAGTACAGGGATGACTTTAGATACTTTATAAACCGATGCCATATTACTTATGTCAGAAAAATAATGAAAAAGGCTGTAGAAAGAAGACAACAGCATAAGTCCTAAAAATAAGTAAATAAATTTTCTGGTTAAATTTTCCTGTGGTTTAAGTGCAAAAATAAAAAAAGGAAAAAGGACCAAAAGAAATTTCATGACACCTCGAAATTTATAAAAATCAAGACCTTCCAAAAGGATATCACTCAACAAAGGCAGTAATGCAAGGCTTAAAAATGTGAGAAGCCATTTATCTTTGAAAAGCCACTTTACATCATGAAATTTAGTCAATGTGTATATCCCAATTACTACAAATCCGGCATTTGATACCACTCTGTTGAATAAGAAACCAAAAAAGAGAAGTCCCATACCCACATAAGCCAATAATTCAAGCCTGGATTCTATATTTTTATAAGTGAAATTTCCGTTCAAAATATACTAATGATTTTTATACCGATGATGTATAACGAAAAGGCTAAAATTAATATTCTGTTATTGAATTAAAGATTTCAAATTAGTGCTTATAATTTTACGCGGTAATTTGTACCTTTGACCAGTTTTAATTCAAAAATCATACACATGTCAGCCGATATTTTTGCACGAGTCCAAGTTATTTTGGATGCTATACAATCTGAAAAAATTGAAAATGTAACTGAACTGGAAGCATTCAGGATCAAATATGTAGGATCAAAAAATGAAATAAAATCACTTTTTGGTGAGATTAAAAATGTCGAAAATGATCGCAAAAAGGAGTTTGGACAACTGCTTAATGATGTCAAGCAAGCTGCAGAAGAAAAATACGAAGCACTAAAAACAACTCTTGAAGAAGCTTCCGGAAATAACAGCGGTTCAGACATTGATCTTACTTCCCCGTGTGAGCCGATGCCTTCAGGTTCCCGACACCCGGTCTCCATTGTACTAAACAGAATCATCAGTATCTTTGAAAGAATAGGATTTACAGTGGCTGAAGAAAGAGAAATAGAAGATGACTGGCACAACTTTACTGCTATGAACACGCCAGAAGATCACCCGGCGAGAGACATGCAGGATACTTTTTATCTGAAAGATTCCACTACTGAACTTTTAAGAACCCATACTTCTTCTGTTCAGGCCAGAATTATGACAGCCCAGAAACCACCTATCAGAATCATCGCACCGGGTCGAGTGTACAGAAACGAAACCATATCATCCAGATCACATTGTCAGTTTCATCAGGTGGAAGGATTATATATCGATAAAGGTGTATCCTTTGCAGATATGAAACAAACCCTTTTATATTTTGCAAGGGAAATGTATGGTGAACAAACCAATATAAGACTAAGGCCGAGTTTTTTCCCATTTACTGAGCCAAGTGCTGAAATGGATGTATACTGGGGACTCAACAATGAAGACGATTACCGAATTACTAAAGGCACAGGCTGGTTGGAAATTCTCGGATGTGGAATGGTAGATCCTAATGTACTGATCAATTGTGGTATTGACCCAAATGAGTATAGCGGATTTGCTTTTGGAATGGGTATCGAAAGGCAGGCCATGCTACAATTTAAAATCACTGACATCAGACAGCTGTTTGAGAATGATACCAGATTTTTGAAGCAATTCAGCGGAGTAATCTGATGGATAGCCATCGCAGGTTTGGTATAATAATGACCATCCTGGCAGCTACCCTATGGAGTACCGGGGGATTATTTATCAAATTATTGCCACTTGATGCATTTACCATTCTCTTTTACCGGAGTTTTTATGCAGCTGTCATTTTCATTATTATTTTTAGAAAATCACTTTTTCGATTCAACAAACTTTCATTGGTAAGTATTTTATTTTATGCTCCCCTGTTGATTGCATTTGTCACATCGACCAAGCTGACGACCGCTGCCAATGCTATATTTTTACAGTATACCGCACCGGCAGTTGTTCTTTTGCTGGAACCCTATTTTGTCAGAACCAAACTGACCAAAATTAATATATTTACTGTGGCAGTTTGTTTTGCGGGCATGTGTTTGTTTTTTGTAGAACAATTTTCAAGGCCTGACAATTGGCTGGGCATTTGGATAGCATTTTTTAATGGACTTATTCTGGCGGGGTTTCTTATCATCCAAAAAATGAATAAGCCTGAGTTTCTCCCGGGTGCTGTTTTTCTGGGGAATATTGTAGTTTGCCTGATAACCCTACCGTGGTTTATTGAAAACCCATTTCCAACATTTCAGGAAAATAACTATCTGATGATACTGGGTTTTGGTCAATTGGGTTTGGGTTTTGCTTTATTTCTTTTCGGACAGAAGTACTTACCTGCAATAGAAAGTTCCTTGATTTCCATGTTGGAGCCGCTTTTAAATCCGGTTTGGGTGTTTATCGGTTATGGTGAAAATCCCGGATATTGGGCGATGGTTGGTGGATTGGTCATAATTGCCGCGTTAATATTCCGCCTGTATTGGATAGAAGTTCGGGAAAAACAACGTTATCCTACATAAAACTCATCATAAACTACTTTTTCAACTTCCTTTCTGTAAGCGTTTGGATTTTTGCCGGTTTTCTGTTTAAATAACCGATTGAAATGAGAAAAATTATTAAATCCGCTTTCATAACACACTTCTGAAATACTGAATTGCTCTTCACTCAGCAATTTACAGGCATGTACGATTCTGAACTCATTCACAAATTCTGTAAATGTTTTGCCGGTTACTTTCTTAAAATATCTGCAAAACGAAGGTATAGTCATATTCACTTCAGCAGCAATTTCTTCCAGTTGAATGGATTCAGTAAAATGACTTCTCACATATTTGTATACAGCATCTATTCTGTTGGTATCCTGGGCCTGAATGACCAAAGCTATACCGGATGCATTGAGAATATTGTACTCTTTAGATACAGCGAGAATTTGGAGAATTCTTAAAAACTCATTAAGTTTATCAAACTGATCCATATAAAAAAGGCTATTTAGCCTTGCTCCGATTTCATTTTTTGTGTTGCCATAAAATGACAATCCTGATTTAGATCTTTCAAAAAGCTGATCAATCATCTGCATTTCAGGCAATTTGAAAAAATTATTTCCCAGAAAGTCTACCTTCATCTGCACCACAATCTCTGAACTACTACCGGAAAGTCTGTCCGTAAATCCATAATGCGGTAGATTGGGGCCCAGGAAAATTAGATCACCACCACTATAATAAGATATGTGATTGCCTATATGACGTTTACCACTCCCATGTTTTATATATACAATTTCCAGTTCAGGATGGAAGTGCCAGAAAGGTTGTGTATTGGGATTGTTGTCTTCAAATTTACGCAAAGCAAAAGAGTGCCCAAAATTTGGTTCGATTCTTTCTAAAGAAGGAGCGGAGAGAGGTACCCTTATCATAATGTCTGTTTATTCTACAAAAATAACAATAAATCAGTATAAACATTGGTGTGTAAACCTAACATTGCTTTAGATTAACTTAAACTTAACTAAACTTAACAATTAAAGTTAAAATAGTACAATTATTGGAAAAGATAGGAGTAGATATGCCGGTACAGATGCCCTTACCTTTGCAGTGTCAAAATGATTCAATAATCTTTTAAATATTTTTAGACATGAAAACACAAATTTTAATTCTAATCGTTTCAGCATTAACTTTGTCTGTATTTGCCTCAGGTAATCCGACAATGATGGCTGAAAAATCAAAATCATTGGTAGTCGAAACGTCACTTTGGAAATCTGATAAAGTAAATATCCAGATCAAAGAAGCATCTGGTGTCACTATTCTGGATGAGACAGTGAAAAACACAAAAAATCTCAGAAAGTACAATTTAAAAAACCTTCCTGAAGGTAATTATACCTTGGAAATTTCCAATGATTTAAAAATTACAACACAGGAATTCAGCATCAATTCCAGCAACGTGATTCTATCCAAAGAAATCAAAACAGTGTATAAGCCAGTAATCATCTGGAACAATAACGGTTTTGATGTTAATTTGATGACATTGGGTAATACAGCTTTCATCAATATTCAGGACAGAGACAATAATATTGTTTTTGCCGAAAAACTGGAAACTCCTGCAGTACACAAAAGATATGATATTTCTTCTTTGGCTTCAGGTGAATATACGGTTACGGTAGCTATGAACGGCAGATCTTTTGTCAGTTCAAATACAAAAAAATAGATTTTAGGATGATGACCAGTAGTTAAGGGTGTTAATAAGAACTATTGGTTTTCATGTAAAAATAATGTGGCTTTAATGATTTTGAAAAGGCTACCGGATAAAGTTTCGGTAGCCTTTCTTTTTTTTGAAAATATAAAAGCCAAGTAATATTTATAGCAATACGAATAATTTTGTCTTTTAAGTGCTATATTTCCTTGCGAATTAATATTTTTGCGGCTTATGACTCAAAAAAACTTTATACTTGCTTAAACCATTTGAAAACATCAACTATTTCGAATCTATTTTCAAAGAGTATTTCAATCCGCTTGTAAACTTTGTAAACAAGTATTTGAATAATTTTGAAAACAGCAGGGAAGTCGTACAAATGACTTTCGTGAAATTATGGGCAAACAGATCAAACCTTGAAGTCAGGAGTTCCGTAAAAAGTTATCTTTTTCAAACTACCAAAAACACGATGATCGACTATATCAGAAAAAATAAAAATATTCTGAATGCTAAAGAATTGGAAAACTCTGTAGCAACAGAATTGATTGATGAGCAAAATGAATATCTGGATCCATATATTATCAGGAATGCTGTAGAAAAATGTCTGGATAATTTAAAACCAAAAGCCAGAGAGATTTTTAAATTAAATAAGTTTGAAGGATTGACATACGAGGAGATAGCTGAATATATGAAGATATCAAAGAGGAGCGTAGAAGATAACATGAGTAAAATCATGATATATCTAAAAGAAGAGCTCAAGAATCATCCTGATATTTTTAATTGAAAGGATGTGTGCTTGAAGATTTTGAACGTCTAAAGCAAATATAAAATTGAATTATAAAAATAAAACAATAATTAAAATTGAATAAGTTCAGCTCCATATTAAATAAAACCAAAGAAATAGAAAATTTCAGGGTTTTTGATGTGGATGATGAATGGGATCTTTTCAAACCATTGATACATCAGGAAATAACCAGTACCTCTGATCTATCAGATAATAATTTGGATAACTTTAATAAGGAAACGAGCAGACAAGTAGTGTTTTTATTATCATTTGCTGCAAGTTTGATATTGATTTTTGCATTTTTATCCTTTTTTAGTTCCACACAAAAAGTAGTTGATTCACTAACTACTGATTCAGGACCAGATTCTATCAGACTCATAGACGGCTCTTTGGTTCTTTTACTACCTCATTCAAAGTTGGATTATTACATTTCACTGAACCACGCTCAGGAGAGGAGTCTCCATTTGAAAGGTGATGCTGAATTTGATATTTCAGCTTCAATATTGCCCCTTAAAGTATACCATGATAGCATTTTAGTAGAAGTATTGGGCACTAAATTTAGTATTAAAAAAGTCAACGATTCAATAGAAATAATAAATAGCAGTGGTTCAGTAAAAGTCAGCGAAATTAATAATGCTGAAAACGCACGAATACTTAAGAAAGGAGATACCTTTTATTATTCAAATGGTAAGTTTATTAATCCTGCAGATTCTTTATTTAAGCCAAAGTCGGATATAGAACCTTCTCCAGAAAAGGTTAAAAAAACCAAACCTGCTGAAGAAGTTACACAAGGTTCAGTATATTTACTTAAGTCAGTAATAAAGAATCATATCCTTAAGTATAATAAGAAAAAGATAAAACTCGAGAAAAAAATAAAACTTGATGACAACGCCCGAGTTAGATTAGATTTATCAAAATCTTATCTGAACATTCTTGAAGATCTCAAGAAGCAAGGATTTATTGACTTTAAAAAAGGAGATTGTCCGGATTGTATCATTATTACTTCCCCAAATAAAAATTGAATTAGTGATATTTTATGGCATCATGACTTCATCACTACATTATGTACTTCTGTAAGTTTACGCTGCATATCTTGTAGTTTTTCTTCCAGCATATTGTTAAATGTATATTTGGAGTCCGAAAAACTGAGGTGTGCATAATATTGCCAGACTTCTGCGATGTCAGAGTAATTGATCTGATAAGGCATATAAGCATCATTATCCGAGATAAGCATGAGTCGACCTGTGTGGGCGTCATTTTTCACTCTTTTGTACACTACACCATCGGTCTTGCTGATGATGACATACGTTTTTCCTGCTTTGATATCCTTGAGACTTTCCACATAAGCACATATCACGATGCTGCCTGACTCCATCGGCAGCATAGAGTCACCGTGTATCTCAAATCCGCGATAAG
>Ga0138256_10007464_pt1 | contig 11530 bp, 7 predicted proteins | sample KNB2016incub_MG_FD_105486 | JGI IMG/M metagenome (GOLD analysis project Ga0138256, IMG submission 105486) | Active sludge microbial communities from wastewater in Klosterneuburg, Austria - KNB2014incub_MG | ecosystem: Engineered > WWTP > Activated sludge > Unclassified | place: Austria...
AACTACCACGGTAGAAAGCCATAGCAACAATATAAATGGCGGATTCCACGCTGCATAAAAAACATAACTGGCCAGCAACAGGTTTATCTTCTTCACTTTCCAGGTAAAAGGAAGGTTATGCAAAATGAGCATGATGATGAAGAAGGCAATAAAAGTATAGGAGTTAAATACCATGATGCGTAAAATTAAATTTGAAAGTTATGGATGAACAGTTTTTGGGAATTTCCACCCTTTTTCTTCACTTAATATTTTAATAAAGTTCTTTGTGAACAGAACCGCATCGGGTTGGCTCAGGTGTGAAAATTCCGGGCAAACAAAATGAGCGATAGCGGGGTAATCGGCAAAATGAAGCCCGGGACAACCGGTAACAGACAATATACGTTCCCAGTATTTTGCTCTTGGGAAGCCCTTGTTCTCTCCCATGAGCATGGCTCCGCTTGATGGGGTTCTTACAAATAATACCTGTCCGCCCCTGCTCTTGATCTTATCAATTGCTTTTTTTACCGCATTCATTATCGAATCCAGCTTTGCTCCTGATGCCGGCGGATCTTTGCTTGCCCTTCGGAAACCATCCCAGATACTTTTCACTTTGTTTTGCTCAATAGTATCTGCAACAAATTTATCAGTCATATATTCCTGGCGATTAAATTTCACCCGTCCGAAACCCGGGGGAAACCCATGGAAATTATATACACCGGGCCTGTCGGAGATATTAAGTTTACCAAGCTGTGCACCCAATGAAAGCCACTCCTTGTTCAAAAATGCAAATTTCGATTCCAGCAAATGATTGATGTGAAAACTTACCTGTTGGGCAGGCGTATAATCCTTATAGTATTTCATATTTTCCCGGGGCCGGAATGAATTGTTAGGTGCAGTAGAAAAAAATAAACCCTCAGTTACATCAACCACTAATCTCCCCTTAAAATTTTCATCATCGGCAAGGTTCTCTAAAACAGGAATGGGATTACTGCCCACACAAGCCAATTGAATGGCATGATTGCCGGTAATATGTTCCCATGTCTCAATGTCGAGGTCGAACTTGATACGGGAAGAACCAATAAAGACGGTTGCTTTATCGGCTGGTTCATAAACCATCTTTCTTTTATTTGACCAAAGCGATGGGTCATCATCAAATGATGTGTCAAAGCCTTTGTTGCGGACATAAAGTTCCCAGCTTACTACAGATGTTGTTACCAATACTAAAGTCAGTATTCCTGCTTTTGTTAAAGAAGAAGTATTCATTTCATTTACAATTAATGAACAATAATTATTTTAAAAAGAGATAGGGAATGGAAGCGATGTTAGTTTAACAGTATTGAGCCTTTCAATACCATTTGAAATGGTAATAAAAAATCTGTTGGCTAAAGATATAGGTTAGACTTTGTAACTCATAATAATTTAAAAGAAAGACTCTTTCTAAAAGAAAGGCTTTGTATTGGGGAGCAGCCCAGATAGCTATCGGGATGAACTGCCTTTAGCTATCCGACGGATATGTATCAGATGCTGATAATAATGAAATAAAAAAGCCTTTCAATTTGAAAGGCTTTGTATCGGGGAGCAGACTTGAACTGCCGTCCCGACGTCCACAGTCGGGATATGAATCCTGTACTCGCTATTATTAAAAGAAAAAGCCTTTCTTAATTGAAAGGCTTGGTATCGGGGAGCAGACTTGAACTGCCGACCTTCGGGTTATGAATCCGATGCTCTAACCAGCTGAGCTACCCCGACATTTTGGGGTGCAAATATAGGCGATTTTGCCTTATTTAAAAGGCCTGTCATCCTTACTCACGCCCCATTCTTTGTTGGGCTCATCTCCCATTACGAATTCCAATATGCCCCCTGCTTCTATATCAGCATGCTTTATATACGTTTTTGTGTAAGGTTTTCCATTCAGTTTTACCGACTGAATATATGTTTTGCCGGCATTGGCCACATTAATGGTGAATTTTTTTCCATTGGCCAGATTAAGGGCCGTGTGTTTCAACAACGGTGAACCAAAAACATATAAACCACTGGCAGGATTCACCGGGTAAAAACCCATAGCACTGAAAACATACCAGGCACTCATTTGTCCGCAATCTTCATTACCTGATAAACCAGTGACTGTCTCATCATACAATTCAGTAAGAATTTTATGTACATAGAATTGCGATTTCCATGGCTGCCCGCTATAGTTATATAAATAAGCAACGTGGTGGCTTGGTTCATTACCATGTGCATACTGCCCGATGAAACCAGATGCATTGCCATTCACATCACTGTCCTTCGCCTGCAGGGTGAACATAGTATCCAGCTTGGTATTAAAATTCGTTTCACCGCCTGTCAATGTTATCAAACCAGGTATATCCTGCGGGACATACCAGAAATACTGCCATGCATTTCCTTCGGTAAAAGGATTACCGCCATTGCCGCCGTATTGCAAAGGATTGAAAGGACTGATCCATTCTCTCTTATCATTCTTTGCCCGGAAGAATGTGGTCTTCGGGTCGTACAGGTTTCTATAATTAGCCACTCTCCTGGCAAAGAACTTAACATCTTCTGTCTTGCCTAATTTTATGGCCATCTGTAACACACACCAGTCATCATAAGCTACCTCCAGAGTAAGTGATACCGATTGCGATTGGATATTCTCCGGGAAATAATGATACTTATCCCACACGCTGAATGGCGCCCCGGGATGATCGGTTTTGGAAGAAGCCACACAAGCTTTGTATGCTTTTTCATAGTCAAAACCTTTTATTCCTTTCAGCATGGCATCGGCAATGACCGGAATGGCATGGTTGCCGATCATGCAGTAGTTCTCATCGCCCCATAATTGCCAGATGGGCAGGTAACCATAAGTATCATACTGGGGAGCATGCTGTTGATGAAGGCGGCATCTTTTTGAGGAGCCGTTAAGGTGTATAATGGATGTGTGGCACGATAGGTATCCCACAATGAGAATGTGGAATAATGTGTTCCGTCATTTGCTTTACGTGTTGTAAAATCTGTGCCCGAATAAGTGCCATCTGCATTAGCCAGGTTATTGGGTTGAATGAAATTGCGGTACAGCCCGGTATAAAATATTTGCTTCTGTGCATCAGTTCCATCGGCATCAATAACAGACAACGTATTATTCCACGCAGCCTTTGCTTTTGCAACTGTATTTTCAAAATCCCAGCCGGGTAATTCAGCCGTAAGATTTTTATATGCATCAGCCACACTGGTTGCAGACAATGCTACTTTCATTTTAACGATACTCCCCTCTTTACTATTAAAACGAAATGCGGCTTTACTGCTGTTCCCATTCACCAGGTTTGCATCAGCCATTACTTTTCTGCCATTCACAAAGAATGATCCTTGTATAGGCTGATCGAATTTGGCAACAAAGTATACTTTACGCAATCTTGCCCAGCCGGTGAGTATGCGGTATCCTTCCACTGTGTAAGCATCTACCTGTTTCATGTGTGCGGCGATGATCTTACAAGCCCAGTAGCTCCTTTTCTTATCCAGTGTATGATCAAGATCAAATAAAATATAAGCGCTGTCGGTTGCCGGGAATTGATATTTATGAAAGCCTACATGTGCTGTTGCAGTGAGTTCAACATTTACATTATAATCATCCAGCTTAACCCCATAATAACCCGGCGATGGTTTTTCTGTTGCATGAGAAAAAGAAGAACGGTAACCGCTTCCTGGTTTTGCTGCATCTCCCGGTTGCCACAAAGGCGTTCCGATGAGTGGCTGCACAAGCACATCATAAAGGTCACCCACACCTGTTCCGTTCAAATGCGTGTGACTGAAACCAACAATTGTTTTTTGAACATAATCATACCCTGAAGCAGGTTCTTCCGGCGCATCGAAGTTATCCGGACTTAGCTGCACCATACCAAATGGCACACAGGCTCCGGGAAAAACACTTCCTGACAAACTATTGGCCTGCGATGCAGAACCGATAAAAGGGTTTACATATTGTGTGAAGTCTTTTTTATTATTTTGAGCAACAACTGTTGTAAATAATAAAGAGAAGATAATTGAAAAGGATATTTTCATCATTAGGCATTGAGTAAGATTTCTATTCGTTGTGCAAGTTTTGCTGCATTAGGCAACATGGCCTGTTCAAGTATTATATTCATGGGTACAGCTGGTAAATTCAAAGCACCCAAAACTTCCACCGGAGCATCGAGATGACGGAAACATGCTTTTGATATCCGCCCCGCCAATGCTTCGGCAAAAGAATTATTCTGTTGCTCTTCGGTAAGCACCAAACATTTTCCATGTTTTTTTACTGTAGAAAAAACCAGTTCCTCATCCAATGGAAATAAAGTACGCAGGTCGATCACTTCTACCCTGCCTGCAAAGTTTTTAGCTGCGGCTTTTGCCCAATAGACCCCCATACCATAAGTAATGATACAACAGCTTTCCCCATTCTCCACCTGGTCGTCATCAGCCTGTAAAACAATATTGCCCTTTCCCAGGGGAATGATATAATCTCTTGAAGGTTCGGTATTCTTTGCTTCCTCTGTACCCGGAACTTTGCTCCAGTACAGGCCCTTATGCTCCAGCATAACTACCGGGTTGGGGTCCAGGAAAGCTGCTTTTAAAAGACCTTTCATATCTGCGGTGTTGCTGGGGTAAACTATTTTAATTCCTTTGACAGTAAGCAACGTACTTTCTACACAGCCACTATGATAAGGACCGCCGCCGCCATAAGCGCCAACAGGCACTCTTATCAAAGTCTGTACAGGAAATTTTCCGCAACTTAAATAACAGCTCTTGGAAATTTCTGTTACCAATTGATTTAGCCCCGGGTAAATATAATCGCCGAACTGCACTTCAACTATTGGCTTCAATCCTGTTGCACACATACCAACGGTAGATCCTATAATATATGCTTCCTGTATAGCTGTATTGAAAACACGGTGATCACCAAACTGCTCTGCCAGCGTTGCCGCTTCCCTGAAAACACCACCTAACCGTCGCCCCACATCCTGCCCATATAAAAGCGCTTCAGGATATTCTTCCATAATTTCCCTGATGGCAAAAAGGGCAGCATCAACCATCAATACTTTTTCTTTATCTGCAGGGTTTCTTTCACCAGCTTCTTCAACAACAGGTGTTGGAACAAAAACAAAATCCTCAACTGTAGCAGGATCAGGTTCAGGTGCAGCAACAGCCCCCTGGTAATGATGGGCAACTTCTTTGGCAGCATCAACTTCCATTCTTACCAACTCTTCCAGCTCGATCCCCGATTCGAATAATTTATTGCGGAGTTTAGGGCCGGGGTCATCAACATAATGGCGGGCAAGGTCTTCTTCGGTTCTATAAAACTCCTTGCGTACACCACTGGTGTGGTGTCCAAGTAATGGCACCCTGGCATGTACGAGGAAGGGGTATCGCTCTCTTCTCACTTCATCAACCACATTTTTCATCACATCATAGGATTGAAAAAAATCACTGCCATCAATGCTGATCCGTTTTATTCCTTTAAAACCCTTTACCATTTCATTGGCATTGGTTGTTCTGGCTTCGTCCGAAGTAACACTAATGCCCCATCCATTATCCTGTACCAGGTAAATAATTGGCAACTGGTGCAAGGCAGCAAACTGGAAGGCTTCTGATACTTCTCCTTCGGTAACAGAAGCATCGCCCAGGGAGCAAATAACAACAGGAGCCTCTCCCCCAACCCCTCTCCGGAGGAGAGCGGAGTTGATCCGCTCCAGGTATTTTATACCCTGCGCAATGCCGGTTGTTGGAATGGCCTGCATACCGGTTGCACTGCTTTGATGAATAATGTTGGGTTTATCCTCTCCCCGGTAATTAGGATGAGAATAATATTCCCTGCCACCGGTAAATATATCATTGCCCTTGGCCAATAATTGCAACATTAAATCATAGGGCGAAAATCCAAGCCCCAGTAACAAACTTTCATCCCGGTAATAAGGACTTACATAATCGCAGGGTAATAACTGGAACGCAGTGGCTAATTGAATGGCTTCATGTCCCCGGCTGGTGGAGTGAACATATTTGCAGACCTGCCTGTGCTCTTCATAGGTTTCGGCCATAGCTTTTGCCGTACACATTAATCTATAGGCCTTTAATAAAATATCCGTATCGATCATTTAAAATTACAGGATGAAAATTAGAAAATTTAAACACAGGGTTAAAGGTATAAATAAAAAATCGCTGATACGGTAAATACAGCGATACAAAAACCAGCCATCAGAAAGCATGTTATTTTATTTCCACATTCAGCAGATTCTGTTCGTCGATGAAACCTTCCAATACATCTCCAACCACACACTCACCCACCCCAGCCGGTGTTCCGGTAAAAATGAGGTCGCCGATATTTAATGAAAAATAACTGGAGATATGTTCAATGATCTTTTCAAAACTAAAGATCATCTGGCTCGAGTTAGCCTTTTGCGCCTGTTCTTTGTTTTTTAGTAACGAAAAATTAATACTCTTCCTGTTGAAATCGGGAGTCAGGCCAATGAATTTACCGATGACAGCAGAGTTATCAAATGCTTTTGCTTTCTCCCAGGGCAGGCCTTTCTTTTTTAACTCATCCTGCACATCACGGGCAGTAAAATCGATACCTACCGTAACCGCATCATAGTAGTTAGGTGCATGTTTTTCCTGGATATATTTACCATTCTTACATACACGTAAAACCAGTTCACATTCGTAATGTAACTCATTTGTAAATTCGGGATAATAAAAAGGAGTATGGCTCTGCAGTAATGCACTTTTAGGCTTCATGAACAAAACCGGCTCATCCGGTATATCGTTCCCCAGCTCTTTTACATGATCTGTATAATTACGTCCTACACAAATGATCTTCATTTCACGCTTTGTTTTAAGGTAGTCTGATTCAGGCACGAATATAGACAAATAGCTAAAAAAAAACAATTATGTGAAAATAATAGATGAGTTTATGGTTTTATAGAGAGTTTGTTGTATACTGTCATAGTTTGTTCGATGCCGGCAGTGACAAAGCTTTCAATTATTTCAATACATTTTTCTATTTTTAAACGTACTGCCGGTTCTTCTGTTTTCAACCATTTACCTAATACAAATTCGGCCTGCATACCTTTTGGGTATTGGTTACCGATACCAAACCGCAACTTGGGGTACTTGTCTGTGCCCAGTATATTCTGAATATCTCTTAATCCATTATGCCCTGCATCAGAACCACTGGGCCTTAATCTTATTTTATCTAATGGCAATGCAATATCATCAAGTATGGTGAGGGTGTTTTCGAGGGGCACTTTGGTTTTATCCATCCAGTATTTAAATGCCCTTCCGCTAAGATTCATGTATGTGGTGGGGCAAATGCAGATCAGTTGTTTTCCCCTGAACTTTATTTCGGCAACGTAAGCCAGCCTGTCAACCTTAAAACTGCCTCCGTGTTTTAAAACAAATGTATTCACTACATCAAAACCTATATTGTGCCGGGTATTTGCATACTCTGCGCCAATATTACCAAGACCAATGATGAGGAATTTAGACATATTGCGAGACGTGAAACAAGAGAATTGAGACGTAAAACTCACGACTCACCACTGACGATTCACGGTTTTAATTGAATGTATTTAGCATTTGCTGCAGATCAGACTCAGTTTTTACCAGTACCTCCCTGGCCTTGCTACCCTGGTTGGTACCTACCACACCGGCTGCCTCCAACTGGTCCATCAAACGGCCTGCCCGGTTATAGCCAAGCTTCATACGCCTTTGTAATAAGGAAGTACTGCCTATCTGGCTGGCCACAATCAGCCTTGCAGCATCTTCAAACAAGGGGTCTTTATCTCCCAGGTCAAAATCCTTTCCCTCCATTTCCTTTTCATCAACATATTCCGGCAATAAAAAAGGTTGAGGGTAGCCTCTTTGCTCACCAATAAAGTCAACAATTTTATCCACTTCGGGGGTATCAACAAAGGCGCACTGCAAACGCACCAGGTCGCCATTATAACTTACCAGCATATCGCCCTTACCGATCAATTGTTCGGCGCCACCAATATCCAGGATAGTACGGCTGTCAATCTTACTGCTTACTTTAAATGCAATACGTGCCGGGAAGTTTGCCTTGATAGTACCCGTGATGATATTTACCGAAGGCCTTTGCGTGGCAATGATCAAATGAATACCCACTGCCCTGGCCAATTGGGCCAATCGTGCAATAGGCATTTCAATTTCTTTACCGGCAGTCATAATGAGGTCGGCAAACTCATCTATCACCAAAACAATAAAGGGTAAAAACTGATGCCCTTTTTCGGGATTCAGTTTACGGGCAACAAATTTTTCGTTGTACTCCCTTATATTCCTGCAACCGGCTTCTTTTAAAAGATCATACCTGTTGTCCATCTCAATACAAAGTGCATTGAGGGTATGTACCACTTTCTTCGTATCGGTGATGATGGCATCTTCTTCGCCAGGCAGTTTAGCCAAAAAATGGTTTTCTATCGTTTTATAGATGCTCAGCTCCACTTTTTTGGGGTCAACCAAAACAAGTTTTAATTGAGAAGGGTGTTTTTTGTACAACAATGAAACCAGTATGGCATTCAATCCAACAGATTTACCCTGGCCTGTTGCACCTGCCATCAGCAAATGCGGCATAGTGGTAAGGTCAACAATGAAATTCTCATTGTCAATTTTTTTACCAATAGCAATGGGAAGAGAGAAACTGTTTTTTTGAAATTTTTCCGAAGACAACAGTGTCTTCATACTCACCACTGTTTTCTTTGCATTAGGAACTTCAATACCGATTGTTCCCTTACCGGGTATGGGTGCAATAATACGGATGCCTAATGCAGCAAGGCTTAGTGCAATATCATCTTCCAGGTTTTTTATTCTTGATATTCTTACGCCTGCTGCCGGAATGATCTCATATAAAGTAACCGTTGGGCCAACCGTTGCTGATATTTTCTGTATCTCTATATCATAATTCTTAAGTGTGCCGATGATCTGGTTCTTATTATTCTCCAGTTCATTGGCATCCTGTACAATTTTATCGTTGCCATGATTTTCCAAAAGGTCGAGAACAGGATACTTATAGTCCCTGAGGTCAAGGATGGGGTCGTATGGTTTTGTTACCGGTATTTTTGCAGCAACAGAAGCATCATCAGTGATTTTTTCCGGCACTGTTTTTATCTCAAGCGGAAGGTCGCTCGGCGGCAGGATTATTTTAGCAGGCTCAGCAGGTTTTAGTGCAACCTCCTCTTTAACTGGTTCGTGTTTTATTACCACTTCTTCTTTTTCACCAATATTAAGGTCGCCATTGAGTTGTTTTTCTGCAGGCGGAGTTACCAACATTCCTCCATCGCCTTTCAGCGAATTTATTTTTACAGGAGGCTGTTCACCGGCTGCCGGCCATTCTACTTTTTCCGTGATATTTTCTTCGGCCGGAGTAATATCTCCCCCCGTTATTTTTTTTGTCGGTAGTTTAAACACCGGGTTAAAGCGCCAGATAACATAAGAAAGCACCGCTACCGCTAATATGGCAATGGTACCTACTTCACCAATTGTTTTGTACATCCAGTCCCTGGTCATATCGCCAACAGCACCTCCCCACGGAAAAGGCATACCGTTAAAAATCACAGCTGATGTTACACTAATAACCGGTAAACCAAGCAACAGGTATTTAATATTGCGTGCAATGGAAAAAACCTTCCTCCCAAAGAACAGGTTTATACCAATAACAAAAAAAGTGGTGCAGATAAGGAAAGATGCGATCCCGAATCCATGGCGTACAAATATTTCAGAGATAAAAGCGCCAAATGTGCCCAGTAAATTCTGCACTTTGATGTCATTGGCAAGCAGCATACGGTAGCTGAACTTATCCTGATCTTCGCCCCAGGTAAATAGGTAAGAAGTGAAAGCGATAAAAAAGAGGAATGCCAAAAGCAGTAAGATGCTGCCTGCAATTTTATGGGTACGTTCGTCCTTGAGTAATTGTTTTACTTCTACAGTTTCTTCCTTCTCCTGTTTTAATTGTCCATCATTCACAGGTTTGGTTTTCGTAGATTTTAGTTTATTGGCCATTGCTGGCAAAGATATAGAAAACCCCCTGCTTCAAATTCATAAAAAATGCCCATGCAATATGCGGTATCGGTGAATTTATGTAGGTTTGATAAAACATCCTGCTATTGAAGCCTTTTGCCGCCCTATTCATTTTTGGCTTTTGGGTTATCATTTGTAAAGCCCAGGTTACAACGGATTCTGTTGGAATAAATTTAGCTTCCATTCAAGAAGACAGCAGCCTGTTGTCAAAAACACAGATATATATCGACAGCAGTTCCTCCCTCTCCATCCCGGAAGTTTTAAGAAAAGAATTTCCCCCTTTGGAAAGCTTTAAATTCCGGAAGCGGCTACCTAAAGGAATGGTAACCTTTTCCTATTATCTTAAATTTTTTGTCAGCAATAGTTCTGCAAAGGAAATAACTGTTTATGTATACCCGGGCATGCATTTCGAAGACATTAAATTGTATAAGGCAGATACCCAGCCTGCAAATGTCAGCAACGCAGGCCACATAGCCGGCTATGGTAAACTTACACTGGCCGCTGGTGAGCAATGTAATATCCTGATTTACCTGAAGCCGCTTAAAAATGAATTTGTTTTCATAACGCCCATTATTATTAACGAGAATTTTGTTGACAATTATAAATTATTTGTACTGGGCTATAAAACCGACCTGCAGATCTTCGGGCTGATATTGAGTGGTGTATTATTAATGATGATCATGTTCATGATAACCAACTATATCCTGAGTGGCAAGCGTGAATTCTTTTATAATGCCCTCTATTCGCTGTGCATGTTCCTGCTTATCTTTTTAAATTCCTATGTGGCACGAACCACTACAGAGTTTACAAACCTTTACTACAGCTATTTCGATTTTTTCCTGCTGGTTACCGGCACCATATTCTATATCACATTTACCCGTATATTTCTTAGCACAGCAACCAATTATAAACAGCTGGACAAAGTATTGAAATATGGCGAACAGTTCGTCCTGTTGCTGCTGGCCATCCATACCTACCTTAATTTTTTCACCCCAACTTACCTTCCACAGTTTTACCTGGAGAATGGCATGAAATTCCTGATACTGGGTATTGGTATTGCATTTATTTATTTAGCCCTTAAGCAAAAGAACCGCCTCCTTAATTATATAGCTGCGGGAAATACTATGCTGGTTTTATTTTCAGCCATCTCGCTGGCATTGATATGGTTCAAAGTAAAAGCAACAGAAATATACTTTTCTTCCTTATTTTATTATTACATCGGCATTTTTCTTGAGCTGGCTTTTTTCCTTTTGGGATTGACATACAAGAACAGGAACGAACTCATCAGTGGTATTAAAGAACAGGAGGCCTTGAAACTGGAAGCCGAGAAAAAAGAATTTGAAACACAAATTACTGTAATTAAAGCCCAGCAGGAAGAACGCAACCGCATCAGCGCCGATATGCACGATGACCTTGGCGCCGGGATGACGACCATCAGGCTGTATAGCGAGCTGGCAAAAGGCAAATTAAAGGATAGCTCCATCCCCGAGAT
>Ga0138256_10007467_pt1 | contig 11528 bp, 6 predicted proteins | sample KNB2016incub_MG_FD_105486 | JGI IMG/M metagenome (GOLD analysis project Ga0138256, IMG submission 105486) | Active sludge microbial communities from wastewater in Klosterneuburg, Austria - KNB2014incub_MG | ecosystem: Engineered > WWTP > Activated sludge > Unclassified | place: Austria...
AGGATATAACGAAGTATTTTCCCCGTATTCAAATCCTAATACTAATTCTTACAATAATGCAGAGACACGAATTTTCATTTATTATAAATCCTTATCAAATGACATAGCAAGTATTGATGTATACAAAGTAGATGAACCATTAAGTTTAGATTCAATAATGCATCTGACACCGCCTTCAAAACCAATGGGCTTGGTAGTAGATTATCACTTAGAAACTGAAAATATCATGAGACCGAAATTGACATGGAATCATAACAAGGAGCCGGATATGCTGGATACAACTAATAAAAAGAAATACAAGATTTGGAGAGCGACTTCGACAGGGATGAGTGTTGTGCCGACGAATTATACTTTGCATAATATAGTTGAGATAGATTCGGGAACAGCACCGAGTTATATTGACACAACAATATATGCTGTTGGCAGCGGCTGGCCGGGGATAGGAAATACTGCTGAGTATCCTGTTAGATATAAAATCCAGGCGGTTGATAAATATCAGGATACATCTGTCCGTTCAGACTTTGATATGGGAATTGGATTAATACCGAACGTAGGATGCCCATTATGTACAGAAGGTCCTGACAGTTTTATCAGTGATACGGAAATCCCAAGAGAGTTTAAACTATACAGCAATTACCCAAACCCTTTTAATCCGTCTACAAACATAAAATTTGATCTGCCGAAAGATGTTCAGGTTTCTATAAAAATTTATGATATAGTAGGAAGAGAAGTAAAGACTATTGTAAACGAATACAAAACTGCCGGTAGGTATTCCGTAACTTTCAGCGGTTTTGATTTTGCAAGCGGAGTATATTATTACAGCATAAAGGCAGGAGAATTTGAACAGGTGAGGAAGATGATCCTTCTAAAGTAATTTTAAATTTCAAATGTTAAATGATAAAAAGAGCAATTACAAATTATAAATAAATAATTTTAAAATATTTTATCCCGCAGAGATCAAAATCTTTGCGGGATTTTTTTTTATGTAGCTTCCGCACACAGCCGAGCTTTCGGCACTCGCAAATTATTGTTTTTTATGACCGTAGTCATATTATAAATAAATAGTTTTTTGTAAGTTATTACTGAAGGATGTTATGAAAAGAAAATCTTAATTGAAGAAGATGTCCTGATAAAATAATCTTTAGACAAGCCGATATGAAAAAAATAATTTTAATTCTATTCTTATATTTATTTTCAATTCAAAATTCAGAAGCACAATGGTTTTCTCAGGAAAGCGGAACAGGGAATCATCTGTTATCGAATTTATTAACAAAAATACAGGATGGGCTTGCGGAGAAGACGGTTACATAATTAAAACATGATAAAACATTTTAAAACTTTTAAAAAAAATATTATGCGAAAACAAATAATAATTTTCATACTAATCATTTCAAATATTTCCTTCGCTCAAATTTATGAAAACTGGGTTATTAGATATAACGGTTCGGGAAATTACATTGATGAAGCAAAAGAAATAGTCGTAGATCAATCAGATAATACATATGTAACCGGTTATAGTTTAAATTTAAATTTAGAATTTGATTATGCTACTTTTAAATATGATGCTTGTGGAAATACACTCTGGAGTAAAATTTTTAATTATGATGATGATTATGCTCATGATTTAAAAATTGACGGATCGGGAAATGTTTATGTCACGGGAAGTTTACTTAGCAATTCTGTATATAGCTTTGGAACTGTAAAATATAGTAATTCCGGAATATTTCAGTGGAATGCAATCAGCGGAGGTCCTGTCCAGTTAGGCAGTAGTTCAGCAGTAAAAATGTGTGTAGATAACAATGGCAATTCCTATATTACAGGTGTTACAAGTCAGTTAAGTTCACCTGCAGTTTATGATGTAATGACCATAAAGTATAATTCTTCTGGTGTTTATCAATGGCGGAAGATTTATAATTTTGCGAATGGAGACGATAAACCTGAGGATATAACCAAAGATTCACAGGGAAATATATATATAGCAGGTGGAAGCGCAGTTAGCGGAGGTGAATTTGATTTTTTCCTGCTCAGGTATTCACCGGGTGGATTATTAACCGGGGAAGTACGGTATAACGGAGAGGCAAACGGATCTGATGGAGCAAAGTCAGTTGAAGTTGATGATCAGGGAAACATTTATGTAACAGGAATAAGTAAGGAATACGAAATTCCTCAAGGCGAATCTTCGGGTCAAAATACGTTCACTACAATTAAATACAATAGTAATTTTGAGCAGCAGTGGATAAGAAAATACTATGGCACCGGCGCTACAAGAAATGCGAGAGGAAATAATATTAAAATTTTAAATACAAATGAAATATATGTTTCCGGTTATGCTAAAGAATCTGGTACAGAAAATGATTTTGTTACTATAAAATATAATAGTTCCGGTGCGGTATTGTGGATTTCTAAATATAACAGAATTGGGAATTTTGAGGATGTTCAAACATCTTTAAGCATTGATAGTTATGGAAATGCTTATGTCACAGGGGAAAGCAGAACTGATGTTTTTATAAATACCGGGGATTACGCAATTGTGAAATATAATTCTTCCGGAACACAGCAATGGGCTAAGCATTATAATGGTCCGGCAAACTTACAAGATATTCCGAATGCAATTGTAAATTCCGGAAATGATGTAGTATATGTAACAGGAAACAGTAAAGCTTCTAATAATGAATTTGATTATTCAACTGTAAGATATTCTAACCAATGGTTAGTTTGTTCAGCAGAAGAAAGCTATAGCAATAATCTTAATGATGTGATTGTAATTAATAATGATACTGCATTCGCTGTTGGAAATAATGGGAAACTTATTTTCACCGCAGATAAAGGAAGGAACTGGATAAATTTAAACAGCGGCACTAATTTAGATCTTATAAATATTAAATTTGTAAATCGAACTACTGGTTTCATTACCGGTGATTCTATTTTGTTAAAAACAACTAATAGCGGATTAAACTGGAATGTTTTAAATTTGCCTGTTAGTAATTTAAAACATATCTTTATTTTGAATAATAGATTTTCTTCGATAACGGGTTCAAATGGAAGATTATTAGGATCATTTGATAACTGGAACACCTGGAGCATTCAAAATACAAATCTGAATGAGAATATTATTACAGTTTTTTATAAAGACAGTTTAAATGGTAAATGTATTAGTGAAAGCGGGAAATTACTAAAAACAACAAATGGCGGGATAAACTGGTTAAATCAATCAAACATTAATATTAACAGAATAAAAAATTCTTACTTTAATGATATTAATACTATAATCGCAATAGGTGATAACGGTAAAATAATGTACACTTCAAATAGCGGTATTACTTGGATAAACAGAAGTACAAGTACTAATGTAAATTTAAGATCTGTTTACATGACCGAAGAAAATAACTTATATGTTAGCGGCAATAATGGTATTATATTATTCAGTTCAGATCAAGGACTCACATGGGCAAAACAACCTGCTAACTTAAATACAACCATAAATTCATTACAATTTTTTAACAGTAATTCAGGGATAGCAGTAACAGATGAAGGGCAAATCCTTCTAACTTCTCTTGGTACAGTAGAAATGGGAAATGAAAACAGGTTGCTTTCTTTTAATCCTGACTATAAAAAAAATGATTTTAATTTAAATAATGGATTTGAACTTTTTCAAAATTTTCCAAATCCATTTAATCCTATAACTCAAATAAATTATACTCTTCCAGAAAATACTTTTGTTACTATAAAAGTTTATAATGTTTTAGGAAAGGAAGTAAAATCCTTGGTAAATGAATACATGGACACAGGAGATCATTTTGTCAATTTCGATGCAACCGGATTATCAAGCGGAATTTATTTTTATAAAATATTTGCCGGAAGTAATATCGATCAAAAACAAATGCTATTAATTAAATAAGAAATTATATTATGAGATTTATATTTTTAATTGCAACAACATTTATAATTACTGTACATGTATCATTATCTCAGACCGGGTGGATTCAACAAAATAGTAATTGCAGCGCTACATTAGCAGCGGTTGCTTTTCTTAATGCTGACAGTGGTTTTTGTGTCGGAGGATATGGGAAAATTTTAAAAACAACAAATGGTGGATCAAATTGGGATTCTGTAGATACTCCTTTCACTACACATTTGCTTTCAGTTGTAGTATTAAATTCCAATGAAGTTCTTGCTTGCGGATTTAACAGAACAGTTTTAAAGTCCATTGACTTTGGAAATAACTGGTACAGGATTACAAACATTTATGATGGGTATAGCTTAAATAATTTGGAATTTGCAAATGAAAATGTAGGATATATTGCAAGTCAATCAGGAGTAATTTTAAAATCTACAAATTCCGGTGACAGTTGGTTTAGTTTACAACATCCTTACCCGTTTGCACAAGAATTTACTTGTTTATCATTTTTAGATATAAGTACAGGATTTGTAGTTGGCTATGGAGAAACTCTTGGAAGTCCGATCGCAAAAACTACAGACGGCGGGATTAGCTGGATAAGATATTTAAATCCTACTCAGACTCCGTTGTATTCAGTTAAGATGGCTAATCTTGATACCGGACTGATAGGCAATAGTTATGGATTTCGTAGAACAATCAACGGGGGAACTAACTGGAATATAACTTATACATCCGGAAGTTTTTATACAGATATAGAATTTCCAACGTCAGAGATAGCATATGCAGCCGGAGGAAATATTGTAAAATCTACAGACGGCGGAATAAATTGGAATGTACAGTATAGCTTAGCAAATGTACAATTTGGCGGTGTCTGTTTTGTGAATGAAAATACCGGATATGCTGTAGGACAAAATGGTACAATAATGAAAACAACAAGCGGAGGAGTTGTCAATATAAAAATGGTAAGTAATTTTATACCGGACAAATATATCTTGTATCAAAACTATCCTAATCCTTTTAATCCCGAAACCAAAATAAAATTTGAAATAAATAAATCTTCATTTGTACAAATAAAAGTGTACGATATTCTCGGGAAAGAAATAAGTGTTTTGGTTAATGAAAAATTAAATACAGGAGTCTTTGAAACGAAATTTGACGGATCGGATTTACCAGGGGGAGTTTATTATTACAGTATAAAAGCAGGGGAATTTGAGCAGGTGAGGAAGATGATCCTACTCAAATAAATTTCAAATTACAAAATTCAAATTACAAATAAATAATCTAAAATACTTTATCCCGCAGAGAAATTTCTTTGCGGGATTTTTTTAAAGTATAACTTCCGCAAACAGTCGCATTACCGTAGCCGCATTATCAGTCTTCGAAAACTGACAGAACATTATAATTTATTCCTCAATGACCTAATTCCAGGGTAAAATTCTTTTGTATACAAAATTTGCCGAAAAGTAATTTTTAATTGATATTGACGATTGATTAAAGTATTTTTGTCCATTCCAAATTATTAATAAATTCAATTAAAAAAATGTTCAAGAAAATTACTGTTTTCTTTGTGCTGTGTCTTGCCGGAAATTTACTTAGTTCCGGTTTTTCTTTTTCACAGGGATTTAACGCTGTAACAACTCCGGACGGAGTAAATCTTGTCGCTGTCGGAAATGCCGGGCAGCTTTACAGATCAGGTTCCGGCGGAACTACATGGGTTTCCGTTCCTAACGGCGCTCTCGATATGAATGACGCAACTTCACTTGGCAATGACGTATGGATAGCTGCCGATAACGGTACTGTATATAAAACTTTAAAAACCAGTTCAACTGTAAATACTTACAATGTAGGTTCATCAGTTGATCTGCATTCAATAGATTTTATCGATGCCAATACCGGTTTTGTATGCGGAAAATCCGGTGCGGTATACAGAACTGTAAACGGCGGTGTGAACTGGACTTCAGCCAACTCCGGTATTGCTGCAGTTGATCTTAATGCAATAGATTTTGTAAATTCTTCCAGCGGCAGGGTAGCCGGGGATAACGGAAGTATATACGTAACAGCAGACGGAGGAGCAAGCTGGACATCTGAAGTGTCAGGTACCGTTAAAAATTTAACCGGTATCAAATATTTCGGATCTGAAATTATTGCTACCGGAGAGTTCGGAACGCTGTTAAATAAAAACGGCGGTTCATGGACTGCAGTCAATACAAGGACGCAGTCAGATATAACAGGAGTAAGCGGAACAAACAGCAGCGATGTTCACGTCTGCGGCGGCGGCGGATTTATCAGAAATAATAAATCAGGCAGCAGTAATTATTTCAACTTTGAAATAAATCCGATGATGGCTAATCTGGTTGATATATTTTATTATGACGCAAATAACGGCTGGGCTGTCAGCAGTCTGAACAATATAATAATTTTTACAACAAACGGCGGAACAAGCTGGAGCATGCCCACCGGCGCAACTCTAACACGAACCTGGACACAGAAGTTAACTGCAGGCGGCGGTATCGGAAATAATTTATGCCAGCATCCGACTGACAGAAACTCAATGTTCCTTGCAATGGGAAGTACGGTTTATGTATCAAGAAATAAAGGAGAGACATGGACAAATATAGCATCAATATCAGGCGGCGGATCAGCTCACTCTTTTTATGTAAGTCCTCTGGATACAAATGTATGGGTCTGCGCTATCACTTCAAGCCCTGACAGAGTCACCAAGTCAACAAATTACGGCGCGACATGGACGACAAGCATCAGTCTTAATTTCAGTAATTACGGACAGCCGCTTGAAATGGATCAGAATAATCCCAGTGTTTATTATTTTTCACCGGACGCTGACGGATTTTACAAGTCAACAAATGAAGGTTCATCATTTACAAAGATCAGCACTACAATAAACGGCGGTGTAGGCGGTACTGCTTTCAGAAGTCCCTGCGATGTTATAGTAATGTGGGACAGCTCAAATGTAATTTTTGTAGGAGACGGTGTTACAGGTTCAGGTCAGGCGCAGATATTTAAATCTACTGACGGAGGTATTGTCTGGAATCTGATGCATACTGTTGCTTCAAGTGAAACTCCTTCATTGTGTAATACACAGTTTGACAAAAGTCTTTTCTACTCTACTGAATGGGGAGGTTCAAATATTTACCGTTCCTCAAATTACGGCACAAACTGGTCTGTCAGTCACAGTACAGGTTTCAGCGGCTGGGCTTCAGGTTTTTGTCTTGAAGATCCGACTGTTATTTATACAGGAAATTACGGCTCGAGCTCTGCGCTTTCGACTAATGCCGGAGCTAACTGGCTGATCGGAGCGACAGGAATGTCAGGAGCGGGAGCCGGTGTCATAGTTCCTGAAAGGGGAGTCATACTTTCTCATCAGACATCAAATCTTTATAAAATGAATTTTATTTATTCATATACTCCTGTGGTAGAGCAGATAGATGTGGAAGCATTATCTATAGGTGATCAGGGAACGATCTATTATCCTTCGGTAACAATTACACCAAGCGGAACTGTCCGGAACAATAACGGATCAGGAAGCGCTACATTTACAGTTACGCGGAAAATTACTCCCGGAAATTATTCAAGTACAAAGACTGTAATAAATTTAGGACCATCTTCTTCTACTGCAGTAAATTTTGATCCATGGACATTTAACGCAGGAACTGCATATACAATAAGTGATTCTGTTAATATTGCAAATGACGGCAACACTTCCAATGATGTAAAATCCGGATCACTTACTCCTTTTGTAGGATCATTTGCGCTTGCTCTGGAACAAGGTTTTTCATCACTCACATTTCCTCCGGCCGGATGGACAAGGACCGGCGGAGGCACTCAATACTGGAAGAGGGATTCAACAGTAACAGGATATGGTACCCTTGGCGGTTCTTCATATTATGATTTCTGGAGCGCTAATACAAGCACGCCTTATCAGTATTTAACAGCTCCGGCATTTACGGCTATATCTGCCTCAGGTATTCTTGAATATGATTATGCTTACGCTCCTTATACTTCCGGAACGGATTCAGTTACAATTGAATATTCTACAAACGGCGGAACAAACTACAATATACTTGTTCGTCTGTATGGCAATGCCGCAGCTACCGGAGATTATGCTATGAATACACGCGGAGTGTCGGGAACGGAATATGTTCCGGCTGCCAACGAATGGATGACAAAACAATGGACATTACCTCAGGGTACAAACCGTGTAAGATTCAGATCCAAAAGCGGATTTGGAAATAATTTTTATTTAGACAATATTAACGTTCAGAGCGGAGTGGCTTACACTCAGTTAAATCTTGTACTTGCTCCTGAAGCAATGTATAACGGATCAACTTTGAGTATGTCTGATACTCTTAAAGCGTATCTGAGAAATACCTCAAGCCCGTACAATATTGCAGATTCATCAACAGCAATACTGGACGGTAAAGACCTTACAGCAGCAGCTGTTTACCAGAATATCACCAGCGGAAATTATTACATTCAGATAATTCACAGAAATGTTCTCGAGTCATGGAGTCAAACCGGCGGTCATCCGGTAACGCAGGGAAATACTTCCACCTATGATTTCACAACTGCGCAGAATAAGACATACGGAAGTAATTCAATACTTGTAAGCTCTAAGTATTGTTTATACAGCGGTGATGTCAACAAAGACGGAATAATTGATATTGGCGATCAGACCGGTGTAGACAATGACGCTTCAAATTTTACAACAGGTTACGTACCGACGGATCTGAACGGAGACGGAGTGGTGGATCTGGCTGATGCAGTATATACGGATAATAACGCTGCTAATTTTGTCTCGGTTGTTAAACCGTAGTATAGTTAGTTATCTCTCAAATTTTACAACCTCCCCCTAACCTCCTCCTTTAAAAGGAGGGGGAAGTTCGGGAAAATCTTATCTTCATTAGCTTCTAATGAAATCAGTTACAAAAAATATAAGACAGCTTTTTTATAAAAGCTGTCTTTTTATTTTAGGTTTACAAAGAATTATATTAGTTTTATCTTTAGCCATTAAAATAATATCTGATGTTAGAATATTTAAATAAAATAAAAACAGTTTTCTTATTAATTATATTTTTTTCCGGAAGCAGTGTCCTTTATTCTCAGACAGTTGATGAAAGGATCATGAAAGGTATTGATCATGTTTATCATTTAAGATTTGATTCCGCTGATACTGAATTTAAAGAAGTTGTCAGGATGGAACCGCAAAATCCCGCCGGATATTTTTTTCTAACGGTTGTAGACTGGTGGAAGATCAATATTGAAAAGGAAAATGAAAAGCTTGACGAAAAGTTCATGGAAAAGGTCGAAAAAGTAATAGAGATCTGTGAGGAAAGACTTGATAAAAATGAGAACGATGACATGGCATTGTTCTATAAAGGAGGAGCGCTCGGATACAGAGGACTTGTGAATAGTATCAGGGAAAGCTGGCTGAAAGCGGCTGAAGACGGAAGGGAAGCGCTGAACTTACTTCAAAAAGCTCACGAGATTAATAAGAACAATAAAGAAGTAATTTTCGGTGTAGGGCTTTATAATTATTTTGCGGATTATATTCCCGAAAGATTTCCTGTAGTAAAACCGCTTATGCTTATCTTTCCAAAGGGCGATAAGCTAAAAGGACTTGCACAGATAAAGGAAACTTCACTTAATGCGAAGTATGCAAAAACCGAAGCAAGATTTGTGCTTGCTTATCTTTATCTTATATATGAAAATAATTATTTCGAAACAGAATTTTATTCCAGACCGCTTCATGAAGAATTTCCCGAAAATCCTATTTTCGAAAAATATCTTTACAACAGTTATGCCGGACTTGGAAAATGGAATGAATCTCTCACCGGATGGAAAATCATTGCTGAAAAAAGTGACAGCGGCGTATTCGGGTATACAGGCAAGTTTCTGAAAAGGGAAGCGAATTATTATACCGCTTTGAGTTATGCAAAACTTAACAGGCTTCTTGAATCCGAAAAATATATCAATGAAGCGGAAAAGCTTACACTGGAAATCGATAAAGATAATGAACACACCTTTACCGCTTTTATCTATCTGCTTCAGGGAATGCTTAATGATGTAAAAGGAAATAAATCAACGGCGAATCTGTATTACGATAAAGTCCTTGATATGAAGAATTTTCAGGATTCGCATGCACAGGCGGAGAAACTAAAAGTAGAAGGCTTTAAGCAATTCTAAGATCTCTTTTAATTGCGCGGAAGCAACCTCCCCCCGGCCCCCTCCTTTGAAAGAGGCAGTCTCATAACTAGAAATATAAATTAGCTCGTTCCCAAACTCTGTTTGGGAACGCACTTGCTTATGAAACTCTGTTTCATATCTTTAGTATTTAGCTCGTTCTCAAACTCTGTTTGGGAATGCACTTGCCTGTGAAACTCTGTTTCATATCTTTAGTATTTAGCTCGTTCCCAAACTCTGTTTGGGAACGCACTTGCTTATGAAACTCTGTTTCATATCTCTAAAAGTATTATTACATTTGTTATGTTAAAAGGAAGTTACATAAAAAATTAAATGAGAGGAAAATATGAAAAGCAGATACAGGATCATCGATGAAGAACAACTTTACTTTATCACTTCTACAGTTCAAAAATAGATACCGGTTTTTACAAGCGAAAAATATTTTGAAATTCTTATTGACTCTTTTAAATATTCACAAAGAGAAAAGAATCTTAAAATATATTCTTATGTAATTCTTGACAATCATTTCCAATCAATTCTAAGTGGAAATAATCTCAGACAAACTATCTCATCATTAAAAAGTTTTACAGCTACAAAGATAATAGATCAGTTGAAAACAGATAAAAAAGACTGGCTTCTCAATCAACTTCAATACTATAAATTGAAACATAAAACCAAAAGTGAATATCAATTCTGGCAGGAAGGTTTTCATCCGCAAATTATTTATAGCGAGGAAGTATTCAAACAAAAAGCAGAATATATTCATTACAATCCTGTCAAACGAGGACTTGTAACAGAGCCGGAATATTGGAGATATAGTTCTGCAGCTTCATATACTTTAGGTGTAAAAGGAGAAATGGAAATTGATAAGCTTGAATAGTGCAAATGGGAAGTTAGAATTTGAAGCAGAGCTTCTTGAACAAGTGCGTTCCCAAACGGAGTTTGGAACGAGCAGTATTGGACGGAGTTTCGTTTTCAATTGCGTTCCCAAACTAAGTTTGGGAACGAGCAGTAAAGGGAACGAGCGGTGATGAATGCAGTTTGGGATTGAGCTTAACTTGATACGGTTTGAAACAGAGTTTCATTTTCAAGTGCGTTCCCAAACGGAGTTTGGGAACGAGCAGTATTGGACGGAGTAAGGAGAATTTAAATTAAGGAAGTTGAATCAGAAATGAAGCAACCTGAAAGTAATACAAAGAATGCAGAGACTTATATAAAGAAAAAGAAACACAGTTAAAAGAAAGCGAGAAATCAAATGAAGAATGATGAATGTGATGCGAAGAGCCGGAGGAATTAAACAAAGGACTGCAAATACTGTATAAAGCGACGGGGATGCCTGATAAAGAGTTCGGGTAACTTAATAAAGAAGGAGAGACGTGATAAAATGAAAATTGAAAATGAAATAAAGAAACTTGAATGCGCAGCGAAGAAG